>Ga0306920_100000154_pt1 | contig 81214 bp, 57 predicted proteins | sample flu12Cox44000170_FD_204666 | JGI IMG/M metagenome (GOLD analysis project Ga0306920, IMG submission 204666) | Lab enrichment of tropical soil microbial communities from Luquillo Experimental Forest, Puerto Rico - flux4day.12C.oxic.44.000.170 (v2)... | ecosystem: Environmental > Terrestrial >...
GTTCGACAAAGCCCAGGAACCGGACCTGATCCAGGGGGCACAGGTGATGGCGGTGATTGCGATGCGTGTGGCCAACCTGCCGGAATTGCTGTCGCGGCAGAAACCCAAGGCAGCCGGCGGCCCGCGGGGCATCATACGTTAATAATCAAATCTATACGCGGGGTTCCCAGCCTTTTTCGTAGTCGCGTCCCCACAGGGCCATGGCATCCTTGTCGTCGAGGATATAACCGGTTTTGGGATCACATTTCAAGGTCCTGCCGGTACGGTGGGCGATATTGCCGAGATGGCAGAGCAGGGTGCTTTGGAAACCGTCCTCGATATCGGCGTTGGGCCGTCTGCCCGAACGGATGCAATCGAGAAAGTTCTGGAAATGGCTGGCTTCGCTGCCCGGACCGGTAATCTTCTTCACTTCTTTGCCTTTGAGATCAAAAAGGGTGTAGCCGCCCTCGTTCATCACGAGGGATCCCTGGTCGCCATGAAAGCTGATGGCATCCATTTTATAGGCGTTGCAACTGCGGCATTCCCACATGATGGCCTTGCGGTCTTCGAATTCAAAACTGACGATGTGGGTATCGGGTGTTTGCTGGTCGTCCTGAAAGTGATAGCGGCCGCCGCTCGAGGTGACGCGGGTCGGAAAGGTGACGCCCAGACCCCACCTGCAAACGTCGATGCTATGGATGCCGTTGTTACCGAGTTCGCCGGTGCCCCAGTGCCAGAACCAATGCCAGTTGTAGTGGACGAGGTTGTCGTGGAAATCGCGGCGGGGAGCCGGGCCTTGCCAAAGATCGAAGTTGAGCCACGTAGGGATTTGCGCCTTTTTGCCCGTACCGATGGATTTTCGGCTGTTGTTGTAACCGCAGCGAGCGTAGTAAGCCCGACCGATGGCGCCTTCACGAATTTGTTGCATCCCCTCGATGAATTTTTCAAAACTGCGGCGCTGGTTGCCCATTTGCACGACTCGATTGTTTTTGCGGGCTGCCTGGATCATCCAATCGCCCTCACGGGGATTGTGGCAGCAGGGCTTTTCGACATAAACATGCTTGCCGGCTGAGCAGGCCAAAATTGTTGCAGGGGCATGCCAGTGATCCGGAGCCGCGATGACGAGGGCATCCACGGATTTGTCATCCAGGATTTTGCGGAAATCACCGACACCGGCGGGCTCCTCTCGTTGAGAGCCATTGGCGGCCTTGATCCCCTTGGCGATGGCCCGGGAATCGACGTCACAAATAAACGCGACCTGGGTGCCGGGTTGTCGGGAAAATCCTTTGGCAAGATCGATTCCCCGGCCGTTGGTGCCCATCACGGCGAGGACGATTCGTTCATTGGCGCCGGCAGCGCGCGCCAAGTAGCCCCCCGCACCAAGGCCCAGCCCTGTGGCGGCCGTAGCTTCCAGAAATTGCCTGCGATTCAATTGGCTGGTCATGATTTTTGTCCTCTGAATGATTTAGACTATTTTGCTGAGAAAAACCAATCAATCTTTGAATTATTTGGGATCGGCATCTCGTTTGAAGCGAAATGGGCTGCCGCCGATCAATTGATCGGAGGTGATGGTGGGGCAGATGAATTTCTCAATGTATTCCACGATTAATTCGGTTCCCTTGAAGTGGGAGACGTTGGGGAACTTGGCGGGGTTATACATTGTGTCGGTCATGTCGCGCATCAGGACGACGTTTTTGCCGTTCTTGGCCATCTGGCGGAGGCCGAAGGGCCGGCCGAGAACACACATGTTGGTATGCACACCCAACAAGATGACATTGCGGATGCCGCGCTGTTCCATCAGGTTCCAGATTTCGACGCCGGAATCACTGATGGCATCCTCGTCGTGGATTTTCAATGTGTCGTTTTGCTTTTTCCACGGAGTGCCCGGATTGCGCCCAATCTCCTTGAGTTTTTGGGCAAACATTTTTTGTTCGAACGGGTCGGAATCACAGCCGCCGTCCGACTGGTCGATCGGATACTTTCCATTTTCCTCCGCGGGAATTTTGTTGCACCACTGAGCGATGTCCGCGGGTAAGTTGGCAGCCCCTGGGGCGTTTTGGGCCCGTTTGCGGCCGGGATGATCTTTGTACGGTTCCATGCAACCACTCGGGGCATGAATGATAAGAATACCGTGGGCGCGGGCCTTTTCCAGCACCTGATTCATGCGCGGGGCCAGTTCCTCAACCCGCCGGACGGCATTCAAGCAATGGTGGGAGTCCCACATGTCGCAAACGATGATGGCAGTTTGCCGGGGGTCCCATTCAATGGGTTTTGTGATGACGGAAAAAGTGTTATTGTCTTTGCCCGCGAGGACCCGGCTGCGCTGGTTTAGTTTGAGAACCGGCAGATTCACGGGTTCGGCGGCAGCTACGCCGCAGAAACTATTGTCCGCGCAGTTCAGACAAAGCAGAGCCAAAGCGAACGCAGTAAGCAGCCCTCGCGACTTGCGATGGGCCTGGATAGAATCGCGAATGGCCATTGCTTCACTCCAAAAAAGGAACTGGTAGCTACTTTCCCAGCCCACGTCGCGCGAGGAAATAGAAAATTTGTCGGTTCCAGAGAATGATAAGCAATAAAATAGCAAATCGCAAGAATTATTTGGTTCTACCGAGAAACATTTGTGCATAACCAAACCTTGCGCATCTTGGCGATCGGGGCCCATCCGGATGATTGCGACATCAAGGCGGGCGGTTCGGCAGCAAAATGGTCCGCACTCGGCCATACTGTAAAATTTGTGAGCTTGAGTGACGGCAGTGCGGGGCATCAAACGCTGACGGGACAGCTTCTGGCCCAACGGCGACGGGCGGAAGCGCAAGCGGCCGCGGAGGTGATCAACGCAAGCTACGAAGTTTGGGAGTATCCGGATGGGGAACTGCAACCGACCCTGGAAGCTCGGCGCCGAATTATCCAATTGATTCGGTCATTCCAACCGGATTTGGTTTTGACGCATCGGACCATCGATTATCATCCGGATCATTGTTGCACGGGGTTGCTGGTTCAGGAAGCTGCCTACATGGTCACGGTTCCAACGATTTGTCCGGATGCGGCACACTTGCAGCGCAGCCCGGTAATCATGTATTTTTCCGATGTATTCAAGAAACCATGCCGGTTTGAACCGCACGTGGTGGTGGATATCGGCGATGAACTGGACAAGGTTGTGGGACTATTGCATTGCCACGAGTCGCAATTCTACGAATGGCTTCCCTACAACGCCGGGTATTTGGATTCGGTGCCGAAAGAGGAATCGGCAAGGCGTTGGTGGTTGAAAGAGCAATTGCGCCGGCGAATACGGCCGTTGGCGGACCGCTACCGAGAACTGGTGGTGCAGACGTATGGGCCCGAGCGCGGAAAAGAGGTGGAATTCATCGAGGCCTTTGAAGTGTCCGAATTCGGAGCGCCATTGGATGGGGCGGCCCGAAATCGGCTGTTTCCCTTTATTCCCGCAAGCGCTCCGACATCGCCCTATTTTGTCCGCAAGAAATGGGTGGATATTCCGGAGGAGGAATATGATTGATCGGTTGTGCTGTATTGTTTTTTACACGATTGCCGGTCTGCTTATGGTAACTTCCGACGCTGCTGCACAAATGAAACCGCGGGCCAGAGATCTGGGAATTCCCTTCGAAGGGGCGCCCGGCGCGGCCAATGCCATTAGCGATGTCAAAGGGATTGAGGTAGGCCATGTCACGCTCATTTCGGGCGAGGGCAAGTTGCAGGTAGGTGTCGGCCCAGTGCGAACGGGAGTGACAGCTATTTTGCCGCGTGGACGCAATGCCGGAGCTCCGGTCTTTGCGGGTTGGTTTTCGCTTAACGGGAACGGCGAGATGACGGGTACCGCCTGGATCGCAGAATCGGGTTTTTTGGAAGGGCCGGTCATGCTCACCAATACGTCCAGCGTCGGTACCGTGCGCGACGCCGTCGTCAAGTGGTGGACGGCGCGGGGGATCCAGCAACAATCATGGGTCTTGCCCGTAGTTGCAGAAACTTATGATGGATATTTGAACGATATCAACGGTTTCCATGTCAAGGAGAAGCACGTTGTCGAGGCCATCCAGTCGGCGAAATCGGGCCCGGTGGCGGAAGGCAACGTCGGCGGCGGGACGGGCATGACCTGTTTTGAATTCAAAGGCGGCATCGGCACGGCTTCGCGGAAGTTACCGAAGGAAGCAGGAGAGTACACCGTTGGCGTTCTGGTTCAAGCAAATTTCGGATTGCGCCGGCAGCTACGGATTGCCGGCGTCCCGGTCGGGCAGGAGATTACGGAGCATGCCTACCGATCACAGGAAAGCGGATCGATTATTGTCATTATTGCCAGTGATGCGCCGTTGTTAGCGCATCAACTAAAACGGCTAGCGCGGCGCGCTGCCCTGGGATTGGCCCGAACGGGAAGCATTTCGGGGAACGGTTCCGGGGACCTGTTCCTGGCGTATTCTACCGCCAATCCGGGCGCGGCAAAGGCTGGAGGTACGGTTGCGGTAACGATGCTGGCCAATGATCAAATGAATCCCCTTTTTGATGCAACGGTCCAGACAGTCGAGGAAGCCATTGTCAATGCCCTGGTGGCTGCGGAATCAATGACGGGCAGAGACGGCCATCAAGTCATGGCACTGCCGCACGATCGTTTAAGAGCAGTCATGAAGAAATATCAGCGGCTGATGGAAGGCAAAGATATATAGAGTCATTCGTCATTGGTCCCTGGACATTCGTGGATTGTATCGGCGGTTTTCAGACCGCACGCCAGGCAATGACGAGAGGAGGTTGTCATGGAATCGTCTGATGAGATGAATCCGATCCATCGGCGGCGATTTCTGCAAGTGGGGACGATCGGGCTAATCGGTCTCGCACCCAACCGGTTATCCGCCGATGAACCCAAGAAAACCGATCTGCTGGCAGTGCCAGTAGACAAAAGCAAGCCCACCCGGTTTCAGATTGCGTGCATGACGTTGCCTTACAGTCAATTTCCGCTGAATCGCGCCTTGGAGGGGATCCAAAAAGCGGGGTATAAGTTCGTGGCATGGGGTACGGCACATCAAGAAGCAGATGGCAAACGGACACCGGTTCTGGCCGCGGATGCAACGCCGAAGCAAGCGAAGGAACTCGCGACAAGATGCCGGGATTTGGGCCTGGAACCGGTAATGCTGTTTGGCGGCGCAGCTCCGGACAATGGAAACGGTGTGGCGATCTTAAAGCAACGAATTCAGCAAGCGTCGGCGGCCGGCGTGGGCCAAATCCTGACCATGGGAAATACCAAGGGGAATGACCGTAAGACATGGGTAATGCATTTGAAAGAATTGGGACCCATTGCCCGGGACCAGGGCGTTCTCATTGTCATCAAGCAACACGGCGGGAATACCGGAACCGGCGCGGCCTGCGCGGAGATCACACGGGAAGTGGCCGACGGCGGCATCAAGGTGAGTTTTGACGCCGGCAACGTCATGGACTATCACAAGATCGACCCGCTGCCGGATATCCGGAAGTGTGCCGATGAGGTTCACAGCTACTGTATCAAAGACCATCGCTTTTTTCCCAAGGACGAGGATTGCGGTCCCGGCTGGGGAGAAATCGACCATTATCGGCTTCTGCAGCCGGTAGCGTTTACAGGACACACAGTGCCGCTTTGTTGCGAGAATATTTTCGTTCCGGTGATTCCCCGGCCGGCAACGCCGGAAGGAATCGATGCGCTGGCCCGGCGAGCGCGGGAATTTCTTGAAGTGGTCGTTCAGGGCTTGCAGACATAGGTGCAAAGGACCTTTTTCATGGCCGATTCCCCGGTTCTTCGCTTTGCCATTCCGAATCCTTTTTTTGAAGGGGCCACAAATGTCTACGTGATTGCCGCGGGATTTCCGACGCTAATCGATACGGGCATCGGCACCGAAGAAGCATATCAAATCTTGAAGGAGGGGTTGCGTGCGCACGGGAAAAGCTTCGATTGGCTCGAGCAAATCGTCCTGACCCACCATCATCTGGACCATTTCGGCCTGGCGCGGAGACTGCAAGATGTCTGTGGAGCCAAGGTGTATGTTCACACGAACGATTTGGACGCAGTAACCCAATACGAATCGTGGCACGATGGCTTTGTGGATCGGTTGCGGGAACGGCTCCGGGCCTGGGGAACGCCCGAGACGGCAATTCAGGAAGCGGCCCAAGTCTTGCTGTACGGCGGAAAAAGGCTGGCTCAATCAACCCCGGCCGAGCCGCTTGCGGATGGACAGCGGATCGACCTGGGGAACGGTGAACTCGAGGTCGTGCATACGCCGGGGCATTCGCCGGGAAGTATTTGTTTGCGTTATGGCCGGCATGTGTTTAGCGGGGATCATGTTCTGCCCAACATTTCGCCGAATATCGGCGGCGGCGCGCCAGGAACTCGAGGCGTTCTGAAACGGTACCTGGAATCGCTCGCGCGCGTGGAAAAATATCAAACGGCTTATATGCGTGTTTATCCCGGCCATGGCGATTCGTTTACGGATCTTTCGGGACGGGTGAAGGCTTTGCAAAAACACCATCGAGAGCGCGACCGGGCCAATCTTGCATTGCTAACCGGTCCGGAGCCCAAAACCGTCTATCAGATTGCGACAGGGATTTTCGGCAAAATGCGGAGCTTTCATGTCGCCCTGGGCACGGCGGAAGTGTTTGCCCATCTGGAAAAACTGGAAGGCGAGGGGCGAGTCGTTCAGTGGAACCACATGCCGGATCTGTGGCAACAAAGGTCGTAACGCGTATAACACCCTTCAGAAATAAATATTCGTCGACTAACGAGAGATGGATTGAATTACTCGGAGGTTGCTCCATGAGTTCGGAATCGATGCCATTCAAAACGGAACTCAAACAGATTTTGGATATCATCATTCACTCTCTGTATTCCCATAAGGAGATCTTTCTGAGGGAATTAATTAGCAACGCCAGCGATGCCATTGATACGCTGCGTTTTCAATCGCTGACCCGGGCTGAGTTATTGGAAGGCGATTCGGAATGGAAAATCAAGATCATTCCCGATGAGAAGGCGGGCACGTTGACAGTTTCCGACAACGGCATCGGGATGTCCAAGGAGTCGATTATTGAAAACCTGGGCACGATCGCCAAATCGGGAACGAAAGCGTTCCTGGAAGCCTTGCAAAAAACCGAGGCTAAGAACAGGCCGGAGCTAATCGGCCAATTCGGCGTCGGCTTTTATTCATCGTTCATGGTGGCGGACAAAGCCACGGTCATGTCGCGCATGGCCGGCGATGCAAGCAGCGCCGGCGTTCGCTGGGAGTCCGACGGGCAAGGGGAATTCAGCATCGAGAGCGTGGAGAAACCGACGCGCGGCACCGATGTCATTCTGCATCTCCGGCCGGACGCCAAGGATTTTCTTAAGGAATGGAGAATTCGCGCACTGGTCAAACAATACTCGGATTTCGTGGAGCACCCCGTGGTCATGGACATTTTCCGCGAAGTGGACAAAAAGAAGGTGACGACGACCGAGGAAACATTGAATGCGCGGAAGGCGCTCTGGCTACGTCCCAAGGCGGAGGTTACCAAGGAGGAATACGCCGAGTTTTACAAGCATCTGTCTCACGATTTTGAGGAGCCGGCGAAGGTGATTCACTTTTCGGCCGAGGGCCTGGTGGAGTTTAAGGCGCTGCTGTACATTCCCACTCACAAGCCGTTCGACCTACTGTGGGGCGATTCAAAAAAAGGCCTGCATTTGTATATCCGCCGCGTCTTTATCATGGATGATTGCGAAACTTTGCTGCCGCTATATCTGCGGTTTGTCAAGGGGGTGGTCGATTCGCCGGATTTGCCGCTGAATGTTTCGCGTGAGATGTTGCAGTACAGCCCCATCCTGGAAAAAATCAAATCGAATCTCGTCAATAAAATTCTCAAAACCCTGGAGGAAATGAGAGCGGAGGAATACGAGGCGTATGTCCGGTTTCACGAAGAATTGGGTGTGTTTCTCAAGGAAGGGATCTACCATGACCGGGCCAATCGGGAACAGCTGGCGAACTTGCTCTTGGTGGAATCGACCAAGACCGAGCCGGGCAGATTCACCACACTACAAAAATACATGGAGGGGATGCCCGCCGACCAGAAGGAGATTTTCTACTTGATCGGCGAAAACCGCGAATTGATCGAGCACTCTCCGATTCTGGAGACTTTCAAGGCAAAGGACCAGGAAGTGCTTTTACTCACCGATCCGATCGATGAATATGTCGTCGGCGCGCTGTCAGAATTCAAAGGCAAAAAACTCAAGGCGGTAGATAAAGGCGATGTGGATGGGCAGGTTGCAGACGAAGAAAAGAAAAAGGAAGTTCAGCCTTTGTTGGATTTCATAAAAGAGAAGCTTCCCCAGCTCAAGGAAGTCCGGTTGTCGCGCCGGCTCAAAGAAAGCGCGGTCTGTCTCGTATCCGAAGAGAATGCGCTGGGCGCTCATATGGAACGGCTCATGCAACGGGCCGGGCGGGGCGGGGATATCCCGGCCAGCCAACGGATTCTCGAGGTCAATGCGGAGCATCGGACCATTGCAGCCATTCAAAAGCTATACATGCGGAACGCCGCCGACCCGCGACTAGAGGTTTACTGCCGACTACTGTACGACCAGGCGGTGATTGCGGAAGGCTCGCGGGTGAAGGATGTCCGGGAGTTCGCGCAGCACCTCAATGATTTGGTGGCGAAGGATGCGGGTTCATAAAATTGTTGCAGTCAGGATAAAGGAGGTAATCAAATGGCCTATTCTCAACTAATCGACCAGTATGCTGCCGGTGTTGCGATGGTGCGCCGAGCGGTCGCCGGGATGGGCCGGGAGCAAATGCGCATGCGACCGGTAGCGGGCAAATGGAGCACGCTGGAGTGTATCTGTCACCTGGCCGATTTTGAACCGGTCTACGCCGATCGGATCAAACGGGTGATTGCGGAAGACCAACCCCAGCTGGCAAGTGCCAATGAAAAATGCTTCGCCGAGCGGCTGGCCTATCACGACCGTGATCTTGAGGAGGAATTGGCGATCATCGAGCACACGCGCCGGCAATTGTGCCGAATTCTGAAGACGCTGTCGCCAGAAGATTTTAAGCGATTCGGGATATACAAGGATGAGAACCGGGAAGAAACGCGGACCTTGGAAAGGTTATTAACTATCATCACCAATCATATTCCGCATCACGTGAAGTTTATTGAGGAAAAGCGGAAGGCGTTGGGATTGGCGAATTAAAGCTCGGTCGGCGCGGGGTAATGTAGAGTCAAGAGCATGGCAAAATCAAAACCAGGCGGCTCTTTTGATTTTCAGAAAAGGCTGGCCAGGTTCGAAAAAAAGATCCGTGCCTATACGCGACGACACATTCACAAAAAGGATTCAGAGCCAGGTCGGTCCGCGCGACTCCGGTTTCTGGTTGACCAATATCTTGCGTTGGCACAGGTATTTCTTGAGGCAGCTGAACTCCTTGCCAATAGCGTCATCAAAGGAAAGAAGAAAAAACGTGCCTAAATTAGTGTGAGTAATTAGGTCATCGACACACTAAGAACCCGGTACGGGAAATTCCCTACAAGGAAGAACCCGTTGAGACGGCAAAAGCGGAATCTTCCGATTTTTTCTCGCGACGCGCAAATATTTTTGAATTCGATTGCTTTAGGTGAAATAACGAAAAGATGGTGAGCGCGCAAAGTGTCTTAGAGGTAAGCAACGCTTTCCCAGTTTTCCCGCCTCCCCCGGTTGACAGAAGCGCGTCTCCGAGCCATAAAGAATAGTGTCAGGCAAATTTCAGGTTGAACACATGTCATAGGCCCAAGATGCTCGGGTTCCCGAGTTCTCTGGGGTGCGGCAGCAGGGGAGGGCTACCATGTTTCGCAACACGCTGGTGTTCTTTTTGAGTCTGGCGGCGGCTACAGGCGCTAGTGCAGCTTCCTGGGCGGATGCCATGTTTGACGGATTGTCGCGGGATTTCGGCTCGGTGCCTCGGGGTCCGATGCTCACCCATTCGTTCCATTTCACGAACAAGACCGATCACAACGTTCACATCACGGGGGTGCGCGTTTCGTGCGGCTGCGTCAGCGCCGCTGCATCGCAATACGATGTGGCGCCCGGAGGATCCGCTGCGATCAATGCCCAGATGGATACGACCCGATTCGCCGGTGTAAAAGCGGTAACGATTTACGTGCAATTCGATCGACCGCAATGGGAGGAAGTGCGCCTGTGGGTACAGGCCAATAGCCGCAGCGACTTCCAGCTAACCCCGGAGGCGCTAGCATTCGGCCAAACCAAAAAGGGCGCCGAACCGGCTGCCAGCATCCAGGTAACGTTTTACGGCCATCCGGATTGGAAAATTCAGGAAACCAGGTGCGACAGCAATTATGTCCAGACGCAGGTTGAAGAGGTTCGGCGGCAAGCCAGCGAAGTGACGTACAAGCTGACTGCCAAGATTCGAAGCGATACGCCTGTAGGGAAATGGTACACGGACGTTTGGCTGAAAACCAACAATCCCGCGACTTCCCGGGTGCGCATTCCCCTGACCATTGAAATTGAATCGGCTCTGACGGTCAGCCCGACTGTGGCGAACTTGGGCCAGATTAAAGCCGGCGCTGAAACCGAACGCAAAGTCATCGTCCGCGGCGTCAAACCATTCAAGATTACCGAGGTGAAAGGGATCGACGATCTTCTCAAAGTTCAGGACAGCACGGGCGAAAGCAAATCGGTGCATGTCCTAACGGTGAAACTCAAGGCAGGCAATGCCGGCGATTTCCAACGGACTCTCAAGGTGCTGACGGACCTGAAAGATGAAGGAGAGATCGAATTTCAGGCGATTGCCAAGGTGATGCCGTAGGTTGGTGAGTGGTGAGTACTCTGCAAAAAAGAGGTCAGAAGTCAGACTTCTGACCTCTACGTCATTTATACATAGATATCCGCATTCTTCAATTTTCCCTTGAGCTCCTGGAGATAGCAATGACCGTTTGGGTCGAGCAGACCCTGGGCTTTTGGTATTTTCATGAACATGCCCGCCGGTTGGGGCGATTCTCGCCAGCGAAATTCTAAATTTTCGTCCAGGGATACCTGGCAATACAGGGCGTGATCGAATCCGGCCTGCGGATGAACTTTGCCATCGTGAATGTGAACCGTGGGGAAGAATAGTTTTCTCGGATTGGCGCGCGGGAATTCAAAGGCCATGGGATGGACATTGCTCTCGCCTTTCTTCAGTTTAAAGACCACAAAGCCGAAATCCATATAGCCGGGTAGTTTTTCCCAGACCGCGCTTGGGAGACGAAAGCGCTCATCGAGGCGATCAAAATCCTTGATGGTAGGAACAAAGGAAGCTTCATAACTGCCGACGTCTACGAGTTTGAGTTTCTTGTCAGGCTCTTCCGCTTTCGAGCCCAAGGTATAGCGACCGCTTGCCGGCTTTGGAAATCCGGCATCCATATCCTTGAAAAAATCGGTGTATTTTTCGAGGTTGATGAAGCGAACGGCATCTTCTTTTGAGTTCTTGGGAACCGGGATCGGCAAGATCATGGCCAGGTCCTCCTTGGCAGCCATAATCATGCTGTAAACAAGATACTGGCGACCCTCCTTGGCATAGCGGGCAAAGATATGGGTTCCCCTCACCAAATCCACCGGTCGGGAAAAGCAGCACATGCACTTAACTCCTTGAAAATGGATCGAGAATCTACTACTGACCTTATTGATTATTGGACAACTTCTATGGGGGATCTTCGTCCAACTGGCGGGATTTGTCAAGTGAATTGGCTGTTCTGGCAGTTACACCAGGGCCGATTTCATCTTGCCATGGAGCTGAAAGAAATTGGCGGTTTGGACAGCGCGGGCGCCCATGTCAATTTCACTGATCAATTCTTGCAGTTCCGCAACGGTATCGATGTCGTACCAGGGGGGAAGAAGGAATACATCGAGTTCCAATTTTCCCGCCCGAGCGAGAGTCTGGGCCAGTACCCGATCCTCGCTCCAGGCGATATGCTCGAATAACGGGGGATGCGATTGCTTCAGTCCGATCAGGTAATAACCGCCGTCCCGCGCCGGACCCAAGACCAGGTCATGATTTTTCAGGACGTAGAAGGCCTCACTGATGAGCGAAGCCGGCATGCTGGGGCTATCGGTCCCCATGATGACGACCCGTTGATGGCCATCCGCAAGGTGATCCTGGAACGCTCCTTGCAGGACCGCGCCGAGATCGCCACGGTGCTGGGGCAGCAACCGGACGCAGGGAGGAATGAGGCTGGAAAGCCACTCACGGTCGCCGTTCGGATAAATCAGAGTGATGGCAGTCGGCGCGGATTCGGCGGCGACGGCATCGCGGGCAATCGAGATGGTATCCAGCAGAAAACAGCGGTAGAGTTCTGCGGCTTGGTCCGGAGAAAAAGGGGGACAAAGACGGGTTTTACATTTTCCCGGGCGGGGCGCTTTCGCCACAATTACGAGTGCCTGGTTCATCAAGCGATGGCTCCTTGACATCCGGAGCCTGCTCCGGCGGTGCAGCCGTAGCAATGGGGTCCTGTAACGATGCGCCGCCGGCTTAATCGCTGCCAGTCAAAATCGCGAATATGCTGCGGCAAACCGGCTGACACGCGCAATTCCAGCATCTGATTGAAATCGCAATCAAACAGGTATCCCTCCCAACTCACCGACAAGGTCCACCGGCACATCAGCCCGCCAACCGTTGCCGGATTAAAGGCCTGGATCAACTTCTGCATATATTCTTCGTACTTGCCGTGTCGGAGCAAGTCGTCCAAGAATCGATTAATCGGCATATTTGTAATGGTGTAGAGCCGATTGAACACGATGTTGTAACGAGACTTCAACTCCCTGCGGTAAGCTGCTTCAAGTGTTTCCTGTTCGGGCGGTAGGAACGGCCCGACCGGGTTGTATACCAAGTTCAGGGTGAGACCCGAATCCGGTTGCCCGTACCCTAAAGCGTTCAACCGCACGAGCGCTGTGATCGATTTTTCGAATACGCCGTCGCCGCGCTGCAAATCGGTGTTTTCCTGCAAATAGCAGGGCAATGAAGCGATGATTTCTACCTCATGCTCGGACAGGAATTCCGGCAAATCCTGAAATCCCGGAGCCAAGAGAATGGTGAGATTGCAGCGATCGATGACATGCCGGCCCAGGCGCCGGGCCTCGCGAACGAGCCAGGAAAAGTGGGGCGCCATTTCCGGCGCGCCGCCGGTGACGTCCAGGGTCGGTATGTCGGTGCGGGCCAACACGTCGAGGCAGGCTTGCATGGTTTCCAGCGACATGATTTCCCGGCGGTCCGGTCCGGCATCGACATGACAATGGCAGCAGGTCTGGTTGCACAATTTGCCGAGGTTGACTTGCAGAACCTGAATCCCCGTGGCACACAGTGGGTCAATGCCTGTTGCCGCCAGCGAGCGCGCAAACGATGATTGTCCTTGCAACCGCTGCAATACAGCCAGTTGATTGGCGGGCTCAGAAAGCGGGTTGCCCTGGCGTAATAGTGAAAGCGCGACCATGGTTAAGAGTGAGTGGCGACATGGTTAAGAGTGACTAGTGAGTGGTGAGTCACACCCCTCTCCAATCACTGCTCATAAAGCCGGCAATTGCGATGCCGGGGCAAAGGGTATTCTAGGATTGGTGTAGATAGGAGTCATCCACGGATTTGGGACATCGCCTATATTATTTTTCCGAGATTAATTCGTGGATTGTAAACACAAGTCAACGATTTTTGTAAATCTCTTATCGGCTCTTGGACTTTTGCTTCTCTTCGAATTCCTTGATAAACTTCTCCGGCTCCTCCTTGAAAGCCGTGCGGCAGCCGCTGCAGCAGACATAATAATCCTTGCCATTGAAGGTAACCCTGATTGTTCCCAGGCCACCGCTGACGATGCATTCCGGTGCGGCATTGCCCGGACCGGCGAACGCCTCGCCGTCCTTGGTTACTCCCACCTCATACAGTCTGACAAACAAGTGGCGATCCGGGGGTTTCACTTCGTAGCGATAGATGAACCGGTTCGAATGCAGCAAGGTGAAAACAAGCCGTTGCATTTCCTTCTTCTTGTCATCCAGTCGTTCCACTGTAAGAACACGATTCTTGAGCGGTCCAGTGAAAGCCATGGTCTCCTTAGCGGGGGTTTGCAGCGTGAACTGGAACAAATTTTTTTCCGGCAGATAACGTAATTCACCGCCGGAGAAATACTTTCCTTTGTCAAAGCGTACCTTGAGCCAGGCGTCGGAACCTTTAAATTGCCATTCCCAGTTCATGGTCTCGGTCCAAAAGCCGCGCAGTTTTTCTTGGCGCGTACCTTCTGGAGTCCCGGTCGCCCGCCAGGAGCCAATGAGATCGTTGAACGCTTTTAGCGCTTCCTTGGCCGTAGTTGGAGTGGGCTTGTCGGCGGCAACCGCGGTTTGTCCGAGCATGCTCTCCAACACGACCAAATTGATGTGCATGCGGGTCATGGGGTTTTCACCTTTCCGGATTCCATTATCTATGAAACCCTCGGCAAGGGGAATCGGACTGTTCTTGCCGCTGTGTCGCGACGCTCTCGCATGCGTGCGTCGTTTGCGATACCATCAAGAGGACGTGGAGCGTGGGGCGTAGCCTGTCAAACCATTATCGTACCGGATGAATCGGCAGATGAGTGTTCGGCGGATGATCAATGCCTATCACACTTCGCCGTTGTTCTTTGCAGGAAAGGATCATGTGGTGAACCGCTGCATTTGGTTGGGTTGGATTGGCTGGTTGGTGATCGTTGGCAGTATTCCTGCCTTGGCCTCCCGTACTAAAGTTGCGGAACTGCCACCGAAAAAAGAAGATGCCGCGTCCCGTTACGAAACCCGCAAGGACCACGACCCCAACGGCATCGGCAAGTTCTACATGGGCCGGGAAATTGCCCAATTGATGGGGCATCTCGCTGCTGAGTGGCTGGATCGTTCGGAGCGGGAAAAAGAAGAACAACCTGCGAAACTTCTGGAGGCGCTCAAACTTCAGCCGGGCGACATCGTGGCGGACATTGGCGCCGGCAGCGGTTATTTCACTTTTCGACTGGCTGAAAAGGTCGGCCCCAAAGGTAAAGTGTTCGCGGTCGATATCCAGCCAGAAATGCTGGCCCTCATCCGCAAACGCATGAAGGAACGCAACCTAGCGAACATCGATGTGATTCAAGGCACGGAAACCGATCCCAAGCTACCGGCCGAATCGGTGGACCTCATCCTGATGGTCGATGTGTACCACGAGTTTGCCTTTCCGTATGAAATGACGCTGGCCATGGTTAGAGCCCTGAAACCGGGCGGCCGACTGGTGTTTGTCGAATATCGGCTCGAAGATCCGGATGTGCCGATCAAGTTGGTTCACAAAATGTCGCAAAAGCAGGTCATCAAGGAAATGGAACCCCATCCGTTGAAATGGGCCGGGACATTGAACAGCCTTCCGCGGCAGCACATCATCATTTTCACGACAAAAGAAGCCAAATCGAGATGATTTGGGATGCGTCGGGCTTGAGGCGTGGAGCGTGGGGCAACGCCTCACGCTTCACGATTTGGACGTCACTTCTTCGCCTTCTCCGGTCCCAACTCGATTTTAACTTCGGTTTGACTATCGCCTTTAATGTGGATTTCTTTGCCGTGGCTGCCGTCGGGACCCCAGCCGGTATCATGCCAAACCATAAGGCGATAGACTCCCGCCGGTGCGTTCTTGATCTCCCACAACCCATCCGCATCAGTGACGGCAAAATAGGGATGGTCGCAGACCAAAACGTTCGCGTTCGCCCACGGATGGCAATCACTGGTAATCCGAATGGGGAGCTTTTCCATTTTCAGATTCGCGACGGCATGCGATTTCCCAGGCGCCAGAAGAATGTTTGATCCGGGATTCCGCAGCGGGCTGCCCTCCCAATGAAAGTTGCACGCGATCGGCGAGCTGTTCTTGGCAACGAGCGTTTGACCTTCGCGCATGGCCAGGGCATGCGGTCGAAATTGACAGCGCGGCTGGTCCATTTCAACGGTATCGTCCTTGATTTTCAGCAGATCCGGATGAATGGGTAACTTCTTGATATTGTCGGCCAGGTTTGGCGCCAGCCAAAGGAAAGTCCATTGGACACCTTTATTTTCCTTATTCACCACCCACTCTTCGCTCAGGAGCGGACCATTTGCGAGGCAATGCTCCCGATCTCGGGTGATCTCCAGCGGCTTCTGCAGCGGAATCACCTTGCCACAATAGACGACCCGGCCATACAACGTGCCCCAAGTCTGAGATTTGTCGTCGGGAGCGGAATGAAGCTTCAGCAAGACATTTGACATTAACAGACCGGCGCCAAGCAGAATGGCAACTATTCTCCTCATTTCGATTCTCCGATTCACATCGATCATCGATTCAAGTCAGCAATGATTTTTCCAGCACGACTCCTTGCGACTCCTCCTTCGGCTTCGGTTGGAGGTGAATGCCAAAGTACATTCCCGCGACGAACGCCAAGGCCAAGGCCGCAATCGCGGCCACCAATAGCAAGTTGAACTTTTTCTGGTCCAGCCAAAAACCAGGGCCAGTGGCGATTTGAGCTGCGGGCGCAACAGGCTGGGAACCAGTGTCCATTCGTCCAGGCGCCGGTGCGGGAGGTGCCGGTTGCTGCAAATAATTTTGCGGTGGAGGCGGCGCGGGGACCGGGGCGGGCGCTGAGAACGGCGCTGGGTGCTCAAAAGCCGGCGCCGAAGCCACTTGCCGGCTTCGGGCACCGCCCGGATTGAATAACTCATCAAAATCGCTGCGCTCGAAGATGGGGGGCGCCGGTTCCGTCGCCGATTTTGCTTCGCCTTCGTCGGCCGGAACCGGAACCGTTACCTGGCTTGCGCAAGAAGGGCACCGGACAACCGTTCCTGCTTTACGCCGGGCGATTCCCATGAGTTGGTTGCAATAAGCACAGCGGAATCGGATTGGCATAAGTTAGTCCTTGGTCATTAATCATTGGCCTACGAAGGATTGGCTCGGCAATGGTACCCGAAAGCCGACATGGGTATTATAGCGATTAGTGATCGGTCATTAATCATCTGCGGGTGAATGACCAATGACCATGGACCAAAACGAGGGAGTCTTGGCGATGCGTAACTGCAATTGGCTAATTCTGGCTTTGGCGGCCGGGTTTTCCTTCGTCGCCGGAACCGCCCACGCGCGGCCGGCTGTTCTCATCTTCAAAGACGGCTTTGTCCTGCACGGCGATCTCATCGAACCGGGTTCGTACACCGGGGATGCGCCCTCGGGCCAGGTCTTTTGGATTTCCAAGGGATCTTATGTCCTCAGCGCAGATGCCCGCCGTATTTATTTCAGCCCCAACTATCTGCAGGACGCCATCAACCAAGATGTTGACAAGTTTGCCGATGTGATCAAGCTCGAGAGCCGGCTGACGCGCATCAACACCAAACCCATTGCTGCTCTGACCCATATTATCGGCGCCGACCCCTGGAACGAACGCTGGGAGCGGAACTTTCAACTCTATGGGCCTTTCGGCAAGGTCACCGCGCAGCAGCGTCTCGGCCTGTTGACCCCGCAATATGCCCGCGTCGATGCCAAATCTCATAACTGGAGCGCCTACTACCTGACCAGCGAACTCGGTCCCGCAGTGGTTCGCTCGCTGTTGCATAGTTATCCGGAACTGAAGAAAAGCGATCGCGAATCTCCCGAGCATCGGCTGCGGATCGCGCGCCTGCTGGTCCAGGCCGGCTGGTTCAACCAGGCCGAGGAAGAACTGACAGCGCTACTCAAGGCGAATCCCGGCGAAAAGGAGAATGTCGAAGCCGTCCGGGACACCCTCAAGAAACTGCGCCATTTTCAATTGTTTGAAGACCTGGAACGGGCGCACCAGGCTGGTCAGTTTAATCTCGTCAACGAGGTGCTGAGCAAATTCCCCAATGAGGGTGTCGATGAAAAAATCCTCGCCGGAATTCGCTCTCTCCGGGCCACCTACGACACCGGCATGGAGTCCTTGACCGCGGCGAAGAGTTTTCTCAAATCATTGCCCCCGAAGTGTCCGCCGTCCACCCGGCCGCTCTTCAAGGAAGCGGCGGAGGCCATTCTCGCCGAACTCGACATGGGCAACGCCGGCCGCCTGGAAGCGTTTCTCACTCTGGCCCAGCAAGCCGAGCGCGACCTGAAAAACACCGGCAAAACCGACAAGGAACCGAATCAGATACTATCCCTGGCTGTCTCGGGCTGGCTCCTGGGTAAGGACCTGGCAGAAGCCAAGCTGGAAACCGCGACGCGTTTGTGGCTGTCGCGGAAGTTCGTCCAGGGCTACTTGAAGGAAGATGATGAAACCGAGCGGGACCGGCTGCTGAAAAACTATCTGCAGCAGCGCTCCGATGTGCTGCCCATCGATGAATTCGCCCAGCTCATTTCGTTGCTGCCTCCGCCCGCTCCCGAGAAGAAAATCGGCACCGAGCCGATGTCGCTGCGAACCGATCTGGTCCTCGGTCCGAAGAAGGGTTATCCCTATCTCGTCCAATTGCCGCCGGAATATCACCATGGCCGGCCGTTCCCGGTGCTAATCGCGCTGCACCAGGGGGGCGAACCACCCAAGGCCATGCTCGATCGCCTGAGTCCGTTTGCCGCCCAGAACGGCTATATCCTGGTCGCTCCCGAGTGGGAGGAAAGCCTCGATCACCTGTATGGTTACTCCAACGCGGAACATATCAAGGTGACCGATGCCCTCCGCGACATCCGCCGCCGCTTTAACGTCGATTCGGACCGAGTCTTCCTGATGGGCGCCGGCGAAGGCGCCAACATGGCCTACGACGTCGGCCTGTCGCACCCGGACCTGTTCGCCGGAGTCATGCCGATCTCCGGCCAACCATATCGCTTTTCGGAACGCTACTGGCCCAATGCGCAACTCTTGCCCTTTTACGTCGTCATCGGCGACTGGGCGGGCAATTACACTCAGCAAAACCGCGAGCAATTCAAAAAATGGGTGCCGCTCGGCTACCCCGCCATCTGTGCCCAGTATAAGGGCCGGGGCATCGAATGGTTCGCCGGCGAATTGCCGTTTCTGTTCGACTGGATGAATCACAAGAAGGACCGCTTCAAACGGGCGGCGGGAGTGCCAGAACTGGGCAAGCTCGGCGGCTCGCTCAACCAGGAATACCAGACTCTACGCTCGACCGATAATCGCTTCTACTGGATTTCGACGGATAGCATCCGCCCCGTCAATGTCCTCGACGGTTCCAAGTGGACCAACAACATCAATCCGGCCACCATCCAGGGCCGCATTGCCGAGGGCAACTACATCCACCTCACCACCCGTGGCCTCATGCGAGTGACCATCTGGCTTGCCAAGGACATGATCGATTTTTCAAAACCCGTGACCGTCCGGATCAACAACACCTTCATGATACAAAAGGGCAAGGTGCAGCCATCCTACGCAACCCTGCTCGAAGACCTCTTCAACCGCAATGATCGCCAGCGGCTGTTTTGGGCGAAGCTTGAGTTTGACAAGCTGTAATGACAAATGACCATTGAGGCGCCCGCGAATGACCAAATCGTCGTTGCATTCTCCCGTGCAACGACAACTAGTGACCACGGACGACTCACGAATCACCCATGATGACGGTCCAGTGACACTCGGCGACGTCGTTGCGTCGTTGCACACAACGCGACCCCGCTGCATTGCGTGCATTGTACGCAATGCACGCATTGCACGCATTGCACGCAACGACCGCAACGACTGCAACGACGCCAACATGTGTCACTAATGACCGAAGCCTGTCACTCCACGGGCCAATGAGCAATGACGAATCACTGTCACTCCAAGGAACAGCCCGGCTACCGGTCTCATCTCTGTCTTTGAACGTCAAAGATCCGCAAACGGGCCGTGCTCCTTTCACAGTCCGCGCATCTGAAGGACATCACCGCCCAACCCCACCCACTTTATTCTTGTTAAGTCGCGGAGACTAACCTACAAGGCTTCCCGTCCAATCGCCAGGCTTGCAAAATCCTTTCGATGGCGAAGGGTCCGTTCGTTGACTTTCCCGAGGTATTGCCCTATTTTGGGACTTAAACTCTCACACAAAGACTTGGGGCCGCCGATGAGCGACGTCACGCACATCCTGAGCGCCATCGAGCGGGGTGACCCGCACGCCGCCGAGCAGCTCTTGCCGCTCGTGTATGACGAGCTGCGCCGGCTGGCGGCCCAGAAACTCGCTCAGGAGCAGCCCGGGCAGACACTTCAAGCCACGGCGTTGGTGCATGAGGCCTATCTGCGGCTCGTTGGTCCGGGCGTTGAGCCGCACTGGGATAACCGCCGTCATTTCTTTGCCGCCGCCGCCGAGGCGATGCGGCGAATCCTGATCGACAATGCCCGCCGCAAACAGAGCCGCAAGCACGGCGGCGACAAGCAGCGCCATGACCTGGACGCCGACGCCCTGGCTGCCCCGGAGCCGGACGTGGACCTGCTGGCCCTCGACGCGGCGCTCGCGCGGCTGGCCGAACATGACCTGCTCAAGGCCAAGCTGGTCGAGCTGCGATACTTCGCCGGCTTGACCGGCGAGCAGGCGGCCAAGGTCCTGGGGATTTCCGCCAGCAGCGCGGATCGGGAATGGGTGTATACTAGGGCCTGGCTCCGGCGCGAACTAGGCTTCGGCGTCTAAAGTAGGCCGGATTTTCAATCCGGCCTAATATGTGTCAGGAAATTTGGTGCTGCCCGCGCATTTTCTCGCATAGAAAGGTAGAGGCAAAGCGGATTGCCACCGAGGTGAGCCATGAACGAAGAAGAAATTTTCCACCAGGCGCTGGCTCGGGCCCTCCCAGAGGAGCGTTCGGCGTATTTGGAGCAAGCATGCGCGGGCGATCCAGCGCTGCGCGCCTCCGTCGAAGCCCTGCTGCGGGCGAACCTGGGGGCCAGCGGCTTTCTGGACCAGCCTGCTGCCGCACTGGCGGCCACCGTGGATGAGCCCATCACCGAACGCCCGGGGACGGTGATTGGCCCGTACAAGCTGATGGAGCAGATCGGCGAAGGGGGCATGGGCCTGGTCTTCGTCGCCGAGCAACAATGGCCCGTCCGCCGTAAGGTGGCTCTCAAAGTCATCAAGCCCGGAATGGATAGCCGGCAGGTCATCGCGCGCTTCGAGGCCGAGCGCCAGGCTCTGGCGCTCATGGACCATCCGAATATCGCCAAGGTGTTTGACGGCGGCACAACAGGAGAATCCGAGCCGCGACCGGGAAATTCCGAGCCGCGACCGACAGGGAGCGGTGATGCTTGCCCGCTCCCTGTCGGTCGCGGCTCCGGAAGACCCTATTTCGTCATGGAACTGGTCAAGGGCGTGCCGATTACTCAATACTGCGACGACAACCGGCTCAGCCCCCGCGAGCGGCTGGAGCTGTTTCTGGACGTGTCGGAAGCAGTGCAGCATGCCCATCAAAAGGGGATTATCCACCGCGACATCAAGCCATCCAACGTGCTTGTCGTGTCGCACGATGGTAAGCCGGTAGTCAAGGTGATCGACTTCGGAGTAGCCAAAGCGGTAGGCCAACAGTTGACGGACAAGACGGTGTATACGCAGTTCACCCAGCTAATCGGTACGCCGCTATACATGTCTCCGGAGCAAGCCGGGGAGAGCGGCCTCGACATCGACACGCGCAGCGACATCTATTCGCTGGGTGTGCTGCTCTACGAACTGCTGACGGGAACGACGCCGTTCGACAAGGAGCGCTTCAAGGAAGCGGGCTACCACGACATTCGCCGGATCATCCGCGAGGAGGAGCCGCCCAAGCCGAGTACGCGGATTAGCACGCTGGGCCAGGCGGCCACGACCATCTCGACGCAGCGCAAGAGCGACCCGAGGCGACTCAGCGAGCTCTTCCGTGGCGAGCTGGACTGGATTGTCATGAAGGCGCTGGAGAAGGACCGCAACCGCCGCTACGAGTCTGCCAGCGCCTTCGCCGCCGACGTGCAGCGCTACCTGCGTGATGAGCCGGTGCTGGCCTGCCCGCCGACCGTGGGTTACAAGCTGAGGAAGTTCGTGCGGCGGAACAAGGGGGCACTGGCGACCGCGGCGATGCTCGTTGTCATGCTGCTGGTGGCGGGGGGGGCCGTGGTCGCCAGCGCCCTGTGGGCTGCCACCCAGGCGGAAGCCCGGGCGCAGGTGGAAGCCGACGCCAAGAAAGAGCTGGAATTCAACCTCTACCTGCGGAACATCTCTCTTGCACAGGCCGAGGCATCCGTCTCCAACTGGGGCGCCGTCGAAGACCTGCTGAAGGATTGCCCGGAGCACTTGCGCGGCTGGGAGTGGAACTATCTCAAACGGCTTTCAGACGCCCCGTGGCGCGACGTAACGGCTGAGGTGAACGGAGGCGTTAGCGCCGGCCTGGACCTGGCGTTCCATCCCAGCGGTGCGATCCTGGCCGGGTCCGGCCCGGGGGATACGGTCACCGTCTGGGACCTGACCACGGGGGTAAAGAAGCCCCTCCCGGGGCACACGGGCCAGGTCCTGTGCGTCGCCTTCCGCCCCCCCAACGGCGACCTGCTCGCTACCGCGGGGAAAGATGGGATGGTGCGCTTCTGGGATCAGGCGACCTTCTGGGATCAGGCGACCGCAAAGCCGGTCCGCGACATCGCCAAGGCTCACGGCGGTCAGTCGGTCGATGGCCTGACCTTCAGCCCCGACGGCCGGCTGCTGGCGTCGATCGGCGCCGACGAGAAGGTCCGGCTTTGGGACGTCGCTACACTCAAGGAGCGCTACGAGTTCGCGACGGTCTACCGGAAGCGGGCGCAGGAGCTGCGGCGGGCAGCCTTCAGCCCGGACGGACGGCTCTTCGCCTACGGCGGCGTGGGGAACACGGTGAAGGTCTGCGACGTGGTGACTGGCCTGGAGAAAGTGAGTCTCGCGGGCCACGAGACCCTGGTCCACCACGTCGCCTTCAGCCCGCAGGGCGACCGGTTGGTCTCGGGGAGCTGGGGCTCTGTGGCGAAGGTCTGGGACCTGGCCGGCGGCCGGGAACTCCGCACCGTGCGCTACGCCGGGGGGCACTGGTCCGTGGCGTTCAGCCCCGACGGCAACCTGCTGGCGACCGGGGGCAACTTGGACGACCCGGTCGTGAAGGTCTACGACGCGCGGACAGGCCAGCTGGTCCGTACGCTGGAGGGCCACGCCGACCGAGTTACCGGGGTGGCGTTCCACCCCGATGGACGCCGCCTAGCCTCGTGCGGCGGTGACAAGACGGTCCGCATCTGGGAGCTGGACCGGGGCCGCGAGGTCCTCACCCTGCGCGGCCACGCTGACGCCGTGAACCGCGTGCTCTTCGATCCCAAGGGCTGGCGGCTCGCCTCGTCGAGCGTCGACGGCACGCTGCGGGTCTGGGACGGTACGCCCCAAGGCGCTGCTCCCGGCCGCCGCTGTGTTACCCTCGCCGGTCACACGGACAAGGTCTTCAGCGTCGCCTTCAGTCCCGACGGCCGGCAGCTGGCTTCCGCCGGCCAGGACCGGTCGGTGCGCCTCTGGGACGTGGCCGGTGCTCGCGAAATCCGCACCCTGGAAGGTCACACCGAGACGGTCTTCGGGGCGGCGCTCGGGCGCGACGGGCTCCTCGTCTCGGGCAGCTACGACTGGACCGTCAGAATCTGGGACGCGCGGACGGGAGCGCTGGTCCATAGGCAGCAAGGCCCCGAGGTCCAGGCCCGTGCTTTGGCGTTGAGCGCGGACGGGAAGTTTCTTGTCACCAGCAGTGTGGCCGCCCCGTTTGAGGTGTGGCTCTGGGACGTGCGCCACAGCGAAGAAGGGCCCTGGCTCGAGAAGCGGCAGCCGCCGCTGGATGCGCACGACGGCCTCGCCTTCGGCGTCGCCTTCAGCCCCGACGCCAAGCACGTGGCCACCGCCGGGGTGGACGGGAAGGTGATCGTCTGGGATGCCGCCACCGGCCGGAAACAGATTCCCCTGGAGAGGCCGGGGAGCGGCGTGGTGCGCCCGCGGGCCGTGGCGTTTCACCCGGATGGCCGGCACCTGGCCGCCGGCTACACCGGAAAGGGCCTCCTGATTTGGGACTGGGCTGATCCCAAGAAAGAACCGGTGGTCCTCCCGGGACACACCGAAGACATCTACAGTGTGGCCTACAGCCCCGACGGCCGCTGGCTGGCCTCAGCCAGCTGGCATGAGGTGATCATCTGGGATGCGGGGACCCATAAGGAAGTACGCCGGTTGGGCGGCTTTCCCGGTCTGATCTGGAGCGTGGCATGGAGCCCTGGCCCCGACCGCTACCTACTGGCTGTGGGGGGTGGCCGTGCCCACTTCGGCCTGGTCGAACTCTGGGATATGACGGACCTCGCGCAAAAGGGGGGCGCGGACAAGCCGGGCCAGTGAGCGGAACGCGCTCGCGCGGATCCTGGCGAATGCTGCCCCGAAAGGAGACGTACCCATGTCTCGAGCATGCGAAGCAAAGACTCAGCGCGGCTTCACGCTGATTGAACTGCTGGTGGTGATCGCCATCATCGGCGTGCTCATCGCCTTGTTATTACCCGCCGTGCAGAAAGTTCGCGAGGCCGCCAACCGCCTGAAGTGCGCCAACAACCTTAAGCAGCTTGGCCTGGCGATGCACCACCATCACGATACCATGAAAACTTTCCCACCGGCTTACGTGAATACGGGGGAGTTTTACCGTGGCACCCGCTTTGTCATCACCCACGGGTGGGCGCCCTTCCTCCTTCCCTACATCGAGAAGCAGCCGCTCTACGACCGCTACCGCTGGGAATTACCCCTCTACGCGCCCGAGAACCAGCCCGTCGTCGCCACGCAGCTGAAAGATTTTCAATGCCCTTCGGCACCGGAGCAGGATCGGTACATGAGGTTTTCGGCATTCGAAGCCTTCGGGACGAGGGGCGCCTGTGGGGATTATACCGTCGCGCTCGGTGTCGATCCGCGACTGGCAGAGCTCGGCTGGGTGGACCGGGTCGGAGACTATCGGGGCGCCCTGAACAACACGCGTCAGCCGGCCAGCCAGATGATAACCCCCACGTTCATCGGCACGCGCCTGGCAGACATGCGGGACGGCACCTCGACCACCATCCTGCTCACGGAGGACGCGGGCCGCCCGAGGCGGTGGCAGGCGGGTATGGCAGGCGACGACCAGGTGCTTAACGGCGCCCCGTGGGACCACTATCAGGGCTCAATCATCCTTCAGGGCGCGACGTACGACGGGATGGCGCAACCGGGGCAATGTGCCCTCAACTGCACCAACGACCACGAGGTCTATGCCTTCCATAGCGGCGGGGCAAACGCTGTATTTGTGGACGGCTCGGTGCATTTCCTGAAAGTGGGCATGGACATCCGCATCATGGCCCGGCTGATCACGCGGGCCGGGAGTGAAGTCGTCTCGGACAGTGATTTCTAACAACCACGATCTAGGATGCTCGCACATGTCGCTTTGGAACTCGCTGAGTAAATTGTTTCGTCGCCCGGCAGCCGGCCACGGCAGTTGGCCGCGGGCCCTGCGCTGCTCCCGGAGTCTGTTGCGGATCGACCTTTTGGAAGACCGCTGCCTCCCATCAACGATCACGCCCACTACCTTCGACGACGGCAGCCTCGGCAGCGGCAGCCTGCGCGACGCCGTGCTCCAGTTCAATGCCGATACGGGCACCGGCGACGATACCATCCAACTCCTGGCCGGCACCTATGCGCTGACCATCCAAAACGTCGGCGGCCGTCACGAAACGGCCGGCCTGACGGGGGACCTAAACCTCACCCGCGCCAGCCACCACTGGATCATCCAGGCGGCCGGCTCGAGCGGGACCAACCCGACGATCATTGATGCCCGCCAGCTCCAGGACCGGGTCTTCGAGATCGTCACGCCCGGCACGCAGGTGGTGTTCCGGAACCTGATTATTCAAGGTGGCCTGGCCCAGGACGACGGCTCCGACGGCGCCTTGGCGGTGACCACCGACGCGCTGGGCGGCGGCATCGCCATTTATGGCACACACCCGGTCACGCTGACGAACGTCACCGTCACTGCCAACCGGGCGAACACCGGCGGCGGCAGCTTCCACGGCGGCGGCATATTCGTTTTCAGCGGTTCGGCGACGCTGCTGCACAACACGCTGATGGCCGGCAACTTGAGGGGCGCCACCGGCACGACCCGCGACGACGTCTTCGGGGCCCTAGACCCGGGTGGCGACTACAACCTGATCGGCGACGGCACCGGCATGACCGGCATCAGCGCCGGCGTCAACGGCAACCAGGTCGGCAGCGCCAGGAGCCCCATCGACGCGGTGCTCGGCCCCCTGCAAGACAACGGCGGCCCCACCCTCACGCATGCCCTGCTAAGCGGCAGCCCGGCCATCGACGCCGGCAACAACCGCTACGCGACCGACTGGGACCAGCGCGGGCCCGGGTATCCGCGCATCGTGAACGGCATTATCGACATTGGGGCGTTCGAATACCAGGGCGGTGGCAGTGGTCCGAGCAGGGCAACGCAGCGCCATGTCAAGCCAGTCCAGCTTGAAATGGCGTCCCTGGCTTCCCAGGAAAACTCACCGAGCCAGCCGTTGTCCTCGCGTCCGATCCCCGCCGTCGCCCCAGCCCAAGTTGGCTCACCCGGTCAAGAGGTGGCCGTCGTGGATCGGCTCTTCGCTTCGCTTAACGAGGAGGATGCCAGGCCCGCTTCGCCTGTGCTGATGCGCCACGGCCGTGCCGAAGTGGATTGGTGGCTGCCTGATGCAGATTTTGCGGTCTGGGGGCTGATCCCTCAATAAAGAGCAGGCATCCGCCGTAGGAAGGTTTTGTAAACTGTCCGGGAACGGAGGACGGTTTGCAAAACCGTCCTACTTGAAAAGCGAAAAAAGTAGCCGGTGAGGTCTTACGGATCAAGCAAGCCCCTCACCGGCCCTCGCCAACGCCGGGCGCACGGTCTGCGCGCCGGGACGCATGGCCTTTTCATTCTATCGCAGACCGCCCACTGAAGGGTATTCAGCTCTTTAAGGAGGTTGGTCCATGCAAGTGTTCAACTCGTTCCGTGGAATGGTCCGTCGGGCTACGGCATACGGCCCGGAATTGCCGTGCGTCTCCAAACCGCACAGGAGACGCGTGATCAAACCCAACCTGATCCCGGGTTCGCTCTTCCTTTTCCTGGCGGCGTTAATCAGCGTTTTCGGTTTGCTGGGGACCTTTACCAGCGCCAGCGATGAGGAAGGTCGGCGACATCAGACCTTTACCGTTCTGGTCGGCGCGGAAGACACCGACGTGGGCGCTACGGTAGCCGCATTTTTCCCCGATTCATTGCGCATCCACGTCGGCGATACCGTGCATTGGCAACGAAACACCAATGAACTTCACACCGTCACCTTCTTAGTGGACATGCCGCTCCCCGATTTCAGCGTTCCGGCCCCTCCCGGTCTGCCGTCGCCCAGGATGCGCAACCCACTGACCGCCTTTCCCGTAGCCCCCGAAGACGGGCGCTACGACGGCACCACCTTTGGGAACTCCGGCATCTTCGGGCCTGACCCGGAAATATTCCAGGGAGTCGAGTCATTCGATCTGACCTTTACGAGACGCGGCACGTTCCCCTACGTCTGCGTCGTCCACGGTGTCCGGATGACGGGCCAGATCATCGTCGTCGATGACGACCGGGATGTCCCCTCGCCGCGCGAGGTCGCCCGGCAAGCTCAACGTTCGATAGCGGCGGCGCTGGCGGAAATCCCCGCGGCCATCGCAGCCGCCGAGGCGGAAGTGCCGCCTCCAACACCGAACCCGGACGGCTCGACAACCTATTACGTGCTGCTCGGCTACTCCGTGGGACAGCTAGATGTGCTGCACTTCTTCCCGGAAGAGTTGGACGTACAGCCCGGCGATACGGTGAAGTGGGTGTACGGCATGGAGCACGACCCTCCCCACACCATCACCTTCCTGAACGGCGCCGAGCCCCCGGACGACGTCATCGTTTGGGAACAGAAGGAAGGGCCGCCTCTCCTCCTGGTAAACCCCGAGTTGCTCTTCGCGCAGAACCCCGATCAGCCTCTCACCCGCGATGGGGTCTTTAGCTCGGGCAGACTGCAACAGTCAGACCCTAATCCGACCTACGCGCTCACGATCGGGGACATCAGCGGCGAGGAGCCCTACCGGTGCCTGATCCACGACTCCAGCGGCATGCTGGCCACGCTGAATATCGTACCGAGATGATCAAACTCTCTTGTTTGGCAAACCGTTCGCTCCCCCAGAGAAGGGGGAGCAGGGGACATCGAAAGGAGCACACAGCATGTGGTGGTGTATCGTAGCGAGTATCCTGCCCGCGGCTGAGCCGAATGCCTCTGACCTGGCGCCGCCGGTCCGGCTCCAGGCGGGAGGTCAGCCCATAAATGTGGACATGGGGCACGCCGCCCCGTTCGTGGCCGACTTGAAGGGTGACGGCAATATGACCCTGCTCGTGGGCCAGTTCGGCGAGGGGAAACTCCGACTCTATCCCAACGTCGGCACTAGAAACGACCCCCGGTTCGACAACTTCGAATGGTTTCAGGCGGGCGGGAAGGTCGTCACCCTGCCCGCCGGCTGATGCGTCGGTTTCACCCCACAGTTTGTGGACCTGGACGGCGACGGTATCGGCGACATACTCTCGGGCTGCTACGAGGGGGAGCTATATTTTTTCAAGGGCAAAGGCAAGGGCGAGTTTGCGGCCCCCGTGAAACTGCAACGCGACGGCAAAAACATCAACCTCGGCGCCTCCTCCACCATCTTCGCCACCGACTGGCGCGGCACCGGCCGGCTCGATCTTCTGGTCGGTAACATGCAAGGCGATCTCTACTTGATTCCCAACGATGGCACCAACGCCAAACCGGCGTACGGTGCCCCGCGGAAGCTCGAAGCCGACGGCCGACCGATCAAAGCCCCGCATCACGGCGATTCGCAGCCGATCGCCGCTGACTGGGACGGCGATGGCCTGCTCGATTTGATCGTCGGTTGGGGCGATGGCAGCGTGGTGTGGTATCGGAACGTCGGCAGGCGGACGGAGCCAAAGCTCGCCAAAGGCGTCACCCTCGTCCAGCGTGCGCCCTGGCCGAATTACGATGACAATGCCCCGCCGAGCCGGGACGTCAAACCCGGCGTGCGCGCCAAGGTCTGTGTCGTCGATTGGAACGGCGACGGTGTTCTGGATCTCCTCGTGGGCGATTTCGGCGGCATTTTCGGGGAAAAGCCGAAAATATCCGAAGATGACATGAAGGCTGAGGAAGCGGCCAACCGCAAAATGCAAGAACTGCAGAAGAAGATGCAGCCGTTTTACGACGAATACGCCAAGAAACTCAAATTGGTCAAGGGGGCAGATTCCGCTTCAGGTAAGCGCGAACGGCAAAAGAAGGCGCACGAGGTTTTAAGTCAGAAGGCGTTTCAGGAGCTACAGAAGGAGATGGAAAAGGTCCGCGAGACCGTGCGCAAGTTCCGGCGACCTCCGATCCATCAGGGGCACGTTTGGCTCTACCTGCGAAAGCCACCTGCAGCGGCGGACAACTAGCCGCCGTCGACAAATGTGGCGTTCGGCCAACGCGACGTAAAGGCAGTCGTAGACGCTCGCGATGCTTTTCGCGGCGATGTCGAGAACCCTGACAGATAATATCTGGCAACGAAGTCGCTTGACTAACATTGGCGCAACGGCAGCCGAATCCTGGGCACGTCTTCGATAACCGGGGCCGATAGAAATCGGGAAATCTCAGAACTTGTGTTAACTACTGTGTCGAAGTTTCGCGTCTTTTGTAATGGACCCCAAAAAACTGGACCATAGAATAAGCGAGAGTTTTGGAGAGGTTGAATGTTGAAGAATGGATTCAATCCAGGAGGAGGTATGAAGAGGTTTACCTCAAGGACTATCGCGGAGTTGCAAGACAACGGTGGCCCGACCCTCACGCACGCCCTGCTCGCCGACAGCCCGGCTATCGACGTCGGCAACAATCGCTACGCGACCGACTGGGACCAGCGCGGCCCCGGTTACCCACGCATCGTCAACGGCATCATCGACATCGGAGCGTTCGAATACCAGGGCGACGGCAATGGTCCAAGCAAGCCAACGCAACCCAATGTCAAGCCAGTCCAGCGTAACGTGGCGGTCCTGGCGCCCTTGGCGGCCCCGCCGAGCCATCCCTTGCATGCGAGTGCGACTTCCGCCATCGCCCCGGCCCAAGTTGCCTCACCGGATCAGGAGGCGGCCGTCGTGGACTGGCTTTCTGCTTCGCTCAACAAGGAAGATGCCAGGCCCGCTTCGCCTGTGCTGATGCGCCACGCCCCTGCCGAAGTGTATTGGTGGCTGCCTGATTCAGATTTTACGGTCTGGAAGCTGATCCCTCAATAGAGCCGGTGAGTTCTGCCGCGAAGCAATGACGTCACCGGCCGGGCACTACCCCGGCGCCTCGCTGACAGTGTGGTCGACCTCCACCCCGCCGGGTTTACTGAATCGCACGCGCGTCTCGGACGGTCAGCAGGTGGGCAGTGGCGCCCTGCCAGGCTTCGTTAATCACGCCCTGTTCTGGACGGGGAGCGCCGACAGTGTGGTCGACCTCCACCCCAGCGGGTTCACTGACTCGGGGGCCGTTGGCGTCTCCGCCGGTCAGCAAGTGGGCTGGGGCAGCACAGTCCTCCACGATCACGCCCTGTTGTGGATGGGGAGTGCGGACAGTGTGGTCGACCTAAACCCCAGCGGGTTTACTGACTCGTATGCCTATGCCGTCTCCGGCGATCAGCAGGTGGGTCAGGGCGACACAGGCGGCCGGCCTCACGCCATGTTGTGGACGGGAAGCGCCGACAGTGCAGTCTACCTCCACCCCAGGGGGTTTACTTACTCTCAAGCCGTTGGCGTCTCCGGCGGTCAGCAGGTGGGCGATGGCGTCTTTCACGCCCTGTTGCGGACGGGGAGCGCCGACAGCGTGGTCGACCTCCACCCCAGGGGGTTTGCTGAGTCGTACGCCCAAGGCGTCTCCGGCGGTCAGCAGGTGGGCTTTGGCTGGGGTGACATCACAGGCAGCGCGAATCACGCCCTGTTGTGGACGGGGAGCGCCGACAGTGTGGTTGACCTGCAGACCTTCCTGCCGCCGGAGTTCAGGGACTCTGTTGCTACTGGCATTGACGCCGACGCCAACATCGTCGGCTATGCTCAAGGACCTGATGGCGATCATGCTTTCCTGTTGATACCGGAGTGACGACCCCGAGCCGGGCACGCTGCCGCGGCTTTCTTCGCCTCGGACGGCACCGAGTTCATCCGATGGGCGGCTAATGTAATAAGACCCCGGGGGACTTTATGCGGGGCGTTACTTGGCAGCGGTGGAATTTTTTTGGGGAGTGGGCACTTAGGGCCGGACGTGTCGCTCCGCGTTACCGTTGGTCTACTTGAATGACGTTCGTTTCCGGTCAACTAGAGACACTGTGTACAGCGCTGGCTGTCGAAGAATAATGGAGTCAAGAAGTGAATAGGAGTGCAGGAAGGAAGGGGGGGTATCCGAGTGGCTCAGAAACGATCTGTCCTAAATGATTGCCATTTAAGGAGTTGCACAGTGACATTCGTTTCCGGTGCAAAAGCAGGCATGAGCGACTGGCCGGCAGCGTGTAAGCAAGACAAAAGTGCAAAGTACCACTTTTTTGCGATAGCTTCCATTGGGAGTATCCCGCGCGTGGTACCAGAAATGTTCGCCCGAGTCATCGGGTAGTACAGTTTCCAGATTTTACGATAAAATCCTTGACTTCCAGTAAAAAATAGCGACACTACTGTTCCAGTAGGAATTCGGCTCGCAAGGTCGTCACCAACGGTCATCCATTCATTTTTTGAGGAGCGATTTATGAGAGTGCGCCAACATCGGGACTCGCAACATCGTGCCGGGCAAAACAAATGCCGGTCGCCTTTGCGCCTGGAGTACCTGGAAGATCGCGTCTTACTGGACGCTACGGTCATTGAGGATTTCAGCGCCGGAACCTTGGACGCCTACCGGTCCATTTATAAATTCTATCCCTCCGCGGAAATCGTTCCGGGAGCGGCTCATGACGGGGCCGGCAATGCGCTTATCAAACATGACGGCTATGAATGGCTCATTCGCAACGACGATGCCGTGCAAGTTCACCGCGGCGAAACCATTTCGGTGTGGACCAAGTTCGCCGACAATGTCGACGGCCGGATTTATTTCGGCTTCGGCGCCATGCCCAACGGCTTTGTGCACAGCCCTCTCAGCGTTGGGAGAACGTTGGCCCTGGTGCTGGCAGGCAATACTGGCGAATTGATGATCCAGGGCAACGACACCGCGTCCGGCTTCAAACCTGCCCCCCGCACGCTGGCGGCTGTGCCCCAGGGTTATACTGCCGACCAGTGGTATTACGTGGAAGTGGTCTGGGGCAATGAAGGCACGATTACCGGGAACTTGTACGACGATGTCGGTAACTATCTGAATTCCGTGTCGGCTTCGGGCAGCACGGTCGCGTCCGGGGGAATCGCATTCCGCGGCTTCGGCAGCGACAAATATTTTGACACGGTTTCCGTGGATGACGGCAGTGGCGGAGCTCCCGGAGGAGGCACGCGCTTTTTCACGCACCATATGGTGAGTCATTCGGTTCCCACGCATCACCCGATAGCCAGCGCTCAACCGCAATCTTTGCAAGGCGGCATAACCGGCGGAGACGGCACGGGAACTCCGGTGCCCTGGGATTATACTTCGGTTCCCGGTACCGGACGTGATGTGCAACTCAATGCGTTCAACGGGCTGGTAACGGTTCCGGGCACGTTTAACACCGGTATCCCGGGCATGGTCGCACTGGCTGCGCGAAATGAGTCCTTCAACACCGGCTCGGTCCAAGTACAATGGGGACCCGCGCATTATGTCGGGGGCGACATCAACCCGGAAACCGCTTATTTGGCCCAGTACATGTTCCGGCAGCTTCCGGGCGATACCACCCAGCTGATCGGCTCCTCGGATCTCAAGCACTTCTGGTCTTCGGGTATGAGCGACTATCAGCACTTGAATCCCGGGGAATCCGATATTTATGACGCCGAGTATACGAATCAGCTCCAAAGCGAATTTTTCTTCGGTTCCAGTCTGGACCCGGTAACCGGGGATGTCCATCGGTATGATCATTTTTCTCAAGGGGTGACCGATATCAATGGCTTCAATCCGGAACAATCGCGCAGCTATCCGACTCGCTTGCAACACATGTTGCAAGTTCGAATCGCGGACCTCGATCCGGCCCAAAACCCGGCCGGTACGCGATGGTACCTGATGGGCTGCTTGTGGTTGGCTGGGGATGAAAATGTGGACAACAACAGCCGCTGGGTGGAAGTCACCCCCCATCTGAACGGCAGCAACTTTACGTTTACATACCCGAATGGTGCGGGCGGCCAGTTGAACTTCCGGACCATGCCGGGGCTGGGAATGGCCCCTGGACCGGGCGGCTCCTCCGGAGGTTCCCGTATTCAGCCAATTGGGGAAGTCGGCCTTGCGACAGCTATTGGACATTCGGAACGCGTCGGGCTGATGTCTCGACGCTCGCAAGTCTCTGCTGAATCCGGCATAAGTCTGTCATCTTCCGTGGTGAATGACCCGCGGGCGTTGATGTCAGACCAGTATTTCTCTTTGCCTGCCAGGTCGAATGAAACAAGCCTTTCATTCGCGGGACCGTCAAACAGGGCTCAGGCACTGGACCCATTCGGCGCAATGGTTCAGGACCCGTTGCGAATCTAGCGCTGCTTGTTCAGCCGCGGTTTTCAGAATCGGCCATTTCCGAAAACCGCGGCGTTCTCTTCTTTTTTTCCCAGAAGTAGTTGTATGTCCTGACAGGATGAGGATAATAAGGTTGGTCTCCTGGAACTAGGAAGAGGCTCTTCTTGCCTTGCTCGGCATCAATTGCGACGATAATAAAGATACGGTTTTGCGCGCCGTCAAGAAAGAAGGGATCACCTTGCAATCCTGGTGGGACGGCGGCCGGGCAGGGGACCGGATAACGTCCCGCTGGCAGGTTCATTCCTACCCGACGATTTACGTTCTCGACCACAAGGGCGTCATCCGCTACAAGAACGTGCGCGGCGCTGAATTGGATAAGGCTGTGGACCAACTGCTGGCGGAACTGAACAAGGAAAAGAAGAATTAGGCGGTCGCCGCGGTTCCGTTGCAAGCGAAATCGAAAATGTCGAAGTTGCGCGGATCGGCGGCTGCTTTCCGGGCATAGGCAGCCGTCAAGGGCTCGGACAAAAGCATGGGCACCATTTCCTCATAACGGCCGCCGTGCGAGCGGAGCGTCCCCTCGAGTTTGGCCAAATCGTGATGGGCAGCAGTTCGGCCTATGACGACATCGCGACCGGACAAAACAAACAAATGGCCGATGCGGTCTGCGGGGAGTTCGAGTTTCCGTGCAGCGGTCGCGCGGTCGCAAATTTCCGTGATGCCGTCGCGGGCCGCTATCCAGTGCGCGACCTCCGCGAGTTTGGTCTGGTCCGCAAGGTAAACGCTGACCGCGGAACCCAGGCCTCCATGGTGGACCACGTAGGGATCGGTAATGGGGCAAATGACGCGCATGCCGGGGCCGAATTGCCTGGTAAGTTCCGTTTCCAGGAAAATGACGTTGGGGTTGCCGCGGGCATCGCACTTTGCGTTCATGCCGTGATCCGCGGTTGCCCCGACAATGGCCCCCAGGTCCATCAGCCGGCCAAGTTCCCGGTCAAGGGCGCCATAGAAGTCAAGTACCTCGGGAGCGTCCGGCGGATACTTGTGCTGCACGTAATCGGTAAGTGACAGATAGAGAAAATCGGCTCGTTCCGCGGCCAGCAAGGCGACCCCGGCGCGAAGGACATAGAGGCTGGCCTCGGCACTGTAGATGGAGGGCGGGGGGCCGGCCGGCTTCAGCACGTCGCCAATTCCGTGATCGGTCAGGGTCGCTTCATCGGCTTTCTCCGCGGAAAACGCAATCCCTTTCAGGTTTTTGGAAAGCAGCTCGCAGAGCTTATCCTTGGCGGTAATCATGGCGACCTTACGGCCGGCGCTGGCAGCGGCCGCGAGAATCGTCTCGTTCCGCAGATACTGCGATGAATTGGTCATCACCTCCCGGCCGGTTGCCGGATCGAGCATGTAATTGCCGGCAATACCGGTTTGGCAGGGTGGGACGCCGGTGACGATGGCACAGTTGTTTACGTTGGTGAATGAGGGCAATGCGCCGCGGACCAGGCCGCGAAATCCGTGACGAGCCATCCACGTCGCGTTGGGCATCCGGCCGTGGGCCAGCGCGGTATTCAGATATTCATCGCCGCAACCATCCACGCACACGACCGCAACGGGGCGGGAGGGAGGGGCATACGTTCTGCCGTTGATTTCGAAGAGGTTAATGGAACAAGCGCGCGGTCCGAGTGTCATTATCTCATTTTTCGCGGCTGGCCGTGATATTGAGCAACGCAGCGGCCGCGGCCTTGCGGACTTCTGGGTCATCGTCTCCGAGTGCCTTTTTCAGGGCGCTTTCCGCAGTGCGCGCAGCCGAACCGAAGCGGCTGAGGCTGTCGGCCGCGGCCACGCGGACGCCCGGGTTGCGATTGGCCAATTCGGCCGTGATGGCCGGAATGGCGGATTCCGCGTCCTTGCCGATCGCGACGAGCGTGGTCATGACGGCCCGGCGAATCTCCGGGTCGCCTGTGCCTACCGCTTTTGCCAGGGCCGGCACCGCCGCCCGGGCGGCCGGCCCGTAACGTTCCAGGGCCCAGGCGGCCGCGATGCGCAGGTCCAAATCGGGCTCTTCGAGAAGTTTGGCCAGCGCCGGCACAGCCGTATTTTCCTCCACCGAGCCGATCTTGCCTAGAGTCCGTGCCGCTCCCCAGCGAATGAATGGATCGGAATCGGCCAATGCCTGGACCAGGGCCGGGGCGGCGGGCTTGGAAGCTTCGCCGTAGACCTCTAAAACGTCGATCGTCGCCCGGCGAACTTCCAGGTTCGGATCGCTCACTCCGGTGGTCAATTGGGGCATGACCAGGTGCAAAACTTTGACTAGCTGATCGTTCGCCAAAGTCGCCGCCGTCTCCGCGTTGCCTGGGAAAATCGCCCGGAACCGCTCATGCCGGCGGAAAGCGTTGCCCACTTCCTCCATTGCTTTACGCGACATGAGCCGGGTGCGGGGCTCGGAGTCGGTTAACACACGTTTCAGCCCGGCGGCCTCGTTTGCCAGAACCCGGCCGAAGGGGACCAGTACTTCTCGGTTCCTCCGCTCAAAGGCCGAGCGTTTGTCTTCCAGGTCCTCCGCGCTAAAGCCGGTGACTGTCGGCGACCTGCCGCCAATCGGTACCAGTTCTTCCAGGGCGATCGATGCATGATAGACGGCCTCGGTGCTCTCGCGGCGCACTTCCGCATCGGCATCGACCAAACCCATCGCGACCTTGGGCAGGAGCAATCGCGCCAGGTCAACAACCTCATACTCCGAGCATTCTACCACGCGCCTGGGACGATTTTTTTTGCCGGAAACGAGCTCGGTAATCTTTTGCATCAGCGCACTCAGGCCCGCGGCCCCGGTGCGCCGTACCACGGGATCGGAGGACTGAAGCAGTTCAGCCAGCGCCGGAACGGCCACGCGCGCTTCGGGATTGATCGCTGTCAGGGCGCGAACCGCCGCATCCCGAAGTTCGGGAGACCCGGCCTTGATGAGCTTGGCCAGGTCGGGGGCCAGCTCCCGGTTCAATCCCTTGCTGGTGTTGCCGCCGACCCCCAGAATGGTGGTGCCAAGATCCGTAATCAGTTTGGCGGCGGCCGCCTGATTGCTCGTCGTGCCGCTTTCCAGAGCCCCGCGAACAACGGCGTAATAACGGTCGGCCAGCTTGCTGCGGATGGCCCGGTCGATGCTGGCTTCCGGGTGCAGGGGATCATCTTCCTGATCCGTTTCCCAATCGAGCCAGCCGTCCAGAGCCAACCCTCGCTGGATTTCATTAAGTGTTTTCAGTGCCTGAGTCCGTTGCGTGAGCAAGATCCTCCGTATCGTCAACCCTTCGGGGTCTTTCGCCGGGTCGCTGACGCGCACCTGGAGCGCCTTGCTGAGCTCTTCCACGGGATCTCCCGGATAGGTCTGAGCCCGCGCCGGTCGCGGGCCGATGTTGCCGGCCATGAAAATGCCGACACAAACCATAAGAGCCCAGAAAAGTCGCCTCTCGCAGAGCGATAGCGCTACTGATGCCGCATGCCGAAAATCCCTGGTCGTAATCATGGCTGAACCTCAGAGAAAGTAGAGGTTGGGGAATCGGGGCTAATTCCACTTGAAAGTTGGTTTGTGCCGGGTAGCTGGTTCCCGCCACTCCCCGCTCGTTTTCTGCACTCCCCTGGATATGAATCTCTTTGTACTATTCGACCGAATTGGCCAAAATGCCAACCGGCTTATCACGCAATTACGCCTGCCGCCCTGTTGCCGATCCGTTCAGATGCTATTCCCCGCAAGGAAGGAACAACCGGACGCATCTTATCCATCTTGGCGAAGGAATGATCTGAAGACAAGAGGGGTTACTCTATTCGGATCTGCCAATTGGTTATCCGATAGACCGTAACGGAACAGCGTGGACCCTCGTGGTGTTCCAGCGGCACCCCCGTCGCGGTGCCATAGTAACATTGAACGGTTCGTAGTGGCACAATATCGTAAACGGCCGATTCGGAGACCTTTTTCTTGAAACTCCGGCTCGGGGGAAGGAATTGCTGTGCGATACGCCGATCCGGGACCACGAGCCAGTCTCCCTCTTGGGCGAGCTGGTTCCACTTGGCCGGTACCGCCGGCTGCATGCCGGCATGCTCCGCATAGAACTGGAAACCCCAGTGGCCGACATACCAGATTTTGCCATGCGGTTTTGGAATGAAAGCCGCGGCGTTTTCCGCCATCTCCTGCGATGCCCGCGCATCCAGATAATCAACACCATAGAATCCCAGTCCGAGAAGAGAATTAAAAATAGCGACGGACCAAACAAGGATTTTGCCACGTGCCGATCCGCAAGTGCAGGAAGCCAGCCGCCCTGCAATCACGGTAGTCACTACCACGATCCCCAGGATGCGGCGAACTGCTGCGAACGGCGTCATCGCAAAATAACCCGTAATTTCCAGCGCCAGCCATAGTAGCAAGAACCAGTCGGCATGGGGTGCGGGGATTGGGGCGTGGGGCGTGACGCCTGGGGCGAGTCGGTCCACGCCCCACGCCCCACGGTTCACAGTCCACCTCGCTAATCGCCATGCAACTCCCAACACGATGCCGAAACCAAGGATACCGAAAAGCGGGAAGATCAGTTGTTCCCACGCTGTCAGGGTAAAGGCCCAGCTTTGCGGTAGGGAAAATAGCGTGGAGTCAAACGTCCATTTTAATGGATTGCCGAAGGCCGTTAACCAATAGCCGGCGAACACCAAAACCGAGCCCGCAAACAGTGGCAGAGAACGCGGGCACATCGCCAACCAGCCCAGCAAGGCAATTCCCGGTCCCACGCCGCCGAATAGCGTCAGCAGCGGCAGCGACCAATTCTGCAGTTGATTTAGAATTGTGCTGTGGTTTTGCAGGTATTCGAGGTAAAAGTGCGATTCGCCATGCCGAAAGGTAATAAATACTTCCCAGCCGACGAACACGTTCAGGGCAATCAAGAAGGCGACCAGCGAAAGGCAGATCAGGCCCGCTCTTTCGCGAGGCTCTGGAATGAACTGGTTCACGACCCCGGCGAGCGGGCTGGGGTTAAGCCATGCGCGAAGCCAGCCGCAGAGCAGCATGGCGGCAGGGGCCAGGAACCCGGTGTATTTTGTTTGCATGGCCACGCCGGCCAAGAAGCCTGCGCCCAGCGCCCGGAAAAAGTCCAAGCGATCGCAGGCATTGAAGAATACGGTAATGGAAAACAAGCTCAGAGCCAGCGCCGGCACATCCAGCATTAGATTCAGACTTGGCAAAAAGGTCGGCGACAGCACCGTCATCCACACCAGCGGCGTTTCCATCCCCGGAGTGAATCGGCGAAACAGCCTGGCCAGAGCCCAGACGAAGATCAGGCTAAACGGCAGCAGCCACGTTTTCCACATGAAGGGCCGATCGCCGAATAGCCGGATGGCCCCGGCCCACCAATAAGGCAGGACCGGAGGCGCCAGCACGTGATTGGCGGGTTCCGGCTCCTGGTACCAGAAGATCTCAAATCCGTATGGATCCAGCGGATGTTCCGCGATATGGGCGGCGTAATAGTAATACGCCGCATCGTCGACTTGCAATGGCTTGAAAGCATTCAGCAGCGTGAATATGAGGGCGAGGAAAACCAGGTAAAAAGAGTATTTGAGCATGGATACTGGTTCATATACAAGAACCGTCCCCGCAAAGCTAACCGGCTCGGATTGCCGACCTAAAAAATTCACGGAAAACTCCTTCGGCGTAACCCAATGCGGGCGTTATTGATTTTGCTTGTACAGTTGGTACCAGCATTGCTAAGATGGAGTTGGTTCCTTTTCCCGTGAGCTAGAATTGAGTAAGAATGATGGTTGTTGCATTCTTCATCCGCTGTGGTGAGGGTTTTGGAAAAGGAATGAAAGGAGCGCATGCCCGTCGAATCGCCTGCTTCTGTGGCGTCCGTTGCAGCCGACGCGGCCCTGCAGGTTTACCTGCTGGGATCGGTGGATTTCGACACTGCGCTCGCCCTACAACGCCGGCTGGTTTTCGAGGTTTCCGGCAATAGGAACTCGGCTGCTCTGATCCTTTGTGAACATCCGCCGTTGATTACCGTTGGCCGACACGGGAGTTGGGCGCATATTTTGTGTGGCTCGGAAGAGCGGCGCGCGCGTCGGTGGTCCGTCCGGTGGGTGAATCGCGGGGGCGGGTGCCTTCTCCATTTGCCCGGTCAACTCGCCATTTATCCCATTCTGGCGTTGGATCGGCTGGGATTGAGTTTGGAAACTTACGTTCAACAGCTACAAAATACCCTGATTGCCATCCTTCGGAATTTCACCGTTGCAGCGGCGACAAAACTGGGATTTTCGCAGGTGTGGGCAGGCTCCCGGCCGGTCGCGGAAATCGGCGTGGCCGTGCGAGACTGGGTGACGTACTACGGCGCAGCGCTGAACATCAATCCGGACCTGGAGCCCTTCCGCCGTGTTCGCCTCACAGATGGCGAGTCGAACGGTCACATGACGTCACTGGAGCGGGAACGGCGCGGCCCGGTCCGCACTTCCCTGGTGCGGGAAGGGTTGGTGGAGCATTTTGCCGCCCAGTTTGCATTTTCCCGCGTGAGTCTGTTTTTCGATCACCCGTCGCTCTGCCGAAAGGCTCCTGCCGATGCAGTCCCTGCCGGTTCTTGATGCTTCCCCCGAAGCTCCATCCCATCGGGAAACCGCGAAACCCCGGCACCGCCTTCCGGCATGGTTGAAACGTCCGCTGCCGAAAGGCAACGGCAATTTCTTTACCCATGATTTGCTGCGCGAACTCGGTCTCGAAACGGTTTGCGAGAATGCCCGGTGCCCCAACCGCCCCGAGTGTTATGCGCGCCGTACCGCCACGTTCATGATCCTGGGCAACGTTTGCACGCGACCTTGCGGTTTTTGCTCCGTGCCGCGCGGCGATCCGCGGAAACTGGAAGATGATGAACCCCAGCGCGTCGCCAAGGCCGCCTACCGGCTTGGCCTCAAACATGTCGTGATCACCTCCGTCACGCGCGATGACCTGCCGGACGGCGGCGCCGATCATTTCTATCGGTGCATTTTGGCCGTGCGCGCGCAGACGGGTGCGGCCGTAGAAGTGTTGACGCCCGACTTCCTGGGCGATCGGAGAGCAATCGGCCGCGTTCTGCAAGCGCAGCCCGAAGTTTATAATCACAATATGGAAACGGTCCCCCGGTTATACAAGAAAACGCGTGGCCGGGCCGACTATCAGCGCAGTCTCGATTTGCTGGCGTTCATCAAGCGCCGAGCGCCGCAAACCGTGACCAAGAGCGGGCTGATGCTCGGCCTCGGAGAAACCACCGAAGAGTTATTGGAAGTTCTCGCCGATTTGCGCGCGGTGGATTGCGATAACCTGACCCTCGGCCAGTACCTGGCTCCGACCCTCAAGCACATGCGCGTGGCACGCTTTGTGCCGCCCGAAGAATTTGCTTTCCTCGCCCGTCTGGCGCGGTCCCTCGGCTTCCGACAAGTTGCCAGCGGCCCATTTGTGCGTTCCAGTTATCACGCCGATGAAATGGTGAACGCCCATGCAAGCGAACATCCTTCTTCCTGAGCTCGGGACCACGCCGGTTATCCTGAGCCTGTGGTTCGCTGATACGGGGGACACCGTATATGAAGGCGACCGTCTGGTAGAGGTCGTTGTGCCAGGGGCGACCTTCGATGTGTCCGCACCCGCTACCGGCATTTTATCCGAAAAGCGCGCGTATCCCGATGACGAGCTGCAACCGGGACAAGTATTGGGTATTGTGGAAGTTATCGTGTAGCAAATCGAGCTCACCAACCTTCCAACGCTCTTCAACAAAAGACTGAGGATGCAAGCTGCCTTCATCTCCCTGGACGGTATTGACGGCACCGGCAAAACGACCCAGTGCCGGTTGCTCGCCGATTGGCTCCGCCGGCTGGATTTCCCGGTCACCGGTTGTGCCGACCCGGGAAGCACGGCGATCGGGGATTTGCTGCGCCCGATCCTGCTGGACCTACGCCGGAATATGACAGTTGCATGCGAGGCGTTTCTATTCATGGCCGGCCGTGCGCAACTGACGGCCGAGGTGATTCGGCCCGCATTGGAGGCAAATCGGATCGTCGTTTGCGATCGCTTTCTATTGGCCAATGTGGTGTATCAAGGTCATGCCGGCGGTCTCGATCCCGACTTCCTCTGGCAAATGGGCCGCATGGCAACCGCGGGATTGGAACCGGATCTGACCATCGTGCTCGATCTGCCTGTGGAGATGGCGCAGGCGCGCCGCCAGGGACCGGCGGATCGCCTGGAGAGCCGGGGCGCTGCCTTTTGTGCCCGGGTCCGCGAGGGGTTTCTGCTGGAAGCGCGGCGCCGGCCGGAACGGATCCGCGTCGTGGATGCTCGGGCCGGTATCGAGGAAGTTCATGAACTTATTTGCCGGGAGGTGGCATGTGTCGTGGCAGCGGATTCGCGGGCATGATGATCTGATTCAATCCTTTCAGCAAGTCGTGCGCCGGGGCCGGTTGGGCCACGCCTATTTGTTCACCGGCCCGCCGGGGGTCGGCAAACGGCTGTTTGCAGGCGAATTGGCCAAAGCCTTGCTGTGCGAAGCTCGTCACCCGGATCGGTTGGAGGCCTGCGACACGTGCGCCGCCTGCCGGCTCGTAGACGCCGAGACGCATCCCGATTTTTTTATCGCCGGGCTTCCAGAAGAAAATTGGGAAGTGCCGATCGAGGTGATCCGTGAGCTGTGCCGGAGTTTGTCGCTCAAACCGGCCCGCGGCAGCCGGAAGATTGCTATCCTCAATGATGCCGACGACCTCAACGATGCGGCGGCTAATTGTTATCTCAAAACCCTGGAAGAGCCTCCTCCCGGCTCGGTTTTGATCTTGATCGGGACAAGCCCGGAACGCCAGCTGACCACCATCGTCTCCCGTTGCCAGCTCATTCGTTTCGCGCCGCTGCCGGAACAAACGGTAGCTGCAATTCTGCAGGCACAGGGCATGAAGTCCGGACCCATGCTCGAGCAGCTCGCGCGCATGAGCCATGGTAGTCCCGGTCAGGCGCTGGCTTTGGCGGACCCGGCCCTGTGGGAATTTCGGCGGATTTTGCTGGCCGGCTTGAGCCAGCCGCAACCCGATACCGTGGGTCTGGCGCGCCAATGGACCGAGTTCCTGGAAGAAGCCGGCAAAGACTCCGCCGGACAACGCCGCCGGGCCGGCCTCGTCCTCCGGCTCCTGATTGAATTTCTCAATGATGTTCTCCACGTCAAAATGGGTGGGGCGCCGAAGACAGCCGATGCCGAGGAACTGCGCTTGCTGCGCGACTTGGCCAATCGAGTCGATCCCGATTTGCTCCTCGATCTGCTCGATCGGTGCCTGGAAGCCGACATGCAAATCGACCGCCGAGTGCAACTGGTGTTAATTGTGGAAGCGCTGCTGGATGCGTTGGGGCAGAAAATGTGTGTGTTGCAAAAATAGGCAGGTGGCGCCAACCTCTCGCCGACCGAGAGGGCTACAGTTATCACTTCGCGTGTGCCGAAGGAAATGCTATGAGCCGACAGTGGAAAATGTTGTTTGTGGTCGCAGGCTGAAGCCTGCAGCGACATTGTGTTCTGTCACAAATTGCCGGCGGTTGAACTGGGGGTCGCAGGTGAAAACGAGTAAGATAGGGCTGGCGGCCTGGCTGATGTGCCTTCTCAGCGGGTGCAGTAACGCGCCGGTAGCCGACCTGATGGATTTTCTCGTTCCGAGCCGGATGCGGCCGGATAAGACCGCCCCGTACGGCGGAGTGTGCAATCCGGCAGTCCCACCCGGAGTTGCCTCTGTGGTTCCTCCGCCCGCTCCTGCGAATGTTATTCCGCAACCGATCTCTGTGCCCGGACCGCCGCCGGCTAGCAGTATCACACCGCCACCCGCGCCGGTCGGAGCTCCTCCGCCGCCGACACCACCGTTCTGAACTTGTTTTCAAGGCAATCCATTTGTAGACATTCGCTTGATGGCATGATACACTGAGTTGGTTTTTTTGTCCTCAGCGGCGGAGGTGGTCATGCTTTTTGGAAACAGGAGTTTCGGAGAGCGTCGGGCCGCCTTTACCCTGATTGAGCTATTGGTCGTCATCGCCATCATTGGAGTATTGATTGCGCTCTTGTTGCCGGCGGTCCAGAAAGTGCGCGAAGCCGCCAACCGGATGTCCTGTTCCAATAATCTCAAACAGATAGGCCTGGCCCTCCACAATTATCACGACGCCAACAGCAAGTTTCCCCCGGGCCAGGTCGACTCACCTGCGAAGCATATCTGGTCGGCGTATACTCTGCCGTACTTCGAACAGGGTAATATCTACCGGGGCTACGACTTTTCCGTCCACTGGTATCAAGGGGTTAATCAAGCACTGGTGACGACGCAACTCAAGATCATGCAATGCCCATCGGCACTGCCGAACCGGGTTGAGGATCCACCGAACCAGCGCGCCGGCGTAACGGTCCCCGCGGCGTGCGGCGATTATGGCGCCATCGGCAATGTGGACGACGCCCTGGTGACCAACGGCTTTATTCCCGGCCCCTTACCGCCCCGTCCCAATGCCGTTTTGATCGTTGGCGTCGGCATACGACTGACCGATATCACGGATGGGACTTCGCAGACGATGATGGTGGGAGAAATCGCCGGCCGGCCCGTCCATTACGTAACCGGCGGGCGCGTGGTGAACGATCCCACGCACCCCGTTTACGGGGCCGGGTGGGCCGATTGGGACAACGGGTTCCAAATCCATGGTTCGACCTCAGATGGGTTGACGGAACCCGGGCCATGCGGGGTCAATTGCAATAACAACAAGGGAATCTTCAGTTTTCACACCGGCGGCGCCAACGTCCTGTTTGCGGACGGGTCGGTCCATTTCTTGAGAGAATCGGCAGACATTCGCGTCGTGGCCGCGCTTGCCACCCGCAACGGCGGGGAAATCGTACGGCCGGACGACTATTGATACCGCCCCACCCTAAATCCCGAGTGCTGTCCTGCAATACCAGCCCGCGGGCTGGTGTGCTGCTTACTTGCCGTAAAATCCGCCAACTTGTGCCGCGTGCTCGCGTTGTTCCACCCAGCCGGCGACTTCCCGCGTTTCGCTGATGAGGTGCTCGATTTGGGAGCGCTCGCGTTCGAGAGCATCGGCCACGTCAAGGGGAATGGGAAGATAGGTTTTTTCCAGCTCCGATTGCAGGCGGCGTTCGAGTTGCCGCTGGAATTCGCCGCGCATCGCCGGCCAGCGCATGGGCAATACCAAAGTAATCAGCACATGCAGGATTACCATGACAATAAACACCACAATTACCGGTAGGAGAAAATCCCCGAATGCGAATGTCCGGCGTCTGTCGCCCGATTCGCCCAGGTATTGCCACAGGAGGAGAATGCAGACGCCGACGAGGGTGATCAGGGGCAATGTATTGGCCAGCCAGATAACCGTTCCCTGCACCCAGCGGCGCAGGCCCGTGGGCCTGGACCAATGTTGCTCAATCTGGTCCAATACTTCGATCAGGATTTGGGAATACCGCTGCCGCCAATCGATCCTGGAAGCGTTCTCGGTCGGTTCGGTCAACAATTCGACCGGGAAACCTTCCTTGTCGGCCTCCACTTGCAAGCGGTTGGCCAACGCCCGGCTGCGCGCATCGAGGTGGCGTTCGCCAGCCACGCGCGAGCACGCACTGGTAAATGTATACAAGTCCCAGGATGCGGGGACAACGCCCTGGTTCCCAAACTGAGTTTGGGAACCAGGGCGTGCCACCCCACCTATGTTGACCACGCCACCGATCTTCGGCAGAACGCGAAAGCGATCGCGCAAAGTGCTGCCGACATACCGGGTGCGCGTGAACAAATGCAAATACATGGCCATGAGGCCGTGGAATCGGCGTTGGCCCTCCAACGAAAAGTGGTGTTCAATTTCGCGCTGATATGGCTCGAGGGTGTTGACCAGCACCTCGGCATTGCCGGCGGCTTCCTCGGCCAAAATCCGCTCCCAGGTAGATTTCACCTTGGTAGCGGCGTCCGCCACGTCGGGAGGGGAGGCGTTTTGCAAGCCGTGCTCCAGATGAAGCAGCAGCTGATGGATTCCCCGGGCCTTGATGGCTTCAATCTCCAATCGCGTCAGGCCCGTTTCCAGCCAGCGGACCAACTCCTGGAATTGTTCCCCCTCCGGCGGGGCCACCCCCTTCGAAGACTCAGGGCGTGCCACCCGATCGTCCTGGTTCCCAATCTGAGTTTGGGAACCAGACTCAGTTTCCGAAGTTTCCTGATCGGTAGTCCCGTTGACCCATAATCGGGCGCAAGTGCGAAAGAGCAGGGGATCCTGAAAACCTTCGGATTGGAGATCGCGGAGCCAATCTTCGTCCGGCCGGAGGCCGGACCCTTCCGGTTGAAGACAGCGGTCCCATTTATTCAGGACAAATGCGAAAGCGCGGCGGCGCCGTTGCTGGAGAAACAGGTCCCAGCCGAGCTTGTCGTGATACTTCTCCTGCGAACCGACATGCAGGACGATGTCCGCTACCGGGAGGACGCGGATCAATTTGTCCCGGTTGGATAAATCGTTGCTGTCCAGGTCGGGCGTATCGACGAGGATTTTTTGTTCCAGGGCGGCGCGATTGTGCGGCGCCAGGTGGCATTGTTGCAGGGCCGGATCCAGGCGTTCCGGCTTGAGGGACTCGTGGTAATAGACCACGCTTTCGCGGGTTGTGGGGCGGGCCAGCGAAGCCTTGGCGATTTCCGCGCCGGCCAGCGCATTGAGGAGAGTCGATTTACCGACACCGGTTCCGCCCATGAGCATGATGACCAGCAAGGGCCGATCCACATCGAGGGCCTGAGCTTGGCGATAGAGGTTGTCGGCTTCGCCTTCGAGGGCCGCCCGCATGATCGTGCTCAGCGGTTTGCGGTGGGCACCCTCCAACCACCTGCGGAGGCTCCGTTCCAGTTGCCTCAGAGCCGGTACAAGAGTTCGGAGGAACGGCTCCATTTTAGTCCTTGATCATTAGTCATTAGCCTTTGGTCATGGGGAGGTTATTAGTTACTTGTTATTAGTTCTTCGCAAATAACTAATATCCCTTCCCGTCCCATTTCTTTGCCAGTTCCGCGTCGAGTTGGCGAATTGTCTGAGGAAGCCTGCGCAAGGTTTGGTGCAAGCGCTCATAAGCGGAACCGCCGGTCGCGGGCCATTGGCTCAGCCATTCCGCGAGAGGACCGGATAGATGTTGCACTACCAGCGTCTGTTGGCGGTTGCGGGCGACTTCGCGCTGGTTGTCGACGTATTGTTTGCCCATCAATTCCACCAGTTGGTGCGTGATCGAGGCATATAGCGGAACCAGGACAAAATCGAGCGGCCAATGGGATCCGCCCGTGGCAACCGCAGCAGCAACGGCGGCCAAATCCAGAGTCAATTTGCCGCCGCGTAGCGTGTTTAGCATGGCCGGGTTCTTCTCCAGTTCTTCATAGATGGACCGGGCGGTGCGGTCCACCTCTTCGGCCAATCCGAGCTGGAAACTGCGAAACCCCTGGTGAAACCGCTCGCGAGCCTGATCGCCCAGTCCGCCGGCGAATCCCTTTTCAATGTGGGCCCAAACCGGGTGGCTCTGAGCGTGCCGGGCGGCTTCTTTGCGCAGCAGATCCAACCAGCCCGCCAACGCTTCCTCCAGCACTGGCTGCTCCGGGAAGCTGGCAGTCTCCGGCCGGCGGAACGCCCTGGACAGCATGCCCTTCACCAGGCGGTAGGGGGTGCGCAGCAACCACAAGGTACTGCTGAGGATCCGGCCGGCACCGGGAAGTTCCAACAATTCCAGCAAGCGCAAGAGGGCCTCATCAAATCGCCGGAATTTCTCGGATGTCAAGTACTCGCGGTAGTAGCGTTGCTCGAATTCCGCCTTGCCGGCCTGGACTGCCGCCCGCCATTCTTGCAATGCCGCGAGATCCTGCCGGGCCACGCCGAGCAACCGTGCCTGAGCCGACACCAGGTAATGGACGGCCCACTGGACCGCCCGCCTGCGTGCGGCAGCTGGCGGCTCGCCCAGAACCGCAACTTGATTCAATAACGGTATGCGGTAGCCGCTCGCTAAACGGGCCGGATCGGCGAGCTGTTCGGGCGTCAGAAACGGAATTGCCAGGGCAGCAATCGTTCCGGTCGCCAGGCGGTCGAGCACCTCACGCTGGAAGTGTGCAAGAATCGCAGGAGCGTCAGGCTCCTTCATTTTCATGAGACAGGCCACCACCGGCTTGCCGGTCTGGAGAAGCAGGTGCAAGAATTGCGTGGGCACTTCATCGTTGTAGCGTTCATCCGAGGCGACATAGACGATCACATCCGCCAGCCCTGCGATTTCCAGTAAACGGGAGACGTAGCTGGTGGCTGCCCAGGTAGTCATATCGGGACAATCCCAGACGATGAAGCGCTCGAGCAAGCTGAAACCATCAACCGGCGGCACGCGGCGGACCTGGTAGACATCCTCGTCGAGATTGGCGGGCGCGGGATCAGGCAAGCGTTGCAGCGGGCCGAGGAAGCCCACGTGAGTGGGCCAGGACAAGGCTCCATTGGCGCTGGTGTAAGCGATGGGATGGCGCGTAAAGCCGGCCTGGGGATTGGCCTCCGCTTCGCGAGCGCCGCTGAGCATGTTGGCCACCGTACTCTTGCCCGCGCCCGCGCCGCCGATCACCGCGATGTGCAAAGGCTCAGGGGCCTGGCCATCGAGGAACGGGCCGATGCAATTGCGCACGAGGGCGGCCGCCAGGCGCAGTTCCAGCCCCTGGGCCGCCGCATTGGGCTGCCCCCGGCAATATTCCTCCAACCAGCCGAGATCTTCGGCTAATTGGCCGCTTAAATGGCGACAATCATTCATAAGAGAAGTTTAAACGTTTTTATCGAACCGGTCGATTGCAAACGCATCCGAGTGAACCGTTGCTGTTTGGCCGAGGAGGAGTTCCTTCGTCACCATGCCCGTGCCAGGCGAAAGTTGAATGCCGGAGCGGAAATGGCCGGCGGCAATAAAAAGATTGTCAAAACCCGGAACTGGACCCAATATAGGCCGGCCATCGGGACTTCCCGGCCGCAAACCGGCCCAGCAACGCTCCACCTGGGCTTTACGCAATCCGGGAACCAGCGTGGTGGCCAGCGTGAGTAAATCTTGAATCGCCTCGGCGGTAGTCCGTTTGTCGAACCCAACATCTTCTTCCGTCGAGCCGACCAAAACTCGGCCGTCGGGTCGCGGCACCAGATATTGGGAACCAGCCAGCAGAACTCGGCACATAATCGGCGGCGAAATATTGAGGAGTGCTATCTGCCCGCGCACCGGCCGAATAGGAACCGGGGAACCAGCCATTGCCAGCAGTGCACCCGACCAGGAACCTGCAGCAATGAGAAAGCGCTCGGCAGCGAGGCTGCCTTCAAGAGTTCGAACGGCACTGATGCGGTTCCCTGCTCGTTCCAGTCCAAGGACCGGGCAGCCGGTGTGGAACTGGACGCCGAGTTTACCGCCGGCGGCAATCAACGCCTTGAGGTGGCGCGGATTGCGGACCTGCGCCATTTCCGGAAAATAGATCGCTCCGGGAAGCGTGTCCGCAAGAGCGGGCTCCAGCGCATGGAGCGGTTCGGCATCCAGCACCTCGCAATGCGCCCCTTCGCCCCGCTCTTCGCGAACGAGGTTATCGATCCGCAGCTTTTCCAGGGCATCGCTCGAGCGCCGCAGCTCCAGGCCGCCGCAGCGGAGATAACCGTTGTCGATGCCGGTGCGTTCGCGCAATTCCGCCGACAATTCCGGAAAGAGAGAAATACTGAAGGCCCGCAGTAGACCCAAAGGGCTTTTGGCCCGCCTGGGATTGCCGCCGGGAATAATGCCTGCGCCGGCCCACGAGGATTCCTGGCCCAGATCGCCCCTGTCGAGAACGGCCACACGAACCCCATCGCGGGCGAGGTAATACGCCGTCGTCAAACCAATGACGCCGCCGCCGATGATGACTACGTCGGGTTGCGGGGACATGTAGTTGTTTTAGGCGCCAGCTGCACCGCTCGCCACTCAATACCCTTTGTCCTTGTCGACGACGCATAAGAGTGGTTCGCCCGCGACAAAGCGGCGCAGGTTCTCGCGCCAGAGGCGCCATTGGCGGTCGGCGCGCTCGGCCGACTCGCCGCCGATGTGGGGCGTGATAATCGCGCTCGGAATCTTCCAGAGGGGATGGCCGGGCGGCAACGGTTCCGGATCGGTAACGTCGAGGCCGGCGCCGGCGATCTGCTTTTGTTCGAGGGCTTGCACCAAGGCCGAGGTCTGCACAATGGCGCCCCGAGCGATGTTGATGAAATAGGCCGAGTTCTTCATCGCCTTGAACTCGGCCTCTCCCATCAGGCCGCGCGTCTGGGCCGTCAACGGACAGGCGAGAACTACCACGTCGGCCAGGGGCAGCAGATCCATTAACCGGGCCGGTTTATCGAGGCTGAAAACAAATGCCGGCCGATCAATATGCTTGGGATCGATGGCCATCACGCGCATGCCGAAAGCCCGCGCCCGCAAGCTGATTTTCGTGCCGATGCCGCCGAGTCCGACCACGAGCATGGTTTTGCCGTGCAGTTCCTGGGGCTGTTCGGTGGGTTTGCGCCAGGTCATTTCGTGGACTTCGCCGGGCAACACTTCGCGAACGCCGCGCGTCAAGCTCAAGAGGAGGGCAAACGCCTGATCCGCAACCTGCGGGCCGTAAATTTTTTGCGTGTTGGTGAGGACGATCTTGCTGTTGATCAACTCGGGCGACAGGTCCTTCTCAACGCCGGCGCTAGCGACTTGTATCCAGCGCAGTTTCGTGCCTGCTTTAATGATGTCGGGCGAGTTGAAACCGATGACGGCATCGGCATCACTGACCGCCTTGGCGGCATCCTCCTTGTTTTTGACCGGAATAAATTCGATGTCCGGGGTGGCCAGCTTCAGTTCTGCCAGCCGGGCCGGCATCAGGTTTGGAACGACGATGCGGCGGGGTTTGGTCCAGCCTGGCGTGTCTTTTGTCAGTGAAGCGCCCTCGTAAATTCCGAAGTCTTCAGCCAAATCCCAGGGAGCGATCCGCCCGGTCAGTTCATCGTATACATGCTTGATGTTGTCCATCTTGGACGAGGCATCAACACCTGTCCACTCCTTGTACCAGGGGATGGTGATGGACCGGGCGATATCTTCCAGGTTTTTGTTGTCCTTGATCCCCTGCTTGATTTGACCGCGGAGTTCGGCGAAATAACGTTTCTGTTTTTCGAGCACGTCTTTGCCGCCGATTGGGCCGTGGCCCGGAAGGACCATGTCGACCTCCAGTTGCTGGCATTGTTCCAGCACACGGATCCAGGACGCGGAATCGGAATGGCCCATGAAATTGAAAGAGCCGTTGACGCAGGCATCGCCGGTGCACAGCATTTTATGCCGGGGCAAGTAGGCGAAGGCATCGCCGGCGGTGTGTGCGTGGCCGAAGAACAGCAACTCGACGCGCTGCTTGCCGTCGTCGAGGACCAGTTTGTCGTCGAATACCAGGCTGGGAACTTTGAGAATGCTTTCGGCAACATCTTTGCGGCCTGTGGGGCCCTGACCCTGGCTCTTGAACTCGTCGGGCCCGTTGATGCGGAGCAGGCGGGCGCAATTGGCCTGGGCGACAATGGTAGCGCCCGCCGCGCCGAACACCGCGTTGCCGTAGGCATGGTCGCCGTGATGGTGGGTGTCGAGAACGTAACGGATGGGTTTGTCGGTGGTTTTCTTGATCGCCGCGATCACATCGCCGGCCTCCTTGGGAAAGTTCGCATCCACAACCAGGACATAGTCATCAAACACGACCCAGATGTTATTACTGCCGCCGAACGGGATGGTTTTGTCGGTGGCGCTAATCGACGAGTACCGGAAGAAGACTCCCGGGGCGACTTCCTTGACGTCGTTGAACTTCATCTGCGGCAGGTCCGCGGCAAAAGCCGCCGACGGGCAAGCGAGCAACAAACAGCAAAACCATGTTGTCCATTTCATTTTGAAATCACCGAAGCGAACAGCTTTTTGTTTATGCCACTCTACGCGGAAAAAGAATCAGGTACAATAAGCCAGTTAAAAAAATTATGGATTCGCATACGCTGGAATTGCTGGAGTTCAACAAAGTCCGGGAAATGTTGGCGGGTTATGCCGCGTGTTCGCTCGGCAAAGAATCGGCGCGCCAGCTCGAGCCGGGAACCGATGCGGAGAAGATACGGGCGGAAGTGGCTCTGGTAACGGAAATGGCGGAGGCCCTCGCGCAAGGTCAAACGCCTCCGTTCGGGGGCCTGCACGACATCCGCATTCTCGTCCGGCGGGCGGCCATCGGTTCCATGCTGACCGCCGAGCAACTGCTGGAGGTGGCCGAGACCCTGAGCTGCACCGGCAACATGTACCGGTACCGCATGCGCCTAGATGAGCGCCGGCAAAAATTGATCGCGCTGCTGACGCCGATTGAGGACCTGGGGCTGGTGGCCAAGGCGATCAGCGGGTGCATCGATTCCCGAGGTTATGTTCTGGACATGGCTAGCCGGGAACTGGCGAACTTCCGCCAGCGCCTGGCCGAAGTCGATGAACGCGTGCAGCATCAGATCAAACGGCTCCTGCGCGATCCCGAATTGCGGAAGATCCTCCGCTATCCCAATGCGACGGTCAGCGGCGACCATTATGTGCTGCCCGTGGCGGTCAATCATCGGCATAAATTGCAAGGGGTGGTCCATCGCACGAGCAGCACGGGCGAAACGGTGTACATCGAACCGGCGGGCATCGCCAACCTGAGCGCGGAGCGCGCGGTGTTGAAAGGGGAGGAGGACCGGGAAGTTCGCCGGATATTGCGGCGCTTGAGCGCCGATGTCGGCAAAGTGTCCCGGCCGCTGGGAATTGCCCTCGATGTCATGGCACAGCTTGACCTCATCTGCGCCAAGGCCCGTTTCAGCCGGGATTACGCGATGTCCGCGCCAGACATCAATATCGCAGGCCGAGTGTGGATCCGGCAGGCCCGGCATCCGTTGTTGGAGCAGTTGTTCCGCGCGGAGCAACGAAACGTGGAACGTGGAGTGTGGGGTGTGGAGCGAGAACCCGGTGTCGTGGGGCGTGAACCGACGACCGACATGTCAGACTCCACACCTCGCGCTCCACGCTTCACGCCCCACGGTCCACGATCGGTGGTGCCGATTGACGTTCGGCTGGGCAAAGAGTTCAACTTGCTGATCATCACGGGACCCAACACGGGCGGAAAGACGGTAACCTTGAAGACGACCGGCCTTCTCTGTTTGATGGCGCAGTCGGGCATGCACATCCCTGCGGCTGATGGGAGCATGATACCTATTTTTCACCAGATCCTGGCCGATATCGGCGATGAACAAAGCCTGGAACAATCGTTGAGCACATTCAGCTCGCACATGTCGCGGATCGCGACGATTTTGCGGCAGGCCGATGGGCAAAGCCTGGTGTTGCTGGATGAACTCGGAGCCGGCACTGATCCGACGGAAGGCGCTGCCCTGGGCCGCGCCATCCTGGACGGCCTGGACGAAATCGGCTGCCGGGCCATGGTGACGACACATCTGGGCGACCTGAAGACGTATGCCTTTGCCAATGACCGGGCCGAGAACGCTGCGGTCGAGTTTGATGTGGAAACACTTCGGCCGACATACCGGCTACAGATCGGGCAATTCGGCATGAGCAATGCGCTGAAAATTGCCCGGCGGCTCAAGCTGCCCCGGGCTTTGCTCAACCGGGCCCGCCGGTATCTGCGGCGCAAACAACGCCGAACTCCGGCGCTGGCGCAGTTGCAGCAAATGCGGGAAGAAACCGAGAAAGCCCGCGAGGAAGCAATGCTCGCACAACTGGAAGCAGATCGCCAGCGCGAGGAATATCGGCAAAAGATGAACCAGATGGAGCGCGCTGCCGAGGAAGCAGCCGCGTTACGTGATGCCCGGAGCAAACTGCAACCCAACGATCCCGTTCGCGTCTCCCGCTTCGATAAAGCGGGACGCATCGTCCGCGTGGATCACAAACGCAGCATCGCCGTGGTCAGCCTGGGGATCGGCCAATGGGAAGTGCCGCTGGAGGAGGTGTTTCCGGTGAAGGAGTAAGGTAAACGAGTTGCTGCGGTTGTATGTTGATATGGGCGATTGTGTATTTGCGGAACCCGGACAACACAGTTCCGCCTCGGACCAACTCGTATCTCACGCGAATGCACGCCCGCGGCCCGCCACGCAACCTCTTCGCGCGGAACACCTTAACGCGCTTTTTGCCGCCGTATCTCACGGGCCCGTGAGACACGACACCGCGGCCGCTATGAAACCGTTCCCAATGTCCGCCCTTGGCCACCAATGACAAGGGACGAATGACAAATGACAAACAAAAAATACGTTGCGCCCACCACCCCCCCCGGCCCCCGTGAACGTAATTGCAAACCCTGCGACATATCGACCTCCCTTGCGACGTATTCCCGAAACCCCGATGAGATTTCTACTTATGACTTCACAAAAACCACGCCTCAGATGCGACGTGTTCCCAACCCCGTGATACCTAATTCTATTTCTCCTTCCCATTAGTCATTGGTCCTGGGTCATTCGCAGCCTTTGTCATTAGCGATCCGCCAATGACTAATGTCTAAGGACCAATGGCCGGTTGCTTTTCCCACAGGCTCACGTCCCAAATTTTGATTTCCCCTTTGCCCTTGTAGCCGCCGCCGGCGGCCAGGCGCTTGCCGTCCGGGCTGAAGGCTACGCACCAGATCGTCCCGGCGAATCGGCCCAGCCTCTTGATCTCGGCGAATGACTTCGCATCCCAAATGATGACCTCCTTCCAGCTTGCGGTGGCGAGATAGCCGCCATCGGGGCTGAAGGCGATGGCCTCGACGTAGTCGGTATGGCCAGAGAGCGGCGTTCTGATCTCTCGACCTGTGGTGGGGTCCCAAAGATAAACCTTAAAGTCACCATCCCCGGAAGCCACATACTCCCCGCTCGGGTGGAACGCCACGCTCTTCACACGCGTGAGATGCCCGGGGAAAGAACTGACCTCTTCGCCGCTGTTCACGTCCCAGACCTTCGCGCATTTCGAGTTGCCGACCGCGGCAACGTATTTTCCGTCGGAGCTGAAGGTCACACAATGGACATGAATTGGGTCAGCGGGAAAGCGTTTGAGCTCTTGGCCAGTCTCGGCGTCCCACAGCTGCACCAACTCCACGGAGGCAGTGGCAAGCGTACGACCGTCCGGACTAAACGCCACGCTACGAACGTAACCCTTGAGACCGTCGAGAGTGCGAAGCACCGTGCGGTTCTGACTGTCCCAAAGCTTTGCGGTACCGTCATGGCTTCCTGAGAAAAGGCGCCAGCCATCGGGACTGAATGCCACGCCGTAGACGGTGAGGGTGTGGCCGCGAAGAGTGTGGACAGCCTGAGTGGTCTCGACATTCCAGATTATGATCGATTTGTCCGCGCTGGCCGAAGCCAGCCGGCCATCCCGGGTGAAGGCAAGGCCATGAACGGCGCCGCTGTGCCCGTGGAGCGTGATCGTGTGGAGATCAGCCGCCTCATCGAAGGGACTGGCGTCGCAGACCCGCACGGTCCCATCCGCACTCGCCGAGGCCAAGCGCTGACCGCCCGGGCTGAAAAGGACGCGCCCCACCATATCGGTGTGGCCTCCTAACGTGAGAATTTCTTGCCCGGTCTTGGTGTCCCACAGCCGCACCACCTTATCCAGGCCGGCCGTGGCGAGACGCCGGCCGTCAGCGCTGAACGCGACGCTGACTACGCGGATATAGTCTCGGAGCGGGAGTATAAGTCTTCCAGTCGCCGCCTCATAAATGCCCACGGTGCCGTCCGGCTCCAGACCGGCGACGGCCAAGCGCTGTCCGTCGGGACTGAAGGCGGTGTCCCAAACCCCCCCTGCCAGGTTGGGAACGGTGTACTCGGGCGACAACTCCCGACCTCCGGGGGCTGACGCCCCCGGCTCAGCAAGCGGCAGGTCCCAAACCTTGACCACAAAATCGCTGCCCGTGGAGGCCAGGTGCCGCCCGTCGGGACTGAAAGTCACGTTGAAGACCGGCCGCGCGTGACCAACCAGGGTGAAAACCTCTTGACCTGTGGCAACGTCCCAGACCCCGATGGTGTTGTTCTTACTCCCCGAGGCAAGATGACGGCCATCCGGGCTAAAGGCTAGCTGCATGTAATCGTTGGGAGTGGACTGGCCCGGAAAGTTGAAAAGGAGTTCGCCGGTGGAGCCGTTCCAGAGCCTTACGGTACGGTCGTTGCTTGCCGTCGCCAGGAGCTCACGCTGCCCAGGGCTGAAGGCTACGCCGAGGACCCGGTCGGTGTGACCCTCGAGTGTGCGCAGTGCGCTTAGAATCCGTCCTCCAGTCGCTGACGCTCCCTGCTCGTCGGACGCTGTCAGGTCCCAGATCTTCACAGTCGCGTCTTCGCTCGTCGAAGCCAGGCGCTGGCCGTCGCGGCTAAAGGTTACGCCTAAGACTCGTCGGGTGTGCCCGCGGAGGATGAATCGGGGGGTTAACGCTACCGGGTCGCTCCTCGTGACGTCCCAGACTTTGATGGCATTCTCGCCGCTTGGAAGCGCGAGCAGCCGGTTGTCCGGGCTGAACGCCATGTCGAAGCCATTGCCCATGGTGCGGCGCTCGGCCAGCCGAAGCGTGAGGGGAGGAGCATGGCGTAGCCGTTTGAGGTAATAATACTCCCAACCCCGCCAGCGTTCCTCGCACTGCTCGAGGATTTCCTCGGCCCGGCCCCAGTTCTTCAACAGGAGCTCGTGCTGGGCCAGGGCGATGAGGCTGAAGTAGAGCGTCTGTTGCAGCTGCTGGTTCGCCTCGGCCTCGGCCCTGGCCTTCTCGGCCACCTGCCCCAGGGCCGCTTCGGCGCGCAGCCATTGCCAGCCGACCAGCCCGAAGCCCAGGACTGTGATGACGAGGACCGTTGCCGTCAGCGCCGCGATCGCCGGCCGTCGCCGGGCCCATTTGACAGCTCGCTCCCACGGGCGGATCGGCCGAGCCCGGATCGGTTCGCTGGCCAGGAAACAGCGCAGGTCTTCGGCCAAGCTGCTGGCGCTCGCATAGCGCTTGTCCGGCTCCTTTTGCAGGCAGCGCAGACAGATTGTTTCCAAGTCGCGAGGGATCAAGTCATTCAGTCGGTGGGGAGGACGCAGCTCCTCGTGGACCACTTGCTGGAGAACGAGCTGCGTCCGGCCGCGGAACGGCGGCTCGCCGGTGAGTAGTTCATAAAGCACCGCTCCCAAACTGTACACGTCGCTGCGCGCATCGACCCGGCTGGGGGTGAGGACCTGCTCGGGGCTCATGTACGCCGGCGTGCCGACCACGCGTCCCGATTCGCTGCTCAGCGCGCCCGCGTCCTCGACCACGTGGGCCAACCCGAAGTCGGTAATCTTGGCGCGGCCGGTACCTTTCTCAAGCAGTATGTTCGATGGCTTGATATCGCGGTGTACCAGCCCCCTGGCATGGGCCGCGGCCAAGCCCCATGCCGCCTGCTGGACGATCCGTGCTGCTTCTTTTGGCTCCATCACTTCCTGCCGCCGCAGCCGGTCGCTCAGCGCCTCGCCGTCGAGGTATTCCAGGACCAGGTAGGGCAGGGGGAAGCCCGGGGTATGGCCTACCTGGTGGAGGGTGACGATGTGGTCGTGCTTGACGGCCGCGGCCTTGCGGGCTTCCTCCTCGAAGCGTGCCCGTTCCCGGGGGCTGGCCGCCAGCTCCGGCTTGAGCACCTTTAGCGCTACGAGGCGGTCCAGCTCATCGTACGCCTGGTAGACAACTCCGAATCTGCCAGCTCCCAGTTGCTTGCGGATGTGGAACGACGCCAACCGGCCAAGGGGGCCCTTGTCGGTGGGCGGCCCCGGGAACTGGATGGCCGGCCCGTCGTCCGCCCACGTCGGCGGCGATGCCGGCTCTGCGGGGACAAGGGGACTCTCTTCCAGCTGTCGCACCCAGTCGCGCTCCGAGTCCGGCATCGATTCCGGGCCGGCCTCGCGCAAGCGCTGGACGTCAACCTTTACATCGTCGTCGCTTAGGTTTCCCAGGGCCACCTGGCAGGCCGCGCACGCTTCCACATGCGTCTCGATGGTTTCCCGCAGCGCTTCCTCGAGGCGGTCTTCCAGTAATTGCTGAAGTTGTTGGCGAGAAGGACAGCAGTTCATCGGCGAGCCTCCCTTTCGAGGGGGTCAGCGCCTTCGCTAATTGACCGTGCACGATCATCTTAGCCCGAAGCGCCAGCGAGGTCCTCGCTGGCGCTTCGGGCTAAGGTACTATTTGGCGTCATTAATAATCCTGCTTAGCCGGCGCCTCCGAGTTTGTGGATCTCCTCTTGCAGCATCTGTCGCACGCGGTGCTTGCTCCGGTAAACGGCGGCGACCTTCATGCCGAGCTGCGCGGCAACCCGGTCTCCGGGCCAGTTATCGACCACCACGAGCCGGAACGCTTCCCAGGTCTGGCGACTGACCCGGAGCTGTACCCGGGTCCGGGCTTCCTCGTAGACCTCTTGCACGAAGGCATCTTCCAAGGCCTCCGGCAAACTGGCTCGATCTTCCTGTTCGTCCAGCAGCCGCTGCACGTGCGGATCGCCGCTGCCCCAGCCGGCTCGCCGGCGGCTCTCGCACAGGTCGCTCCAGACATGGCGTGTCACGGTCTTGAGCCAGCTGCGGAAATGTCCTTTGGCCGGGTCGTAATGGAACTCGCGGAGCTGCCGGGCCAGCTTATACAGCACCTCCTGGGTGACGTCCTGGGCGTCGGCCGGTTGCAGGTGCCACCGCCGGCACCAGGCCAACACTTTGGGCGTATACCGCCGCACGAACGCCTTCCAGGCCTGCGGGTCCGCCGGGTCGCGGAGCACGGCCTTGAGCGTCGTGCCGGTCTGGGATGCACAATCTACTCCCATAGGGTTATACCCCCACAGAGTGGAAAATCTGACACCGATTATGGCAGTTGTTCCACAGCCAAGCAAGCAAAATCAGGGACTTTGAAGGAATCGGTATCGGTCCAAAGCCCTTGTCTTCTGCCGGCTTCCGCTTGCTTGCCGAGGGCGGAGCGCAAAAATCGGGAATTGCAGGGTCAGGTATTGGCAGCGAGTGGAGTACCAATCGTAGGAGCGCAGAAGAACCAGTGCCAGATAGGTATGTCAGTTTCCCTTTTCCACAGCTTAGGAGGACCAACTGCTATGTTCCCCATGCATCACTCAGTACCACGGCGTTCGATTCGTTTCCGGCCCCAGTTGCTTTGTCTGGAAGAACGGCTACCGCCCGGCGACACGGTCTTGGGCGCGCTGCTTGGCTTGTCTTGTATGGGGACCGGCCTGACTGTCGAAAGCGGGACGGCGTTGGAGAGAGACGTTACCGCCGAGACGTCAATCATTCATTGGCGGAGACACGTTGATAGTGACGCCACTCCGGCAAGGCAGGGCATTTCCGTGCGCGAAGAATCTTCACCCACCGAAGCTTCGCTAGCCCGGCAGCCGGCCGTGGCGAGTGCGGCCGCCAGCACCGTGTCTGTTTGGAGCACGCTTGATGAATCTTGGCAGGACGGAGACCCGCCGTCGGTGTTGGCGACAAGACGCCTGCAGTTGGCCAGAATTAACCCGGCGCAGCCCGAAGGAGCAATCGGCGGCGCGACGGTTGGCGGGCCGTCCGTGAGTGGGCCGCCTGGCTCAGAGGCTACGCTCGGCTCCGTTCCCCAGGCCGTAGAGAGCTCGCCGCAATCCCGTTTTATCCCCAGTGCGACCCCAACCCCCATGGACTCCGAACAGCAGTTGCCTGGCGCAGTCCAACCCGAAGACCAGACTGATTTACCGGGCGACTCAGGCGGCCATACGCGATCACACTGTACCCCGATAGGCGTCGAAAGAACGGACTATTTCCTGGATGTTACTTCCACTGTTCCCCATTATTACGGCCTGCCAGCCCAGCTCGATGTCCATCGAGTCTCTCCGGTCTATCGGCACGGACACGGCCACTGCCCGGTACAGGCGGCGGTGTTTGTCCATGGCTTTTCAGTCAATGCCGTCACTGCCTTCGATCTTCAGTACCAGGACTATAGCGTGCAGGAGAGGATGGCCTGGGCTGGTATCGACACCTTTTCCTTTAACCGGATCGGTTACGGCCTGTCCACGCACTTTGGACTGGACGATCCGTGCAACGCGAGCCAGGCGGATCAAAAAAGGTTGCTTATCCCGAACCCTCTGAAAACAACCTGCCCCAATCCCGACCCGTTCCATTTCACCAACACGCTAGCGGCTCTCGACGAAATCGATGAAGTGGTGAACCACGTGCGGGAATCTGTGGACACCCGTAGCGTGAGCCTCTTCGCCTGGTCACTGGGTGGTGCATACGCGGGGCCCTATGCTCAACTCCACCCCGAAAAGGTGCGAAACATGGTCCTGGTGGCAGCCGGCTACGACCCTATTGTTCCTATCGACCCACCAGACCCGCTCCCCCAGCCCGGCCCGTCACTCATGGTTTTTGATCGGGCCGATATTGAAGGAATATGGAACAGACAAGTCGACAATAAGGCGTGCCCCGGGGAGCAAGATCCCGCAATCCTTGACCCGATTTGGGACTCGATGATGGCACGCGATCCGGTTGGCAGCAGCTGGGGCAATGGCGGCATCCTCCGGAGGCCGAGTCAGGACTATTGGGGTTTTTACAGTGCGATTGCCTCACAGGTCACCGTGCCCACGCTTGTGGTGACGGGCATGCGCGATCTCACCGTTCCACCTGAGACCATGGTTCGACTCTACGACGATCTCGGAAGTAGGAGGAAGGTCCTCATCAAGTTCGATTGTGGATCCCATTATCTGGCCTGGGAGGCCTCGACGTCTCCCACGTGGGTAGGCGGCCCGCACGCGACGTTCCAAGATGCGGTCGTGCAGTGGCTGACGTCCGAGACGTACCAGGGAGCGAGGCGAGGTACATTTGAGGTCCACCCCGATGGTGGCATCGAGGGGCCGTTTTGACGGAGTGCCGAAAACGATGACCGGCAGCCAACAAGTGGCCTCAATAGTCCCCAGTCGAGACCACTTCGCCGCCGGCGCGCGTCACCAAGGCGGCCAAGACCTGGATGCTCATGCCGGCTTTAAGGAAGTGGACCGAGCCGTCGGCAAATACGGAATTGGCGCCGGCGGGGTGGAAGCTGTAGACCTCGTGGTCGTTGGTGCAGTTGATCGGGCAGGGGCCCGGCCGCGTTGCCCCGTCCTGCGTCGAACCCATGACGGTGATCCCGGTATTATATCCGCCCCAGGGGCCGCCGGTGATCGTCTGGTCGGGGCCAGGTATGCCCGCGCGCCATTCTCTTGGCCGGCCGGCGTCTTCGGTGAGCAGGATGGTGTTGGAGGCGCCGTCCGTAATGTCGGCCAGCCGCGTCATTAAGTTCGGGACCAGAATGCCCCGGCAATCCCCGGTCGCCAGGACCGGATCGACCCCCCAGGTGGGCGCATAGTCCCCACACGCGCCCATGCCGCTCGGTCCCTGTGTGTAGAACCGGTCTGGCTCGGCCGAGGGACACTGAAAGATTTTTAACTGGACGCCGACTGTCTCCTGATTCGGGGGTTGAGACGATTCCCGGTTCCAATCGTACCTATCGGCGAGGTCCTGTCGTTCGATGAAGCGCAGGATAAACGGCCCCCAGCCATGTCTGGCAGAATTGGTGACACCGGCTTCGGGGAGAGGTCCGTCCACCCTGCCCGGAGGGAATTTGTGGAACGTTTCATGGTAGTGGACCAAGGCCAGGCCGAGTTGTTTCAGGTTGTTGGTACACTTTGTCCGGTTAGCAGCTTCACGCACTTTCTGTACCGCCGGTAATAGCAGCGCAATGAGTACGGCAATAATGGCGATGACTACGAGCAGCTCGATTAGCGTAAATCCTCGGGGTGTGCGGATCATGGCGAACTCCTGTTGTGGTCCTTAGTCATTAGTCCTTGGTCATTTGCGGAACGCAAATGACTAAGGAGCGATGAGCGATTCCTTTTCCCACAGGCTGGCGTCCCAAATTTTGATTTCGCCTTTGCCCTTGTAGCCGCCGCCGGCGGCCAGGCATTTGCCGTCCGGGCTAAAGGCCACGCACCAGATCGTCCCGGCGAATCGGCCAAGAGTTTCGATCTTATCGAACGACTTCGCATCCCAAATGATGACCTCCCTCCAGCTCGCGGTCGCGAGAAAGCGGCCATCCGGGCTGAAAGCGAGGGACTCGACGACGTCAGTGTGTTCGGAGAGCGGCGTTCTGATCTCTTGACCCGTGCGGGGGTCCCAGAGCATCACCTTAAAGTCACCGTCCCCGGAGGCGACATACTCCCCGCTGGGGTGGAACGCCACGCTCTTGACACGCGTGAGATGCCCGGGGAAGGAGGAGACCTCTTCGCCAGTGTTCACGTCCCAGACCTTCGCGCTTTTCGTCGTGCCGACCACTGCAACGTATGTTCCGTCGGGGCTGAAGGTGACACAACGGACATAATCCGGGTCCGCGCGAAAGCGCCGATTGAGTTCTTCGCCAGTCTCGGCATCCCAGAGCTGCAGTAGGTTCACACAGGCTGTGGCAATCGTCTGTCCGTCGGGGCTAAATGCCACACTACGAATCCATCCCTTAAAATCGTGAAAAGTGTATAGCACCTTGCCGTTCTGAGTGTCCCAAAGTTTTGCAGTTCCGTCGTAGCTTCCTGAAACGAGGCGCCGGCCATCGGGACTGAATGCCACGCTAAAGACTATATCCGTGTGGGTAGGAAGCGTAAGAACAAGAACCGGCCGGCCGTTCGCGGTATTCCAGATGTTGATCGACTTGTCCGCGCTGGCCGAAGCCAGCCGGCCATCCGGGCTGAATGCAAGCCCGTAAACCTCGCCGCCGTGTGCATGGAGTGTCATTGTGCGGCGATCAGCGGTCTCATCGAAGGGACTGGCGTCCGAGACTCGCACCGTCCCATCCGCGCTTGCCGAGCCCAGGCGCTGCCCGTCCGGGCTGAAAAGGACGCGCCCCACGAGATCCTTGTGGCCTGCTAACGTAAGGATCTCGTGACCGGTCTTTGTATCCCATAGCCGGACCATCTTGTCCAGGCCGGCCGAGGCGAGACGCCGGCCATCGGCACTGAATGCGACGCTAACAACACGAAACGGGGCCGGGAGCGGGAGTATGAGTCTTCCGGTTGCCGCCTCATAGATGCGCACACCGTCGCCCGAGTACATACCTGCGACAGCCAACTGCTGCCCGTTGGGGCTGAAGGCCACGCACCAAACGCCCCATGAATGGTCAGGGAGGGTGTACCGCGGGGTTAACGCGCGACCTCCGGGGGCTGACGCCCGCGCTCCGGGGGCTGACGCCCCCGGCTCAGCAAGCGGCAAGTCCCAGACCTTGACCATGCCATCGCGGCCCGCGGAGGCAAGGCGCCGGCCGTCAGGACTGAAAGTCACGTTGAAGATCGGCTGCGCGTGACCAACCAAAGTGAAAACCGCTTGACCCGTAACGACATCCCAGACGCCGACCGTGTTGTTCTTGCTTCCTGCGGCCAGGAGGCGGCCATCGGGGCTAAAGGCGAGCTGCACATGTTCGTGCGAAATGGACTGGCCCGGAAGGTCGAAAAGGAGTTCCCCGGTGGATGTGTTCCAGAGCTTGACGGTCAGGTCGTTGCTGGCCGTCGCCAGAAATTGACCCTGATCAGGGCTGAATGCCACGCCGAGGACCCGGTCGGTGTGGCCCTCGAGGGTGCGCAGCTCGGTTAACACCGTTCCTCCGGTCGCTGACGCTTCCGGCTCGTGGGACGTGGACAGGTGCCAGATCTTCACGGTGTTGTCTGCGCTTGTCGAAGCCAGGAGCTGGCCGTCGGGACTAAAGGCTACGCCCAAGACCTGACCGGTGTGCCCGCGGAGGATGAATCTGGGGGTTGACACGCCGCGCTCGCTGCCGTTGACCTCCCAGATATTGATGGTAGTCCGGCCGCTTGGCAGCGCGAGCAGCCGGCTGTCCGGGCTGAACGCCAGGTCGAATCCTTGTCCCATGGCGGTACGCTCGCCCAGCGGCAGGGTAAGGGGAGGAGCATGCCGTAGCCGTTTGAGGTAATAATACTCCCAACCGCGCCAACGCTCCTCGCACCGATCCAGGATTTCCTCGGCTCGGCCCCAGTTCCCCGACAGAAGTTCGCTGTGCGCCAGTGCGATGCGGTGGAAATACAGGTTTTGTTCCAACGCGAGCCGCGCGGCGACCGCCGCCTGCCATTGCCAGGTGACAAGCGCGAAGCCCAAGGCGCCGACGAACACGACCAGCGCGAGCAGGGCCGCGATCGCCGGCCGCCGCCGGGCCCATTTGGCGGCTCGCTCCCATAGGCGGATGGGCCGAGCCTGGATTGGTTCACCGGCCAGGAAACGGCGAAAGTCTTCCGCCAAGGCGCCGGCGCTGGCATAGCGCTTGGCCGGCTCCTTTTGCAGGCAGCGGAGGCCAATCGTTTCGAGGTCGCGCGGAATCGTGTCATTCAGGCGGCGGAGGGAACGCGGCTCTTCGTGAACCACTTGCTGAAGCACGAGGTGCGTCAAGCCGCGAAAGGGCGGCTCCCCGGTCAGCATTTCGTATAGCACCGCGCCCAGACTGTACACATCGCTACGGTGATCAACGCGTTGGGGCGCCACGATCTGTTCCGGGCTCATGTAAGGCGGCGAGCCCATGATCGCACCGGACTGGGTCAGCCTTTGCGTGCGGACCTCGACGGTCCGGGCCAAACCGAAGTCGGTGATTTTGGCGCGACCGGACGATTTTTCCAGAAGGATGTTGGAAGGTTTGATGTCGCGATGCACCTGACCTCGCGCCTGCGCCGCTGCCAGGCCCAGGGCCACTTGCCGTGCGATCTCTGCGGCCTCCCTGGCCGGCAGCGTCCCCTGCCGCTGGAGGCGATCGCTCAGCGGCTCGCCGTCGATATATTCCATCACGAAGTACGGCAAGGCGAAGCCGGGCGTGCTGCCGACGCGATGGATGGTGACGACGTGATCATGGCGGACCGCGGCGGCCTTGCGGGCCTCGCCTTCGAAACGCGTGCGTTCATGGGTGCTGGCTGCCAGTTCCGGCTTGAGCACCTTGAGGGCCACGGGACAGTCCAACTTTTCGTCATAGGCTTTGAAAACCAAGCCGAAGGCGCCGCGGCCCAGTTGCGCGATGATGTGATAAGACTCCAATCGGCCAAGCGGCCCGTACGCCGTGGGCGGGTCGGGAAAAAGAATGTCGCGCATTGCTTCTCCCGCCGGTGGACCAGCGCCATCTGGGGCCGCTCTGCCAAAGTCCTCCGTTGCAGTCCCCGCTGTAGCATGATCTCCAGACCTTGCTCCCACGGGCGTGTCCGTGAGGCGACGCAGCAAGTCTGCTACAGGCGCAGGTACCGAGAGGGGATCCAGCTCGCGCAGGAGCCGCCAATCCATTTCTGCCGAGTCTTCCTCGGTGTCATCGAGCAAATAAGCAAGCCTCTCCTGGCATCGGGCGCAGGAGTCCACGTGGGCCTCCAGGTCGGTGCGTTCGGGTTCACTGAGTTGCTCGGCGAGAAGGCGTTGCAACTGTTCGGGAGCGATGCACTCTTTCATGATTCCGCCTCGTGGGGATGCGAGCTTGTTTCCTGCAAGGAACGAATTTGCTTGCGCAGCTTTTGCTGCACTCGACTCTTGGCCACCAGGACGGCGGTGACGGTCATGCCCAGGTCTCGGGCGACTTCCGAACCAGCACGGCCCTCAACGGCCAGCTGCTCGAAGATCTTCCAGTCGCGCGGTGAGACCTGTAACTGCACCCGCGCCCGGGCCTCGGCCAACACTTCCAGATCAAAAGCTTCCGCGAGGGCCTGAAGCAGATCCTCGCGAGCCTCCATTGTCTCCAGTCGCTCCATGACCTTCGGGTCGGCGTCGCCTACGCGCTCGGCGTGCCGGCGTTCGAGGTAGTCGCACCAGGCATGGTGGGTCAGCGTTTTCAACCAGGCGCGGAATGAACCCTTATGCGGATCGTAGCGGAACTTCCGCAGCTTTTGCACCAGCTGGGTCAGGACCTCCTGGGTCACATCCTGGGCATCGGCCTCCTGGAGGCCGCGCTGCCGGCACCAACCGTAGATTTTCGGGCCATAGCGGTGCACAAAGGCGTTCCAGCACTGCGGGTTTGCCGGATCATTCAAGAGCAACAAGAGGACAGAGCCGGTCCCCGAGCTGGCGCCGCCCGTCATAAGTAATACTCCGCGAATCGTCCAAACATTACACCGATTTTTGCACGCCTTTTCGAACAAGGCAAGCGCAAACCCCATTCGCGGCAGCAGATCCGACGCGAGAAAAATCTGGTGGAAAAATTGTAATAGTTCGGCGACTTGAGCCGTATGTCTCTGGAATGGCTGATTCGCTTTTCCTTTTCTTTTGGAGGTTCTCCCATGTTGCTGTTGCACTCCCCGCGTAGTAGACTCCCTGACCGGGCGGCACGCCGCCACGCCCTCGTGCCTGGTCGCAGACCCGGTTCGCGGCGGCTGCGAATCGAAGCATTCGAGGACCGGCTGTTGCCGTCGTGCACACTTGGCCTCGTGCCAAGCGAGCCGGCCCCGCAGCTGGTCGGGGAGCGGGTCCTCTGGACCGCCACGGCCACGGATTGCGGTGCCGATCCCGTTTACCAGTTCAGTACAGCGTCAGCCGGCGGCGCGTTCCGTGTGGCACGCGACTTCAGTCCCACCGACAACTTCCCGTGGGCGCCCATGCAAGAGGGCGACTACGACATCCGCGTGGTTGTCAAAGACGGGTACAGCGGAACGCAAACGGCATCCGCCGTTGTGTCCGACCTGGTGAATTCGCGGATCACGGGGCACGACGCGGTCATCACGCCCGCGGCGAATCCGCTTGTGGTTTTGTACAGCGCGCCGCCCTGCTCGGATGGCACGATTCACGTCGAGTTTGCCAAGGCGGGCCACCATCCCGACTGGCGGATTACCAACTCGTTGCCCTGCGAGCCGGGGGAGAGTCGGAACTTTATCGTGGCGGGGATGTTGCCGGACACGACCTACCAGATGCGACATGTCATCACCGATCACCATCACCACCAACATTCTTCATCCCTTTTCTTTACGACGGGGGTCATCCCATCATCGCTGGTTTTTTCCTCCTTCACGGTGATCCAGCCGCCGGGTCCCGGGAGCGACCTTGATCACGACATGCTCTTTCACCAATTAGGCAATGCCCCCAGCAACACCCCGAACCCCGTGGCAACTGATCTCAACGGGCAGATCGTGTGGTACTACGATGTTTCCCAGTCGGGATTTATACGTACCTACCCGGGACAGAGTCTTGTACCGGGGGGCACGGTGCTGATCCTGGGCCACGATCAGTATGGGTTATTGTCTGGCACGCTGGACGTTGTGCGCGAGATTGACTTGGCGGGTAATTCACTGCGGGAGACGAATATCGACGCGGTAAACCAGCAGCTAACCGTCCTTAGGTACAACCCTATTTACAGTTTCACGCACGACGTCGAGCGTTTACCCAATGGGCAGACGGCCGTGATTGGTTCAACGGAGCGCACCATCGACGTGAACGGCACTCCAACCGAGTACGTCGGCATGTCGATCGTCGTGCTTGATGAGAATTTTCAAGTGGTGTGGGCCTGGGACGGCTTCGACCATCTTGATGTCAACCGCGGCCCTATCCTGGGCGAGATCTTGAACCCGGGCGATACGGATCAGGTGGCCGCCTCGACCCCGGTCCTCCCCGCGGTCGATTGGATGCATGCGAACGCCATCAGCTGGTCGCCTGCGGATAGGAACCTGGTCTTATCCATGCGCAATCAGGACTGGGCAATCAAAGTCGACTACGAAGGCGGCAGCGGTGATGGGCATATCATCTGGCGACTGGGACACTATGGGGATTTTAGCGTCGACTCCAAAGACCCGTTTCCCTGGTTTTCCCACCAACACAACGCGCACTTCATCAACGACAACACAATGGTCGTTTTCGATAACGGCAACACGCGCCAGGCCAGCGATCCCGATGCGGACAGTCGCGGACAGGAGTGGACGCTCGATGAGCGAACCATGAAGGCCACCCCCGTGCTCAATGCCGACCTGGGTAACTTTTCCTTTGCTCTTGGGTCGGCGCAAGCGCTCGCTAACGGGAACTTTTCCTTCACATCGGGATATCAAGGTGACCCGCCCCGCGTGCCCCGTTTCGGCCAATCCATCGAGGTGCGGCCAGATGGCACCAAAGCCTATGTCCTCCAACTCGACAGGGCGCTGTATCGCTCTTTTCGTGTGCGGACGCTGTACGGAGGGACGGAAAATGCCCCGGACAACGGGGATGGAGCATCGCCAGGTGTCGGGCAGCACGGCAACCTGGGGAGTGCTTCCGGCGTGGCGAGCGGAAATCTCAATGGTAACGCCATTTTAGACCCAGGCGCGATCATGGAGTTGACGGGGCAAGCGCAGCCCACGATCATCGACTCGGTCGCGTATTCGACTTCCGCGTCTGCGGAAGTAGTCCCACCAGTATCGATCGGGAACGCTGTGGCACCGCTGGGCCCCGCGGGAGATCAGCCCATCGCAACGCTGGTTAGCGAGTTCGCCGACTCGAATAGCCGCGCCCGCCGGATTGTGAGGGAGCGCGTTTTTGCGGAATTCGACGGTGGCTGGCTCAGCGACGCCGTGCTAACCGAGTTGGCCATGGTGGATTAACCGGAGCTGCGCCGAAAGTTCTGTGGTTTCGGAATGCGTTTTGTGAGGAGTTCTACCATAAAGATCAATCTGACCGGTGCGTTCTCAGACCTGACCCACAGCGTTCAAATCCAGGGCCCGGGGACAGATCAACTGACGGTGCGGCGGGACACCGGGGACAATTACCGCATTTTCACGGTCCTCAGCAGTACGATGGTTAGCATCGCCGGCCTCACAATTGCCAACGGCAATGGCATTCAGGCGGGTATCACGGTCGGTACATGAGCGTCATGGTGGGCATGAGTTTTTGGCCATCGGTCGTTCGTCCTTGGTCATTAGCACGCTGGGGTGTGCCGTAGCGAAGCACCGTCGTCGTTGCAGTCGTTGCGGTCGTTGCATGCAATGACCGCAATGCGTGCAATGCGGCTGTTGCATGCAATGCCCGCATTGCACACAATGCACGCAATGCAGGCGGGTCGGGGTGTGTGCAACGACGCAACGACGTCGACCATTGTCATTGGTCCGTCATCATTGGTGATTGGTCAGTCGTCACTTGTCACCCATTGTCGTTGCACGCGATGATGCAACGACCGAGCTCCCGGGCATAGCCGGCCGCTCGCGGAGCGAGGGGCTACGTCATTGCTCGGGGTCACGGCTACCGTGGATGGCTGAGGACGTAACGGTTTATGGACTGGAAGATGAGAGCACGGAACTCAAGTTTTTTGTTCTGAAGATGACAGAAAAACTGAGGAAAATGTCAGGTAGGTGCACAGGCGGCCAAGAGAGATTGGCCGACCGTCTGTGCCTTTGAGAGGTACGCGAAGACATCAATGGACGTCGAGGTGTCAACGAAACGTCCGAAAGACACCGACTTTTGTGGACCGCGCATCTGTAATTGGTCATTGGTCATTCGTCAATGGTCATTAGTTATTGGTCACCCAAGAGGGAAACTGTCCAGCCAATCGGCGGTGGTGCGGACATAGCGAATGTTCAAACGATTTGCAAGCGGAGCGAGTTGGGCCATGGGCAGGCTTTCGAAGGCAACGTGCTCCAGGATTCCGGCAGGGACAACGGTCAATTGCTGAACATTGGTGAGAACCGCGGAGATCTTGTCGAACGCGAGGGTCGGATCCAGGGCCTGAGCATCTCCTAGATCGATCATGTGTATTGCGTGGGGTTGGCCGGCAGCGACCACAAAGGCCAGGTAATGGTTTGAAGTCTCCGGGGCATTTTGGGACTTCAACCAATGGGGCAAGTCCAACAACTGAAAGGATGTGAAAATGACCCATGCCGTTCCCGGCCGCGTGGTTGATGCCAACATCTGAGCATTCAGGTCACGGAGATTTTGCAGTTGGACCCATTCGGGGATTTGTGCGGCCAGGTCCGATTCCAGGCGGGTTTTCTGTTCGTTCCAGTCGGCGAGGAGGTCCTGGTGTGTTTGCAGTCCTTCCAGGCCGGGAGCGTTGAGGGTCTTACAGGTTATTTGCCGGCCGAGGTGGAAGAGACGCTGCAATTGGGCTTTACGGTCGGGATACTTTGCTTCCAGAGCGTTCCAGTCGGGCAGGGCGAGGGGTTCGGATCCCAGGATGCGGTGGCGGATCACCCGGTCCAGGCCGAGCTGTAGTGCCTGTGCTGGAAGGCCCGGGTTTTGCAGCAGGAAGGTCAGGAAGAGGTTTTTATTTTCTTGACATAGCCGCGTGACATTTTGCCGTTCGCGCCTGGCGTAGTAGACACTGGTCAGGGAAAGAAGGCGGTGTTCGATGGTTGCGATCTGCTCTGAGAGAGTCAGCGTTTCCGGAAACCGTCCGGCAGCTGCGTGTGCGGCCATCAATTTCACGAGGCAGCCGATGAACGGCAGGCCGTCTTCGCCAAGAGTTTTGCGATGGGTTTTGAGAACGTCCATCAGGAGCGGCTCGGCCTGGGAATATTTTTCCTGGGCCAGATAGAGGACGGCGAGATTTTCCAGGACCATCGCCGGGAGGCGTTCATCGTTTTCGGCGACTTTGCGGCTAACGGACAGGGCCTGTTTATACAATGGTTCGGCGGCGTCATAGTTTCCGAGGGCGCGATAGCCATCGGCGAGCAGGCGCAGACTCTGGAAAAAGAGGGGATGTTCTTCCCCCGCCGCCCGGCGGATGATTTCCAGATGCTGGCGGAGCAGGGGTTCCGCTGCGGCCGGAAGCTCGTGCTCTTGATAAAGAGCGGCCAAAATTCTCAGGTTATCGGTAAACTCGGGAGTGTTCTCGCCGACGGTTCGCCGGCGAATTTCCAACGCCTGGCGATAGAGTTCCTCCGCAGCGTCCCATTGCTGCTGCCAATACTTCACGCTCGCGAGTTCGCACAGGACAAATGCCAGGGCGGGATTATTCTTGCCGCCGAGGGTGCGGTGGATGGCGATGGCCTTGTTCAGATGGAGTTCGGCATCGCTGTAGTTTTCCCGGGCCTGAGCAATATCGGCCAAGGTGCTGAGGGCCGTAGCAAATTCGGCGGATTCCTCGGTGTGGATTTGGCGTACAGTTTCCAATAGTTGTAGTGCGAACGTTTCCGCCTGAGAGTAATCGGCGAGGGCTTTGTAAACCTGGATCAAGTTGGGAATCTCCGCGACGGGGGGTGGTTGGCTGCCCGCGCGGCCCAGAATCTCGACCGCTTGCTTGAGCAGCGGCTCGGCCGCCAGGAAATTCCCCACCGACAAGTGCAACAGCGCCAATTCGCGCAAGCTTACGGCCATTTCCTGCTGGTCCTCGCCCAGCAGTTCGCGGGTAGTGGCGACGCACTCCTGCAAAAGCCGTTCGGCCTTGGAATATTGGCCCAGGTTGCGATACAGAACGCCCAGGTTTCGCGCCAGGCGAACGACATCGAGATGTTTAGGACCATGCACTTCGCGGAGGATATCCAGGGCCTGATTAAAAAGTTTTTCCGCTTCGGCAAATTGATTGATCGCCTGATTCAGCAGGGCGAGGTTGTGGAGGCTGAGAGCATAGGCGGGATGGTCCTCGCCCAGGTTTTCCCGGCGGATTTCCAGGGCATTTTGATATAGCTCCTGAGCCGCGGCCAGGTTGCCGCCTTCGTGATAGAGAGAGGCCAAATCGTCGAAACTTTCGGCCACCTGGGGATTTTCCTCGCCCAGAGTGCGACGGCGAATATCGAGCACCTGGCGGAAACGCATTTCCGCGGCAGGGAAATTCTTCATGTTATGGTACATGATCCCCAGATTACGGAGCGCATCGGTAAAATCGGGGTGGTCTTCGCCGACATGCTCGCGCTGGAGGTCGAGAACTTGATGATAGAGCGGTTCGGCAGCGGTGAAATTGCCCATCTGATGGTACAACCCCGCCAGGCTGTGGACGCTCTGGATGAAATCGGGATGGCTCTCGCCAAACAGCCGCCGTTCCGTTTCCAGCGCTTCGCGGAGAAGCGGTTCGGCGGCGGCGAAATTGCCCATCATGCCATAGAGGGCGGCCAGATTCTTGACACATTGCAGGAATGAAGGATTCTCCTCACCCATGGTCTCGCGCGTTATTGCCAGGGCTTCCTGCAGGAGGGATTCCGCCTCGTCCAAGTTCCCCATTTTTTTACAAAGCCAACCCAAGGCCTGCAGGCAGCCGACGTTTTCGAGATGCCTGGGTCCGTAGGTTTGCCGATTCATGGCGAGGGCTTTCCGGGCCAGGGGTTCGGCTTCCGCAAAGTTGTCCAGCCCACCCAGCGCCGCGACCAGTTCGTTGGCGACATCGGCGAGGCGCGGATGATTTTCGCCGAACCTTTCCTGGAGCAAGGCCAGGGCCCGGCGCAGCAAAGGAATCGCCTCGTCGAACTCGCTGCGCGCGTTATGGATAGCCGCCAGTTCCATGAGGGCGTGCGCAAAATCCGGATGATTCTCTCCCAGGGACGTGCGCGTCAATTCGCGAGCCTGGCGCGTGATGGTCTCGGCCTCTTCCAGGTTGTTGCGGGCGCGAAGAATCCAGGACAAAAACAGCATGGTACCGGTGACATAGCGGTGGGTGTCTCCGAGGGCCTGGCGCATGATTTCCAGGCCCTGGCGGGCGAGCTTTTCTGCTTCGAGCAAGTTGCCGCGAACGCCGTGGATGCGAGCCAGGTTTTCCATGCTGCTGGCGACGAGGTAATGCTGCGGCCCATAAACCTCCCGCCGAATTTCGAGCGCCTGGCCGGCAAGCCTCAGGGCCTCTTCCCAGTTACCCTTGCAGCCGGTTAGCCAGGCCAGAAAATGGCGGCTCGAAGCGACATCGGGATGTTTTTCTCCGAGAGCTTTTTCGCGGATGGCCAGGGCTTGCAAGGATTGGCTCAGAGCATCCTGCGGCTGACCCTGCCATTCGGAAATCCAGGCGACCTGGTGGAGACTCTGACCAAAGTCGGGATGATCCTCGCCCAGTGCTTGCCGCCGAATGGCCAACGCCTTGCGGGAATTTTCCAATGCCTCCGCCGGCTTGCCGAGGGATTCGTACAGGTGAGCGCTATCGTGGACACTTTGCGCATAATCGGGATGAGCTTCCCCCAGCACTTGCCGGCGAATGACCATGGCCTGTTGGAAGAGAGGCTGCGCCTGGGAATACTGCCCGGTTACCTCGTAGAGTTTGGCAAGATCATTGAGGCTTTGTGCATAATCCGGGTGCGCTTTGCCGAGAAGGGATTGTTGCACTTTCAGGGCTTGAAGAAATGGTTGCTCGGCCTTGGAATACTGGCCCAGTTCGCGGTAGATATTGCCGAGCAAGTTGAAATTTTGCGCCAAAGCCAATGGATCCGCCTCCGGCAGGCCCTTGGCTGTTTCACAAGCACGCTTTGCCAGGGGGAGCGCCTCCCGGTATTTCCCCTGGCGATAAAGTTGAATGACTTCCTCATAGGGGACGTTCATCGTGCTGTGCCTTCCCGAGCAGAATTCCCTGCTATAACGCTTTTATAGCAAAGAATTTTGTTTTTTGCTCGCTGCAGAAAACATCTGTATACTATGAATTTACCCATCCACGGATTCAGGTAGAAGCAGTTTTTGGTTATGGAAAACAGCGCCATCGTGATTCGGGGTGCCCGGGAACATAATCTCCGCAACGTCAACCTCGAACTTCCACGTAACCAGCTCATTGTTTTCACGGGCGTGAGCGGATCCGGCAAAAGTTCGCTGGCGTTCGACACGCTGTATGCCGAAGGCCAACGCCGCTATGTGGAATCACTGTCCACTTATGCCCGGCAATTCTTGGGCCAACTGCAAAAGCCGGACGTCGACTATTTGGGCGGCCTGTCTCCCTCAATCAGCATTCAACAAAAGGCGGCGGGCCGGAATCCGCGGTCGACAGTGGGGACTATTACAGAGATTTACGATTTTCTGCGCGTGCTTTACGCCCGCATCGGCCAGGGTCATTGTCCCGAGTGCGGCCGGTCCATTACCGCCCAGACGCGGGAGCAAATCAATTCGCGGATCCTCGCTTTGCCCGAGGGAACGCGCATTTTGGTACTCGCTCCGGTCATTCGGGCGCAAAAAGGGGAGTACAAAGACTTATTTGAAGACATGCTCAAGCGCGGTTTTGTGCGTGCCCGCGTGGACGACCAAGTAGTCCGGCTGACCGACGACTTGAAGCTGGATCGCCGGATCAAACACGATATCGCCATTGTCATCGACCGGCTCAAGATTGAGAATCGGGGTTCCAAACCGGATTTCTCCCAGCGTTCTCGACTGGCCGATTCGGTCGATCAGGCTCTGCAGTTGGCGGAGGGGAATCTAATAATAGCACTGGAAAAAGAGGAAACAGCCGGCAAGCCGACTGCCGCCCGGGAAAAATCCTCACGGGGTTCATCGACTCCATACGAAGACATCCTCCTTTCTGCTCATTACGCTTGCACGCATTGCGATCGCAGCTACGAACCGCCCAGCCCGCAATTGTTTAGCTTCAATAGTCCCCAGGGCATGTGTTTGGATTGCGACGGACTGGGCACTCGGTATTCCTTCGATCCGGACCTTCTGATCCCCGATCCCTCGCTCAGTTTTTTTGAGGGAGCGATTCCCATCGTCGGCCGATTGCGCGGCATGGGCCGATGGCGGCGGCATATTTTCGAAGGAGTCGCGCAAACGCTGGGGATCGATCTGAAGAAACCCTGGCGCGATTTGCCGTCCGAGCACCGCAACCAGCTCCTTCACGGCTCGGGTGACAAACACATCACGTTTGAATGGAAACTCCGGGGAGGCAACGTCTGGAAACATGGAGGCAAGTGGGAAGGCATAGTCCCGCAATTGCTGAGCAGTTTCAAGAAAACCGCTGCCGGCCCGCGCCGCCTGCAACTGGAGAAATACATGCGCGTTTTGCGCTGTCCCACATGCCGGGGCCAGCGCCTCAATGCATTGGCCCGGGCTGCCAAGGTGGCCGGCAAAACTCTGGTCGAAACGTGCAGCATGCCCATCGGCGAACTGGCGCAATGGTTCGACCCGGAACAGGGTGAACTGGAACGTTCCCTGGAACCGATTCAAAGAGCGATTGCCGGGGAGGTACTAAAAGAAATTCGCGGCCGGCTCGGTTTCTTGCTCAACGTCGGCCTCCACTACCTGACCCTGGACCGGACAGCGCCGACCCTTTCCGGCGGCGAAGCCCAACGCATCCGCCTGGCCGGGCAAATCGGCTGCGGCTTAGTCGGAGTTCTCTATATACTGGATGAACCCAGCATCGGGCTCCACCCCCGCGATAATGACCGGTTATTACGGAGTCTCGAACGGCTACGGGACCTGGGCAACACCGTCGTCGTCGTCGAGCACGACGAGGAAACGATGCGCTCGGCCGACTTCATTGTCGATTTTGGCCCCGGTCCGGGAGTACGTGGCGGGGAAATCGTCGCGACCGGCACATACGCGGACATCGTGGCACAGCCCGCCAGTGTGACCGGCCAATATCTTTCGGGTACGCGGCAGATTGCCGTTCCGGATCAACGCCGGCCGATCACGAAGAAACGGCTCAAGATTTTCGGCGCCCGACACAACAATCTCAAAAACATCAATGTGGAAATTCCGGTTGGAGTTTTTGTCGCCGTAACCGGGGTGAGCGGTTCGGGCAAGAGCTCGCTCGTCAATGATATTCTCCGCGAGGCTATCCTGGCGAGCGGCCGCCGGGAGAACACGGTTGGCAGCGGCCGGCATGATCCCGCAGATGACGAAGTCCCTCGGGAGGAAGCGAAAAACGGTGAGCCCACTCCACGCGCCCGTTTCGTTGGGGAACATGATCGAATCACCGGCGGCGAAAACATCGACAAGGTTATCGACATCGATCAAAGCCCGATCGGCCGGACGCCGCGCTCCAATCCGGCCACGTATATCAAACTCTTTGATGAGATCCGCCATTTGTTTGCGCAGTTACCCGAGGCCAAAGTCCGCGGCTACAAACCCGGGCGTTTCAGCTTCAACAAGCCGGGTGGCCGATGCGAAGCCTGTGAAGGCAACGGCAGCAACCGGCTGGAAATGGACTTCCTGGCCGATGTGTGGGTCACCTGCCCGGTTTGCGAATGCCGTCGCTTCAACCGCGAGACTCTCCAGGTACATTTCAAGGGCAAGAACATCCGCGACATTCTGGAAATGGACGTGCAGGAAGCGCTGGATCATTTTGTCAATGTGCCGCGCATTCGGGCCATGCTGCAAACTCTCCATGACGTTGGCCTGGATTATGTCAAGCTCGGCCAACCGTCGCCTACTCTTTCCGGCGGGGAAGCCCAGCGCATCAAGCTGGCCCGCGAATTGTGCCGCAGCAGCACCGGCCAGACTCTATATATCCTGGATGAACCCACCACCGGTTTACATTTCGACGACATTCACAAGTTGTTGCAGGTATTGCACGGCTTCGTGAATGCCGGCAATACCGTGGTGGTGATCGAACACAATTTGGACGTCGTCAAGACCGCAGATTGGATTATCGATCTGGGCCCGGAAGGGGGCGCCGGAGGCGGCGAAGTGGTTTGCGCCGGTCGCCCCGAGGCCGTGGCTGCTTGCAAACTGTCGTACACGGGTCAAGCACTCTCCGGCATTCTGCAACGCAAGAGCCGAGTCAAACAAGGCTCGCAGCTCGCGCAGCGTCAGAGGGCAAATGGCCATGCGGAACCGATCCGTTTTGTAACGGTTCAAGGGGCGCAGCAGCACAATTTGAAAAACATTACTGTTTCCCTGCCGCGCGAACAGATGACCGTTTGCTGCGGTCCTAGCGGCTCCGGGAAGAGCTCGCTAGCCCTGGACACCATTTATGCGGAAGGCCAGCGACGGTATATCGAATCGCTGTCCAGCTACGCCCGCCAATTTTTGGGTCAGGTGCAGAAGCCCAAGGTGGAACATGTCAGCGGCCTGTCGCCGGCGATCAGCATCGAACAAAAGACCACCAGCAAGAGTCCGCGGTCGACGGTCGGCACGGTCACGGAAATCTACGATTACCTGCGAATTTTGTATGCCCGTTTGGGCAAGCCGCATTGTCCCGTTTGCCAAATCCCGATCGGCACGCAGACGGCCGATGAAATTATCGAAAAAATCCGGTCCCTCCCTGATGGAACTAAACTCTATTTGATGGCGCCGATCGAACGGCGCGGCCAGGAGAAATACGAAGCCATGTGGGAGGAAATTCGCCGATCCGGATTCGTACGGATGCGCGTCGATGGCCGATCTTATAATGTTGAGGAACCGCCGACGATCGACCATCGCCGCAAACACCAGGTGGAAGTCATTGTGGACCGGGTGGTGGTTCGAGCCAATCAGGCCCGAACGCGGATTGCCGACGCGGTGGAAGCGGCCCTGGATATGGGCCGCGGCGTTCTCCACATCGCCGTGGTGGATGACACGCGCCCAGAATCCGACTGGAAGGTCGACCGGTATAGCCAGCACTTCGCCTGCGACCGCTGTGGCCGGAGTTTTGAACCGCTCAATCCCCATCATTTTTCCTTCAATAGTCCGCTGGGTTGGTGCCCTACTTGCGAAGGCCTGGGTTTCCAGCGAGGCGTGAGCGTGTCACTGTTGATCCGCGACGCCAAGCGAACTTTGCGCGAAGGCGCCATTGCAGCCTGGCCGCCGCTAACCCAGGAGAATTCCTTTCTGCGATTTGCCGAAGCTCTGTCCCGCTTTGCCGGCTTTTCGCTGGATATACCTTTCGAAAAGCTGGAACCCAGTGCGCAACGCGCGATTCTTCACGGAACCGGCGAGGCGTGGATTCCCCTGGAAGAGCCGCGGGCTACGCGAGAAGCGAGGCAGGATGATCGAGCATCGAAAATCGTTGGGGGAAAACGTAAACGGGAGGATTCCAGGTCATCGATCTTCTATCCTCATTTTCAGTACAAAGGTCTCTTCCCGGCCATTGACGAAGCTTCCCGCGTCAGCCATGCGTATCGGCACAAACTCGCTCATCTGGTCAGTGAGGTCGCTTGCACGACCTGCAGCGGTTCCCGCCTGCGCAGTGACGCGTCGGCGACCCGGTTTTTTGGATTCACGCTGGGCGAAGTGTGCCAATGGCCGCTCAGCGAAACCTTGCAATTTTTCAAGGGATTGCAATTGACCAGGGATCAGCAGCAGGTGGCCGGCGAATTACTGCGTGAAATCAGCAATCGTCTCCAATTTCTGGTGGATGTCGGGCTGGAATATTTGACACTGAGCCGGCCAACTCCCACACTGTCCGGGGGCGAATCGCAACGGATTCGCCTGGCCAGTCAAATCGGCAGCGGGCTCAGCGGCGTTCTCTACGTACTGGACGAACCGACTATCGGCCTGCATCCCCGCGACAACCGCCGCTTGCTGCAAGCCTTGACGAATTTGCGCAACCTGGGAAACACGCTGGTCTTGGTAGAGCATGACCGAGAAGTGATCCAGGCGGCCGATTATCTGTTGGATTTCGGCCCGGGCGCCGGCGACCGCGGGGGTGAAGTCACCGCCCAAGGAACGCTGAAACAGCTCCTCCGCGCCAAAGCCTCACTGACCGGCCAGTTTCTCTCCGGCCGCCGTTCAATTCCCGTGCCGACGAAGCGGAGAGTTTCTCAGACCTCCGCGTCTTCCGTACTCACGATCAAGGGCGCCCGCCACAACAACCTCAAAAACATCGATGTGTCGTTGCCTCTGGGTACTTTCATCGCCGTCACAGGAGTGAGCGGATCGGGCAAAAGTTCGCTGATTCATGAAGTCCTGTATAACACGCTGGCCCGCAAGCTGCACCGGGCGCGTACGACCGCAGCCGCCCATGACGATATCCTCGGCCTGGAACAGATCGATAAAGTCATCAATGTCGATCAGGACCCAATTGGAAACTCGCCCAGCTCCAACCCGGCAACCTATACAGGCGTCTTTGACTTGATGCGGCAACTTTTCGCACAGTTGCCGGAAGCCAAGGTTCGCGGCTATCAACCGCGGCGGTTCAGTTTTAACAAACCCGGCGGGCGCTGCGAAGCGTGCGAGGGGAACGGACAAAAGAAAATCGAAATGCACTTCCTGCCCGACGTCTGGGTCGAGTGTGATGTTTGCCGCGGCAGCCGGTACAATCCGGAAACGCTGGCGGTCCAATATAAAGGAAAGTCCATAGCCGATCTCCTGAAAATGCGGGTAAGCGAAGCGCTCGAGCTTTTCGCCAATATTCCGAAAATTCGCCGGGTCTTGCAAACTCTTGCCGATGTGGGTCTTGATTACCTATCGCTGGGTCAACCGGCACCGACGCTTTCGGGAGGTGAGTCGCAGCGGGTCAAGTTAGCTGCTGAACTGTCCCGTCCCAATACCGGGCGCACTCTGTACTTGCTTGACGAACCGACGACGGGACTCCATTTCGATGACATTCACAAATTATTGGAGGTCCTCAACCGGCTGGTCGACCTGGGCAACACGGTGATCGTGGTCGAGCATAACATGGACGTAATCAAGACAGCCGATTGGATCCTTGACCTCGGACCCGAAGCCGGCGAAGCCGGCGGCTACGTTGTCACCCAGGGTACTCCGGAGGAAATTACTCGCTGCAAGGGTACTGGTGCTTCGATCCCTGATCGTCAATCCTCTGCGTTCAAGTCCCACACCGCCACGATACTCGCCGGGGTGCTGGCAGCGGGACCTCATGAAGAGCGTCGCAAATATGATCCCGCTGCCGCGGAGGTTTCCCGCGAAGGCGACGTGCCCCTGGAAGCCGTCGGCAAAGATGCGCAAATGCCTTGGGAAAAAGACGGCAAGAGATGGCATACGGCAGACCGTATCACGAGCGACGGCAAACCCTGCCGCTGGGAAGGTCAAATACTGCCCTGGTTGGACCAGCGCATTCATGAACTGGGAACGTTCCGTGCTACCGATTGGAACCAGCGCACGATTGTCGAAATTGCAGCTCCGAACAAGAGCCAGGGCTGGTTCCTGCATGCCATGACCGGGCAGGAATGGTTGCTCCGTCTGGTATTCCGCGTCGGCCGCAATGCCTTCAAGAATGCCGATTTGGATGCCAGGCTCGGAATACCGCCGCTAAATGAAACTCCGGGACTCGAAGTTTACGGCAGCGAACCCCGGGTATGGGTGACCAAGCACAAAGGTCCCTGGGAATCGGTGACGGTCCTTGTGCATCGGTTTAGTGAAATCGATACGCCGGCGTTTCGCAAATTCCTGGCGGAGGCCGTGACGGCTTTTCAGCAAAATCTTCGACGACTGCAAACCAAACCCGAAGACGTCATGCCCTGGAAAGTGAACGGCGAGCGCTGGCACCTGAGCGACAAAGGTTTTCAGGTCGGCAGAAAACTCCAATGGGACCGAGTCGTTTTGCCCCGGCTGTTGGCGCTGGTGCGCGAAATCGAACCGGCTCTGGAAATTCGCTGGGACAGTCGTGATGCGATTTCCCTGAAGGTTCCCGGCATTAGCCGTTCCTGGGCCCAATGGCGAACCAAGGAAAGCTTTGGTCTGAATTGCAGATTCGTCGGCAAGACCGGCCAATTCAATTTGAGCCAGATCGAGAAGTTCGGCATTTCGCCTTGCATCAACAACAGCCGCTCCGACGGCGATGTGTTGCAGTTGGTCTTTCAGCAACCGGACCACATACGTGCAACGGAACTGAAGGACCTGTTAAGGGAACATCTGCGCGGGTTCCGGGCAGTGTTTGGGAACGCCGATTCCTGATCACGGGTTCGGCCTGGTTTGGCCGAAAGCAATGATAGATTTCGGAATCATTTGTTCCGCAAGAGCGAAACCGCCGAAAAGAAGAAATACAAAAAAGCCGTCTCCCAGAAGAGACCAGTGGAAGAAAGGCAGGGCCTTCCAATAGCAAAGCAATAGTCCTTGCAGGTTCGCGGGATATTCCTGTTGTGGGTACATCCAACCCGCCCACACGGCAAAATTGGTGAGGAGGAAAAACAGCAATGAACCGCCCAGGGTCGCCGCCCCGATTGCCGGAACCGTTTTGCGTTCGCGGAGAGTAAAACCCAAAACCGCGACCAGCGCAGTGGTTGCATAAATAGCCCACATGCCCTGGTAGAATCCTTGCCCCTTTGCCATCCATCCAAAAGTCAAGCCTGCCCGCGTTAACACTTCGAGAGCGGCATCACTGATCAACAACGCCGCCAGGGGGACAATGACGCCCATTCTTCTAGTGGCCAGGTAAGCACCCCCGAACAACGCCATGGCAGTAGTGGAGGTGAAATTCGGTTCATGTTGGATGAGCCGGGAGAGGGCGGCCATGAGGATCATCCCCACCACGAAGGTTGTTCGACCGGTCATGAATATCCTCCTCGATTATTACCGCTTGGGATCCCTTTGCCATCAAGCGGGTCTTTTGGAAGTCCGATTTTGTGGAAACCCTTTTGGGCGATTTTAAGAACCTCGGCCAGAAATACCAACGCCAAATTCCTACTTCACCACCAGATTATCCAGCGCAAAGTACGCGGGCGTAAGCATGCCGAATACTTCGTCGACGTCCGAAGAGTTCAAGCCAAAAACAAGAGTTGTGGCGTTGCCGAGATCGGTTAGATCCACTGTGGTCCAGGAATGGACAATGTAATTCAATTCGGGATCCTGGAAACGATAGTCGGCTAAATAAAAATCTACGGAGCCGGTCACTTCACCCATCTCATCCAGTCCGTAGATTGTGAGCAGGAACCAATCTGGATAGAGGCCGGTTTCCCGGCCGAACCTGTGGGCGAACATGTCGCCGTCGCGCATCGACA
>Ga0306920_100000155_pt1 | contig 80954 bp, 71 predicted proteins | sample flu12Cox44000170_FD_204666 | JGI IMG/M metagenome (GOLD analysis project Ga0306920, IMG submission 204666) | Lab enrichment of tropical soil microbial communities from Luquillo Experimental Forest, Puerto Rico - flux4day.12C.oxic.44.000.170 (v2)... | ecosystem: Environmental > Terrestrial >...
GGCCACCAGCTTCGTTACCTGTTGGTTACCAATAATGTAACCATTCGGTTACTAATATGTCAAGCGCCGGGGTAACGTGATCGGTCTTGCAATTGAGGGGCGGGTTGCAAGCCCGCCCCTCAAACATCAGCAGCCGTGACATGGCAGTGATTACGGCTTCTTGCCGCCCATCCACTGCAAATCCATGCCTGGGGTAATCATCTCGAGCCCCTGCTTGTGACTATGGCCGACCGGGAACTGCTTCATCCCCGGCGGTTGTGCCCGACGCGCGGCACGGCCCCGCATACCATTCGAGCACGGCACCGTGCGCTGCTCGACATTCAGGTCCGGGAATTGCCGAGCAAGGCTCCGATCCTTGCCGTGCTTCGCCAGCAGGCGTTCGATCTCTTTCTGACGCTGCTTCCAGTGCACGCTGTTTCCGTGGCAGTTGGATTTCCGACCTGAAGGTAAGCCGGCTTTCAAAAGTGGCAAGCAGACAGACCGGATCTCTGCGCCACTTGTCCTCGCGCGCCAAGGCACCCTTCCATTGACGGCACTGACCGTGCTGCAATGACGCAAGCCGGTTTGGGCGGTATCCCGATAAGTGCGGGAGCGCTTTTTAGCGACCACCCCAATGGGAGGATGAAAATGGCAACGACGCGGCGTGAAGCTCTTGCTGCGGGCGGCTTGGCAGCTTTTGGTCTGTCCTCATTGGGTCGGATGAGCGAAGCGCTCGCGCAGCCGGCGGCTGCAGCCGGTTGGGACAGCGGCGAGCTCGACCACATGCTCCCAACGAGCAGTCATGACCGTGTTCTTATAAAGGCATCGTTCAAGAGACCGCTGCCGGCCGCTCCGGCCCTGCAAATCGGGGATCAGCGCGTCGGCGGACAGCGTACCGACACGCGCGGCTCGTTCTGGCAGTTCCATGCTGCCGACCTGAAGCCGGGGACAAGTTACACGCTTTCGCTTGCTTCCTCCGATGGCCGCAACCTGTGCCAGCCGTGGACGCTGGCCACATTGCCGGCTCTGGATGAGTTGCCGTCCCGGCTTCGACTGCTGGTCTACTCCTGCGCCGGCGGACACGACATTTTTCGCTCCGCGCACTCCGGGGTCGAGTTCCTGCCGGTCGCGGTCCGGCGGAGATTGCTTCAGCGCGGGCTCTCGTTCTCGCCCGACGCACTTATTGCAAACGGGGATCACGTCTACTGGGATCTGCTTGCGCCCAAGGCCGGGCCCAGGCTTGGCGCATCGCGGGCAGCCTCCGAATATGCGCGCTTTGACCGCGCTGCTCCGGTTTTGGGCGGCGCCAACGAGGGTGCACTCCTGCGCGCGGCGGGAGAGCAGATCAGCCCGCTCTACGGCACCCTTTGCAGATCGACGCCGGTCTTTTTCCTGCGCGACGACCACGATTATTTCGACAACGACGAGGCGACCGACGACGCTGTCACGTTTCCACCAGACAATTTCATGCTGCAGGCAGCGCGCGCCACGCAACTGCTCTGGTACCCGGAGTTCCTGCCTGACCCGAACCGGTCACCGGCTCTTCCCGGCTCGGATTACACGGGACAGCCGCGATCGCGGCCCTCGGGATTGTCCGAGAGCTTCGGGACGCTGCGCTATGGGCGCCTTGCGGAGGTGCTGCTTTATGACGTGAGGCGAACCGTCACGCTTGCGGGACCGACCGGAGTTTTCGTCGCGCCCGATGTCGAGGCCTGGATCAAGGCCCGCGCCGCGGCGAGGGAGGTCGCTCATCTCGTGAACGTTCCCTCCAATCCGCCGGGGTGGAGCGCCGGCAAGTGGGGAGAATGGTATCCCGATCTCCTCGCCGAGGACGGCAAGCTCTCGGTCGCTCGCCCCAAGCCGTATTGGCAACGCGGCTGGCTCGCCCAGCACGACCGGCTGATGGCGTCGCTTTCCGCCATGTCCGGGCGCATTCCGCTCGTAGTGAGCGGTGACCTGCACGCCATCGGCGAAGGCCGCATGCTGCGCAGCGGTGAGCTCGACTTCTCGCGCAACCCCGTGGTGACGGTCCTGCCGGGACCACTGGGCACGAGCAACGGCGGCTGGGCTTCGGAATTTCGCGGCGTAGGCCCGATGCCACCGAAGCATCTTGACATGCAGGAAACCGTAAAGCCGCTCGAGGAGAACGGCTTTTTGCTGATGGATTTCACGCCCGAGGCAATCACGCTGCGCTATTTCAAGTGGAATCAGAAAACGCAGCCTGTCAGCGACATCGACGCGCTCGAGCCGTTCCATACGACAGAGCTCAATCGCACGTAAGGCTACGAGACGAGCCCACCAATGATCACGGTTTTCGTCATTGCCGGGCTTGACCCGGCAATCCATCCTTCTACGCAAGAAGATGGATGCGCGGGTCAAAGCCCGCGCATGACGCGGAGAGGATTGGCTCAATTCCATCGGAAGCCACTGTAAGTCGTTAAGATGGAAGTCGCGTAATTTCCAGGAGATCGACACCCATGCCGGACAAAGAGAACGCTCCGCTGACGATCTATCTCGATCACCTCGCGCGCGGGGAGCTTGCCTATCAGTTCAGCCCCGCGGCGGGACGCGCCGTGTTCTATCCGCGCGTGCTCTGTCCCTTCACCGGCAGCGCCCGCCTGGAATGGCGCATCAGCAGGGGACTCGGCACGGTTTATGCCACGACCGTGGTGCATCCCGTCGAAGGCAAGCCGTACAATGTCGCGCTCATCGACTGCGACGAGGGCTTCCGCCTGATGAGCCGGGTCGAGGACATCGCGCCGGAAGACGTGCGCATCGGCCAACGCGTGCGCTTTCGCGTGCATCGGCCGGGCGGGGAGGAGCCGCCGCAGCCCGTCTTCGTCCCGGAGGCGGCGTAATGGACGGGCTTAAGCGCGGCGGCGCGGCGATTGTCGGGGTTGCCGAATCCGACATCGGCCAGGTGGCAGAGGGGATGTCCGTGTTCGATCTGATGGCGCAGGGCGCAAGCCGCGCGCTCGATGACTGCGGGCTGACGCTGAAGGACGTCGACGGGTTGTTCTCGGCCACCACCCAGAGCCGGCTCTCCGTGCTGGCGCTCGCCGAATATCTCGGCATCAATCCCCGCTTCCTCGGCTCGACCATCGTCGGCGGCTCCTCGTTCGAATATCACGTCGCACATGCAATGGCCGCGATTGCGCTCGGTCTGTGCAACGTCGCACTGATCGCCTACGGCAGCACGCAGCGCAGCGTCGGCCGGCGACAGGCCTCGCTGCGCGAGGTCAATCCCTACGAGACTCCCTTCAAACCGTTTCTGCCGTCGAGCGCCTATGCACTCGCCGCCTCGCGCCACATGCACGAGTTCGGCACCACGCGCGAGCAGCTTGCCGCAGTCGCCGTCGCCGCGCGCGAATGGGCGCTGCTCAACCCTGCCGCCTGGGAGAAGAAGCCGCTCACCATCGAGGACGTGCTCTCCTCGCGCATGGTCAGCTATCCATTCACGGTGCGGGACTGCTGCCTGGTCACCGACGGCGGCGGCGCGATCGTCGTCACGTCGGCCGAGCGCGCGAGATCGCTCAAGAAGCCGCCCGCCTATGTGCTGGGCTTCGGCCACTCGGTGACTCACGCCAGCATCTCCAGCATGCCGGACCTCACGGTGACCGGAGCGGAGGCGGCGGGCAAGGCCGCCTATGCCATGGCGGGAGTCGGTCCGGCCGATATCAAGGCGGTCGAGCTCTATGACGCCTTCACCATCAACACCATCCTGTTTCTCGAGGACCTCGGCTTCTGCCGGAAAGGCGAAGGCGGCGCTTTCGTCAGCGGCGGACGCATCGGTCCGAATGGCAGTCTCGCGGTCAACACCAATGGCGGCGGACTGTCCTATTGCCACCCCGGCATGTACGGGCTGTTCATTCTGATCGAGGCGGTTCGACAAGTGCGCGACGAGTGCGGCGCGCGGCAGGTGAGGAGCTGCGAGGTCGCGCTGGCGCACGGCAACGGCGGCGTGCTCTCGTCGCAGGCTACCGTGATCCTCGGCACGCAAGCGACGGTGTAGGCGGCCCTCACCGAGCGTTTGTGGCGAACACCCTCTATCGTCATGCCCCGCGTAAGCGGGGCACCCAGTAATCGAGACCGCGGTGTGGTCTCGGACCTCATGGCTGGTACTTGAACGCACGCACGTCGGTTACTGGGTCGCCCGCTTACCGCGGGCGATGACCACAAGGATTTTGCTGCCGTTGATCTCAGCAGCCTCACCGTCGCTCCGCCACCGGCAGCTCGAGCGGCGGAGGCGTGAGCGGCCGGCAGTCCGGCGCAAAGGTGAGCGCCGCGCCGGTGCGCGCTCGCAGCTCCGCCTCGTCCATGCCCTCGATCATCTCGCGCACCAGCATGCCGGCCGGCGTGATGTCGACGACGGCGAGATCGGTATAGACGCGCCTGACGCAACCCACAGCGGTGAGCGGCAGGGTGCATGTTTCCAGGAGCCGCGGGCCGCCCGCGCGCGTGACGTGATCCATGATCACCCAGACCGCGCACGCGCAGGAGGCAAGATCCATGGCGCCGCCGATCAGCGGGCCCTTGCCCGGCAGGCGCATGTCCCAGTTGGCGAGATCGCCATTGGCTGCCACCTCGAAGGCGCCGAGGATCGCAACATCGATGTGCCCGCCGCGGATGACAGCAAACGACCAGGAGGAATCGATGATCGCGGCGCCGCGGCGCAGCGTGATGCGCCGGCTGCCGGCATCGACGAGGTCGGTATCGGCGTGCTCGGGCGCGGCCAGCGGCCCCACCCCGATCACGCCGTTCTCGGAATGGATGAAGACATCGGCGCCGGGGCGCAGATAGTCAGCGACCGCGACCGGCATGCCCATGCCGAGGTTGACGACCATGCCGTCGCCGATGTCCTGGGCGGCGCGCCACGCAATCTGCAGCCGATTGAGGGGCTTCACGCTCAAGCCCCCACCGCGACAATGCGATCGACGTAAAGTCCTGGCAGCTGCACGCGCTCATGCGGGATCGGCTCGTCCAGCACGGCACGCACCTCTGCGACCACGCATGCCGCCGCCGTCGCCATGACCGGACCAAAGTTCATCTGGGCGTAGCGAAAGCTCAGGTTTCCGTAGCGGTCTGCGGTATCAGCGCGCACCAGGGCGAGGTCTCCGGTGATGGCCTGTTCGAGAACGTATTCCCGCTTGCCGAAGCGCCGCACCTCTTTTCCCTGCGCGGGCTCTGTCCCTACGCCGACCGGCGTGTAGAAGGCGGCAATGCCGGCGCCGCCGGCGCGGATGCGCTCGGCAAACGTGCCTTGCGGCATGCATTCGAGCTCGATCGTGCCCGCCATCCATTGCCGTTCGAAAGCCGAGGGCTCCCTGCCCTGGCCGCGCGCGGCCGTGCATACGACCTTGCGCACGAGGCCGGCCTCGATCAGCTCGTGCGTCAAGGAGTAGCGGTGGGTGGCGGAGTTTACGACTAATGTCAGATCTCTTGCAGCGCGATCGCGCAGCGCACGGATCAGCCCATTGGGAAAGCCTGCGCCGCCAAAGCCGGAGATGAAGACGGTCGCACCGTCCGCAATGTCGGCGAGGGCCTCGGGAGCCGAGCCAAACCGCTTGTCGATCGGCATCGCGCCGTGCCTCCTGTCTAGGCCGTAGCCCGGATTAAGCGTAAGCGAAATCCGGGAATACTGCTCGCATCCCGGATTTCACTTCGTTCAATCCGGGCTACATGTGCTGGAACTTTATCTGCCAGCTGAGCATAAGCAGCTGCAACTGGGCTCATCAAGGTTGAACCAGAAACGGATTGGTCGTCTCGCTCCGTGATCATCACGAGCTTTCCGCGCCGCGTACGCGTGATCGAGCACGCGTTGATACCGTTGCAGGATGGCACCCGCCTCGCGGCCCGCATCTGGCTGCCCGAGGATGCCGAAGAGAACCCGGTTCCTGCGATCCTCGAATATCTCCCGTACCGCAAGCGCGACGGCACCTACGAGCGCGATGCGCTCACGCATCCGTATCTCGCCGGCCACGGCTATGCGGGCGTGCGCGTCGACCTCCGCGGCACCGGCGATTCGGAGGGCCTGCTGATCGACGAGTATGCAAAACAGGAGCAGGACGACGGCCTGGACGTGATTGCATGGCTGGCAGCACAGCCCTGGTGCAGCGGCACCGTCGGGATGATGGGCATCTCCTGGGGCGGATTCAACGGACTGCAGATCGCGGCACGCCGGCCGCCGGCGCTCAAGGCAATCGTCACGATCTGCTCGACGGATGACCGCTACGCCGACGATGCACACTATATGGGCGGCACGCTGCTCACCGCCGGCCTTCAATGGGCCTCGTTCTTCTTTGCCACGCTGTGCCTGCCGCCCGACCCGATGCTGGTCGGCGATCGTTGGCGGGCGATGTGGCTCCAGCGTTTGCAGAATGTGCCGCTACCCTTCGAGCTTTGGCTTGAGCACCAGTGCCGGGATGCATACTGGAAGCACGGATCGGTATGCGAAAACTACGCGGCGATTGAGCGCCCGGTCTATGCGGTTGGCGGCTGGACCGACGGCTACACGAACGCAATTCCGCGCCTGCTCGAACGACTCAACGTGCCCCGCAAAGGTCTGATCGGCCCGTGGGCGCACGCATATCCGCACTTTGCGCTTCCGGGGCCGCAGGTCGGCTTCCTGCAGGAGATGCTGCGCTGGTGGGACTATTGGCTCAAGGGCATCGATACCGGCGTGATGGACGAGCCCATGCTGCGCGCCTGGATGACCGACAGCGTCAAGCCTGCGACCCATCACGCGGTCCTGCCGGGCCGGTGGATTGCCGAGGCTTCGTGGTCCGCTGCCGGACGAGCACCCCGGCGCCTGTATTTGACCGATGCCGGGCTGCAGGACGCAGCCACGCCGTTGACCGCTCGCACGCTGTGCTCGCCGCAGACCGTCGGAAAATGCGCAGGAGAGTGGGTTCCGTTTGGCCGCGGGCACGATCAGGCAGGTGACCAGCTGGAGGACGATCTGCGCTCGCTGGTTTTCGACACGCCGCCGATCGAGGCGCCGATCGAGATCCTCGGCGCGCCGATACTGATGCTCGATCTCGCTTCCAACCGGCCGATCGCGAACATAGTGGCCCGCCTCTGCGACGTGCACCCGTCCGGCGAGTCGCTGCGGGTGAGCTATGGCGTTCTCAATCTCGCCCATCGAGACGGGCACGAACACCCGAAGCTGCTGACGCCGGGGGAGCGCTATCGGGTGCGTTTGAAGCTCAACGATGCGGGCTCGGTATTTCCCGCCGGTCACGGGGTGAGGCTCGCCTTGTCGACGGCGTACTGGCCGATGATCTGGCCGAGTCCGGAACGCGCGACGCTCTCGATCTTCGGCGGCGCACTCGATGTGCCAGTGCGCCCGCTGCAGTCCGCCGACGCGCAGCTCCAGCCCCTGCCCCGCCCCGAGACGGCGCAGCCCGACAAGCCAAGTATCATTCACCGTGATGGCCTGCGCATCGAGCGCATCGACCGAATCGGCCTCGAATTGGGCAGCGCGTCCCGCTCGCACCTTCACGTCGACGACGATGACCCGCTCAGCGCGGTGGCCCAGCTGCGCCGCACCCAAACGATGGCGCGCGACAATTGGCAGATCCGCATCGAGACGCAGATGCGACTTTCCTCGACGCGCAATGACTTCCTGCTGCAGGGAAGCCTGCGCGCCTGGGAAGGCGCAAGCGAAGTCTGTCACCGCGAATGGGGTCGCTGCATTGCGCGAGATTTCATGTGACTGTCTGCTGCTGCACTGAGACCGGAAGCGTGAAGGAGAACGTCGACCCCTGCCCCGTGGGGTGTTTGCGCTCCTCAGGCGGGGCGGAACAAATATTGCGCGATACCTGTTACGAAACACGATCAGCGCGATAGATGATCTCTGTCGAGCGCAGGAGGTCGAATGCCCCAGATTCCGCCCGCGGGAATGTCCCAGGTCATTCCATATCTCTTCTACAAGGACGTGCCGCAGGCCATGGACTGGCTGCAGAAGGCATTCGGCTTCGAGCGCGTGCTGATCCATCCGACCGGCAACGAGCGGCATCACGGCGAGATGCGCTCCTTTGTCGGATCTGGCAGCGCGCAGGCGCAACCGGCTTCAACGGCTTTGCCGCGCGTTGTGCAACGTTATTCCAATGTCAAACGAGGGGACTAATAACGAGCACCGGACCGAAGGATAGCCAATGTTTCCCATTCCCAAGCGCGTATTCTTGACCCGTGGTGTCGGCACTCACCGCCATCAACTTTCGGCATTCGAGTACGCGCTGCGGGAAGCAGACATCGAGCAACAGAATCTTGTTTCTGTCTCATCGATCTTGCCGGCGCACTGCGAGCTCATCCCGCGCGAGGTCGGGATTGCGGCGTTAAGCCCAGGGGAGATAACGTTCTGCGTCCTGGCCCGGGCGGAGACCAATGAGCGCGGACGGCATATTGCTGCGGGAATTGGCCTCGCCCGGCCGAAAATCTCGGCGCACTACGGATATATCTCGGAGCACCACGACTTCGGCATGTCGGAAGCGGAAACCGGGGAATATGCCGAGGACCTCGCCGCCACCATGCTCGCTTCAACACTTGGCATCGAGTTCAATCCGGACGCCGCCTGGGACGAGCGCAAACGGGTCTACGAAATGAGCGATCTCATCGTCGACACGCATTCCATTGTGGCGGCGGCCGAGGGCGTCCCTAAAGGAGACTGGACCTGCGTGGTTGCGGCGGCAGTCTTTTTGTTCACGCCATCCGCCTAACCATGGCTGCTGTTGCGACCTTCGCTGTTCCACCCACTTTCCTCGGGATCGGTCGCAGTGATCGAGCCTCGCCGATTTGCGTGGCGGGCATACCTTTCGACCTCGGCATGACCAATCGGGCCGGAGCCCGGTTTGGTCCATCGGCAATCCGGCAAGCAAGCCGGATGCTGATGGACGGCGAGCATCCACTGCACTGGATCGACCCGTCCGGCCCGCACCTCGCCGACATCGGTAATTTTACGATTGCGCTGGGGGATCTTGCCGCGAGCCTGAACGGGATTGAACAGCAGGCTGCCGAAGTGAGGCACCTTGTTGCGTTAGGCGGCGACCACGGCATTACGCTGCCGGTTCTGCGCGCGCTTGCAAAGAAAACCGGCCCGCCGGCATTGATCCATCTCGATGCCCATGTGGATACCTGGCCCGAAAATTTCGGCCAGAAATACGCGCACGGGTCGGTCTTTTATCATGCGATCGAGGAAGGACTGGTACAGCCCAGCCGGATGGTTCAGGTCGGCATCCGGTCTCCCGTCGAGCGCAGCGTGCACGATTGGACGCGCGCCCAGGGGGTCCTGACGATCACGGCCCAGGACGTGCACGAACGGGGTCCTGCTGCGGTCGCGGAGCAGATACGCCAGGTGGTCGGCAACTCCGCGGTCTACCTGAGCTTTGATATCGACGTGCTCGACCCTGCGTTTGCGCCCGGGACAGGAACTCCTGAAATCGGCGGCCTGGCAAGCTGGCAGGCGCAGGCCATCATGCGCGGGCTGCGTGGGCTTGAGTTTGTCGGAATGGACCTTGTCGAGGTCTGCCCGCCCTACGATGTTGCTGAAATTACCGCCCTCGCCGGAGCGACTTTTGTGTGGGAGTACCTTTGCCTGCTGCCGCCCAACAATGGATTATGAGTCTTAGCGTTCAGCGCAGCGCAGGTCGCGGACCTCTGTCACATTGCTGGCGTACGGATGCACTATAAACGAGCCGATAGTGCGGACGACAGGTGGGACCAATGTTCACGACACTGAACTTGCGGTGGGTAATCAATCTGAAGGAGCGTGAGATGCGCTCGGAGCGAAGTATCACCAAACCGCTACCGCACTGGCTCCAGAAATTGGTGAACTGGTTGAGGCATTAACAACGCGCAAACGCATAAGACTAGGCGCCTTAGACAAGATGGCGCAACGATTGAATAGCTTGATCGCGCAATCGAGCGGGATCGCGCTCGCCCTGCCGAGCAAGCTCGATGATCCTTTTGGCTAACATTGTCACTTGGGGATCATTGCGATCGGTCAACCGCAACTGATGCAACGCATCTTCGAGCGCCATCGCCAGCGCTGCGATAGTGTCCGGCCCGAAGGCTTCATGATCATACTCGATGGGGACCGAAACAGGCAATTCAGGATACGCGCGAAGCACGCGCGCCTCCCCGTTGACGAGAAAGGATCCATTGCAACGAATGGTTGAAAGTACGCGGGGTTTATTGACAGTTCGGTGAAAACAGCCGACTTGTCCACGGTATCCACCGGCATGCACCCACCGAGAGCTGAGGACGCGAGGCGATCGAAAATGAAGCCGTGCCACATCGATCGCCAGGTGGTTTGTCGGAAGACCGAGTTAAGCTACGCCAAACGCGCGCTCGCAATCCGCATACTCATATCTTTAGGACTACTGCCAGTCCATCGGCGAACCGCATGATTCAAGGATGTAACCATCGAATAACCAAGCAGCCAGGCAATTTGGTTCAGCGATAAGGTGGGGTCTTTTAAGTACCGCGCCGAAAGGTCGCGACGAAGCTCGCTCAGGATCGCAGCGTAGCTGGTGCCCTCCTTGGACAGGCGTCTCGCCAGCGTTCGGGTGCTCATACCTAGATTGCCTGCAACTTTGTCGGCCTGAGCCTTCCCATGCGGCAGAAGTTGAGCAATCTCATTCTCGACCATCGCCCTCAAAGTGCTTGAGATCCTACCGCGCTTGGCCAGCACCTCCTCGCAGGCATTTTTAAGGATCTGAAGCAGGTATTTGTCCGATGTAAGGATGGGGGTCGAGAGCGATTCTGTCGGAAGGACCATCGTATCCGCGGTGGCGTTGAAGCTCACCAGGCAGCCATAGAAACGGTCGAACTCTGCTTTATCGGTGTTGCGGCCGTGAACAAAGTTGACAGCTTTTGGCGAAACATTTCTGCCGGTTAACTCTCGGCATGCGCGTAGAACAACTGCATATCCATACTCAGCGAACAGTCGATCGCTGTGCCTCGGGACCTTATAGCTGACGGCGAGAACCGTGCTCTTTGCCCTTTCGTAAACGCCGAGATGAATGCTCTCATTGGACACTGCTAGATAGCGCGCCAGGTTGCGGATGGCCTCTCCTATATTCGGAGAAGCGGCCAATACATAGTAGAGCATTCCGCACTCGCGAAGATCAAAGTGCTGAGCGAGGTGAAGGCCCAGCGCCGAGTCACCGAGCGCCTCTGCGGCTGCCTCCAAGAACCGAATTTGGCCTTCTGCCCCAACCCGCTTCGGCTCTTCTCCAAGTTTCGGCAGCGAGATACCAACCTTCGCGAGCAGGGGTCCCGGATCGATCTTTGCCTTCTTCAATTCCCTAATCGCCAGCCGCGTCGCGACACCATCGACGGTGAGGAAAAGATCTCTCGTCGGAACCCTCACGCGTGTGACCATTTCCGACTCCAAGCGCGACTGAACTGCGGCAGATTACAATCCGGTGGCCAAAAAAAGCAAAGAATTGGCAGCGCGAAGCAGGCCTCAGGGGCGGCAGTCGCATACGTAGCCGGAGCGGAGCCGGAGAAGGTGTGACCGCCGGCAGCCCCCTGTCTGACACGTGGTGCCACTAAGCTCCGAAACGGTGGAGAGTTTCATGACCAGGTTGGAGAACCGCTGCGCAAACTGCGGGGGAAAGTTTGGTCTCATCTATCATAACTATTGGGGTCTTCGCTTCTGCCGAAGGAGCTGCAAGGATGATTTCCTTGCGAAGACAGCGAAAGACCATGCGCGCATGAGAAAGTGGTTTGGACGGGTCGCATCGCGGAACAATCTCGCCGGAAAAATGGAGAGAGTGTCATGCACCTGGATATAATCGTTCTCGTGGTCCTCGCTGCTGTGGCAATTTGGACAGAGCTCGACAAAGTGCGCAGGCCTGGAATAGTGCAACCATGAACTGCTGCTATCACGCGGGTGCAGCACATGCTTGAAGCGCCACAGGGCGGAGCGCCCCGAGCAGGTTCAACGCCGCTCCTGAACCTTATCGAGCGGTGCTCGCCGGACACGGGGGAGCGCCTCACTGGCCGTTCGCCCACCAGGTCTCCCTGACAGCAGGCGCATAATGCGGCTGTGACTCCGGGCGCCCGAACACGTCCCAATATGCCAGCCAGTGTGAGGCCTTGTACCAGTGCGGCACCCAGTAGCGCCCGCTGCGCAGCACCCGATCCAGGGCCTTGCAGGCGGCGATCAATGCGCGCCTGCTCTCCGCCAAAATGACCTTCTCGACCAAGGCATCGATGACCGGATCGGCAATCCCCGCCACGTTCATCGAGCCCTTCGCGGCAGCGGCTCGCGAGGTGAAGAAAGTCCGCAGCGTATCCCCCGGCGTGCTGCTGAACCCAAATCGTTGAACGACGATGTCAAAATCAAAGTCGTCAACCCGCCTTCGATATTGCACGGCGTCGACCAGCCTCACCATGGCATCGATTCCCAGGATGGCAAGATTCTTGATGAAGGCATTGTGATGCGGCAGCGAGATGCGGTCATCGATAAGGAATTCAACGGTGAACACCTCGCCGCGCGGCGTCACACGCTTGCCGTCCTTGACGACATAGCCGGCGTCCTGAAGGAGCGCGTTTCCCTGTCGTAACAAGACGCGATCCTGGCCTGACGCATCCGACACCGGCGGCTCGAACGCCTCACCGAACACCTCGTCCGGGATGCTGCCGCGAAACGGCTCCAGCAAGGCGATTTCAGCAGGTCCCGGCTGCCCCATCGCCATTATGTCCGAGTTTTGGAATACCGATTGGGTCCGTTGATAGGCTTCATACATGATGTTCGCATTGACCCACTCGAAATCAAATGCATAGAGAAAAGCCTCACGTACCCGCCTGTCCTTGAACTTTTCCAGCCGCGTGTTGAAGTACCAGCCTTGCGCGGCGTCGGTCGCGTGGTCGGGGATGATGTCACGCTTGACGCGTCCATCGCGGACGGCGGGTAAATCGTAGTTCTTGGCCCAGACCCGTGAGACTAGCTCTTCGCGGAACAGGTAGCTCTTGCTGGTGAAGCCCTCGAAGGCGATATCGCGGTCGCGGTAATATTCATATCGCACGAGGTCGAAATTGTACTGGCCGCGTACCGCCGGCAGGTCGCTTCCCCACCAATCGTTCACCCGCTCGTATTCGATGAAGCGCCCGGGCTCGAGGCGCCCGACCTTGTAGGGACCGCTCCCAAGCGGAGGCTCGAACGTCGTCTCGTCGAAGGGGCGAGCGCTATAATACTGCCGCGAGAAGATCGGTAGGCCCGCCAGGAACAGCGGCATGTCGCGCGCGAAGCCGGGCGCAAGGCGCACGACAACGGTTGCACTATCCGGCGCCTCCACGCTGACCATGTTGCGCAGCATTTGCTGGATGATCGGATGTCCCTTCTCGTTGAGCAGCTGCAGCGAGTAGGCGACATCGTGTGCCGTGAGCGGGCTTCCATCATGGAAGGTGGTTGCCGCCCGTATGAAGAAGCGCCAAGTGAGCCAATCAGCCGATATTTGAACCGCGCGCGCCGCGAGACCATACATGGCATCGGGCTCGTCGAATGCACGCGTCATCAGGCTCGCGAAAGTCAGCTCCATCCCTTGCGCGGCATCACCCTTCAGGATGTAGCTGTTGAGAGAGTTGAATGTGAGGAGACCTTGATTGAAGATCCGGGTCGGTGCAACCAAGGAGAAAGTGCCGCCTTTCGGCGCATGCGGGTTGACATAGTCGAATTGTTTGAAGTCGGCAGGATACTTGAGATCGCCAAAAGCCGAGATGCCATGGCGCTCGATGTCTTCCGCTCTCCCGGCAACCGGAGCGCCGAACGCCGCCGCAGCTGCCCCGACGGCGGCAAGGACGCCACGCCGCGTAATGCCGCCGGACATGTATTGGCGCCCCCTGATTTCAAGGCGATCTTCTAGCTTTGCCGCAGCCCGTGACGCCCGCATGACCGCTCATTGGGTCACTGTCGTGTTTTTGATCTATCCCAGAGCTTCTCGGCTTGCTCAAGGGCCTTCACGAGCTCGGTTGCGAAGCGAACGTTCTGCTCGAAATCGAGAGCATATGTCGTCTGATGCCGCGCACCATCCTGCTTGTGGATCAGTCGCATCACCAAGCCATGCCCGTCCGGATCAACGCCGAACTCAAAGCTCTGCAGCGCAAACGCCCTGACACTCTCCGTACGCATACTCGATCTTCGCTGCACCGCGCACGATTCTATACTATCCGTCACGTCATGCCGAGGGTCCCTCGACATGAGCTGTCCTGCAACCAGCGAGTGCCCCTGCCGCAGTGCATGCCCCGGTTGTGCCCATGTCACACGGCCGTCGAGTGGAACAGGACAAGAGGTTTCCGCGCAATGATTCGGAATTGTCTTGGTGCCGTTACATAGGTTGGCGAAACTTTGAGCAGATGGGACGCTTGTTCAACGACCATTCGTGCGGCATACGATTGACATGACTGATTCGCTTGACGCAGGAGTACCTATCCTGGCCGCTGGTGGCATTGTCTTGCGAGGAGGCCTGCGCCCGCAGATCGCCATCGTGCGATTGCGAAGAGAAAAGGCCTGGGTACTGCCGAAGGGCAAGCTCTATCCGGGCGAGCACACGCGTGCTGCCGCCAAGAGAGAAGTCGTCGAGGAGACCGGGCATGAAGTTTCAGTGCACGAGTTCCTGGGCTCAATGTCCTATCCTGCCGGTGGCAAGATCAAGATCGTGCAATTCTGGCGCATGCGGGCAGTTGGTGGCCCGACACACGAGCCGACCTGGGATGTAAAAGCTGTGAAGTGGCTGCCATTGCAGCTCGCGATCGAAACGCTCACGCGGGCGCACGAGAAGGTATTCCTCGCCCATGTCGGGCCCATTGCAGTCAAGGCAGCCGAGCAGGCTTTGCATCGCAGACTCGCAAGAACGATCGTTCGCAGCCAGAATGAGCGAACACGTCGACCCTCTCCGCGTTACCCGGCTCGGACGCTCGCGTCGGCGGCCGGAAAAACCAGCTTTTCACACTGACTTTGAGCAAATAACAAGATTTCCCTGCCTGATTAACCGCCCAGCTCCTTCCGCCAAGCGGCACACCACATCGGGTTGCAAACTTTCACGCCTCCACCATGCGCTCGCTGATCGAGCTGACGGCGGCGGCCGGGGCTTGATCATCCCCGCGAGTTCACGTTGGACCATTTCTCGCGAAGGGTCTCGGCGAGCGAAGTGATGTCGTCCAAGCAGCTCTATCCGCCGCTCGAGCCCGGTGAGTTGTTGCGAGGAACGCGCGATCTGCGCTTTGCGGAAGCTTGGGAATTGGCCAGTCCTGCGAGCTTTCGTCCCCATGCGACGGAAGGCCTGACCGGTTGGTGAAGAGGCAGACGCGCGCCATGTTGCAGAAAAAATCCCTTGTTCGGGCCCCCTCCACCATTCGGAAGCGCAAATGAGCGAAGATTTCCCAGGCCTGTTCGCAGGCGAGACAGCAGTCGTCATCTTGCCTCCCGGCGCGAATGAGAGTGGATGGCCGCACGGCTGCGTGCGATGAACGAGCAGGTGAAGGCGCGAGAGTGAGCGGGAGCACTGGCATACGCGCGCACGGCCAAAGGGACGTCTCGATACCATGTTGGCGCGCGTCGGCGCCGCTCATCGCTGCTTCAGCGTAACGAGCCTCGCTGCATTTGTGCGCTCGCCAAGTCGTGTCAGCCTTCCAGAGCGCACGCGAAGCCCACGGCGCAGGCTTGCCAATTGCTCCGGCATGTTGTTGATCCAGCCTCCTGCCATGCCGACCATCGAGCAGCCCACCGGCCAGCCCGCCCTCTCAGAAAAGCCCGCAGCTTTCGATCCGGCAGCCGCGGGCTGGGAGCCCTATCCCGACGATGGTTTCATCGGCCTCGTCGGCCCGTTCTGGATGCGCCGGTCCGGCGAGGGCTATCGCTACGCTTTCCTGGCCGAGCCCAAGCACCATAACCGCAGGGGTGTGGTGCAGGGCGGCATGCTGATGACATTTGCGGACCGCTCCATGGGGATGACGTGCTGGTACGCCAACGAGCGGCGGCCGCAGGCGACCGTCCAGCTCAATGTGCAGTTCATCGATGCCGTCCAGATCGGCGAATTCGTCGAGGCAAGATGCAGGGTCGTTCGCCGCACGCGGGCGCTCGTCTTCATGAGCGGAGAGCTCGTGGTCGGCGATCGGGTGGTTGCGACCGCCACTGGGGTCTGGAAGACGCTGGGCGTAAGCCCCTGACCGCAGTCGACCGCACCGCGCGCCGGCCTCAGATCGGCCGCATCATACGCTGATTCTGCTGCAATGAATGCGAACCAGCGGCTTGGGATGGCCGCACTGCTCTGGCTTTTCCTCGCGCTCGCCACCGGCTCACTGCCGGCGCGCGCAGAGGACATATTGGAGATGATCTCGCGCTATCGGGCCGAGCACGGTCTTTCGGCGGTCAAGACCGACCCCGAGCTCACGGCCATTGCGGAGCGCCAGGCAAAGGCAATGGCAGCATCGGGCATCATGGACCACGACGTGGCCGGCTCGTTTGCCTCCCGGATTTCGGGCGTGCGCGCGCGGGGGGCCGCCGAGAACATCGCGGCCGGCTACAAGACTTGGGCCGAGACGTTCGAAGGCTGGCAGCACTCGCCTGGCCACAATGCCAATCTTCTGTTGCCGAGGGCCAACAGCGTCGGTGTCGCCTTCGCGCGCAATGGCGCTGCGCGGTACCAGACCTTCTGGGCCATGGTGATCGCCGAGAAGGTGCCGGCGAAAAAGAAAGGCCGTAAAGTCGCGGCCGAGGAGATGCCGGAGCGCGGGGGGCTGCGCAGCGCGCCAACTGCACAAGGCCGGATCACGCCCGAGTGGCAGATATGGCCCTTCAGTCTGGGCTCTCCGTCCGATTAACGACGACGCATCCCGCATGAGCGAGCCGGCATACCCGCGCAGCGGAGAACAGATGCAAGCGTCGACGGCTACGGCGGCGGCCGCATCCGCGCCGCCCGGCGTGGCCCCAGGCCAAGGCGGCTTCGACCGCTTCCTGCTTGAAGTTCCACTCCTGGCCGGACTCGATGCGGCCGGCCTTGCGGAAGTCCAGCGGCTCCTGCGCCCGTTCGATGTGCAGGCCGGCGGCGTACTGTTTCGGCAGGGCGATGCTTCCGACGGGCTCTACCTCATCAAGGAAGGCGAGATCGCAATCATGCGGCGCGTGCCAGGCGATGAGACCGTACAACTCGCCGTCCTCGGCCGTTGCGCAACCGTCGGCGAGATGGGCCTGCTCGACCACGGCGTGCGGTCGGCAAGCGCGGTCGCGGTCACGGCCAGCACCGGTTTTTTCGTGAGCTGCGAGCGCTTCGAGATGATGCGTGCCGACCGGCGGCCGCCGGCATTTGCGGTGATGGACCGCTTCATCACCCAGGTGGCTGCGCGCACGCGCAAGGCGATCGAGCTGGCAGCGGCTCACCTTGCCCCGGGCTGCGCAGCGACAGCCGCAGCGACAGCGGTATCAGTCGCCTGGACGCGCTGCTCCTCTCCGGCCACGCTCGACCAGCGGCTCCTGCTGGCTCTTCCATTTTTCGGATCGCTTGGCAGCGGCGAATTGCGCGAGCTCATGGGCCAAGTCAAACGGCATGATTTTGCACGCGGCGACCTCGTCTGGCCGGCCGGCGCCGCCGCGAGCCACTGCCTCATCGTCGTGCGCGGCGCGCTCGCGACGTATTTTTCCACCCCGCCGCGGCCACAACTGTTCTCCGTGCATGGTCCCGGCAGTTTTGCCGGCGAGCTGCCGCTCCTCGATGGCGGCCCGCATCCGCTGATCGCGCTGGCACGCGAGCCCACCATTGCCTTGAGCCTCGACCGCGAACGCTTTGAGGTCCTGCGCAAGGGAGGCGGTGAGCTGGCGTTCACCCTTTTTGCCGCTCTCGGGTCGGCGGTCGCCGGCAATCTGCGGCGGGCCGACGGCCACCTCGCACGAGTGATGCCCCAGCAGCAACGCGGCGATGTGCTGCTTGCGCCTGTGAAGTCCTGAACCGCCGCGGAGCCAAAGCTCAAATGTGCCGGGTGCTGATGTATCAGGGAGCCGAGGTTCGGCTCGACGATCTCCTTTATCAGCCGGACAATTCGCTCATAAAGCAGGTTTATGACGCGCAGCTCCTGAAGATGCTCAATCTCGCCGGCTTCGGAATGCTGGCATGGGACGGCGCGTCCCATGAGCCGGAGATGCCGTTCAGCTATCGCTCGACCAGCATTCCGGTCTTCGACCGCAACTTGCGGGATCTGGCACAGAAACTGCGGGTGAGCGCGGCCATCGCGCATGTCCGCGGCGTGCCCTTCCACGACCGGGTGACGCTCGGGGAGCAGAACCTGCATCCTTTTCTGTACAAGGGAGCGAGGATTGCGCTTGCGCACAACGGCCATCTCGCGGATTTCGAGCGGATGCGGTTTGCGCTGCTCGATCACATCAAGCCCGCGATCGCACAGCAGATCCGCGGCAATACCGATACCGAGTGGCTCTACGCGCTGCTGCTCTCGCAGCTTGACGACCCGACCTCAGCCCGCTGCGGCGAGGAGATCGTCGATGCCGTTGAGAAGATGCTCGCGAGCATTCGTCACGTAAGGGAGCGTTATCGCATCGACACCAGCTCCGCGGCCAATCTTTTCATCAGCGATGGTACGAGCGCGGTCGCCGTGCGCTTCGCGTTCGATTACGGATGCTACGACATGGACAAGCCGGATGAGCTGCGGCAGGCCGACCACGAGTTCCTCAGTCTCTGGTACACGACCGGCAGCTCCTATGGGCTCCACGACGGGGAATGGAAGATGATCAGCGCGCCGGCGGCCACTGACGGCTCGATTCTGATCTCGTCGGAGCCGTTGACGCGGGATACATCGACCTGGTGCGAGGTCCCGGAATATACCGCCATCATCGCCACCGGCGAGGGCGGCCGGCAGCAGATCCGGTTCAGGCAGATCGAGGCCTGAAATGATTCTTCGCGCGGTGATGACCTGAAGACCCGCCCCTGCATCTGTTGCCGCGCTCATCCCATAAGCGATAGCCTTGTCGCCAGAGCGGGTGTGCCGCTCCCGCGAGGAAGATGCCGCATGACAAAATCGGTCGAGCACGTGCACTGGCCGGATGCACCGGATATGTGGATGCCATACGCGCCCGCCATAAAGGTGAAAGGCGGGACCACGGTCTACCTGGCCGGCGTCACGGCGGCGCCGGTCTATCATCACCATCCGCACCGGCCGGAGGAGTTCGATGCCATGCCGACGAGCATGGAGGGCCAGGCGCGGGCCGCGCTCGAGAACCTCAAGCGCGGCTTAACGGCCGTTGGCGCCACATTCGCCGACGTGGTCACCGCCGATCGCTTTGTGACCGACCTCTCCGATCAGGATGCGCTCAACCGGGTGTGGGGCGAGTATTTCCGCGAGGCCAAGCCCGCCACCACCACGGTGCAGGTGGTGCGGCTTGCCACCGATCCGCGCTGTCTGGTCGAGATCAATGCGGTGGCGGTGGTGGACTGAAGTTTCTCAGGACCGGAATCAGATGAGTTTAACGCACGCGCAATCTCGACCTCATGGTGAGGAGCGTCGCAGCGCAAGTGCGCTGCGACGCGTCTCGAAACATGCGGCCACCGCCCCCGCCGACCGTCGTCCTTCGAGACGCATCGCACCTTGCGGTGCGATGCTCCCCAGGACGAGGGCGCTCCTTACCGCCTCGCTGCTGCTCTGCTTCATGTTCTCTGCCCTCCAATCCTTGCTCGCCCAGGGTCTCCCCTCCCCGCTTAGCGGCATTATCTCCTCCGAGCGCGACGGCGTGATGGAAGGCGTTATCGTCAGCGCGAGGCGCGCGGGCTCGACCATCACCGTGAGTGTCGTGAGCGACGCCAATGGCGCGTACAGCTTTCCCGCGGGCCGGCTCGATCCGGGGCATTACGAGCTGCGCATCAGGGCGGCCGGTTACGCCCTCGATGGCTCGGGCACGATCGAGCTCGAACCCGGTCGGCCGGCCACCGCCGATCTTAGGCTCAAGCCGGGCGCGCGGCCGGCGAGCGAGATCACGAATGCCGAATGGCTCGCCAGCGCCCCCGGCGACTTTGAGATCAAGCGACTGCTGCTCAACTGCACGGACTGCCACAGCCTCCAGCGCATTTTTGAATCGCGGCACAGCCCCGCGGAGTTTCTCAAGGTGTTCGAGCGCATGGGCGGCTATTACCCCGGCGCTTCGGACCTGCAGCCGCAACGGCTGATCGGCGAGCATCGCCGCCCGGCCGTGCCTGCGGGCATGGAGCACAAGCTCGCCGACTATCTCGCGAGCATCAATTTGTTCGGCAGGGACGAGCACAGCTTCGACATCAGCACGTTCCCGCGTCCTACCGGCCGGGCGACCCGCGTCGTCATCACGGAATATGCGCTGCCGCGCAGGGAGATCCAGCCGCACGACGTCATCGTCGATCCCGACGGCATGGTCTGGTACTCGCATTTCGGCGAGCAGCTTCTCTCGCGGCTCGATCCGCGAACAGGCGCGACAACCGATTTCGCGATCCCGGTGCAAAAGCCCGCCTCCCCGAAGGGGACGCTCGATCTCGAGCTCGACCAGGATGGCAACATCTGGGTCGGGCTGATGTATCAGACCGGGATGGCCAAGTTCGACCGCAAGAGCGGATCGTTTCACATCTATCCGATCCCGGCCGATTGGCAGAAGGACGCCACCCAGCAATCGCATTTCTCGGTTGCCGCAACCAAGATCGACGGCAAGGCGTGGGTGAAGAATACCGACGGCTCGCAGGTCTACCGGCTCGATGTCGCAACCGGCGCCTACGAAAACCTCGGCAGCTTCCGCGACCACGAGAACCGGCCGATCGCCATCTATGGCATCTATGCCGACCACGAGAACAATGCCTACATCCTCGAGTTTCGCTACGGCGGCATCGGCAGGATCGACGCCAAGAGCGGAAAGCTCGCCTTCTATCCGACGCCGACGCCGTTCTCCCGTGCCCGCCGCGGCCGCGTCGACCACGAGAACCGCTTGTGGTTCGCCGAGTATGGAAGCAATGGCGTCGCCATGCTCGATCCGGTCAGCGGCAAGATCGCCGAGTGGAAAAAGCCGCTGCCCTGGGAATCGCCCTACGACGTCGTGCTCGATCGTCATGGCGAGGCGTGGGAGGTCAACGAGTCATCCGATCGGGTTGGACGCCTCAATCCCAAATCGAGCGAGTGGGTGAACTACCTCTTGCCGCGCTACGCCAACGTCCGGCGCGTTTTCGTCGACGACCGAACCGCACCCTCCAAGGTCTGGATCGGCAACAACCTTGGCGCGGCCATCATCAGCATCGAGCCACTCGACTGAAACATGGATGGTCGCGACGAGCCGTGCACGAGCTTGGTAGGTTGGGTCGAGCTTGCGAGACCCAACGTTCCGACGCTGCCCTGCGGCCAGGTTGGGTCTCGTGAAGAACTCGACCCAACCTGCTCCGAAACCAAGTCTAGTATCACTCCGTGATCTGATACTTCGTCTCGCGCTGCCAGTAGTCGGGAAAGCCGACAATGCCCTGCAGCTCGGAGAACGAGACGGCGGGGGGCTGCGCGGCATTCGATTCCGGCCGCAGCGCCGTGAGCGTCGCCTGCATCGCGGCAATCGCGGACGAAAGCAGCATCACGGGATAGACCGCAAGCTTGTAGCCGATCTCGTCGAGCGTGCGCGGCGGCAGGATCGGCGTCTTTCCCCCCGGCACCATGTTGGCCATGCAGGGCTTGCTCATCGCCGCGCAGAAACGGCGCATCTCGTCCTCGCTCTCGGGCGCCTCCAGAAAGATGATATCGGCGCCGTCGGCCTCGAAATCCCGGCAGCGCGCCAGCGCCTCGTCGAAGCCGTGCACGGCGCGCGCATCGGTGCGCGCCAGCACCAGAATGTCGGCATCGGCGCGCGCGTCGACCGCGGCGCGGATCTTCATGCGCGCCTCGGCGCGGGAGATCACCTGCTTGCCGCGGGTATGGCCGCATTTCTTCGGGCTGACCTGGTCCTCGATCATCACGCAGGCAGCCCCGGCGCGGGCATATTCGACGATGGTGCGGGCAACGTTGAGCGCGTTGCCGTAGCCGGTATCGCCATCGCCGACGAGCGGCATCGGGCTTGCGGCCGCGCAACAGCTGCGCAGGCTGTCGAGCATCTCGGCAAACGAGATCAATCCGGTGTCGGGCAACCCAAGCCGGGCGGCCGAGACCGCAAAGCCGCTCATGAAGCCGATCCTGTATCCGGCAGCGGCGATGAGCTTGGCCGAAAGCGCGTCATGGCATCCCGGCATGAGCTCGAGCCCGGGCTCGGACAGAAGCTCGCGCAATTTGTCGGCGGGCGTCGGCAAGGCGCACCTCTCTTTATCTGACCACGTCGATGGCGGCGGCCTTGATCGCCGCAGCAAACGACTCGAAGTCCTTCCTGAACACGGCTTGCGACTCCTCGCTGGTAAGCCCGCCGGGAATAATGCCGAGCTGCGTGAGACGCTCGGAAATCTCCGGCGATTTGGCGAGCGCCGCGACCTCGCTGCGGATGATCGAGAGAACAGGCTCCGGCGTTCCCGCCGGCGCGAGGAAGCCGTTCCACGACGAGAACTCGAAGCCCGGCAGCGTCTCGGCGACCGCCGGGATGTCGGGCGCCGCCGCAATCCTCTGCGCGGTGCCGACTGCCAGCAGCCGGATGCTCTCGTCATTTGCATGCGGCAACAGCATGGAGGAGTTGCCGAAATAGAGATCGGCCGCTCCGGAGATGAGATCGGATATCGCCTGCGGCTCGCTCTTGGCGGGCACCATGGTGAGCGCGATGCCGGCGCGCGCAAACAACAGGACCGGCGCGAGATGGCTGATGTTGTGCGTGCCGGCGACGGTGAAATTGAGCTTGCCGGGATTGGCCTTCGCATAGGCGAAGAATTCCGGCAGCGTCCGCGCCGGCAGCGCCCGCTTGATGGCCAGCGTCTGCGTGCCGGTACCCATGTTGGTGATGGGCACCAGCTCTCGCACGGGATCGAAGCCGAGCTTCTGCAGCTGCGGTGTAAGTACGATTGTGGCGGCGGCGGCAAACAACAGCGTGTAGCCATCGGCCGGCGCCGCGGCGACCTGGCCGGTGCCGAGCGCGCCGCCCGCGCTGGGGCGGTTCTCCACCACGAAGCTCTGGCCGAGACGGGCAGAGAGGTTCGCGGCCGCAAGCCGCGCCATCATGTCGGTATTGCCGCCAGCCCCGAACGGCACGACCACGGTCACCGGCCGCGACGGCCAGTCCGCGCAGGCCGGCACGGCAAGCACAGCGCTCGCCGCAAGCGCAAGGGAGCGGATGGTCGCTCGCAACTTTGCCATGTCAGATACCAGCGCGCGAGCCATTATCCTTGCTGCTGCCGAGGCGGTCGGCGATGGCGAGCAGGAGCATGGCGACTGCGAAAGCAAGCAGGATGCCGACCACCCAGGCAAGCTTGCTGTTGTCGGCGTGGCGCTCGATGTCCATGAACCACTCCAGCACGTTCACCGCGGCAATGGCGGCGATCGAGCCGAGCAGCTTCTGCTTGAGGTCGGAGAAGCCAATCTTCACCAGCCCTTCCGGCCAGTCGGGGTGCCCGGCGGCATCGATACGGGCGATGAAGTTCTCGTAGCTCGAGCAGATCACGATCACGATCAGGTTGGCGACCAGGGTAAGATCGACCAGCGTGAGGATGCCGACAATGACATCGGCGGGCGCCGCCGCCGGCATCTGCATGATGAATTCGACGAGCTTGAGAATGAATTTGTAGACCAGCGCCGCCAGGCCGAGGACCAGCCCCAGGAGGAACGGCGCCACCAGCCAGCGGCTCGTGAAAACGACTGCTTCGAAAATGCGCGCAACGCGGCTCATGTCCGGCAAATCTCCCCGGGCATAATAGAGCATTTTCTGAATTTGCTGAGCCAGGCAAGGCAGCGTCGGGAGGGCTCGACGCGACCTTTGCACAGGCGCACAATGAACGCACAGGCGCATGTCGCGCAGAGGGGCATGCATGCCTCGGCGGCCTGTGCGGCGATCTCCAGGAGGAAACCATGCCGATTGGCTTCACCGTGAACGGCAAGGCGGCGTCCACTGACGCACCGCCGGCAACGCCGTTGTTGTGGGTGATCCGCGAGGGCCTCAAGCTCACCGGCACCAAGTTCGGCTGCGGCACCGGCCTGTGCGGGGCCTGCATAGTCCATATCGACGGCAAGCGCGCGTTCTCCTGCCAGACGCAGGTGTCGGAGATTGCGGGCAGATCGGTAACCACCATCGAGGGACTCTCGCCCGATGCATCGCATGCGCTGCAGAAGGCTTGGCTCGCCGAGCGCGTGCCGCAATGCGGCTACTGCCAGTCCGGCCAGATCATGAATGCGGCTGATCTGCTCAAGCAAAACCCCAGGCCCACGCGCGATGAGATCGTCGCGCATATGAGCACAAATATCTGCCGCTGCGGCACCTATCAGCGCATCGTGCGCGCGGTCGAGCGCGCGGCCAGGGAGGCCTGAGCCATGACAACAGAGCTTGCGATTGCGGGCCGCGATCTATCCGCTGGCTCCGTTCTTTCCCGCCGCCAGGTGATGATCGGCGCAGCCGGCCTGACGTTTGCGGTCGCCTTGGGCCGGCTCGACGACGCGTCGGCGGCCACCCCGGCCGCCGAAATGACGGGCAGGAGGCTAAGCCCCTGGGTCAGCATCGCCGGCGACGGCACCATCTCCATCATGTCGCCGGCAACCGAGATGGGTCAGGGCTCGACCACGTCGCTGCCGCTGATCATTGCGGAGGAACTCGATGCCGACTGGTCCAATGTGCGCATCGTGCCGGCCCCGCCGATCGAGGCGATCTACGGCAATCCAGGCTTCGCCGGCCAGATGTACACCGCCGCCAGCAACGCTGTGACCAGCTATTTTCGGCCGCTGCGCCTGTTCGGCGCGCAGGTACGTCGCGTGCTCATGGAGAACGCGGCCGCCAAGCTCGGCGTCCCGCTGGCGGAGCTCAGCACCGAGCCGAGCATGGTCGTGCACGTGAAATCCGGCCGCCGGCTCGGCTACGGCGAGATCGCAGCCTTCGCCGAGCTGCCGGCCAAGGCACCGGAGATCAAGCCCGACGAGCTGAAGAAGCCGGGCGCGTTCCGGCTGATCTCGCGCGACGTGATGCGGGCGGAGCTGCCGGGCAAGGTCGATGGCAGCGCGAAATATGCGATCGACATCGAAGTTCCCGGGATGATCTACGGTGCGGTCCTGCGCAGCCCGGTCGAAGGCGGCGGTCCCGACCGGATCGAAGAGTCGAAGATCAGATCGATCGACGGCGTGATCCGCATCGTGCGACTGCCTTACGGGGTCGGCGTGCTGACCGGGACGGCCTGGGCGGCGCTCGCCGCGCGCCGGGCGCTCGACGGCGCGGTCACCTGGATGCGCACCGGCACCGGCTGGGGCTTCAACAGTGAAACGGGCATGGAAGCGTTTGCGGCCGCTGCCAGCAACCTGAAGGTGCCGGCAACCGAGTGGGACCGGCAAGGCAACGCGCCGGAGGAGATGACGAAGGCCGCAACCGTGCTGGAGGCCACCTACCGGTGCGACTATGCCTACCACGCGCAAATGGAGCCGCTGAACGCGATCGCCTCGGTCTCGCCGCAAGGCGATGCGGTCGAGCTGTGGTGCGGCACGCAGAGCCAGAGTCTTGCGGTCGAGGCGACCGCCAAGGTGCTCGGCATCCCGCGCGACCGGGTCAAGCTGAACTATTACCTGATGGGCGGCGGCTTCGGCCGGCGCGGCCATCGCGACGAGGAGTTCATCGTCGATGCGGTGCTGCTGGCGAAAGAAGCGGGCAAGCCGGTAAAGGTGCTGTGGACCCGCGAGGACGACGTCCGCAACGGCCGCTTCCGCCCGATCACCGCGCACCATGTACGGGCGGGACTTGATGCCACGGGCAAGCTCGTCGCCTGGCATCATCGCGTCGCCGGCGATCGGGTCACGCCCTACATGGACACGGTGCGTTTCCAGCAGGGCGGTGGCAAGGACTACATCCTCATGCGCGGGGTGGAGCTGAAGAGCTACGACATCCCGCATCAGGCCACCGACCAGCTCTACCGCGACACTGGGGTGCGCACCTCGCCGTTGCGCGGCATTGGCTTCACCGCCAACAAGTTCGTCACCGAGGCATTCCTGGACGAGATCGCGGCCAAGCGCGGCATCGACCCGGTGGCGCTACGGCTCGAGCTTCTGAAAAACACCCCGCGCGGCCGCAAGGTGGTCGAGCGCGTGGCGGCGCTGGCCGAGTGGGGCAGGAAGCGCGAGGGGCGCGGGCTCGGCTTTGCCTTCATCGACTATTCCGGCACGCTCACGGCCGGCATTGCGGAAGTCTCGCTCGAGCGCGGCAGCGGCCAGATCCGCGTGCACAATTTCTGGTGCGCGCTCGATTGCGGCATTCCCGTGCAGCCGGACAACGTCGTGGCGCAGACCGAGAGCAGCATCGTCTATGGACTCGGCATGGCATTGACGGAGCGCATCTCCATCAAGGACGGCGCCGTCGAGCAGTCGAACTTCTACGACTATCACGTGCCGCGCATGAACGAGGTGCCGCTCATGCATATCGAGGTGGTCGCCACCGACAACCATCCGACCGGAGTGGGCCAGATGGCGACCCCGCTGGTGGCGCCGGCAATTGCCGGTGCCATCGCGCAACTCACCGGCGTGCACCTGCGTCACACGCCGTTCACGCCCGAGCGCGTGAAGAAGGCGCTGGCTTAGGCCGAAGTGTGGCAGGGCGGAGGGTGGATTAGGCGCGCGCTTGCGCGCCGTAATCCGCCGTAAACCGAAGCTCGCCCGAAGCGGCGGATTACGCTAACGCTAATCCGCCCTACGGCGTAGCTGCCTTCCACTGTGCAAGTGCGAGATTAATAAAACAAACCTTGCGTGGATTGGCGCCTATAAAGAAAGATCTTCTTATTTCACACCACTTCTTGCGATAAAACAAAAAATAATTCTATTAACAGCTCCCACTCTCCAGCGGGAGCAAGTCGTGTCCAGCCGTCGCTCCGCCCGCTTCTCCCTCGGCCTCGACCTGCTCTCGCTCGACACCTGGGCGATTTTCGCCGCCATCGCTTTCATCGTCCTTGTCGTTGCCGGCGTCCTGCAGCGCATTCCCTGGTGAAACACGTGCCGGCGAGCTTCTCCGCCATCCCGAAATCCGCTCCGTTCCGGGAGGACGAGATCGATCTGCTCAACCGCGTTGTGGGAACGGCAAGTGCCACCCAACGCGCCTGGCTCGCCGGATTCCTCGCGGGCGCGGCCTCGATCTCGGAGGCGCCGCAGCCCACTGCGCCGGCACAGCCCGCCGAGCCGCTGACCATCGTCTACGCGAGCGAGTCCGGCAATTGCGAGCGGCTGGCCGGAGACATCGCAAGGAGCGCCCGCAAGACCGGCCTGAAGCCCGCGCTCATCGACATGGCCGACCTCGAGCTTGCGGCGCTCCCGTCATCGCGCCGCCTGATCGTCATCGCCGCCACCTGGGGCGAGGGTGAGCCGCCTGCGCGCGCCGCGCGCGCTTATGCGGAGCTGATGAGCGAGGCGGCGCCACGGCTCGACGGCGTCGAGTTCGCCGTGCTGGCGCTCGGCGACACGGCCTATGCCGAGTTCTGCGCCGTGGGCAGGGCGATCGACGCGCGCCTTGCGGCACTCGGCGGCAAGCGCGTGACCGCGCGCCTCGATTGCGATCTCGATTTCGAAAAGCCGGCCGCGCGCTGGATCGGGCAAACGCTCGCAACACTTACCCCACCGCAGCCGCCGCGCGGCCAGGTCATCGAGATCGATTTCGCAGCAAAGCCCGCTCCGCAGCCCGAGATCGTGGAGGCGGAGATCATCGAGCATATCAACCTCAACTCCTCGCGTTCGGGCAAAGAGACGATCCATCTTGCGCTCTCTTTCGACGGCGCCGCTCCCGCTTACCAGCCTGGCGACTCGCTCGATCTTTTTCCAGAGAACGACCCGAGCGCGGTCGACCAACTGATGGCGGCGGCGGGCCTTGCGAATGACGAGGCATTGCGTGCCGAGCTGATCCGTTCGCGCGACATCACCACGCTGTCGCTCAAGTCACTTCAAGGCTATTCCGCGCTGACCGGCCATGATGGCGTCAAGGCGCTCCTTGCTTCCGGCGATGCACGCGGCTTTATCGCCGGGCGGCAGCTGATCGATCTCGTCTCTGCGTTCCCCATCGGCGTCAGCGCCGAGCAGCTGCGAGCGCTGACGCGGCCGCTTGCGCCGCGTGCCTATTCCATCGCCTCCTCGCGCCGCGAGGTCGGCGAGGAGGCGCACCTGCTCGTCTCGGCAGTGCGCTACGAAAGCCATGGCCGGTCGCGCAAGGGGGTTGCCTCCAATTTCGTCGCCGAGCGCAGCAAGCGCGGCGATCGCGTGCGGGTGCGGCTGCGGCCCAATCGGCACTTCGCGCTTCCCGCGCCCGATCGCGACATCATCATGGTGGGGCCCGGCACCGGCGTTGCGCCCTTCCGCGCCTTCGTGCAGGAGCGGCGCGCCGTCGCAGCCAGCGGCCGCTCCTGGCTGTTCTTCGGTGACCGGCAGTTCACCCACGATTTTCTCTATCAGCTCGAATGGCAGGAGGCGCTCCGCGACGGCGCGCTTGTGCGCATGGATGTGGCGTTCTCGCGCGACCGGCCGCAGAAGATTTACGTTCAGGACCGCATGTGGGAGGCGCGTGCGGATCTGGTCGACTGGCTCGAGGGCGGAGCCTATTTCTACGTCTGCGGCGACGCCAAGGCGATGGCCAAGGACGTGCGCGCAGCCCTGGTGCGCGCCTTTGCCGACGTCAAGGCGATCTCCGCCGAGGCCGCCGAGAGCGCGGTGGCGGCACTCGAGCGCGAGCGGCGCTACCTGCAGGACACGTATTAGTGCTTGCGCCGCATATTTGGTCCGCGTCCGAAGTAGGGGCGAGGCATGCCTCGCCCCTACGCGAGATGTATGGCGCGCGCACATGACGCAGGAACCCTCCCGCAACGAGCGCATCAAGGAGGCAAGCGACTACCTGCGCGGGACGTTGGCGGAGGGGCTGCGGCAGGAGATCACCGGCGCGATCGGCGAGGACGACGCGCAGCTGGTGAAATTCCACGGCATGTACCTGCAGGATGACCGCGACCTGCGGCCCGAGCGCACGCGCAAGAAGATGGAGAAGGCGTTCGCCTTCATGATCCGCGTGCGCATTCCAGGCGGCGTGCTCTCGACCGCGCAATGGCTGGCGCTCGATGGCGTCGCGCGCGACTACGGTAACGGCAGCGTGCGGCTGACCACGCGACAATCGGTGCAGCTGCACGGCGTCATCAAATCGAATCTGCGGCCGACCCTGCAGGCGATCGACGCGGTGCTGCTGAGCACGATCGCCGCCTGCGGCGATGTCAACCGCAACGTGATGTGCAACCCCAACCCGCATCATTCGCGCGCGCATGCTGCGGCACTCGACCTGGCGCGCGCGATCTCGGATCACCTCACCCCGCGCACGCCGGCCTATCGCGAGATCTGGCTTGACGGCGAGCGGATTACCGGCGGCGAGCACGATGTGGTGGAGCCGATCTACGGACGCACCTATCTGCCGCGCAAGTTCAAGATCGTGGTCGCGGTACCACCCTCGAACGATGTCGACGTGTTCGCGCACGATCTCGGCTTCATCGCCATTCTGGACGGCTACGGCGAGGTGCAAGGCTGGAACATCGCGGTCGGCGGCGGCATGGGCATGACCCACGGCGAGCCCGACACCTATCCGCGCAGCGCCGAGATCATGGGCTTCTGCGCCGGCGCAGATGCGCTCGCCATCGCAGAGGCCGTTGTCACCGTGCAGCGCGACTGGGGTGACCGCTCAAACCGCAAGCATGCGCGGCTCAAATACACGATCGAGGACCGCGGCCTCGATGCCTTCCGCGCCGAGGTGGAGCGGCGCGCGGGGGTAAAGCTTGCCGCTGCGCGGCCGTTCACCTTCACATCCACCGGTGACCGCTATGGCTGGAGCGAGGGCGCGGATGGGCGCGGGCATCTGACGCTGTTCGTCGGCAACGGACGCGTGCTCGACGCCGGACCCGGCGCCGAGCAGCTCACCGCGCTGCGCAGGATCGCCGAGCTCCATGACGGCGATTTGCGCATCACTGCCAACCAGAACCTGATCATCGCCGGCGTGAGTGCAGACCTACGGGTGGCGATTGAGCAGATCGCGAGGCAGAACGGCCTTACCGCACCGGCCCCGGGGCTGCGCCGCAACTCCATGGCCTGCGTCGCGCTGCCCACCTGCGGGCTCGCGCTGGCGGAGAGCGAGCGCTATCTGCCCAGTCTTCTCGAGGCGCTCGAGACGCGGCTTGCCGCGCACGGCCTTGCCGAAGACGACATCGTCATTCGCATGACCGGCTGCCCTAACGGCTGCGCGCGGCCTTATCTGGCCGAGATCGGGCTCGTGGGAAAAGGTCCGGGCCGCTACAACCTCTATCTCGGCGCTGCCTTCGACGGCTCGCGGCTCTCCAAGCTCTACGGCGAGGACCTCGGCCATGAGGCCATCATCGCGCGGCTTGATCCGATATTTGCGGCCTACGCCGCCGGACGCAGGACCGACGAGCATTTCGGGGATTTCGTCATCCGCGCCGGCTTCGTCGCGCGAACCGGCAACGGCCGTGATTTTCATGCCAATGTCGGGGCACGGCGCGCGGGATGATGGCGTTAAGTTTTGCGAACATCCTTGCTTTCGTAGCCCGGATGGAAGCGCAAGCGACATCCGGGACTTCACCGTCGCCCCGGGTTTCGCTGACGCTCAACCCGGGCGATGCTCGCTACGGCTAGCGCACACCCGCTTACGGCGGCCTGATCACCGACCAGCCGATGCGCAGGAGCGGCAGGCGGCCCTGGACGCGGCGTTCGAAGGCGCGTGGCACTTCGGCAATGAGATCGGGGAAGCGCTGTTTCAGCACCGCCGGCGGCGTGCCCGCGGTGTCGGTGGTCGGCCACACCAGAATGGCGCCCTTGGCCTTCAGCGCATCGGCGCTCACCCAGGGCGAGAGCGAGGGCGCCGCATCGAGAAACAGGCTTGGGCGGCTCGGCGCACCGAGCGCAATGAGCGCGGCGGTGCGCGGCTCGCCGGCGACGATCGCGAGCGGGGTGCCGGTGCGGCGCTGGAAGCTCTCGGAGAAGAACCGCGCGATGGCGGCGGCCGGCTGTCCCACCCGCAGATCAACGCCGAGCCAGGGCAGGACCAGCACCGAGGCTGCCGCCATCACCGGTGGCACGAGGAGCAGGCCGAACCAGGCGGCGATGACGACGTGCTGGCGCGTGAGCGTAATGCTGTCGCCGGCGGCGATGACCACGGCGAGCCCGGACAGAACAATGAGTGGAGCAATCCCGCCGATCGGTCCCGATGATCCGATCAGGATCGCCAGCAGCGTGCCGGCGATCGCAGGCACGATCGCACAGAAGTAGACGAACTGCCGGGCAAGCGGATCGACCGCGCGGCGCACGATCACGGGCGCAGGATCGCGCCGTGGCCAGGGCCAGCCGCCAACCAACCCGACCAGGACCAAAAGCCCGGCATGCGCCGCTGCGATCAATCCGATCAGCCGCAGCCAACCGGCGAGACTGCCGAGCAGAGCGGCGCCGCCGCGCACACTCGCCGGCACGTGCAGGAGTTCACCTGCTGCACCAGCGAGCCAGACGAGGTGTGGAAGGGCAACGAGCACGGTGACGCCGGCCGCGATCAGGGGATCGTACGATTTCAAGGCGCGGCGGGCCTGCTGGTTGGCGAAGGTGAAGGCAATGAGCGATGCCAGCAGGACGAAACCGACATAGGCGGTCAGCAGAAGCAGCCCTGCCTCGAGCGCGAGCGGCAGCCAATAGGCGCGCTTGCCTTCGCCGACGGCACGCCAGTAATGCAGCAGCGTCAGCGCCCACAGCGGCATCGCCAGAATCACCGGGCCGAAATCCGGCGTCGGCACGGTGAAGGCGGCAATCCCGGTCATCAGCAGCACGGCAAGGGCTGCGTGCTGCGCTCCCGCAATCGATCTGCCGAGCTGGAATACCGCCCAATAGGTTACGACCACGCAGATCTGCGAGAACGCATAGACGCCGAACACGTGGCGGCCCGCAAGGTCGTAAGCGACCTCGGCCAGCCAGAATGCGAGCGGTGGTCCCAGATAGGAGCCGAGCTGGAACTCGTGCCCGACTGCAAGCGTGAGCGGCAGCTCACCCGGCGGGGCGGTGTAGAACAACGTGGGCACCAGCACCCACAACAACCCCTGCGCCAATGCCGCGAGCCACACCGCCAGCGCGGGCCGCGAGCGCAACAATTCCACAACAATGGAGACGTAGAGCATCCGCGCTCGGCGCCTAGAGTGGCAGCGGCGGCGCCTCGCCCGCCATCGCGTCGGCAATCGCCTCGGGGAGCTCGCCATAGCTCGCCGCAACCGGCGCGAACGAGCGGCGATGGTGAATGGTGGGGCCGAGCCGGGCGAGCGCGGCAAAATGCTCGGGCACGCTGTAGCCCTTGTGATGCTCGAAGCCGTAGCCGGGATGAATGACACCCAACCGCGTCATCAGGCGGTCGCGCGTCACCTTGGCAACAATTGAGGCCGCCGCGACCGAGGCTATGATGCCATCACCCCCGATCACCGGCCGGCACTCGCAGCAGATATCGATTCGATCACGCCCGTCCACAAAGACGAGCTGCGGCTTGACCGGCAATGCCGCCACTGCCCGCGCCAGCGCCCACAACGAGGCGCGCAGGATGTTGTCGCGATCGATCCGCCAGGGCGGCGCGCAGGCCACCGCCACCTGCGCGGTCGCGCAGATGCGGGCATGCAGCTTCTCGCGGGTTTCGGAATCAAGCTTCTTGGAATCATCAAGGCCGCGCGGGATGCGCTTGGGATCGAGAATCACGGCGGCTGCAACGACAGGGCCGGCCAGCGGTCCCCTGCCCGCCTCGTCGCATCCGGCGATCGGCCAGATGCCTCGCTTGAACGCCGCCCGCTCGCGCCGGAAGGTGGGGCGCAGCACCTCTTCCGCAAGCGGAAGCCGCGGCGCGGCCGCTGGCGTGCGAGCGGAGCGTTCGCGAGCAGGGCTTCCGGGACTCATGTGGCGATGGTGCCTGCCGCGCTCGCCGAGTCAATGGTGCGATATCGATGGGACTATCGGCGCACGCAATCGCGCATCAGAAATTATCGGGTGCGGTCTCGGGTTTGGCCGGCTTTGCGGGCCTGGGCGCCGTCTTGGCAGTGGGCGCGGGCGTGGGCGTCGCCTTGGCCGTGGGCGCGGGCGTCACCTTCGGTGGCGGCGTCGTCTTCGGTGGCGGGGTCGCCTTTGGTACCAGTGTCACTTCCGGCCTCGCCGCTTCAGCCGGCTTCTCCAGCGTGAAGCTTTGCGTCAGCAGCTTGCGCTCGCCATCCCACAGCTCAACGGTCCACACGCCGGGCACAAGCTCGAAATTGTCCTCCAACGTGTAAAGATCAGCAGCCGTTTCCCCGATCATCGTTTCGACCTTGGACTCGCTTTGCGGCATGATCTTTCCGCGGGATGGCTGCAGGCCGGGCGGTGGAAAGGAGATGACCTTCCTGAGAGTGACCTCCGCGTTGTCGGGCTCGCCGACAATCTTGTAGCGCACGCCGAAGCTGATGCCGATCCGAGCGGGGATCGTTGTAGTTGTTTCCAAATGCTCGACCCCGGGCGTGACCGTTGTCTTCAGGCCTTCCGCGTTCTTCCTTTTGTTGCCGGGCTCGACCTTGTAGGTACCGAAATCGGTGATCTCGAGACGATCGACCGTCTGCGCTTGCGCCGCACCCACGCCAAGCAACAGCGCAAGCAGGGAAATGAGAAACGGCATGGGCGCTTTCCGGCAATCCCGTGGCGAAAGACGGGCTGCCGTCTCAGAGGCGCCGCCCGCCACCGATAACCCGGCCATAATCAAACATCGTGACGCTTGCAAGGCCGCCCGCTACCGCCACTCGGCGGACCGCTTGCAACGTTCCCGTCGGGGAGCGCATGTGCTATCCCGCCGCGATGAGCATGCCGGATCGGTGCTTGGAGCGACGCGCGTTCATTGTCGGGCTTGGTGCCGCAATGGCCTGGCCGCGCGTTGCGCGCGCGCAGCAAGCGCAGTCGCCGGTCATCGGCTTTCTCCACGCCGGCTCCGCCGCCGACCGAAGCCGTGCCGTGGCCTCGTTTCAGCGGGGTCTGGCCGAGGCCGGCTACATCCCGAACGAGAACGTTCTCTTCGAATTTCGCTGGGCGAACGGTCAATTCGACCGGCTGCCGGCACTCGCCGACGAGCTTGCGGAGCGCAAGGTGGCGCTCATCGCCGGGTTCGGCAATGCCGCCGCGCGCGCCGCCAAGGCTGCGACCAGGACCATACCCGTCTGCTTTGCAAGCAGCAGCGACCCGACCGCCGTCGGCCTTGTCACCAGCCTTAACCGGCCGGGCGGAAATGTCACTGGCGTGAGCATTCTCAACCAGGAGCTGGAATCGACGCGGCTCGAGCGGCTCATCGAGGTGGTGCCGCACGCGACCACAATCGCCTTTCTGGTCAATCCGCAGAGCCTGACCGCGGACCCCAAGCTGCGCGAGATGGAAAGCGCCGCGCGCATGCTCAATCGCCGTTTGCACGTCCTGCATGCGAGCAGCGAGCAGGAGTTCGATCGGGCGTTCGCGACGGTCGAGCAGGAGCGCATCGGAGCCATGGTGGTCACATCGGACACCATGTTTTCCAATGAAAGCGCGGACCTCGGGCGTGCGGCGGCGCGTCACGGCATACCGACGATGGGAGCCTATCGCGACTTCACGCGAGCAGGCGGGCTGATGAGCTACGGCAGCGATCTTGCCGACGCGTATCGCCGGGTCGGGCTCTGCGCGGCGCGCATTCTCAAGGGAGAATCGCCGAGCGATCTGCCGGTGATGCAATCCACCAAGGTGGAGTTTGTCATCAATCTGAAAACCGCCAGCGCCCTCGGCGTCAAGATCCCGCCGCAGCTTCTCGCCATCGCCAACGAGGTGATCGAGTGAGGCCGGCCGGCCAATGGCGCCGCCATGCATGACCCGCTTGAAAGCCGCGCTCATGATGCGCCGATCTTTGCGCCCGATGCCTTTCGGCTGACCGCGCTCCAGGCGGAAACCATCGACAGGGCGAACGCCTTTGGCCGGCGCGTGCTGGCGCCGCGCGCGACGCGATACGACCGCGAGGCGAGCTTCCCGATCGAGAACTTCCGCGACATGCATCGCGAGGGTTGGCTCGCGATCTGCATCCCGCGCGAGGAGGGCGGCCTGGGCGCCGATTTCGTGACTTATTGCCTGGCGGCAGCCGAGCTCGGCCGCTATTGCGGCGCCACGGCGCTATCCTGGAACATGCACGTGTGCTCGACGCTCTGGTCGGGCACGCTCGCCGACGATCTGCCAATGTCGCCCTCCGAGCGCGCCGCGCACAACACGCGCCGGCGCATGCATTACAGGCGCGTCATCGAGAGCGGGGCGATCTATGCGCAGCCGTTCTCGGAAGGCGGGGCCGCCGCAGCCGGGGGCATCGCCTTCGGCACCGAGGCGCGGCCGGTCGAGGGCGGGTTTCGCGTAAGCGGCAAGAAGATTTTCGCCTCGCTGTCCGGCGCCGCCGATTACTACGGCGTCCTCTGCACGGAGCGCGCGGAAGGCGAAGCGGCAAGCCGGCGCAATACGCTCTACCTCGCAGTTCCTGCCGGAGCCCAAGGCGTCGCGGTGGTGGGCGACTGGGATCCGCTCGGCATGCGCGGCACCGTCTCGCGCACGCTGCTGCTCGATGACGTATTCGTGCCGGAGGTGGAGATGCTCATGCCGCACGGCGTCTATTTTCAGGCGGCGACACGCTGGCCGCACATGTTCCTCACGCTTTCTCCCACCTATATGGGCCTCGCGCAGGCCGCCTACGATTTCACCGTCGCCTACCTGCGCGGCGAGATGCCGGGCACGCCGCCTGTCAAGCGTCGCATGTATCCGACCAAGCAGATCGCGGTGGCCGAGATGCATATCGCGCTCGAGCAGACCAAGGCGCTCTGGTTCCAGGCGATCAGTGAGGCACGCGCCGATCCGAGCAGGGAGCAGGTACTGCGCGCCTATGCCGCGCAGGCGACGGTCATGGAGAATGCAAATGCCATCGCAACCAAGGCGCTGCGCACCTGCGGCGGGCAGGCCATGCTCAAGTCGCTTGCGCTCGAGCGCATCTATCGCGACAGCCGCTGCGGCTCGCTGATGCTGCCGTGGACGGCAGAAATCTGCCTCGACCGCATCGGCCGTGAGGCGCTCTACCAGCCCGGCGAGAAGGATTAGCCCGACTGCGTCACGAAATCGTAGGGTGTGCAACGGCGCCAATCAATGCACTGACAGCGTGCGCAAAATCGCGTAGGCGCCGTTGCGCACGCTGATCCACCGCATAACGCGATTTTGCACACCCTACGAGACCGTATTTCTGGCGCAGTAGCGTTAGGGCATGTCCCGCAAATGATCCGGATGCCGCTGTGCGCCATCCGGGCTACAAGATATTCATGGACCTCTCTGACCTCATCTCCCGCAATGCCGCCTTCACGCCGGAGAAGATGGCGCTGCGCTACGGCGGCCGCGCACTGACCTACGCCGCGCTCGCCGAGCGCATTGCGGCCGCCGCGCGCGCGCTCAAATCGGTGCTCGGCATTGGCCGCGGTGACCGCGTCGCCATCCTTGCGGCAAATCACCCCGACTATCTCGTGCTGCTGTATGCCTGTGCCCGGCTGGGCGCTTTGCTCGTTCCGCTCAACTGGCGGCTTGCCGCGCCCGAGCAGCTGTTCATCCTTTCCGATGCATCGGTCAAGGTGCTCATAGTGCAAGATGCCTTTGCGGCGCTCGCTGTGCCGCTGCGCGAGAAGCACCCTGACGTCCGCATCATCCGACTCGCCGACGATGCGGACGGCGACACTTTCGAGCGCCTGCTGGCTCAAGGCCGTGGCAATGAGCGCAATCCGCACGTCGACCTCGCCGCTCCGCTGCTGCTCGTCTACACCTCCGGCACCACCGGGCGCCCGAAGGGCGCCGTGCTGCGCCAGGAGGCGCTCTTCTGGAACGCGGTCATGAGCCAGCACATGCACGACCTCACCGCCGGCGATCATGTGCTCACGGTGTTGCCGCTGTTTCACGTCGGCGGGCTCAATATCCAGACCACGCCGGCGCTGCAGCTGGGCGCAACCGTCAGCTTGCACGCGCGGTTCGACCCGGGGGCAACACTTTCGGCCATCGCCGCCGAACGCCCTACTCTCATCGTGCTCGTGCCGGCGACCATCCAGGCGCTGATCGAGCATCCCGCCTTTGCAACGACTGATCTTTCCTGCCTGCGCGCGGTGACTACGGGCTCAACACAGGTCCCACAGATTCTCATCGACGCGATCACCACGCGCGGCGTGCCGGTGCTGCAGGTCTACGGAGCGACCGAGACCAGCCCGATCGCCGTTTATACGCGCGTGGGCGGCGATCTATCGCGCAGCGGGTCGACCGGGCTTCCTGGCCTTTGCTGCGAGGCGCGCGTGGTGGACGAGAGCGGAGCCGAGGTGCCGCACGGCACGGCCGGCGAGGTGGTCGTGCGCGGTCCCAACGTGCTGTTCGAATACTGGGGCAATGAGGCAGAAACCGCCGAGGCGCTGCGCGAGGGCTGGTACTATTCCGGCGACATCGCAACGCGCGATGCCGACGGCTTTTTCACCATCATCGATCGCAAGAAGAATCTGATCATCTCCGGCGGCGAGAACGTCTATCCGGCCGAGGTCGAGCGCGTGCTGCTCGATCATCCGGCCGTCGCCGAAGCCGCGGTGGTTGGGCGTGCCGATCCGAAATGGCAGGAGGTGCCCATCGCCTATGTCGTGCGCAAAGCGCAGGCACGCGTGAGTGGCGAGGAAATCGCGGACCATGTGGCGACCGAGCTCGCGCGCTTCAAGGTGCCGCGCGATGTCATCTTCCTCGACGCGCTCCCGCGCAACGCGCTGGGCAAGGTGCAGCACTTCCTGCTCAGGCAAATGACGGGATCGCGCTGATGCACATTGCCGTCCTCGGTGGAGGCAACGGTGCGTTCGCGGCCGCGGGTGACCTCGCGCTTGCCGGACACGATGTGCGCCTGTGGCGGCGCGACCGCGCGGCGGTTGTCGCACACAACGCCGCCGGGGGCATGATCGTGGTCAAGGATTTTTCCGGTCGCCGGGAAGCGCGGCCAAGCGTGATCACCAGCGACATTGGCACCGCCGTGCGCGGCTGCGAGCTGATCCTCGCGCCGGTGCCGGCGACCGCGCAGGCCGATATCGCTGCAGCGCTTGGGCCGCATCTTGCCGACGGCCAGGTCGTGTTCCTGCCGCCGGGCACCTTCGGCTCCGTGCTGCTCGCCAAGGCTGCATACGACGCCGGCAACCGGGCCGCGGTCGCCTATGCCGAGACCGGCACCTTGCCCTGGCTCACGCGCAAGCACGGCCCGTTCGAGCCGGCAATCACGGTGCGGGCCAGGCGCCTGCCGACCGGCGTGTTCCCGCTCGCGCACAAGGAGCATGCGCTCGGCGTCATCCGCCGCGCGTTTCCCGACGTGATCGAGGACTGCGGGGACGCGCTCTCGGCCGCTCTCATGAATGCCGGCCCCATCATCCATCCGCCGCTGATTGTGATGAATGCGGGCGCGCTGCAGCACTTCGAGCGCTGGGACATCCACAAGGAAGGCACGCAGCCTGCTGTCCGCCGGGTGACTGACGCGCTCGACGGCGAGCGCATCGTCGTGCGCGAGGCGCTGGGCTACCGCGCGCCGCACTTTCCGCTCGCGAACCACTACGCCCCTGACGGCGAGGAATGGATGTACGGGCGTGGCTCGCACGATCGGCTCACCGATTCCGGCGACTGGCGCGAGCGCATCGTGCTCACCGAGCATCGCTACATGCTTGAGGATACCCGCATGGGGCTCTCGTTCCTGATATCGGTGTCGGCGCTGGCAGGTGTGGCAAGCCCGCTCGCGCGCGCGTTCCTCGCCGTCGGCTCCGCCATCTGCGGCGAGGATTTCATGACGAGCGGCCGCACGCTTTCCGGCATGGGCCTTGGACATCTCGACCGGCCCGCGCTGGACGAGCTTCTGGTCAAGGGCTTTGTGAAGGGCATTGCGTGAGCGCGCGCGAGCGCATTGCCTGCCTCGGCGCCGGCCGGATGGGGCGCGGCATCACCGTGGTGTTCGCCTATGCCGGACATGAGGTGGCGGTGGTCGACTGCAAGCCGCGGCCGCAAGCAGATTTCGACCGGCTCGCAGCCGACGTTCTCGACGACGTGAGCAGCACGCTGGCAAGCCTTGCGCGCCTCGGACTTTTCGAAGAGGTCCATGTCGCCGCGATTGCGCGGCGGGTGACGGTGGTTGCGGAAGAGCGCGCCGGCGCGGCGCTCTCCTCCGCGGCGGTGATCTTCGAGGCGGTGCCGGAAGTGCTTAACCTCAAGCGCGACGTGCTGGCGCGCTCCTCCACGCTCGCGGGGTCGACGCCGATCGTCGCGTCGACCACATCGACCATGCTCGCCGACGATCTCGCCTGTGCCGTCGCTCATCCCCGGCGCTTCCTCAACGCCCACTGGCTCAATCCTGCCTACCTCGTGCCGCTGGTCGAGCTTTCGCCGTGCGCGGCGACCGATGCAGCAACGCTTGCGCGCATGCAGTCGCTGCTCGACGCGATCGGCAAGGTGCCGGTGGTGTGCGCGCCGCGGCCGGGCTACATCGTGCCGCGCATCCAGGCGCTCGCGATGAACGAGGCCGCCCGCATGGTCGAGGAAGGAGTGGCAAGCGCCGCCGACATCGACAAGGCGATCAGGTACGGCTTCGGCTTTCGATTCGCCGTGCTCGGCATGCTGGAATTCATCGACTGGGGCGGCGGCGACATCCTCTATTACGCCAGCAAATATCTGACACAGGCGCTCGGCAATGGGCGTTATGCGGCGCCGGACATCATCGAGCGCAACATGCGCGAAGGCCGCATCGGGCTTTCCAGCCGCAAGGGTTTTCTCGATTACGAGAACCTCGACGTCGAGGCCTATCGCGCAGAGCGGCTTAAGTCCTTCGTGGCCATGCTCGGGCTCCTCGGCCTGAGCCGCCCGCCGGTTCTGCCGGAGTAATCTTCGCGTTCACGCGCTCAATGTCTGGCGCGAGATTTCGGCCCGGGGCCGCGCATGTAGTGGCGTTCGGGACGATAGGTGTCACAGAGCGGCTGGATCAGCTCGCGGCGAATGCGCTGCAAGAGCCGGCAGGCGGCAGTCAGCATCCGCACGCACGAATTTTCTTTGCTGCGCATCATCGCCGTTCTCACCTTTGCGAGAGACGAAGTGGGCCTTCATTTGACGATCAGAGCATAACGGCCTGCACCTGAACGGGGGATGACCGGCACCTTAAGCTTTCGTAAGCGTATTGCGCCGCAAGCCGGCAATGGCCACGTGCATCAAGCTCGCTCTGATCCGGCCGCGCGCTTCGCGGCCATCTGCAGATGACCAGGCGGTATCGATGCTCGGCTCCCTGAAGACATTCATTGCAGGCCTGACCGGGGATGCGAGGCCACGAAACCCGCGTGACGATGGGTGCCGGCTCGCCACTGCAGCGCTGCTGGTTCATGTGGCGAGTGCCGACCGCGAGCTGTCGCAACCCGCGCTCCGAAACCTGCACTGCGTCCTGAAGTCGCGGTTTCGCCTCGACAATGTTGCGACCGCGGCCTTGCTCGACGCTGCCGCGGCGGCCGAGCGGCGCGCAACCGATCTCTACCACTTCACCCGCCGGCTCAATGAGGTACTCGATCATGATGGCCGCCGGCTGGTGGTAGGCATGATGTGGCAGATCGCTTACGCCGACGGGCGTGCGAGCGAGTTTGCAAGTCACATCATCTGGCGCGCTGCCGACCTGTTGGGAGTGTCTGCGCGCGAACGTATCGAGCTTCGCAACCGGAGCGCGGCTGAGCGGGGCATGCTCGCCAATCAATGGAACCGATCCCGAACGGCGCCATTGAATCGCATGCGTCGTAAGCTCGACATCGACCTCGTCTTTCCCATCAAGGACGAGGTGTCCGCCTGGCTCATGTGCCTGAAGGCGGAGCTGCTGTTCGAGGCGGGAGTGATCGATGTCGACGAGAAATGCATCGTTCTCGCCCACGCCGCCGCCTTCCTGGATCAGGCACCCGGCAAAGCAGCCTAGACGACCGATACCATGGAGGTCGTCATTCCCCGGGCGCCACGAAGTGGCGAACCGGGAATCCAGTAAAGTCCTGCCGGTGGTTACTGGATTCCGGGTTCTCGGCCCAACCAAGTCGGCTGTTGCCGACTTGGGCACTTAAAGTGCTGATCTCGGGCAAGCCCGAGATCAGTGGGCCTCGCCCCGGAATGACGGCGTTTTATGATTCGAATCATGGAAACGCTGTACTAGACGCGTTTAAGAGGCTGGTTCAAACCCGCCCCGACCTTCTTGCGCGCTGAGGAGGGGTGACGCTCACCACGAGTGCCGGTGTATCGTAGCTCGGTTCTCAAGCCGAAGGTCCCCCGATATGGCGACGCAGCACCAAACACTTGTTGGCACGCGAAGCGCTTCACTTCTGCTGAGCATGGTCGCGGGATACGTCGACAGCTGCACCTTTCTGTCCCTCTTCGGCCTGTTCGTCGCCCAGGTCACCGGCAGCTTCGTGGCCGCGGGCGCGCAGATCGCCCGCGGCGAGCATGGTTTTCTGCTCACCACCTTTGCCATTCCCATCTTTATTGCCGCCGGCGCTGCCACGACGCTTCTCGTTGACTTTGTCGAGCATCGACGCGGACGGCCGCTTGCCTGGACGCTGGCTGTGGAAGGCGCGCTGCTCGCGGGATTTTTCATTGCCGGCGTGAGCGGAGCGCCGTTCGGCCGCCCTGACGATGCGTTGGCCATGATCGCGGGCCTGTTCGGTTTGTTGGCCATGGGCGTGCAGAGCGCCATGGTGCAACTCATCATGCGCGGCACGCCCTCAACCAATGTTATGACCACCAACACCACGCAGCTTGCAATCCTGGCGACGAGGACGGCTCTATGCTGGCACGCGCGGCGGCGCGATCCGGCCAGCCCGGCGGCCGCGCAGCTCGCCTCGACAAGGGACCGCCTTACCGCCGTGCTGCTGGTTGCGGGCGGCTTTCTCGCCGGCACCATTGCGGGGGCACTTGCCTACTCCGCCATACAGCTGTGGTGCCTGTTTGCGCCGGTCGCAGCCATTCTCGGTCTCGTGATCTGGTCGCTGCAGCCTGTACCGCGAGTGGCGCAAGACAGTCCGGCGGATACCCCCGTCACTTGAGCTCGCGCACGCCCGGGTTCCAGCGCCAATAGCGCGCGATCGCTCCGCCGTCCACGCGCAGATCGATGCCGGTGATCATGGCGGCATCCTCGGACGCCAGGAACACGGCCGCATGGCCGTAATCGCTCGGTCGTGGCCGCCTGCCGAGCGGCACACCCTTGTCGCCTTGCGTGTATCCAGGCCGCTGCCCGGCCTGTACGGCGGTCCACCGCAGCTTCCATTGCGCAGCGCGCTGCTCGCCCTCGGCAGGATCCGTTGCGGTGGGCGTGAGGCTGTTGACCCGAATCCCATGCGGCGCGAGCTCCATGGCCGCCGCGCGCGTGAAATTGAGAAGGCCGCCCTTTGCCGTGCCGTAGCCGATGTTTCCCGGATTGCCTTGATGGCCCTCGGTCGAAACGATGTTGATGATCGAGCCGCCGTGCGCCTTCGCGATCATGGCGCGCGCAACATGCCTGGTGAAAAGATACGTGCCGACCAGGATCACGTCCATCTGCTTGCGGAACTCCTGCACGGTGATGTCAAGAAGACCGCACCGGATCTGGATGACAGCTCCGTTCACAAGCACATCGACGCCGCCATAATCGTTGCAGGCGCGCTGCACCGCCGCTTCCACCTCGGATTCGTTAGTGACGTCCGCCTCGACCGCAATCGCCTCACCGCCGTCGCGCCTGATTGCCTCAGCACAGGCTTTGGTGAACTCGGGCTCAATATCGACGCACACCAGCCTCGCGCCCTCGGCCGCGAGCGCAAGCGCGATCCCCGCATTGATGCTGGGCGAGCAGCCCACGACCATTGCAACCTTGTCCTGCAGCTTCACGATCGATCGATGCCGCTTTGCTGTCGAGCTATTGGCCGAATACATCCTGCAGCGCGCCGTCGCGCACGACGACGGTGTTGTCGAGCGTAATCGTGGTCCGCATCACCGGAATGTCGAAATGGCCGGCGGTGTAGCGGCCCGCGAACTCGTTGGCGCCGGTCGAGAACAGAAAATTGCCCGCGACCGCGCGCAGCTCGGTACCGTTGGTATCGCGCCGGTCGTACATGGCGAGCGCCTCATAGCGCGCCTTCGGATTCATGCCGAAACCGACATGCGAGACCGCATAGGCGTCGCGCTCGCCCCAGGCAGCCAGATAGCTGCGCATCATCTCGGCGTCGGCGCCATCACCCTCGATGCGGGTGATGTAGTCGTTCTCGAGCGTGAGTCTGATCGGCGCTTCCAGGTAACGCTTGAAGGTGAGGTTGACGTCGCCGCGGTCAAGCACCAGCGTGCCGTTGACGGTGCCCGACCTCGGGAAGCTCACCACCACCCCGCCCGGCCAGTGCGCCAGCGTGCCGGGCCGGGTCGTAAAGCCCCAGACCCCTACCGTGCGGGCGCCCTCGAGGTCGATGTCGAGGCGGGTGCCGGCCGCCGAGGCTACCTGCATGCGCCTTGTCTCGCGCAGCATCTTCGTTGCGGCGCGCACGGCCGTCTCCAGCGCAGCGTCCGGCCGCAGGCGCTCGAGGGCCTCCGGATGCTCGTTGGAAATCGCCAGGATACGCGCACCGGCGGAGAGGATGGCCGGTGTCTCCGGCGCATGCATGAGCCCTTCGAGCGTGCAGTCCACGACCAGTTCGCAGGCACCCAGCGCCGTCACCACGGGCGCGAGCCCGCCGATGGCCTCGCTCGCTCCGGTCGAGCGCACCGCAACCGGATGCCGGTTGGCGAGCGTCGGCAGCACCACGTGGAAGGCGCGCGCGCCAAGGCGCAGCAGTGCAAGCTCGACGAGCTGCACAATGAGCGCCCGCGACTGCGTCTCGGAAAGGATCGCGACGATGTCGCCCTGCTTGACGGCGCAGCTTGCGAAGACTTCGCCGAACGCGTCGATCCATTTTCCTTCGATCCGATCGGAGAGCATTCAGCTTTCCTCCGGATAGCCGACCAGCAGCGGCGCGTTCAGCAGGTTACGCCTGACCATCCACATGGCGGCTGCCCAACTTGCCGATTGCCTTCGCGGCTAGATAACGCGCTCGCGGCCGACTGCGCGACAGTCCATCTCGTATTCGAGGCCCTCAACCGGCGGCCGCGCGAAGTGCCAGGTGAGCCCGCCGCGGGCTGCGCCGCGGCGCATGATCTCGTCGGCCATGAACGGGTGCAGATCCTGGACCGTATAGACCTGCGTCGCGGTCGTGTCGCCCCAAGCGAAAGCGAGCGCCGCGAGGCGGCGCTCCATCTCGCCCAGCACGTAGCGCGCCTTCTCGCGCATCGCATCGGCGCTGGTCTCGCGGTAGCGGACGATACGCTCGCGGTAGCTCGCTCCACCCTCCCGCGCCTCCCCGCTGCCCGCAATGACGAAAGTCGGCGCGGCATCGGTCGCCGGTACGGCGAAGGAGAACGCATGCAGCGAGGGCTCTGCTGGAGGATCGATGAGCGGACACACATTGCTGCGTGCAACAGGATTCAGCTTGCCATCAAAGAGCCCCCATTTCTCAAGCGTGACGACATAGCTTTCGTTGAAAGCACGAAAACCCTGCTCGCTGAACTGCGCCGGAGAGCGCAGCTCGCAGGCGCAGAACGAGGTCAGCGGCCTGCCTGCCTGCCCAATGAGCCGCTCGATCTGCGCAAAACCCTGCTGCAGCGGAACCGGCGCGCGAAAGCGCACGCGCTCGATTGCGTGGCCCGCAAGCGCCGCAACACCGCCTGAATACTGAAAGACGCCCGGTATGAACCTGTATCCGCCGGCAGAAAAAACGACTGGCTCCGCCATCCTGTGCTCCTCGCGCAACCTCCGCAGTTCGCAGTTTAATGCGCGACAAGCCAGTGTCGAGGCGCGAGGGCGCGAGCCGGATCACACCTGCACGGTGGGGATGCCGTGCCAGCGGGTGCCGCGGGGGACGATCTCGCCCTTCATCAGCAGTGACAGCGGACCGAGCACGGCACCTTCGTGCATGTGCCCGTCATAGAGCACCACCGCCATGTTGCCAACCGAGCAGCGATCACCGATACGCACATAAGATGATTTCATGATACGGTCCTCGAACAGATGGTTCTGGATCACCGCGCCGCCGTTGAGCGCCACCTCGTTTCCAATCTCGACCAGATCGAACTCTGAGAAAAGGCTGCTGCCGATATAGCAGCCGCGGCCGATGCGGCAGCCGAGCAGCCGCAGCAACGGAGCCGCAAACGGCGTGCCGAAGAACGCGGCCACGACTGGCGCCATGATGGATTCGTAGGCGCCGTTGACCATTTCGTTGAGCCAGACATAGCGACACCAGAGCGGCACGACTACCGGCTTGAAGGTGCCCATCACGCTCCATTTCAGTGTCACGACGATCGCGACTGCCATCGCCGCCAGCGCAAGGGCGACGAGCGGCGCTGCCGCCAGCATGACCGCCACCCCATGCGTCTCGTAGCTCAGGATCAGCACCGCGAGGCCAAGCCCGGCAAGGAGGAGGAGGGTCAGCGTGGGAATGAGAATACGACAGGCGTCGATAATCGCGCGCTGCACATAGAGCGCGCGCGTCGGCTTGAACGTCTGCCACTCACCGAAGCCTCCCACCCTCTGACGGTTGGGAAGGGCAAAGGCAGGCGAGCCCAGCCAGTCCGTGCCGTCCGGTATCGGTGCCTGCGAGGGAGGAACCGAGAGCACGCCCAAGAGGCAGCGGTCGCCCACCGCAGCGCCGGGGGGCAACATGGCGCCGTTACCGACGAAGCTTCTGCTGCCGACGCGGTTGCCGCGCAGCTCGAAGCGTCCGCCGAAGCTGCGGCGACCACCAATGAAGCAGCCGTCGGCAAAGAAGCTGCTGTGGCCCGCGACAAGCAACTCAGGCGTAAAGCAGAACACGGTCGAGAGCTCGGCGTGCCCCCCGATGCGTGCACCGAAAAGCCGCATGAGAGGCGGCAGATAGAGCGTGGTGAAAACCGGCAGCATCGCGGCCCGGGTCGTCCGCATCAGGCCAGAGGCCAGCCAGTGGCGCAGGTAAGCCATTGAGTAAAGGTCGTGAACGCCGGACATGGGGCGCCAGAGAAGGAGCTTCTTGAGCGCGGCCACCCAGACGCAGGAGAGCGCAATGGCGAGCGGCAGCACAAGCACGCTGGCGAGCAGCGCAGGAAAAATAACCCCATGCGCCGCTGCCAGTATCAAGAGCGCGAGCGCAAGCAAGGGCGGTGCCGCGAGGAAGAGAACGCAGAGATAGGCGATGCCAAACGCCATTACGGTGAATAGCGCCACGCGGACGGGCCCGCTGCGTCGCAGCGGACCCTGCGGCACGGAAACGTCGGCTGCCTGCGCCGGAGCGCCACGTTGGCCTTGGCCCACCGCCAACGCCGCCCCATCTGGCAACAGCGACTGGTCGTCGAGCCGCGCACCGTCGCCCATGCGCACGTCGAGGCCGAGGGCGCTATGAGCGCCGATGAAGCACCTGCTTCCCACATCGATGCCGCCGATGCGCAGCATTCCGTTCTCAACACGGCAGCCCAGCAGCTGGGTGTCCGCGCCGATGCTGGTATCGTCGCCGATGCGCACGAGATCGAAAATGGAGCACAGGGCGGTATCGAGCGCGCAATGGCGCCCAACCTTCGCTCCCATCAGCCGGTAATAGACGCTCATCAACGGCGTCCCGGCAAATAGCGCGGCGCCGTTCATGGCTTGAAGGCGCGAGACCAGCCACCAGCGCAAGTAGTAGCCGCCCCAGAGCGGGTAGGCGCCGGGGCGGTAGCGCCCAATGACCAGCCACTTCGCAGCGATGCTCAAGGCGAGCATCGCCGGCCACAGACACAACAGCAGGGAGACTGCGATAAAAGCTGCCGCAACGACCGAGCTCCGGCCCCGCAAAACGTCGTCTGCAAGCGGCACCACAATCATCAACGGCAGCAGCGCGAGGCCAAACAGGAGCATATTGAGCAGCGACTGCGCCAGCACGAATGCAAAACGAGGCATGGCCGAGCGTCGACCGCCCTCCGCGCTGTGGCTGTCCATGGTGGCTGGTTGCGGCGCCATCGTTTTTTGCTCGATGTGCTGCGCAAGCGCCCGCACCGTGGGAAACGCGTAAACGTCGCGCACGGCAGCCTCGAGGCCCGTGCGACTGCGCAGCAAAGCCGTCATCTGCGCTGCCAGCAGGGAGTGGCCTCCGAGATCGAGGAAGAAATTCTGCTCGACCCCGACCGCCGGCACTTTGAACAGGGCGGCCCAGACGGCCGCGATGCCCGCTTCCGTCGACGTTGCCGGGAGCACGGCTGCAGCGCCCACATCGATCAACGCGGCCGATGGTTTTGGAAGGCGCCTGCGGTCCACCTTGCCGCTTGCGAGCATCGGCAGCTCGTCGATGACATCGAAAAAGGCAGGCACCATGTAGGCCGGCAGCCGCGCGCGCAGCTCACCCAGCAGCGCGGCGCGATCAAGCACCGCCGCGGGTTGATCGAGCACCACCCAAGCGGCGAGGCTTTGGGTCCCGTGATCATCATGCAGCTGCGCCACCGCGCCGCGCACGTGTGGCTGCTGCAGCAAGACCGCTTCGATCTCGGCGAGCTCGACCCGGTAGCCGCGGATCTTCACCTGGGTATCGATACGTCCGAAATATTCGACCTCGCCATCCACATTGATGCAAGCGAGGTCGCCGGTTCGATAGAGGCGCCGCCCATCATGGGGGGAGATTACGAAGCTCGCCCGGGTCAGATCGGGCCGGTTTAGGTAGCCGCGCGCAATTCCCGGACCGCCCAGATAGAGCTCGCCCTGGCAGCCCCGCGGCACGGGGCGCATGTCGGCGTCGAGCACGAGCACATCATATCCTTCGAGCGGCCGGCCGAGCGTGATGCGGGCTCCCGGAACGCACACGGCGGCGGTTGCATTTACGGTCGCCTCGGTCGGGCCATACACGTTGAGCATCAGCCTGCCCGGCTGTGCCCAGCGCTCGACCAGCTGCGGCTGGCAAACCTCCCCGCTCACCACCAGCTGCCGCAACGAGGGCACTGGCTCGGTCATGGTCGTGAGCATGGTCGGGACTGTCGAAAAGAAGCTTATGCGCTCGCGCACAAGATAGCGCGCGAGATCGTTGCCGAACCGCGGCGCGTCCTTCTCTGGCACGACCAGCGTCGCTCCATTGGAGAATGCCATCCACATTTCCTCGACCGAGCCGTCAAAGCCGAGCGAGAAGCCCTGATACACGCGATCGTGCGGCGCGGTGCGGCAGACGCGGTTGAACGCGTGGACGAAGTGGACGACGTTGCGATGCTCGGTCAGGACGCCCTTCGGCCGACCGGTCGTGCCCGACGTATAGATCACGTAGCAGAGGTCGTGCGGCGAGAGCCCGGTCTCGGCGCGCGCGGGACGCGCGCTCGATGCTGCGGCGACGCCGGCAGCATCATCGAGCGTGATCACGCAGCCGCAGAACAGCGCTGACATGCGCGCAAGCTGCGTGCGCTCGGTCAGCAAGCCGGCAAGCGCGGCTTCTTCGATGATGAAGCGGATACGCTCGTCCGGATGGGCCGGATCGATCGGCACATACGCAGCTCCCGCCTTCAGACAGGCGAGAATGCCGATAATGGGAAGCTCGGACCGCTCTAACGCGATGCCGACGAGCGCGCCGCGTCCGATGCCGAGCTGCCGGAGGTGGTTGGCAAGTTGATTGGCGCGCCGCTCGAGGGCCGAATAGGACATCGAGAGCTGTCCGCACACCAGTGCGGGCGTGTTGCCGCGCGCGTCGGCCTGGCGCTCGAACAGCTCATGGAGACACGCGGCCGCTTCGGGCAGGAAGGCGTCGGGGCTCGCCGCCTCCTCAAGGCATTGCGTTATATCCTCGCCCCCGAGCATCGACTGCGCTCAACTTCTTCTTTCCTGCCGCTCTGCTTGCGGTCGTATGCTCTCCATCTCGCGAATGCAACTCCGAAACCGAATCTGAACACCTGTTCACGCCGTTCTCTGAATGGATGTTCATCGGCACAACTTATTTTTTGTCATGTTGCCCAACCGCATCACATTATCCTTGCAAAGATGTTAGGCTGATTGATCTAACAATCCGCCTCCGGCCGGCTTGGGAGCCGCGCCCGTTCACGCGCAGTTCAGAAACAGGGATGTATCAGGAGCGGATGAGGTACAACCCCTGGCCCGACGTCTCCCGCGACGAGTTCGAGGATAACGGCTGGCAGGACCGCAATGCGGTCACCCGACTGCCGCAGCTGAGGGCTGCGCTCGAGGGACTCGCGCCCGCCGATGTCCTGGCCGAGATCGAGGCCGGCCTGAGCAGGAGTGGCATGTCGATCCGGCTCAATCCGTACATGCTCTCTCTGATCGATTGGGCGAATGCCGAAACTGACCCGATCCGTCGTCAGTTTCTGCCGATGCGCTGCGAGCAGGAGGATGACCATCCCTGTCTCGAGGTCGATTCCCTTGCCGAGCGTCAGCATTCTCCGGTCCCGAGCATCGTGCACCGCTATCCGGACAAGGTGCTGTTCCTGGTAACCTCAGTGTGCCCGGTCTATTGCCAATATTGCACGCGCAGCTATGCGGTCGGGCAGGATACGCAGCTCATCCAGAAGGATCACGTGACCAGCGCGCAGAATTGGCTGCCCGCGCTCGATTACATCCGCTCGCATCCGCAGATCGAGGACGTGGTGGTGTCCGGGGGCGATCTTGCCCGCCTCAAGCCCGCGCACGTGCGCTCGCTGGGCAATGCGCTGCTCGACATCGAGCATGTCCGGCGCATCCGGCTTGCGACCAAGGTGCTTTCGGTGCAGCCCATGAAGATTCTCACCGATCATGAATGGGTTGCCGCCGTGCTGGAGCTGGTCGCCCGCGGGCGCGCCATGTTCAAGGATGTCTGCCTGCACACGCATTTCAATCATCCCAATGAGGTCACGCCAACCGTGGAGGCGGCAATGCGGCGCCTGCACGAGCATGGCGTGTTCGTCCGTAACCAGGCGGTGCTGCTGCGCGGCGTCAATGACGACGCCGTCACCCTGCGATCGCTGATCAAACGCCTGGGACGGATCAACATCCACCCCTACTACGTGTATCTGTGCGACATGGTGAAGGCGACCGAGCATTTTCGCCTGCCGCTGAAGACGGCGCAGCGGTTGGAAAAGGAAGTGCGCGGCACCACCGCTGGCTTCAATACGCCGCTGTTCATCGTCGATACGCCGTCCGGCAAGCGCGACGTGCACAGCGCCGAATTCCACGACAGCGAGTACGGCGTGTCGGGCTTTCTCTCGCCCGCGGTCGCACCCGGACAGATGCGCTACTATTTCGACCCTTTGCGCTCGCTCGGCGCCGCGGCCGCGCAGGCATGGGAGCGGTCCGATGCCCGCCAGTCAATCCTTGCGCTCATGGCGGCGAAAACGCAGCCGCCGAGGGTCCTGGTCGCACTGAACGGCGCACATTCCGCCGCGCATCAAAAGCGCGTGCGCCGAAATGCCCCGCACGAGCTTTCGATGCTGCCAGGCGGACATGCGGGCGAGCGGCTCACCCGCGCCGGGCATTGCAAGGAGCCTTTGCGCGCAAGGGGGCGGAATTCCGCATCCGAGGCGCACGGCGCACAGCCGGCATAGGCGACTGTCCAAGAAAACTGCCTGCTCGGCAACGCTCACCTACGCTGCCGAAGTGAATTGCCTATCCTTGCCGGTCCCAAATCACAAGGGATAATGTCGCGCTTGGCTTGCACCCCAGGCCGACCGGAGAGCATCCAATGCCAGATGCCGCAGGCGAACCACGGCCTCTGCTGCCGGCGCTGAAGCCATTCTACGAGGCGGTGATTCCGCTGTCCTGGCTGGTGATCCGCATCGCGGTCGGCTGGAATCTCCTGGTGCATGCCTGGAATAAAGCCCCTGCAGCCCGCGCCATTCCCGGATTCGCCAGCATGGGCCTCGAGCCGGCCGCTCTCTGGTACTGGGGCAGCTGGCTCATCGAAGGACTTGGCGGGCTCGGCATCCTGCTCGGCCTGTTCACGCGGTTTTTTGCTGCGGCGGTCGCAATCGAGATGTTCGTGATCTTTTGCATCTATTGGCACACGGGGTTTTCCTGGCTCGCGCGCGGCTACGAGTATGTGCTGCTGTGGGGCCTGGTTGCGTTTGCCATTGCGCTGCGCGGCGGCGGCCCGTATTCGCTCGATCGCAAGATCGGAGTGGAGCTCTGACTTACTGCGTCGGCGCCCTCGCCTGGCATATCGCCGACCACAGGCGACCCGGCGTGGCGGGCATGTCGAAATGTGCTACGCCGGCGGAATCCAGTGCGTTAAGCACCGCGTTGAGGCAAGCCGCACCTGCTCCCGTGGTTCCGGCTTCGCCTGCGCCCTTGGCACCAAGCTTGTTGGCGGGAGATGGCACAGTGTGTTCCAGAGTGCGCATACCCAGAAAGAGATCTGCGCGCGGCATGATATAGTCCATGAAGCTGCCGGCAATGAGCTGCCCGTTCTCCTCGTCATAGAGGCAATTCTCGCCGAACACCTGGCCGGCACCCTGCATCACGCCGCCATGCAGCTGGCCATCGGCCAGAATGTGGTTGACGACATTCCCGATATCATCGACGGCGGTGTAGTCGACCACCTTGATCCACCCGGTCGTCCTGTCGATCTCGACCTCGGCGACATGGGCCCCACTGGGAAAGGCGCGCGCAATCGGCATGTCGGCGACGGTGTCGAGCGGATGGGGAGAAAGGAAGGCGCATTGCCGCATGATCTCGACAAAGGTGACGGCGCGGTCGGTGCCTTTCACGAGATAGCGTCCATCGCGGTATTCGACGTCCTCACCTGAGACTTCAAGCGCCTCGGCGGCGAATGGCCGACCCTTCTCGATCACCTGCTCGGCCGCAAGCTTGTAGGCGCTGCCATGGGAGAGGACAGTGCGCGAGCCGATCGCGGGGCTCCCGGTGAGCGCCGGACCATCGGGGTCGCCGGCGCGCAGCACGATCTGCGCCGGGTCGAGACCGAGGGCGGCCGCAACCAGCTCAGGAAAAATGGTCTCATGGCTTTGACCGCTCGGTCCGGCAACGCTGTAGAGAGCAATCTCGCTCTCGCTGAGAAAACGGATTGCCACCTGATCTTTCGGGGTCAGGCCGCCGCCCGAGGGCTCAAGAAAGATTGCGCACCCGATGCCGCGCAGCGCGCCGCGGCGAGCGGCCTCTCTGCGCCGCTGCGCAAACTTCCGCCATCCCGATGCGTTCTCTGCCTTTGTGATCGGGCCGGCGAAATCGCCGCTGTCGAACACGGAGCCGGTGAGCGTCCGATAAGGCATCTGGTCGCGAGCAATGATGTTCCGGCGCCGGATCTCGAGTGGATCGATACCGAGCATGACGGCGGCGGCATCGGCCAGCCGCTCGACGATGTAGATCGCCTCAGGACGCCCGGCGCCGCGATAGGCGTTGGTGGGAGCGGTGTTGGTCATGAGCAGGCGATGCCGGCCATGGAGCGCTTCCACCCGATAAGCGCCCGCCCCAATGGTGAGACCATTGAAACAGTTGGTAAACGAGCCGGCCTGCGACAGATACGCGCCGCAATCGCACAGCCAGCTCGTGCGCAGCGCGATGAAACGGCCGCGCGCGTCGACCGCAAGCTCGCCCTCGAGGCGGATAGCACGGCCGTGATTGTCGGTCAGGAAATCCTCGGAGCGGGTGGAAAGCCACTTGATCGGACGGCCGAGCTTCCTCGCCATGTAGAGCATGAGGGGATACTCGGAGAATGGCGCGGTGCGCGCCCCGAAGGCTCCGCCAACATCGACCATGTTGACGCGAACCTTTTCCGGCGCCACCCCCAGCATCGTTGCCAGCGCGTCCCGCATGGCAAATGCGCCCTGATGTGCGCATCTGATCTCATAGGTCTCGGCTTGCGTATCGTACCAGGCGAGCGCGGCGCGCAGCTCCATGGGCGTGGGCGCCACGCGGGGACTTTCCATCCTCACCCGTGCGATGTGCGCGGCCTGCTCGATCAGCTCGGCGGTCCTGGCGGGATCGCCGTACTCGAAATCGAAGCAGACGTTGTTCGGGATGCTCGCGTGAACGCAGCCCTGCGCGGCAAGCGCCTTGTCGAATCCGATGACAGCCGGCAGCTCGTCGAGCTCCACCTCGATCAGATCGGCGGCATCACGCGCAACCTCGCGCGATTGCGCGACCACCATGGCGAGCTCCTCGCCGAGGAAACGAACGCGGTCGGCCGGCAACAACGGCCGCTCGGGAATGCAGATTTTCATGCCGTCGCGGCCGGTCAGCGGAGCAATCGGCGGGAGCGTGCGAAATCCCGCCGCCGCAACATCGCCGGCCGTTACCACCGCAACCACGCCCGGCAGGCGCGCGGCCGGGCGCACATCGAGCGAGCGAATGAGTGAATGCGCGCGGTCGGAGCGCTTGAAGCTTGCGTAAAGCTGCCCCGGCAGATTCCAGTCGTCGCTATAGCGGCCGCGGCCGGTTACGAAACGCTGATCCTCCCGGCGACCCTTGAATGCGGAAGCCATGCAACAGGCCCTTCACACGACCGGAGATCCGGCACGCGCAGGCAGGAGATGCGCACCTTCCCTCCAGCGGGCAACAAATGCCTGGGAGCGATCCAACTAAAATGCGCAGCAAGGCGCCCCTGCGGGCGCAGGCCTAGCGTCTTTTCTTCTTGGAGCGACGATGACCCAGTGAGAGGCCGAGGCTGAATGCCTTCTGCCGCAACGCACCCGGCGTGCGCTTCATTGATCTTACAACCGTCCTGATGGGAGATTTGTTTTTCGAATGATCTCTGAGCTCGCGCTCATCTGCTTTGGTCCACGGACGCCGTGCCGCACGCCTCTTCTTCGCCTTTTTGGCCATTTCTCTCTCTCCATGATTCGCGGCCGCGAATAGCCCACGCCCGCATGTCTACAACGCACAGGTTTTCTTGCCTAGAGATATCCGGATTTTTTGCTGGTGACAGATTTGGAAGCGCCTGGCGTCACAATATCAAAGATTTGCAGGCTCGTTCGCTCTTTTAGAACTCAGCTGGAGCCACGCGAGGCGCCTGCCAATATTGTGGACAACTCGAAGCCGGCGGTCAACACCTGATCGCCCGCCGTCTCAGTAGGTCGCCCGTCCGCCTGAGATGTCAAAGACAGCGCCCGTTGTAAACGAGCATTCAGCCGAGCTGCAGAATGCGACCAGCGCCGCGATCTCATCGACTTCCACGAAACGGCCTTTCGGAATCTTCGAAAGCATGAAGTCGATGTGCTGCTGCGTCATCTGCGCGAATATCGCGGTGCGCGCGGCAGCGGGCGTGATGCAATTGACTGCGATGTCGTGAGCGGCAAGCTCCTTAGCGAGCGATTTCGTCAGTGCAATGACGCCGGCTTTGGAGGCGGAATAGGCACAGGCATTGGGATTGCCCTCCTTGCCGGCAATCGAGGCAATGTTGACGATCCTGCCGTAACCGCGGGCGATCATGGCAGGCACAATCGCCCGGCAGCAGAGGAAGGTGCCGGTCAGATTGATGTCCAGAACTTCTTCCCAGGCGGCGATCGGATAGTCCCACGTGGCCATGTTCGGGCCCGCAATGCCCGCATTGTTCACCAGCACATCGATTTGCCCAAATACTTTGAGCGTGATCTCACGCGCGTCCTCGACCGCAGAAAGGTTGCGGACGTCGCAGCCGACCGGCTTGGCCGCTCCGGCGCGGGAAAGCTCACCGCAGGCGCGGCTTGCCAGATCAAGGTCACGGTCCCAGATCGCGACCGCCGCGCCGGATGCGAGCAAGCGTTCGGCGATCGCTCGCCCGATGCCCTGCGCCCCGCCGGTGACGACAGCGACGCGGCCCTTGAGGTCGATCTGATTGCTCATCTGCGGCTCCAAGGTGTGGGCACTAGTGAGCTGCCCGGTATCCTGCCTGAATGTATCTTTGCCGACACACGGCCGTTAAATCCGGCAGCTCGCGTCTCTGCCAGTTCTGAGTTTAGCGGACGAGAGAACCTACAATCGAATTGTTTCAAAGAGAGCAAGTGCATTAATCCGAGCCCCCGCCCCGAAAATCACTGTCGTTGGAACGAGTCTAATCCAGGATTCAGATCAACTCCAATCTATTCCTTCAGATTGTTCTACTTCCAATAATCCGTTCCGGCGTTGACTTTCAGTACTCGCACCATATCGTCGCGAAGCAGCTCATTTGAGTTCGAAATGCTGCATGCCGCGGGGATCGGGGGAGTCCAACATGCATCTGAGCGTTGCTGCACACTTATCAGATATGTGGGGCGACGCTGTGCATCCCTGCGCAGCGCATAGCCGCTTTCTCAGATTGCTCGAAGTACGCATGAATGTCGGCGTGCGCATTGCGCGCCAAGGGGTGGAACAAGCCACGCTAAGGCGACTTTTCATTGCAGCGGTGGCTCTCATCGCGATGGCTGACGGCTCCGTTCACGCTGCAGACCGGCCTGTGCCACCGAAGTCGCCGACTTGCACCGCAAATTGGTGGCAAGGATGGTATCTCGGCATCAATGGCGCGGCCGCCGGCTATACGGCTTACCGCACCGATCAGGACGCACAGCTGATCCCAGGGAGCGCTGCAACCTACACGCAAAAGCAGTCAGGCATCTTCGGCGGTGGCGGACAGCTCGGCTATAACTGGACGACGTGTCACGGGTTGCTTGGAATCGAGGTCGACGGCGACGATGGAAGCATCGTCGCTTCGACCGGTGTCCTGCCGAATTCGCCGCTTTCAAACGCTTCGATCACGAGCCGGCTCAATGCGCTCGTGACCGCGCGCGTCCGCGCTGGCATCGTGGGTGACAACACCTGGCTGATGTATGCGACCGGCGGGGTCGCCTCGGTTCACACGCTCACCACCCATCTCAATCTCGCCAGCGAGCAGTTTACATTCAGTGACTGGCGCTGGGGCTGGACTGCAGGCGTCGGCGCCGAACTGCGCATTTCGGACAATATCAGTCTACGCTCTGAGATGCTCTATGTCGGTATCGCTGACCGCACCTATACCTTCGTCAGCCCGGCCCTGGGGACCGGCAACTTCGCTCACAGCGACTCGATCTGGCTCGCCCGCGTCGGGATCAACGTCAAGCTCGGGTTCGACCCGGCCATTCCGACCTACTGAGTGGCAGCGGCGAGGGCATGCAGATGTGGAACCCACCACGTATTTTCATCGTGCTGGCGACAGCGGCCGCGACACTAAGCGGGAGCTCGGGGCTCGCATCCGGCGAGCCGGCCAAACCCTCGGCGATGCCAACGCCTGCTGCTGCGCTTTCGAACGAGGAGTTGCTGCGCGACCTGCACTGCATGGAGCAGCGCCTTCGCGCGCTCGAGAACGAGCTGAAGTCCCGCCCCGGGACACCGACGCCCGCAGAAGGCCCGCGACCCGCAACGGAAACGGTGAAGCCTTTCCCCATGTGTTGGGTACGGGGCGAAAAGCCCACCAAGCCATCGGACGAGGAAGAACCTAAACGGCCCGCGGGTGCGACCGAATCCACGCCAAAACCCGCCGCTGCGTCCGGCAAACCGAGCGACACGCCCACACCGGCGACGGACCCCTGCGCGCCCCTTCCGAAGACCGCCTCGCCGACCCCGGCCACAACCCCGGCTACGCCGCCGCCGGGAGCCGCCGCACCGGCTGCTCCGCAACAATTGTTGCCACCTTTGCCGGGCGGCCCGCCGACAGGCAGCGAAACTCCGGGCAAGCCAGGAAGCAAACCCATCCTCGGGATAACGGAATCTCCCATTCCAGGCTTGAGCATTGGTGCCTATGGCGAGATCAAGTACGGGGCCATTCAGAACCCGGTCGCCAACGGGCAATGGCAGAATGGTTTCGATGCCCACCGGCTGGTGCTTCTGCCCACCTATGCGATCACCCCGAATATCATCTTCAACGCCGAGATCGAGTTCGAGCACGGCGGCATCGCCTTCGATTCCGACGACAAGCTGCATGGATCGGTCGACGTCGAGCAGATCTTCGTCGATTTCCTCATCCATGATCGACTCAACTGGCGCTCTCCCGGCATCGATCTCGTTCCAATCGGGTACATCAATCAGCATCACGAGCCGACACAGTTTTACAGCGTCAAGCGGCCGGAGCTCTATAACGGGCTCATTCCCTCGACCTGGAGAGTGCCGGCGACCAGCATCTATGGAACAGTCGTTGACGGAATCAAATATCAGCTGCAGATGAGCAGCGCGCTGGAGGACTTCAGCGACGATTTCGGCCTGCGCACGGATGCCAATACGGTACCGATTGCCGACCCGGTCACGCAGCTGCCGCTACCCTACGCCCCGGGGATTACGGGCCTTGAAGCGCTCGGTCTCGCGCGCCCGGTGGTCGGCGACTTCCGCCAGCTCAGCAACGATCTCGCCTGGGCCGGCAAGCTCGACTTCACGCCTCCGGCCGTGCCGGGATTGGGCTTCAGCGTGAGCGGCTATTACACCCCGAACGCCACGCCGCGCGGAGCGCACGACGATTTCGGCAATCCGCTGGGACGCTCCAGCCTCACCATGTTCGATGCGGAATTCCGCTATCGCATCCCGAAGACCTGGTTGGAGCTGCGCGGGGAATACGTGCGCGCGACATTCGGAAACCCGATCAACCTGCGCGCCAACAACGATGCCGATCCCACCAACAATGTTGGCAAGTTCATGTGGGGCCACTCTTATGAGGCTGCGATGCACATCCCGCTCGGGACGATCCTGAGCGGTGAATGGAAGGCTGTTCCATTCTATCGCTACACCTATCAGAACTTTCAGACTTGCGCCTACGGCCAGCCCGGTGGAGTGGCCCAGGTCGACCCCTGCCTGCAGACAGGCGATGGGCAGATGCGTTTCCAGGACTTTGGCGTGGCGGTCTTTCCATCGCCCAAGATCGTCTTAAAGGCCACCTATCAAAGGGTGAGGAACAATAATCCGCTTGGTGCGCAATCGGATTCCATCCTGGGTGGGGTCGGGTTCTTCTTCTGACGCTCAGCATCGGGTGACGCATGACGAGGTGGGCGAATTGGATTACACCGGCTGCGCTGGTCATGTCCGCCGGCTCGGCCGCGCATGCAGTTCAATATCTCTCCATCGCCCAGGCGCAAAAGCATGCCTTTCCTGCAGCAACGAGTTTCGCGATCGTGCAGGCGGATCGCATCTGGCGGGCCGAAGCCGGTGGTCGTGTCCTTGGCTTCTTCATCTTCGACCGCGTGATCGGCAAGCACCTCTATATCGACTACTCGGTTGCACTCGATCCGGCAGGCCGCATCCGCCAGGTCGACATCCTCGCCTATCGTGAATCCTATGGCGGCGAGATCAGGTCGCCCAGCTGGCTCGCGCAGTTCGTGGGCAAGTCCAACGCCAGTCCGCTGCAGGTGGGCAACGACATCCGCAACATTTCCGGGGCCACGCTGTCGTCGCAGCATGTGACCGAGGGGGTGAAAAGGATCATGGCCATTGCAAACCGTCTCAAATAGCGTGCGCCAGGCGCGGCCACTGCTTGGTACGTTCGTGGAAATCTCGGCTGCAGGGGCTGCTGCCCCGGCGATGCATGCGGCCGTGGAGGCGGCATTCGGCGCTGTTGCCGCGGTGCACGGACTCATGAGCTTTCATGATCAGGCAAGCGACGTTTGCCGCCTCAACGCCGAGGCCTGCACGCGTCCGGTCAAGGTGCATGCCTGGACCTTCCAGGTCATCAAAGCCGCACTCGACTTGCATCGGCGCTCGGCAGGCGCCTTCGATATCGCGGTTGCTCCGGTCTTGCAGGACATGGGCCTGCTCCCTCGCCATTACGACCGATCGTGTTCGGGCAAGCCTGCAACCGCGCAAGCAATCGAGTTCATTCCTCCTCGCCGCGTTCGCTTCACGAATAGCAACGTCAAGATCGACCTGGGCGGAATAGCCAAGGGTTTCGCAGTCGATCGCGCGATCGATGCACTGCAAGCACACGGCGTGCCGCGTGGCCTGGTCAACGCGGGCGGCGATCTCGGCGTGTTTGGAGCTCCCGAAGCGGTCCATGTTCGCGATCCGCGCGATCCGCGCCGCCTGATGTGCTGCGTCCTCTTGCGCGATGGGGCGCTCGCGTCGAGCGGGAGTTGCTTTGATGCTCTACGCGCATCGAAGATTATCGGCTCGGCGATCATCGATCCGAAGATCGGGACGCGCCCGCGCACCATCGCCGGCGCGACCATACGCGCACCATGCTGCTTGCTTGCCGATGCCTTGACCAAGGTGGCCATGATCGCTGGCCCGTCTGCGGCCCCAGTGCTTGAGCATTACCGCGCCAGCGCCCTGATTGTTCTTCGCGACGGCAGCGTGCGCATGACCCGCGATTTCGAAGGCGCCGTGTGCCTTGCGGCTTGATCCTCGTTTCCGGCTGGCGCTCTATGCCGCCTTTGCGTCCCTTTTCTCCACGGGTGCCGGCTGGCTCGCTGCCGATCGGATGATGCGGCACAGTTCGAGCTCCGTCGAGGCGTGGCAGACCGCGTCGGCCACCCTTCTCATGCTGCACGGCGGGGTCGCCATGGCCACGCTCATGCTGCTGGGCGCACTTTTTCCGCTGCACATGCAGCGCAGCTGGCGAAGCGGAAGAAACCGCCTGACCGCGGCTGCCATGGTGGCTTTCAACGCCGCGCTCGTGGTGACGTCATTCGGCCTCTATTATGCGGGATCCGAAACCATCCGACCCTGGATGAGCGATATGCACACCGGGCTCGGGCTGCTGCTGCCCGTTCTTGTTCTTGTCCACGTCACCGTTGGCAGGCGCGGGTTCTAAGCCGTCAGCTCTCGTCCGGTTTGCCGATATGATGCTGGGCGTACAGCTCGAGGCCGAGCTTGGCGACAAGGTCGAGTTGCGTTTCCAGAAAGTCGATGTGCTCCTCCTCATCGTGCATCAGCTGCTCGAAGAGGTCGCGCGACACATAGTCCTTGACCGAGTGGCAGTGAGTGGCCGCTTCCTGATAGAGGGCACGGGCAGACATCTCAGACGCCAGGTCACAGTCGAGGATCTCCTTTACGGTCTGCCCGATGCGCAGCGGATCGAGCACCTGCATGTTCGGCATGCCCTCGAGAAAGATGATACGCGCAGTAAGCTTGTCGGCATGCTGCATCTCCTCGATCGATTCTTCGCGCCACTTCTTGGCGAGCGCCTTGTACCCCCAATTGTCGAGGAAGCGGTAATGCAGCCAATACTGATTGATCGAGGTGAGCTCGCTGCGAAGCCCTTTGTTCAGATATTCAATGACCCTCGGATCGCCTCTCATGCGGCGCTCTCCTGGTACGATTTGTGTCGATCACCTGATGCGACGGCAGCTGCATTCCGCAAAAACGCACGAGAGCCGCGCCAGAAGCGGGCGCTCGCTGCACGATCTAATATCCAGAAAGTTGCCTGATCAACCCCCGCACAAACGATCCCCGGCAAATGCGCCTCCGGCGACCGCTTCGTCCATGATGCGGCGAATGGTGCGCGCGCAACGACCGCACTGCGGGCTGCAGCCGAGGCAGCCATAAACCTCCCCCGTGGTGCGAGGCATTGCCGGCGTAGAAAGCGCTGTCCGCACGTCATGATCGCTGAGCACATTGCAAGAACAAACGATCATGGCGGGCAAAAGCTCCCTGGATACTTAGTCCCGTCTGCAACCAACTAGCCCAAGCGAGCCGCCGAGGCAAAAGCAATCGACTGAATTTACATGCATTCCAAACTGGCCGCCCGCTCCCGGTCCATGCGCGGCCTAGATGAAGAGGCGTCCGCCCTCCTTGATCTCGATCAAAGAGGGCCGCCCTGCATGACCGACGGTCGAAAAACCACGCAGCCGCCGTGACATAAGCACGCATCCCCACCAAGGCCCGCGGCCTTTCATGGCAGGCATCCAGACGGGAAAAAAGCTTGAATTTTCCCGTGATGCCCCCCATTTTGGCGGCGGAGGCTGGCGCTGCAAGGACGCCGGCCTCTCTGCTTAATCCCCTATTTTGCCGACCGGCGCCGCCCCGTGTGGCTCCGAGCCCGGAGCAAGAGAGCGGGCGATGCGCGGGGCTGCTGGCTTGCTGCGTCGGTTTGATGCACTCGCCGGTGGTTCAGCAAACACGTAGAGGAACGCTACCCGATGGCTCATGATATGGATGGGCTGCTGCAGGATTGCCGAAACAGCGTGCCGGCGCAGCGCCACGAGGCAACGGATCTGCCTGATGTACAGGACGCAGGACTCGGGCTGAGCCCCGAGCGGCTGCCTCGTGCGTTCGCGCGGCAACAGCCGCCTGCGCGCGCTGCGCAACAGAAGCCCGTTGACGATGAGGAGTTGCCGGAGGAGGACTCCGCCGATCAGTTGATCGAGCAGTTGACCAGCCGCAGCTCCACGGTCCCTCCTACTGAAAGCTCCCGCCGCGAGATTGGTTTCTCCCGCGACCTCGTCGATACCTATTTCCGGCAGATGGGCAGCGCCGAGCTGCTGACGCGCGAACAGGAAGTTGCGCTCGCCAAGCGCATCGAGGCCGCTCAGATCGCGGTTCAGCAGAGTCTTTGCGCCATTCCCATGCTGATCGAGCGCCTCGCGCAGTGGGAAAGCGATCGGCGCGCGTGCAGCTTGCGCCTGGGAAATCTCATCGATCTGGCGATGCATAGTACAGATGCATCCGGCCGGCAGCCGGCGCACGCTGAAGCAATGGTTGAAGAGGAGAATGCCGAGCGCGAGGCCGAACGGGAGGCGGCTGTGCTCATCGAGGTCGGCGCGCGTCTTGAAGCCGTGGCCGAGATTGCGAAGGAGATCGGCGCCGTGGCCCGCAGGCGCGTGGCCGCGCTTGAGCGCGGGCGGGAGCCGTCCCGGCGCGACCGAGCACGCCTCAAGCAGCTCGCGTCGAGCGTCGCGGGCACAATCGGTAACCTGTGGCTGCATCCCGACCGGATCAAGGAACTAACCGAAGACCTGGAACGCGAGCAGCGCATTGTGGCGGGCATCGATCGCGAGCACCTGAAGCTCGCCGCATGCTGCGGGATCGGGCGCACCGACCTGCTCGAGCAGTATCTCGGCCACGAGCTCGATCCGCAGTGGCCGGCGCCGGCAGGCGCACGGCCGGTACGGAACTGGCGGCGCTTCGCCAAGCAGCATTCGGCGCGACTTACGCAGTTGCGCAATGAGCTCGTCGCGGTCGCGCAGCGCACCGGGTTGCCGATTGCTGACCTGCGCGCCACCGGGGCCGAAGTCAATCGCGCCCGGCGAGCGCTCGCGGCCGGCCGCGAGGAGATGGTCCGGGCACATTTGCGGCTGGTTGTGGCCATTGCCAAGAAGTACCGCCGCAACAGCTCGCTTGACCTTCTTGATCTGATCCAGGAAGGCAATATGGGTCTGATGCATGCCGTCGAAAAGTTCAACTATCGACGCGGTGTGAAGGTATCGACCTATGCGGTGTGGTGGATTCGCCAATCCATTGCGCGCGCGATTGCCGACCAGGGCCGCACCATCCGGATTCCTGTTCACATGACGGAAACCGCGGGCAAGGTGCTGCGTGAGCGGCGCAAGTTTCGCCAGAGCCACGGCCGCGAGGCTCAGTCCGCCGAGATTGCCGCACGCGCCGGCATGCCGATCGCGCGCGTGGAGCAGGTGCTCACGATCGTGCAGGAGCCCACCTCGCTTGACCTGCCGATCGGAGAGGACGGCGATGCGACGCTGGGCGATCTGATCGCGGCCGCCGACGGCGTTGATCCGCAGGCCGCCGCGGAGGCAAGCGCGCTGGCAAGCTCGGTGACCGAGGCGCTTGCAGGGCTCACCCCGCGCGAGCAGCGCATCCTGCGCATGCGGTTCGGCATCGGGGATGCGCGCGATCACACGCTGGAGGAGGTCGGCCAGGTGTTCGGAGTGACCCGCGAGCGTATCCGGCAGATCGAGGCGAAGGCCCTGGAGAAGCTGCGCGATCCTGCGCTTGCCCGCAAGCTGATGACATTCGCGGAATAGAACGGCAAAGCGGTAGGGCGGATCAGGGAAGCGTAATCCGCCCTACCAACTTTCGCGATCGCGGCTCAAATCTCTATCCTCTGGAACTCGATGGGAAACGCGTGCATGCGTTGCGCGCCGCTCTGCGTGATCTCAACGGTCTCGGCGAACACACAGCCAGTCTTGCCCTCGCGCCATTTCGGATCGAACAGGTCAGTGTTGAACGCGAACACCATCCCCGGCTCGAAGCGATCGCCGACCTCCTTGATGGCCTTGCGGTCGGCCGCAATCGCGTGGTGGCGATAGCGCGGGTACTCCAGCGAGGCGAGCCCGTGCCCGTGAATGCCGGCCTCGCAGATGCCGAGCCCGCGCGCATCGATCTCGTCCTTGACCGCCTCGAGCGCCACGGAGATCGTCTTGCCCGGCCCGAAGCTCTCCAGCCCACGCTGGTAGGCGGCAATACAGCCCTCGTAGATCGCAAGCTGCCTGTCCTCGGGCTCACCGAGGCAAAAGGTGCGCTCGACGTGGGTGAAGTAGCCGCCGAGCTTGGGATGCATCTCGCAGATGATAAGGTCGCCACGCTCGATCGGGCGCGTGGTCGGGACGCGGAACGGATGCGGATAGGGATAGCGGTCGCAGTTCCATAGGAACAGTGTCGGCTCTTCCCCGCCGTTAGCCGTCATCGCCGCCATCATCCCGGCATACACCTCGCATTCCTTCACGCCGGGCCGCGCCATGTCGCGACAGGCGGCAAGCATCAGGTCTCCGAGCGCCGCGGCCCTGCGCAGGACGGCGATCTCTTCGGCGCTCTTGATCGCGCGCACCTTCTCCAGCATGTCGTCAAGCGGCACGATCTGCGCGTTCGGCAGGAGAGATTGCAGCCGCATGTAGACGTCGTGCGGAAGCCAGCCGTCCGGGTCGAGCGGACCGGCGAGCCCGTCGGTACCGATCCTGCCGGCTTCCAGCTTGAATTCCTTGATCCGATCAGCGACTGAGTCGGCCCAACTCACTCTCCGCGGCCGCACATCGGCCACCCAATCCTGCGCGGCGCGCCACCCTTCCAGGAACGTGGGCATCTGCACGATCGAGGTCGGCTCGCCATCGGCCGGGAACACCAGCACATTGAACTCGGCGTTGCCGCCGATGGGGGCGAGGTAGCGCGCGTTGGCAGTATAGAAATCCCACATCGTGGGCCAACCCCATAGAACAAAGGCGTCGAGGCCACGGGCCGCCATCTGCTTGCGCACGGCGGCCCAGCGGCGGTCGCGCTCGGCAAGCGAAAGGCGGGGAAGTTCGAGCGTGCTGCGCATGTTGCCTCCTGTCAGGCCGCGGCCTTCATGTCCCTGAGGCTTGCGAGATAGTCGGCGATCCCCCTTTCGAGATCGTATTGCGGCTGGTAGCCAAGCTCCGCGCGCGCCCGCGTAATGTCATAGACGCCGGTTGCCGGATACGGGAAACCGTAGAAATTGAGGCCGCCGCCGATCTCTATCCGTGCGCCCGGGATATGCTCCCGGATGATGCGCTCGAAGTCGCGCAGGGTCACGCCTACGCCGGTGCCGATATTGTACACGCGGCTCTGCACCTTCTCGGCGACGGTTGCGAGATAGATGCCGAGCGCGGAATCCTTGTTATAGATAAAGTCGTCCTTGTCGTCGCCGCCCTGCGCAAGCGTGAACGGCAGTCCGTTCGCAGGATTTTCGACAATGCGGCTCATCACCGCCATTGGACCGTGGCGCGCGGTCTTGCCCGGCCCGTAGGTCGAGGCGAACCGCAGCGAGACCGTCTCCACGCCCAGGTTGTCGTTGTAATAGGTGCAGACGTTCTCGCCCATGAACTTGGCGGAGTCATAGATGCGCTTGGGCCTTGCCGGCACGTCCTCGGGCATTGGCTTCCAGGCCGGCGAGCCGTATTCACCCGTGATCGGGCCGTACACGCCCTTGGCGCTGGTGAAGACGACACGCCGCACATCGAGTGCGCGCGCCGCCTCCAGCACATTGACCAGTCCCATGACATTGACCTGGATGCTCAGCGCCGGGTTGGACGCGGAAACCGCACCGACGAAGGCCGCCGCATGCACCACGTGCGTCACATGGTGCTTCTTGATCGCCTGCAGCAGACGCGGCATGTCGAGCACGTCGCCCTGCTCAAAGTCGATCTTCTCGATGATGTCACGAATCAAGGAGTCGTCGCGATGGCGGGCGAAGATCACCGGACGGTGCCCTTCGCGCACAAACTTGCGGCTGGTCTCGGCGCCGATAACGCCCATTCCGCCGGTGATGAGAACTTTCATCTCACTCGATCCTGGCGCCGACCGCGTTGATTATCGCGCTCCAGTGTTTGAGATCGCCCTGGATGAGCTCGCCGAATAGCGCCGGCGAAAGATCGACGCGCTCGAGGCTGTTGGTCTTGAAATAGTCCCGCGATGCGGGCAGGTCGAGCGCTCGGCCGACATCGGCATGGAGCTTCGCGACCAGCTCGGCCGGCATGTTGGCGGGCCCCCACATTGCGAACCACACTGAAGTGGCAAATCCAGGCACGCCTGACTCCGAGATCGTCGGCAGCTCCGGCCGCGCGGTGAGCCGCTTCTGCGTCGCCGCAGCGAGAATCCTGACTTTGCCGACCGGCTCATACTGCTCGATGCTGGACAGGTTGAGCAGCAGCATCGAAACCTCACGGGCGAGCAGCCCGTTCGTCGCGGGCGCCGCGCCTCGATAGGGGATATGCACGATGTCGGTGCCAGTGCGCTGCTTGAAGTCCTCCATGCTCAGATGGGCATAGGTTCCGATGCCGTAGGAGCCGTAATTGAGCTTGCCCGGCTGCGCCTTTGCGAGCGCGATCAACTCCTGCACGCTGCGCGCCGGCAGCGACGAATTGACGACCAGCACCGGGGAAGCCCGGCACAACACGATGATCGGCGTGAAGCCGCCAGGATCGTAAGTCAGCCTGGAGAACAGCGCGGGATTGGCGGTAAACGTCGAGTCCGGAGCAACCAAAAGCGTGTGTCCGTCGGGGGGCGAGCCACTCACGGCTTGCGCGCCGACGCCGGTGTTGCCGCCAGGCCGATTGTCAACCACCACAGGTTGGCCCCACATCTCCGTCAGGTGCTGTGCCACAAGGCGCGCCATGGTGTCGGTGACGCCACCGGCGGGCACCGGCACGATCAGCTTGACCCCGGCGCTCGGGAAATTCTGCGAATAGGCCGGAGCTGTTGCCGTCAGCGCCGCCGCCGCGATCGCGGCCGCCGCGGTGAAAGCGGATCGCACCTTGATGGCGACGGGCTGCATCGATCCTCCGCGTGAAATACGGCTCAGCGCGCGCTCGCGCTACCGACAACCGGGTTGCCAATGCCGAGCGGCTCGGCATCGATGAGCACGAAGGCGACCCGCGCGCGCTTACTGCTGCGGTTCGCCCAGGCATGATTGGTGCCGCGCTGGATCAGAATGTCGCCGGCCTTGAGCTTTACCGTCGATTGATCCATGTCCATCTCGATCTCGCCTTCAATCACGATGACATAGTCGACTGTCTCGGTGCGATGCATGTGCGGGTGATTGCCGGGCGGAAAGTCGATCACAGCAAAACGCGTTCCATTCGCCGGCGGCGCGGTGCCGAGGATACGCGCGCCCATGTCCTCAATCTCCTCGCCGACCGGAACCGCTGCCGGCGCACCGTCGGTGCACCACATCATCGTGGACACAAGCCCGGCCTGCGGGCGCTTGGCGTTGGTTGCAGGTGCGTCGATGAGCACCTTGGCGATATTGCCGGCATCGTGCCCGGTCACCACCCGGCGGATGGGCGGGTAGCTTTCCATGCTTCGCGCCCTCCCTGCGCTGTACCCAAGTTCATTTTGATGTTGCTAACCGACGAGTTAGCGCGGCAAAAAACGCGGTGTCAACGCGGCTGCGGGACTGCTGGTAGTGCGGGGCATGACGGCACAGTATTTGGAGCAACATTTCGAAGCTGGCCCATCATCGCAGGCATTTGCAGCGCGCATCGTGCTCGCTTCTCGGCAAGCGTAACAATACTGAGACCGTGCTGCGAGCCGTTTGCGCGAGCAAGCTCGAATTGATTATTCTATGGCCAGGCCCCTGCAGTCTTTAAGCAACGAGCGTCTCACGGCCTTTCGCAGAGCACAGAGCCGACATGAAAGAAAATATGGCGGTCGGCCCACACGACGTTCTGCTCGTCGTCGACATCCAGAACGACTTCTGTCCCGGCGGGGCGCTCGCCGTTCCACGCGGTGACGAGGTTGTACCGCTCGTCAATCGTCTCGCCGCACGCTTTGCGCATGTGGTCATCACCCAGGACTGGCACCCGGCGAGACACCTTTCGTTTGCCTCCAGCCATCCCGGCCGCAAGCCTTACGAGACGATAGAAGTTGCCTATGGGCCACAGATTTTGTGGCCGGATCATTGCGTGCAGGGCACGACGGGGGCGCAACTGCGCGATGATCTGCACATCCCGCATGCCGAGCTCGTTCTGCGCAAGGGCTACCATCGTGGGATCGATTCCTATTCCGCGTTCTACGAGAACGATCGCGCGACCCACACCGGGCTCGCCGGATACCTGCGCGAGCGCGGCTTGCGGCGAGTTTTACTTGCGGGGTTGGCGTTCGATTTCTGCGTGCGCTTCTCGGCCGAAGATGCAAGACGCGAAGGGTTCGAGGTCACCGTAATCGAAACCGCGTGCCGCGGCATCGACATCGACGGCTCGGTGCTTGCCACGCGGCAAGCGCTCGCGGCACTCGGGATTGCGTGCGTGCAGGCCGAGAGCTGAAACCCGGCTTAATGCGAGATCAGGGCCGGAACCGTCATCGAGGCCAGTATTCCGCGCGTGACCGCTCCGAGCAGGAATTGGCGGAACAGCGTGCGGCACGGCACGCGCGGCGTGAGAGGGATTTGCGGATCAAGCTGCGCGCGCGTCAAGCCATCTTGCGAGGATCCATCGCGCTCCGCCGGCCCGCCCAGGGACGCGCAACATCGCGAAAATCCCGCCAGGCAGTGCGTACTTCGGTTTCTGAGCTCGCTAGGCGTGCCGCCTGCCAGCCGAGCACCGCACCGAACGCCTCGCGCGCGGAAGCGGGCATGACATCGGGTGCCAGCTCGGCCAGGAGATGGCGAGTGGTGCCGGCGTCGTTGTAGCGACCGAGCCGCTCCTGCAATCGGCTCAGCCGGCGCGCGTAACGCTTGGCGGCGCCGTCTGCGCCCAGGAGCGGCAGGAAGAAATCAGCGGTATAGCGCAGCTTCTTCACCGCCAGCCGCAGCTCGTGGCGCCCTTCCAGAGGCAGGTGCTTGAAATGACGGCCCCGCTTGAGCACGCGATCGTGCTGCTTGGCGAGCGCGCGTGCCGCAAACACCGCTGCCGGCGCGGCAAGCTCGGGCAGGCGATCGCCGGCGACGTTGCAGCGCCATCCGCGCTGCTCGACCCATGCCCCGAGCGCAAGCTCGAAGCGCCCGATCCGCCGGTCGACGAGCGCGGCGCGCGCAGTAGCATAGCCGTTGCGGCGCGACTGCTCGGCGATCTGGCGTACCGCGTCGAAGCCCGCCACCGTGTTGCACGCCTCTGCCACCTCGGTCAGGGTCTGGCTGAGAAATACGTCCCAGTTGCGCGCGCTGCCGAGCATGCCCGCCAGCCATTTCGCATCAGCGCGCAGCGAGGCAAGCGTCGCCGAAGGCGCCAGCGGACGCAGCAGCGTGAGCGCGCAGCGCAGGCGCCGCAGCGCAATGCGGAGCTGATGGACACCTTCCGGATCGCGTCCATCCTCGGCCGCCGGCTGATTGAGCGCGAGTTGCTGCAACGCCGAGCGCAGAAATTGCGCAAAGGCGTCATCGAGGGAGATGTCGTCGGCCGGCAGTGGCTGAGACGACCAGTGCACCGCAGGCGGCGTCTCCAACGCAAGCTCGAGGCCGCGCTCGGCCTTGGTGCGCATGGAAGGACGCACCGCGGCCTGCTCGGCCAGTGGGAGCGCGACTTCATAGAGTGCTGCTGTGCCACCGCTCTTGAGCTCGATCTCGATCTCCGAGATCGGCGCCGTGCGCTCCCCCGAGCGCAGCAGCCCGCTGTCGAAGGCGACTTCCACCACCCCGCTCGGCAACCGCAAGGTTCGCAGCCGGCGGCGCACCTCGGTCGTGAAAATCGGCTCCAGCGAATTATGCGCCAGCACATCATTCAAGCCCATCGACACGAGCGGGCTCAGTGCCTGAAAATCCGGCGCCATGCTCGCGACCCGGCTTTCCCATTCGCCGCGCCGGAGCGCAATGTCCGGTTCGGTGGGCGCAAGCTTCACGGTCTGCACGAAGCGCTTGCCGCACTGGCGCACGCGCAGCGTCACACCGGCTTGGCGCAGCGCGCCCGCGGCGGTATCGAAGTAGGTGTCCTTCAGAAGGCGCACGGTGCCCTTGCTGCGTGCGTGAGCTGCAATGATCGGCGCGTCGATCAGCACCGGCACCTGATCCGGCTCGACCAGGAGCTTGAGCTCGATCTCGGTGGACGGGGATGTGGGCGCGCCACGCTGCACACGACCCTGCTCGTGTGGAGACGCTGCCGAACCGCCGTCCACGGCGGGAGGACGGCCGTCGCCGGCCTTGAGCGCACGATCGGACTTCCCGGTGCCCTGACGGGAAAGCACCCCGGTTTGCCCACCTGCTTGTCCATTGCTCGCTCCCGTCCGGCTCGACGGAGAATCCGGTGTGAAGTGCTCGATCGGGTGTGCGGGCGTTCCGCGCTGGCCACGCTCCGCCGATACCAAATCCTCATGCGGGATTTGGGTCACCGCCTTGGTGGTCGGCATGATCGAGGGCCTCAATTCGGACGATGCAAGCTCCATGAAATCTAGATGACACCCACGAAGGGCATCAAGCGGACGCTGAAGATTTGACTGGGACCAAACAGGGAACGCCGGCACAGGGATGAGCGGTCGGCTGCCTGCGCGCGCCTGCACCCATCGCCGTGCCCCTTTCACATTCGCTTCGCGCTGCATTTTCTCGTAGCGTCATAGAAAAATTGATCGCGGGCTCTTCCGGGGCGAGGAACGTTCATGGAAATGGAAATGCTGCATGCGGTCGGGAATGCGCTCGTCATCATTCTCGACCCATGGCGGATGTTGATGCTGGCCATCGGCGTGCTTGTCGGCCTCGCACTGGGGATACTGCCGGGCATCGGCGGTGTTGCTGGGTTGGCCCTGCTGTTGCCGTTTACGTACAAAATGGACCCCTACGCTGCATTCGCCATGCTCCTGGGCATGGGCTCGACGACGACCACGGCCGACCCGATCTCCGCGATCCTCTTCGGAGCGCCGGGCCATGCCGCGTCGGCCGCAACGACTCTCGACGGCTACCCGATGACGCGGCGCGGGGAGGCAGGCCGCGCACTGGGAGCCTCCTACATGTCGGCATTGATCGGCGGGCTGTTCGGGGCCGCGCTGATGGGCATCTCGTTACCATTGTTGCGCCCAGTCATCCTCTTCATGGGCTCGCCCGAGCTGCTCGCGATCGCGGTGTTCGGAATCTCGATGGTATCGTCGCTCTCCGGGAACGCCCCGCTGCGCGGTCTCGCGGCTGCCTGCTTCGGCATGATGCTGGCGATGATCGGCACTGATCCGCAGACCGGCACACTCCGCTGGACCATGGACAGCCTCTATTTGTGGGAAGGCCTGCCGATCGTACCGCTGACTCTGGGGATCTTCGCGCTGCCCGAGCTTTGCGACCTCGCCATCGGCCGCATGGCGGTGGTCGAGGAAGGCAAGACCATCGACACCAAGAGCGGCATGTGGCTCGGGATCAAGGATTGCTTCACGCACTGGTTCCTGATCCTGCGCTGCTCATGGATCGGGGCGGCGATGGGCGCAATCCCCGGCATCGGGGTCGCCGTTATCGACTGGATTGCCTATGGCCATGCGCTGCGAACCGAGAAGGGCGCCGCCCAGACGTTCGGACAGGGCGACGTGCGCGGCGTGATCGCCGCCGAGAGCTCGACCAACGCGCGCGAGGGCGGACACCTGGTGCCGACGGTTGCCTTCGGCGTGCCGAGCAGCGCCGGCATGGCGATCCTGCTCGGCGCGTTCCTCATCCAGGGTCTGGTCCCCGGCCCCGACATGCTCACCAAGCATCTCGATGTGACCTACTCCATGGTGTGGAGCATTGCGATTGCCAACATCATCGGATCCGGCATCTGCTTCCTGTTCAGCGGACAGCTCGCGAAGCTGGCAACGCTGCGCTACACGCTGATCATGCCGTGCGTGCTGAGCCTGATCTACATCGGCGCGTTCGAGCACTCGCGCAACTGGGGCGATCTGTATTCGCTGCTGTTCTTCGGCCTGCTGGGCTGGGCCATGAAGCATTTCAGATGGCCGCGTCCGCCCCTGGTCCTGGGATTCATCCTGGGCGGAATTCTCGAGCGCTACATGTTCATCTCCATCGAGCGATACGGCATTGAGTGGCTGACGCGTCCGATCGTCGTCGTGATGCTGGTCATGTCGGTGCTGAGCCTGGCTCGGCCGCTGATCCAGGACATCCGCGCCCACCACGGCATCGGCTCGATGGTTTCGCATTTTGGTGCCCCCCACCTCTCGCCCGGCAATCTGTTTCCGGCCGCCCTGCTGTGCCTGATCGCGGTCATGCTCGTGATGTCCATCCCGTGGTCTTTCGAAGCCAGGATCGTGCCGACCATTGTCGGCATCGGGGCCATCATTGCCTGCGGCCTGAGCCTCGCGAACGACATTTTCAGCAAGCAAATTGGAGAGGACGGGACCGGGCTTGCCGATCAGGCCAAGGCTGCGGTGACCCAGAAGATCCACATGGATATTGCTTCCAAGACCGCTCACCTTCCAGCATCGACCATTCTATTGCGCGGCTTCGCGTTCTTCGGGTGGATGGTGGCGTTCCTGTGCTCCATGGCGGTGATCGGACTGATTCCCACCGTCCCTCTCTTCGTCGTTGCCTACATGCGCCTGGAAGGACCGGAGCAATGGCGACACGTCGCCTTGATGGCAGCCGTGATGGTCACTTTGATCTACGTCGTATTTGATCAGCTGCTCAGCATTCCATGGCCGCCCACGCTGCTCGGCACCTGGTTCCCGGCTTTCAAGGTCATTCCAAGCGTATGAATCGACCGACCTCAGCACGGGCCACCAATGAGCAGAACCATTTTCACCTCGGTCGCCGCCGTCATCGAGATTGTGACCGGTCTTATCCTGATGGTCGTGCCCTCAGCCTTCGCTCGCGTGCTGTTCGGGGCTGATCTGCCGGAGGCTGGACAAGCGGTCGGGCGGATCGCCGGATTTGCCCTGCTGTCGTTAGGTATCGCCTGCCGGCCCGGGAGCGAAGCGCCGACGACGGCGCTTTCGGCGCTAGTGATCTACAACCTGCTGATCACGCCCTACCTCATCTATGTCGGGATGGTGGGCGGGCCGGTGGGCCCCCTACTATGGCCTGCCGCTGCGCTTCACGGATTGCTTTCGGTCATACTCGTTCGTGCGCGATTCGGTCAGCCGGCGAAATGATAGAGCGCATGGCAGACGGGGCCTTCTTGCGTTGTGTCATCGCCGGCGAGCGCGTGGCCGCGAATGGGTTGAGATTCCGGCACCGACGGGCGCGCCGTCGTTGACGCAATCAAAAGCAGGCAGCGTCACCTTCATGGCCAGCGGCCTTGCGCCGCAATAGCGCACCGCACGCGGATACGTTATAGCTGCAACAAATTGCAGGCGATGGTCGGGATGGCCATCCATTCGAAGCCAAGAAAGCTGGGAAGGACGAGCAGGGAGGACTGCCATGACTGTGAGCCGACGTCGTTTGCTCGGTGCCGCATTGGCGATGCCCGCCGTGGTTGCGAGCGCGCGCTCAGGGACGGCGCTGGCCGCGCAGACGCTGAAGATATCGCACCAGTTTCCGGGCGGAACGATCAGCGAAGGCGATTTTCGGGATCGCCTGTGCCGCACATTTGCCGCCGAGATCGAGAAGCGGACCAATGGCGCGCTCACAGGGCAGGTTTACCCCAACTCGTCCTTGATGAAGACGGTCGCACAGTTCTCGGCGCTGCGCAAAGGCGCGCTCGATCTGAGCCTCTATCCTATCTCGTATGCCGGCGGTGAGTTCGCCGAGCTCAATATCGGCCTGATGCCAGGACTCGTGAGCTCCTACAAGCAGGGGGCGGCTTGGAAGAGTTCCGAGGTCGGCAAGAAAATCGCTGCCTTTCTCGCGGAAAAAGGCGTGATCATCGTGTCCTGGATCTGGCAGGCCGGCGGGGTCGCGAGCCGCTCGACGCCGATCGTCAATCCGCAGGATGCCAAGGGCCTCAAGGTGCGCGGCGGCAGCCGCGAGATGGACATGGTGCTGCAGGCGGCCGGCGCCACCACGCTCTCCACTCCTTCCAACGAGCTCTATGCCGCCATGCAGACCGGCGCCTGCGACGCTGCCATCACATCCTCGACCAGCCTGATTTCCTTCCGGCTTGAGGAATTGGCCAAGAGCCTGACCACCGGCCGCGGCAAGTCGTACTGGTTCATGCTCGAGCCTTTGGTGATGTCGAAGCGCATCTTCGACGCGCTGCCCAAGGATCAGCAGGACGTGATCGTCGCGCTGGGGACGGAGCTGGAGGAGTTCGGCACCCACGAAGCGATGGCCGACGACCAGAAGGTCGCCGAGGTCTACGCGAAGAAAGGTGCCAAGGTCTCCGATCTCGATGAGGCCACCGTCGACAAATGGCGCGCGATCGCGCGCGAGACGGCGTGGAAGGACTACGCCGGCAAGACGCCGTTGTCGGCCGAGCTGCTCAAGCTTGCCGAAGCCGTTACCGTTTCCTGACGCCGAAGCAAGGATCCGTGGCGGAAGGACGCGACTTTGTCGCGGAGGCGCTTGCCGCGGCGCCGGCCAACACCGCTGAGCGGCTGCTTGCCGGGCTCAACGGCCTTGTCGTCAAGCTCTCATCGGTGGCGCTGGTGGTGGCTTCGTTCGTGCTCACCTACAGCGTCATCGTGCGCTATTTTCTGAAGATCTCCACCGACTGGCAGGACGAGCTGTCGGTCTTTCTCATTGTTGGTGCGGTGTTCATGTCGGCTGCCGCCATTCAGGCGAGCCGCGGGCATGTCGCCGTCGAGGCGATCACCGAGCTGTTGCCGGCACGCGCGAACATGGCGCGCCAGCTTCTCGTCGATGCCGCAAGCCTGATTTTCTGCGCCTATTTTGCCTGGAAGTCCTGGCTGCTGCTCCTGGAAGCGTGGACCGAGGGTTTTCACTCCGGCTCGACCTGGGGACCCCCGTTGTGGATTCCGTATTCGCTGATGACGGTCGGCATGACGCTGCTCTCGGCGCAGATCCTGCTCCAGGTCGCGCACGGGCTCTTCCGTTTGAGTCGCCGGCGATGAGCGTCCTGTCGCTCGGGCTGCTCTACGGCGCTGCCACGCTGCTGGTGATGTTCGCGGGTATGCCGATTGCTTTTGCGCTCGGCGCGGTGGCGACGGCGTTCATGATCGCGTTCATGCCGCCCGGCTCGGTCGATACCATCACTCAAAATGTGTACGAGGAGATGGCCTCGATCACACTACTGTCGATCCCGTTGTTCATTCTCAAGGGCTCGGCCATCGGCCGCTCGCGGGCCGGGCAAGACCTCTACTCGGCAATCCACGTCTGGATGTACCGCATCCCCGGTGGCCTCGGCATTGCCAACGTTTTCGCCTGCGCGCTGTTTGCCGCCATGGCCGGATCCTCGCCCGCCACCTGCTCGGCAATCGGCTCGGCAGGGATTCCCGAGATGCGCAAGCGCGGCTACTCCGGGGGATTTGCGTCGGGCATCATTGCCGCCGGCGGAACGCTCGGCATCCTGCTGCCGCCATCGATTACCATGATTCTCTATGCGGTCGCCGCCGAGCAGTCGCTCGGCCGGCTGTTTCTTGCCGCCATTGGACCGGCGCTGCTGCTGGTCACGCTGTTTGCGGGTTACGCGGCCTGGCGCTACCGGCGCGAGTACCGCGAAGCGCTGGCGCTGCATAAAAAGAGCGGCGCGCACTCGGAGCTTCTGAGCAAGAGCACGCTCACCTTCCGCGAGAAGGTGCAGCTGCTGCCCCGCGTGCTCCCCTTCGTCATTCTTCTCACCGGTGTGATGGTCGCGCTCTACGGCGGCTACGCGACCCCCTCGGAAACGGCGGGCCTGGGCGCCGTGCTCGCGCTGGCACTCATCGCAGGCATCTACAGCGTCTGGAAGCCGCGCGATCTTGCGCCGATCCTCACCTCCACGCTGCGCGAATCCACCATGCTCATGTTCATCATCGGAATGTCGCTCCTTTATTCCTACGTGATGAGCTACCTGCACATCAGCCAGTCCTCAGCACAGGCGATCGTCGAGCTGCAGCTCTCGCGCTGGGTGCTGCTGGCGGCGATCCTCTTGATGGTGGTCGTGCTCGGCTTTTTCCTGCCTCCGGTCTCGATCATCCTGATGACGGCGCCGATCATCCTGCCGCCGCTCAAGGCGGCCGGCTTCGACCTCATCTGGTTCGGCGTGGTGATGACGATTGTCATGGAGATGGGGCTGATCCACCCGCCCGTCGGCCTCAATATCTTCGTCATCAAGAGCATCGCGCCGGACATCCCGCTCGTCGACGTGATCTGGGGCGTGATGCCGTTTGTCGTGCTGATGATGATCGCAATCGTGCTGCTGTGCATCTTCCCTGGTATGGCTACCTGGTTCTCGGATGCGATCATGGGCAAGTGAAGCCGTCAGAACAGGCTGAGCTGCTCGCTTGCGCGCTGCGGCGGTTTGAAATGCTCTGTCGTCAACGCGGTTCGCACTTTGTTGAGGCCGAACTTTTCGCAGGCGAGCTCGAATCGGCGGCCGATCATCCAGGCGACCGGCCCGCCGCCGGTCATGCGCCTGCCCCAGCTCGAATCGTAATCCTTGCTGCCGCGGGTCTCGCGGATGAGCCTGAAAACGTGGCGGTAGCGATCGGGAAAATTCGCCATCAGCCACTCGCGGAACAGGTCGCGCACCTCGAGCGGCAACCGCAGCAGCACGTAGCCTGCCTCCTCGACCCCCACGGCGGCTGATGAATCAAGGATGCGCTCGATCTCGGCATCGTTCAGCGCAGGGATCACCGGCGCCACCATGACGGATGCCGGCACCCCCGCGGCGCGCAACAGCCGCAACGCCTCCAGCCGCCGCGCGGGCGTTGCGGCGCGCGGCTCCATGACGCGCGCGAGCTTGTGGTCGAGCGTCGTGACGGAAAGCGCGACCTTCACCAGGCTGCGCTCTGCCATGCGCGCGAGGATATCGAGGTCACGCACAACCAAAGCCGATTTGGTGACGATGCCGACCGGATGGCCACAACGGTCGAGCACCTCGAGGATACGGCGCATGATCTGGTGCTCGCGCTCGATCGGCTGATAGGGATCGGTGTTGGTGCCGATGGCTATGGTGCGGGGGACATAGCCGGAGGCCGATAGCTCCCGTTCCAGAAGCTTTGGCGCGTCCGGCTTGGCAAACAGCCTGGTCTCGAAATCGAGGCCAGGCGACAGCCCGAGATAGGCGTGGGTCGGCCGCGCGAAGCAATAGATGCAGCCGTGCTCGCACCCCCGGTAGGGATTGATGGAGCGGTCAAATGAGATATCAGGGGATTCGTTGCGGGTGATGATCTTGCGGGTGCTGTCGAAGGTGACGGTGGTCTTGAACGGGGGCAGCTCCTCGAAGCTCTGCCAGCCGTCATCGAATGCGACACGCGCGAGCGGCTCGAAGCGACCGGAGGCATTCGACTGTGCGCCGCGCCCGCGCCGGAGATCGCGCCCTACCGCGACCTCCTCGTCGGTGGGCGCGTTCAGGTTGATCGCTGCCGGACGCACCCTGCGCCCGGGACGAACGGGTGCGTGTCGGATCGACGCAGCCGCCTTCGGCAAACCGGGTCTCGCAATTGCAGAGGAGCGCGCCATCGAAGCGGTCTGCCAGCGTTGGTGCAGAGGCGAGGCATGCCTCGCCCCCACAAAGGGCTCTTTAGGACATAACGAGAACATAGGGGCAAGGCGCGGGTAATGCAAGAGTGGTACCGCGACCGAGCCCCAGCGGCGTGCGCGATGGTGACGATCCGGGGCCTATTACAAAGGCATACCACCATGCGAGGATCGCCAGCGCGACGCGCAGACAAACGAGCCCGACCGCGCGCGATGATGCGAGCCATATCCTTTCTGCTTGCCGCCTGCGGCATGCTTGCCGCGGCTTCGGCGGCCGCGCAGGTCTCTTCGGGACGTCCGATCACGCTCGTCGTTCCGTTCGCTCCCGGCGGCAGCGCCAGCACGGTCGCGCGCAGTGTGACCGACAGAATGAGCGAGGCGCTCGGAGCCCAGATTGTAATCGACAATCGGCCCGGCGCCGGCGGCACGGTGGCGACGCGCGCAGTGGCGAAAAGCGCCGCCGACGGCACAACCATCCTGTTGACCACCAGCGCAACGCTCGGCACCGCTCCCAGCTTGTTTCACAATCTCGGCTACGATCCGCGCCGGGATTTCGCGCCGATCGGCCTGATTGCTGCAACCCCGAACGTGGTGGCGGTGCATCCCGACTTCCCAGCGCACTCGCTTTCGGAGCTCATCAAGCTCGGCCGCGAGGCGGCGACGCCGATCCCCTACGGCTCGCCCGGCGCCGGCACGCTCAATCATCTGACCATGGAGCTGCTCGCCCATCGCACCGGGATGAAGCTGTCGCACGTCCCTTACAAGGGTGCGGCCCCCGCGCTCAACGATCTCGTCGGCGGGCATATCGGGGTTCTCATCAGCGCCGTTCCCAACGCGCACGGCCACATCGCCGCCGGCACCATGCGCGCGCTGGCCGTCACCGGTGCCGCGCGTTCGCCGCTCATTCCCGCGGTACCGACCCTCGCGGAGGCGGGGCTTGCAGGCTATGAAATACCGCTGCGGTGGGGGCTCGCGGCGCCTGCGGGCACGGCGCGCCCGCTCATCGAAACGTTGAACCGCGCGCTCAATGCCGCACTCGCAACCGATGAGGTCCGCAGGGCGCTTGCGCTCGAGGGCGCAGACCCGCAGCCGACGACGCCCGCGCAGTACACCGCCCTGATCGAGCACGAGCTCGCGATGTGGTCGGAGCTGGTGAAAGCCACCGGCATCAGCGTGGAGTAAACCCGCAAATGAGAGCAGGCCTGCTGTCAGCTTTCATAAACGCAACTTTGGTGATCGCGGCCACGATGGTGTTTGCGCCCGCCGCATCTCCCGGGATTGCACAGAGCTATCCGACGCGTCCGATCACGCTCGTCGTTCCGCTGCCGCCGGGCGGGAGCAACGACATCATGGCGCGCGCGGTTGCCGACAAGCTGAGCATCTCGCTTGGGCAGCAGGTGGTGGTGGAGAATCGCGCCGCCGGCGGCAGCGGCACGGTCGGCACCCGCCAGGCAGCGAGAAGCGCGCCGGACGGCTACACGCTTCTGCTCGGCTACACATCGACGCTCGCGACCGGTCCCAGCATGCATCGCGATGTCGGCTACGACCCGCGCAGGGACTTCGCCCCGATCGGGCTCATCGCCTCGGCACCTTCCCTTCTGCTCATCCATCCGAGCCTTCAGGTGCGCACCGTCATGGAATTGATCCGCCTCCTGCGCAGCTCGCATCCGCCGTTTCAGGTGGGCGTGCCCGGCATCGGCACGGTCAATCACCTTGCCTCTGTGCTGTTCGCGCAGCAGGCGGCCGTTGATGTGCAGCAGATCCCGTACAAGGGCTCCAACTCCTTGACCACAGGTCTTGCCGGAGGCCACGTCAAGGCCGGTTTCAACCCCATCCCGGTCTCGCGCGCAGCCCTCGATGGCGGCTTGATTCTCGCACTGGCAGCCACGTCGCTGCGGCGTTCACCAGCGCTGCCGGATGTGCCGAGTGTCGCCGAAGCGGGCCTGCCCGGCTTCGATGCTGTCCTCACCTATGGCCTGTTGGCTCCGGCCGGCACGCCGCGTCCAATCGTCGAGCGGCTCAATCAGGTGCTGCGGGGTGCGCTTGCGTCCGAGGAGGTGCGGCAGCGGCTGCTGCAGGAAGGCGCCGAGCCCATGCCGACCACGCCCGAGGAGCATGCGGCCGTGATCGACCGCGAGGAAACCAAATGGTCGGCGATCATCAGATCGGCGGGCATCAACCCGGAATGAGAAAGCGGAACGTCGCGCGCTGCTACCACTCCCAGACCACAACCTCCTCAGCTTTTGAGCTCCTGCTTAAGCTCGTTCCAGTGACTCCAATCCGTGCCGTCGGCAAGGATCTTGTTCGGGCTTGACTTGATCATGCCGACTTCGCGCAGCCGAAGCGCGTAGAAGCGAACCGAGTCATCGGGGCTGTAATCGCGCCACTTTGCATACGGAATATCGCTGAGCGTCTGGAGTGCATAGTCATAGCGACCGGTGAACCCGCCTTCGACCAATTGCTGCGCGGCTCTTGCGGGATTGGCTGCGCAGAAGTCGGTTGCCTTGAGGATGGCGCGCAAGACTCGTTTGCTCGCCACAGGATGCTTGCGCACGAAGTCCGAGTTGCCCGCAACCATGCAGCAAAAATACTGTGACCACGGCCGGTCGCGTGCGGTATTAACGATCACGTTCCCGATCTTGCGTGCGTGTAGTTCCTGCGGCTCGGGTGGAAAGCCGAGAAATGCGTCGATCTTGCCGTTCGCGAACAGCTCCAGCGGATTATCTGCTGAGCTCACCACCCAGTGAATTTCCTTGGTGGGATCGAGACCGACATAGGAGGTCATGCTGCTCACAAGCAGGTGCGGACTTGATCCCAGCTCGGCCACGCCCACCGTCTTGCCTTTCAAATCCCGGATGCTGCGGATGTCTCCGTGCGCAAACAGCTCGTAGCAGCCGACGTGCAGGCCGCCCAATATCGTAATCGGGCTGCCGGCATTGATCAGCGCCACGTGAGTTCCGACAAAGGCGTTCTCGAAGTCGACTTCGCCGCGGGCGGCCAGTCGGATGCCGGCGGCTCCGCTCGTGGTCGGCACATAACGGACATCGGTAAAACCTTCGGCGCGCAGCAGCCCATCGATGACGAGCAAAGGCGCGCCACAGATCGTGTTGGAGAATCTTGGAAACCGAACGGTGGTCGTTTCCGGCGCTGGTTCCGCAGCAAACGAGTGGGACGCACCGATGACGCCTGCAACGCCCGCCGAGGATAGCGTGGTCAGAAACCGACGTCGGCTCTGTGTCGCGTGCATGACGTGCCTCCTATGCGTCGAAACGTCTAACGAGCCCTCAGGTCCGCCTCTTTTCCCTTATTGAGCCAGATCGGCAGCAATCACACTCTGCGGAGCATCCACGATTCTTGGCAATCGGATCGTGAACGTCGAGCCGCGACCAGGCTCACTCGCAACCGTGATGTCGCCGCCCATCATCTGGCAGAACCGACGGCTGATGGCGAGGCCAAGGCCGGTGCCACCGTATTTGCTGGCAGTGGCCGAGGAAGCCTGCGAGAATTCCTGGAACAGCCTGTTCATCTGCTCCGGTGTCATCCCGATACCCGTGTCGGTTACTGCGAGCGTGATCCAGTCGCGGCCGTTCTCCCGCTTGTGATGAGCAGCCACCGTGATGCTGCCTTGCTCGGTGAACTTGTTGGCGTTGCTCGCCAGGTTCAGCAAGGATTGCCGGAAACGGGTCTGGTCGGCGTGGATCGTACCAAGGTCCGCTGGGCAGTTGATCACGAGGCGATTGCCATTCTTGCTCGCCATTGGCTCGATCGTCTTGGCCACGTCCTCGATTACCGGAACCAGCGGGAACGTTTCCAGGTGAAGCTCCATTCGCCCGGCCTCGATCTTCGACAGGTCGAGAACATCGTTGATCAGGGCGAGCAGGTGCCGCCCGGCACCGAGCACGCGATCGAACGGCTCGACATCCTGTTTTGCCGCCTCCGCATCCTCCCGCAGCATCTCGCTGACGCCAATGATGGCATTGAGCGGCGTGCGCAGCTCGTGGCTCATGTTGGCGAGAAACTGCG
>Ga0306920_100000156_pt1 | contig 80916 bp, 67 predicted proteins | sample flu12Cox44000170_FD_204666 | JGI IMG/M metagenome (GOLD analysis project Ga0306920, IMG submission 204666) | Lab enrichment of tropical soil microbial communities from Luquillo Experimental Forest, Puerto Rico - flux4day.12C.oxic.44.000.170 (v2)... | ecosystem: Environmental > Terrestrial >...
GATCCCGCCATCCGGCCGGCACATCGGCGAGTAGAGCGCCTGCCCCACCGCCAGGGCGGCGACGTCGTTGGTGACCATGCGGTTCAGGAACTCGCCCGCCCCCGGCCCCTCGACCCGGAACTCGCCCATGTGGGAGATGTCGAACAGCCCGGCGCGCTCCCGCACGCAGCGGTGCTCGGCGATGTCGCCCGAGTACCGGAGCGGCATCTCGAAGCCCGCGAACTCCACCAGTTTGGCGCCGAGCGCGCGGTGGAAGTCGTGGAATGGTGTGCGTTTGAGCGTCTGGACGCGCTGCACGGGGCTCCCCGGGGTGGCAAGGCATCGCACGTTAGCCAAGACCCACAGGACGGTCAAGGCGGCACGCCGCGGCGGGCAACGAAACGGCCGGCGCGTGGGACGGCGCCGGCCGTCGCGCGGCGGCGATCGATCACCGGGCGCTACTGCATCAGCACCACCTTGCTCGAGACGCTGTGCCCGCGCTGGCTGAGACGCAGCAGGTAGACGCCCGACGACAGGCCCGCGGTTTCGCTCTGGAGCGAGAGCGTGTGGCTGCCCGCGCCCAGGCCGCCGACCTCGCGGCTCAGCAGGCGGCGACCGTTCAGGTCCACGAGCTCGAGCGTGGCGGGCTCGTCGCTCGGCAGCGAGAACGAGACGGTGAACCCGGCATGCGGGCCGGCCGGATTGGGCCAGGCGCCGGCGAGCGCGAACGCGGCCCTGCCCGCGGGCGGCGCGCCGGTCGCGGTCGTGGTCGCCCACACCGTGAAGCAGCAGGTCGCGCACACGCCGCCGTTCTGCGCCGCCAGCGACAGGCAGAAGTGGCCCGGACCCGGGGCCTGACCGCCGGGGACGGTGATGTTGAACGACATCGGGCCCGAGGTGCTGGCCGCGAGCGTGAGGTTCTGGCTCGCGGGTGCCACGATCCAGCTCGGCTGGTCGCTGGTCAGCGTGCCGGTGTAGGTGTTTCCGAACATGACGTTGGCGTTCTGAATCGTGAAGCCGGCCGACCCGGACGTCCCGGCGCGGATGTAGGTGTCGCCCGGGCAGGTGATCCCGGGTGTGAGCGTGAGCCCGGTGCCCCACACGTCGACGTCGGCGGCGCGGCCGTCGGCCCACGCCATCACCATGTTGCCGCCGGCCGCGAGACCGTTGTAGTCGCCCTCGTTGGGCTGCAGGTTGCTGGGCGCGGTGGTGAAGTTGGTGCCGACGCCGCTCACCCGCTGGCTCGCGGCCCAGGTCGCCCCGCCGTCGAGCGAGCGCGACAGGTAGATGTCGGCGATCCCGCCGCAGTTGGCGGCCGGCGAGTCACGGAAGTCGTACCACAGGCTGTACGCGTAGCCCTCGCACGACACCCCCACCTCGGAGAGATAGTTGTCGTAGAGCGCGGCGTCGTCGTTGACCCGCACCTGCGGGTGCCAGGTGATGCCGTCGTCCGAGTACGACACCATCGCGTCGCGCATGTCGCGGCCGGGCTCGCCAGCGTAGGTGTCGACCGCGGTGAGGAGCTGGTAGCCCCCGGTGCCGCCGCCCGTGATGCCGCCCATGCGCAGGTAGTAGCTGCCCGTCACCGGGCAGGTCCACACCAGGAAGCCGTCAAGGCCGCCCTGCGAGGTGTCGCCGCCGTAGGCCAGGCGGTCGGTGCCGTTGCTGCAGTAGATGCGCAGCGTGTACTTGAGCCCCGCCGCCGGGTTCATGCACCACACGATGTAGGTCTTGCCGGAGGTGGCGGTGAACTTGAAGTAGTCGAGGTCGGTGACCGAGGAGATGGTGCCGTTGATGGTGTTCCCCATCGTGAAGCTGTTGGCGGTGCCGGTGGTGTTGTTGCTCTCGGTCTCGGTCACGACGCCCGTGTTGCCGGGGAGCGGGTCGTCGTACCAGTCGACGCTCTCGTTGCACGCCACGTAGACGCGGCCGCGGTGCGGGCCGGTCGAGCGGTCGACCGCGATCGACGGGAAGTTGACCCCGTGGTCGCGGTTGAAGCCCGGGGCCCCGGTGCCGAAGTTGGTGAACTCGGTCACCGCGATGTTCTCGAGCGCAAAGCTCTGGCCATGGTCGGTGGACTTGCGGATCTTGTGGTAGTCGGAGCCATTTCCGGTCGACGGACCGACCTCGCTCCACACCACGTACACTTCGCCGTTGGGGCCCACGCACGGGCGTGAGCCCTGGACGTAGCCGAAGCGCGTGGGCTCGGAGTTGATGGTGATCGGCGTGCCCCAGGTCGAGCCGCCGTCGGTGGACCGCTGGAAGATGATGGTGTCGGCGGCGCCGAAGGTGGTGTAGCTGATGTACAGGTTGCCGCTCGAGGAGTCGGCGACCAGCCACTCCTTGTCGAAGGCGATCGCCGAGTTCGAACCCGCGCGCACCGTCACCGGCGTGCCCCAGATGAAGGAACCGCCCGAGAAGACGCCCGGAACCATCGCGATGCCGTTCTGCAAGGTGGAGTTGAAGTCGATCAGGGCGGCGAAGAAGAACACGCCCGTCTTCTCGTTCACGGTCACCAGCGGGTCGCTGGCCCAGCGCCCGCCGACCGGCTTGGGCGGCGCGCCGATGTCGGTCCAGGTCGCGCCCCCGTTGGTGCTGTAGGCGGCCTCCTGCGCGTCGACGGTGGGGCCGAAGTTGTTGCCGTCGTTCCAGGCGCACACCGCGTTGTTGCCCACGATCGCCACCCCCTCTTCCGCCTGGGTGGCGCTGGTCGCGTCGCCGGAGGGGTTGTTCACCGGAACGTTGGTGGGGATGGCGTTGATCGAGGAGACGCCGGCGGGCAGAGGAATGCGGACCGGCGGCCCGCTCCGGCCCTCGGGCAGCGCCAGCTGGTCGTCGGGCCCCGCCGGGCGTGCGCGGTGGCCGGCCTTCCCGGTCGCCGCCGCCCGCCGCGCCCGCCGCGCCGCCTCGGCGCGCTCGCGGCGCTCCCGCAGGCCCTCGCGCATGATGATCGCATGCTGCGTGGCCCGCAGCCGCTCGAGGTCGTCGCTGAGCCTCACTCCACCGGGCGCAGGCGTCTGTGCGCGCGCCACGGGGAAGGCGAGGAATTCAAACGCGAGAGCCGCCGCGATGGCGACGGCGAGCGGCCGGACGGCGCTGCGGACGGCGATGGGCACGGGGAAGCCTCCTGGCTGCGCGGCCTGGATGACGGACAAGGAGAGATCAAGTCCATGATAAAGCAAACGGCGTGCTGCGACACCCCCGAATCGGGCCGCGCCGGGGGCCATTCGGCGCGCCTGCGCCGCGCCATGACGGCGTGACGCGCGCGGCGACGCTCGAATCGTGCAGGACGCACGATGCCGCGCTGCGCGGCGCCGCGGAAGCCGACGTGCCCTAGCGGCGGCCCGGGGCCGCGGACTTGAGCACGCCCAACTCCTGGCCGACGGTGGTGAACGCCTCGACCGCGCGGTCGATGTGGCGCGTCTCGTGGGCGGCCGACAGCTGCACGCGGATGCGGGCCTGGCCCTTCGGCACCACCGGGTACGAGAAGCCGATGACGTAGATCCCGAGCTCGAGCAGGCGCCGTGCCATGGCGTGGGCCAGCTTCTCGTCGTAGAGCATGATCGGGACGATCGGGTGGCTGCCGGGCTTGATCTCGAACCCGGCCGCCGACATCGCGGCGCGGAAGCGCTGGGCGTTGGCCTCGAGCCGGTCGCGCAGCTCGGTGGTGCCCGACAGCAGGTCGAACACCGCGATGCTCGCCCCCACCACCACCGGCGGCAGCGAGTTCGAGAACAGGTAGGGCCGCGAGCGCTGGCGCAGCAGCTCGATGATCTCGCGGCGCCCGGTCGTGAACCCGCCGATCGCCCCACCCAGCGCCTTGCCGAGCGTGCTGGTGATGAGATCGACCCGCCCCGTCACGCCGGCGTGCTCCTGGCTGCCGCGCCCGGTCCGGCCCACGAAGCCGGTGGCGTGGGAGTCGTCGACCAGCACCAGGGCGCGGTAGCGCTCGGCCAGGTCGCAGACGCTCTTCAGGTCCGCGACCGTGCCGTCCATGCTGAACACGCCGTCGGTCGCGATCAGGGTGCGGCGGCAGCCCTTGGCGGCTGCCTCCTCGAGGCAGCGCTCGAGGTCGGCCATGTCGTTGTTGGCGTACCGCCAGCGCTGCGCCTTGCACAGCCGCACCCCGTCGATGATCGAGGCGTGGTTCAGGGCGTCGGAGATGATGGCGTCCTGCTCCTCCAGCAACGGCTCGAAGACGCCGCCGTTGGCATCGAAGCAGGCGGCGTACAGCAGCGCGTCGTCGGTGCCGAGGAACTTCGAGATGCGCAGCTCCAGCGCCTTGTGCAGGTCCTGGGTGCCGCAGATGAAGCGCACCGAGGACAGGCCGTAGCCGCGCGCGTCGAGCGCCGCGTGCGCGGCCGCGATCACGTCGGGGTGGCTCGACAGCCCGAGGTAGTTGTTGGCGCAGAACACCAGCACCTCGCGCCCGTCGGCCAGCAGCACCTCGGCGCCCTGCGGCGACGCCAGCACGCGCTCGTCCTTCCACAGCCCGGCCTCGCGGATCGCGGCCAACTCGGCGTCGAGCCAGGGTTTCATGGTGTACATCATGCTCTCCTGCCCTCAGGGCTTGAACACGAACGGAATCGCGATCCAGGTGGCCACCGGCCGCCCGGCGACGGTCCCGGGCTTGAACACCCATTGGCGGGCCGCGTCGATCGCCGCGTCTTCCAGCACGCCGACCGGGGTGGACCCCAGCCCCCAGGTCGGAACCGCGTCGAGCACATGGCCCGAGCGGCAGACCAGCGCGTTCACCATCAGACTCGCCGCGATGCCCCGGGCGCGAGCCGAGGCCGGGTAGACCGGCGTGACCGTGGTGATCGCCACGGGCAGCTCGTCAAGATCGACATACTCACCGATCGCCGGCACGTGATCCTGCCCGTCACCGGCGCAGGAATCGGCGCCGGGATAGGCGCCGGGCCGCAGCTCGATGGTTGCCTCGTCCGAGATCTCGACACCCTTGGGCCCGGTCGACGCACGGATGATCGCGCTGGAAGCGCCCGGCACGACGTATGGGGCCCGGTACACCCCGTCGGCGGAGAGACTGCCCGGTCCGCTGACGATCTGCCAGCGAACGGCCGGCGCCGGGCCGGATCCCTCGCCGCTCCCGCGCGACGAACCCGCCGCCTGAAAGTGCAGCGTCTGGCCCGGCTCAACGCTGGCGTGCGACGGCGCGATCTGCAGTCGTTCGCTCGCGGCGGCGGGCGCCGCGACGATCGCCACCGTTAGCAAGGCCCCGGTGAGGCATCCCACCTCAGACGCTCTCCCCCCACGGCACCAGCACCACCTTGCCGGCCTGCCCGGAGCGCAGCAGGCCCACCGCCTCGACGAAGCGCTCCATCTTCATGACGTGGGTGATCGCGGGCCGGATGTCGAGGCGCCCGGAGCCGAGCAGGTTGTCCATCTGGTACCAGGTCTCGAACATGCGGCGCCCGATGATGCCGTTGATGGTGACGCCGTTGAAGATCACCAGCCGGTTCCAGTCGAGGTCGAAGGGCTCGTGAGGGAGCCCGAGCATCGACATCCGCCCGCCTCCCCGCAGGCTCTGGAGTCCCTCGCGCACCGCCAGCGGGCTGCCCGACATCTCGAGCACCCCGTCGAGGCGGCGGCCGCCCAGCAGCTGGCTGACGCGCTCCCCGAAGCTCTCGCGTGACGGATCGATGACTGCGTCCGCCTTCATGCGGCGCGCGAGCTCGAGCCGGTAGGGCGATACGTCACTGGCAAATACACGGGCGGCGCCCGCCGCCCTGGCGACCGCGATCGCGAACAGGCCGATCGGCCCGCAGCCGGTCACCGCCAGGTTGCAGGCCGCGATCGGGCCGGCGAACGCGGTATGGACCGCGTTCCCGAGCGGTTCCATGACGCCCGCGACCTCGAGCGGGACGTTGGCGGGCGCGCGCCAGGCGTTGACCGCCGGCACCGCGACGAACTCGGCGAAGCCGCCGTTCACGTCGACGCCCAGGATGCGGGTGTTCTCGCACACGTGGCCGTTGCCGGTGCGGCACGCCACGCAGTGCCCGCAGATGATGTGGCTCTCGCACGCGACGCGCTCGCCGGTCTTGATCTCGGTGACCTCGGCGCCACGCTCGATCACCTCGCCGACGAACTCGTGACCGAGCGTGACCGGGGGCTTGATCCGTCCCTGCGACCAGCGGTCCCACTCGAAGATGTGGAGGTCGGTGCCGCACACGCCGGCGCGCAGCACCCGTAACAGCAGATCGCCGGCGCCGCAGGTCGGCACCGGCACGTCGCGGATCTCCGCTCCCACTCCGGCCGTGGCTTTGACCACGGCCTTCATCGTTCGGGGCAGCGCCCGGGTGGTGGCGCGCTGCGCCTCGGTGGGTGCCGGGGTGGAGGGGTTCATGCCTGGAGCACCTCGCGCAAAGCCTCGCCGGTGTACGACCCCCGGACGCGGCTCACCGCCTCGGGGGTGCCGGCCGCGACCACGGTGCCGCCATGATCGCCGCCCTCGGGTCCCAGATCGATCAGCCAGTCGGCGCACTTGACCACGTCGAGGTGGTGCTCGATCACCACCACCGTGTTGCCGCGCTCCACCAGCGCCTCCAGCACCTCGAGCAGCACCCGCACGTCCTCGAGGTGGAGCCCGGTCGTGGGCTCGTCCAGAATGTACAGCGTCCGGCCGGTCGCCACACGCGACAGCTCGGCTGCCAGCTTGACGCGCTGGGCCTCGCCGCCCGACAGCGTGGTCGCCGACTGCCCGAGATGGATGTAGCCGAGGCCCACGCCGCGCAGGGTCTCGAGCTTGCGCCGCACCGGCGGCACGGCTCCCAGGAACTCGAGTCCCTCCTCGACCGTCATGTCGAGCACGTCGGCGATCGAGCGCCCCTTGTACAGCACCTCGAGCGTCTCGCGGTTGTAGCGCCGCCCGTGGCACAGCTCGCAGCGCACGAACACGTCGGGCAGGAAGTGCATCTCGATCTTGCGCAGCCCGTCGCCCTCGCACACCGGGCAGCGCCCCCCCTTGACGTTGAACGAAAAGCGCCCCGGCCCGTAGCCGCGCACCCGCGACTCGGGCAGCCCGGCGAACAGGTCGCGGATGAACCCGAACACGCCCGTATAGGTCGCGGGGTTGGAGCGCGGGGTGCGGCCGATCGGGCTCTGGTCGATCGCCACCACCTTGTCGATCGCCTCGGCGCCGCGCAGCCCGCGGTGCTCGCCCGGCGCCGCTCCCACCCCGCCCAGCCCGCGGGTCAGCGCGGCGAGCAGGATGTCGTTGACCAGCGTGCTCTTTCCCGAGCCCGACACGCCGGTGACGCACACGAAGCGCCCGAGCGGAAACGCCACGTCGATGTTCTTGAGGTTGTTGGCGCGCGCCCCCAGCACCTCGATCGCCGCCCCGTTGCCCTCGCGGCGTGAAGCCGGCACCGCGATCACGCGGCTGCCGTTCAGGTACTGGGCGGTGAGCGAGCCCGGAACGCGCCGCACCTCCCCGGGCGGCCCGGCCGCCACCAGCCGCCCGCCGTGGCGCCCGGCGCCCGGCCCGAGGTCGACCAGCCAGTCGGCGGCCTCCATGGTCTCGCGATCGTGCTCCACCACTACCACCGTGTTGCCGAGATCGCGCAGCTTCAGCAGGGTGGCGAGCAGACGCCGGTTGTCGCGGTGGTGCAGCCCGATCGAGGGCTCGTCGAGGATGTAGAGCACGCCGGTGAGCTGGGAGCCGATCTGGGTCGCGAGACGGATGCGCTGGGCCTCGCCGCCCGCCAGGGTGGCGGCCGGCCGGTCGAGGGTCAGGTAGCCGAGCCCTACGTCCTCGAGGAAGCCGAGCCGGCTCCCGATCTCCTTGAGGATCGGCGCCGCGATCGCGGCGCGCGGGCCGCTGAAGTCGAGGGCCGCGACCGTGCCGCGCGCCGCGCCGACCGACAGGGCGGTCCACTGCGCGATGTCGCGGCCCTCGATCCTGACCGCGAGGCTGGCGGGCTTGAGCCGCCGTCCGCCGCACGCCCCGCACGGCGTCGGGTTCATGAGCGCATGGATGTCGCGGCGCACCGCCTCGCTCGAGGTGGTGCGATAACGCCGCTCGAGGCTCGGAATCACCCCCTCGTAGGCCGCGTGCTGGATGAACGCCGAGCCCTTGGAGGTGCGGTACTCGAAGCGCACCTTCTCGTCCCCCGAGCCGTGGAGCAGCAGGCGCTGGACCCGGGCCGGCAACTTGTTCCACGGCGTCTTGAGCGAGAAGTTGAACTTCTTTGCCAGCGCCTTGAGCGTGCCGCCGGTCCAGGTGCCGGCGGCGTCGCCGAGCGGGGCCAGCGCCCCCTGCTCGAGCGTCCGGCTCGGATCGGGCACCACCCGCGCCGCATCGACCTTGAGCGTGGTGCCGAGCCCGTCGCACGACGGGCAGGCGCCGTACGGCGAGTTGAACGAGAAGCTGCGCGGCTGGGGCTCTTCGACGCTGGTGCCGCACTTGGGGCACGCCGCGCCCTGGCTGAACAGGAGATCCGGCCGCCCGCCCTCCGGCGCCACCGCCACCAGCCCGTTGCCGAGCTTGAGCGCGGCCTCGAGCGAGTCGGCGAGCCGCGTGGCGTTGCGCGGCTCGACGGTCAGGCGGTCGATCACCACGTCGATCTCGTGGCGCTTGTAGCGGGCCAGCCGGGGCGGCTGGTCGAGCTCGACCCAGGCGCCGTCGATGCGGGCCCGCACGTAGCCCTGGCGGCGGATCGCCTCCAGCTCCTTGCGGTACTCGCCCTTCTTGCCGCGCACCAGCGGGGCGAGCAGCGCGACCTTGCCTCCCGCCTCGCGCGCGCCCATCTGATCGACCATCTCCTGCACGCTCTGGCGCTCCATGCGCGTGCCGCAGTTGGGACAGTACTGTACCCCGAGACGGGCGAACAGCAGCCGCAGGTAGTCGTAGATCTCGGTGATCGTCGCGACGGTGGAGCGCGGGTTGGAGCCGGCGCTGCGCTGCTCGATCGCGATCGCCGGTGACAGCCCTTCGATCGCGTCGACCTCGGGCTTCTCCATCTGGCCGAGGAACTGGCGCGCATAGGCGGACAGCGACTCGACGTAGCGCCGCTGGCCCTCGGCGTACAGGGTGTCGAAGGCGAGCGAGGACTTGCCGGAGCCCGACACCCCGGTGACCACGATCAGGCTCTGGCGCGGCAGGCGCAGCGACAGATTCTGGAGGTTGTGCTCGCGCGCGCCGTGGATGACGATGTCGGAGAGCCCGCGCGCCGCGGCCTGCGGGTCGGAATCGGCGGGCCGCGCCCGGGTGCCGGACTCGGTGGTGGTGGCCATGAAGTCGCCACTATATCAGGGCCGGCAAGCGCCCCGGCCGCGCCCGCGCGGCGCGGCCGCGGGGCCCGCCGCGCGCCGGCGCTCACTCGTAGCGCAGCGAGTCCACCGGGTCGAGGCTCGAGGCGCGCATCGCCGGATAGAGGCCGAAGAACACTCCCACCGCGGCCGAGAACAGCAGCCCGGTGATCACCGACCACGCCGAAACGAAGGTCGGCATCTGGCTCAGCGCGTGGACCAGCCACGAGATGCCGCTCCCCAGCAGGATGCCGGCGGCGCCGCCCGCCGCGGTCAGCACCACCGCTTCGAGCAGGAACTGGGTGAGGATCGCCTTGCGCGGCGCGCCCAGCGCCTTGCGGATCCCGATCTCGCGCGTGCGCTCGGTGACCGCGACCAGCATGATGTTCATCACTCCGATCCCGCCCACCATCAGCGAGATGGTCGACACCAGGGCCATCACCGCGAAGATCCCGCCGGTCACCGCGTTGTAGAGCGACAGGAAGGCGTCGTCGGTGAACACCACGAAGTCGTTGTTCTTGTTGCTGGGCAGGTGGCGGCGCAGCCGCAGCACGTCGATGATCTCGCGCTGCGCCTGATCGCTCATCTCCGGCGACACCGCGATCGCGTCGAGGAACAGCTCGCCGCGCTTGGGGAACCAGATCGGGGCCTCCTGGGGCACCGGGAAGTACTTGTCGATGGTGGTGTAGGGAATGGCCGCGACGAGGTCGAAGTTCTCGCCCAGCATCCGTCCCTTCTTCTCGAACTCGCCGATCACGGTGAACGGGATGCCGTTGAGGTGGACGCGCTCCCCCAGCCCGCTCCCGTCCTTGAACAGCGCCTCGCGGGTGTCCTTGCCCAGCACCACCACGTTGTCGCGCCGGTTGACCTCCTCGGAGGTGAAGAAGCGGCCGCGCGCCAGGTCGTAGCCGTGGGTGATGAGGTAGTTCTCGTTGGTGCCGTAGGTGAAGGTGCTGCGCGCGGTGCGCCCGCGGTAGGTCAGCGTGATGTCGGTGAACGACCACTTGAATGGGGCGATCGCCTTGACCGACGGGCAGCGGTCGAGGATCGCCTCGGCGTCCTCGATCTTGAACGCGCGCCGCTGCTTCAGGCTGTCGGGCACGTCGCCGTTGAACTGGATGCCGGGACGGATGCGGCGGATGTAGATGGTGTTGTTTCCGAACGACTGGATGCTCTGCCGGAACGAGCGCTGAAAGCCGTTGATCAGCGCCACCATGCCGATCACCGTGCCGACGCCGATCACGATCCCGAGCAGGGCCAGGAACGAGCGCATCCGGTTGGCGACCAGCGCCCGGCCCGCCATGCCGAAGGTCTCGCGCAGCAGCATGAAGTTCATGGGCTACTCGTAGCGCAGCGCCTCGATCGGATCGAGACGCGCCGCCCTCCAGGCCGGATAGGAGCCGAAGAACACGCCGATGCCGGCCGACATGACGATGCCCAGCACCACTCCCGGCACGCTGATCGCGGTGGGCAGCGGCGTGATCGTGCCCGCCAGCAGCGCCAGCAGCACGCCGGCGGCCACGCCGATCAACCCGCCCATCAGCGACAGGGTGGTGGCTTCGACCAGGAACTGACTCAGGATGTCGCGCCGCCGGGCGCCCAGCGCCTTGCGCACGCCGATCTCGCGCGTCCGTTCGGTCACCGACACCAGCATGATGTTCATGATCACGATGCCTCCCACGAGCAGCGAGATCGCCGCCACCCCGATGGTGACCACGAAGATCCCGCCGGTCAGGGTGCGGTAGAGATCCATGACGTTGTCGGCGGTGGTGATGCCGAAGTTGTCCTTGCGCAGCGGCCCGAGGTGGCGGCGCGCGCGCATGACGAGCCGCGCCTCCTGCTGCGCCACCGGCAGCGTGGCCGCGTCATCGGCCTTGACCGCGACCTGGAAGTTGGCGCGCTCCGCCTTGTACTTCTGGAACGTGCGCACCGGGATGACCACGAAGCGGTCCTGGCTCTGGCCGAACAGCTTGCCCTTGGGGCTCATGACCCCGACCACCTCGTAGGTCTCGGCCCCCACCCGGATCGTGTGCCCCACGGGATCGAGGCGGGGGAACAGCTGATCGGCGAGCTCGGAGCCCAGCACGCACACCAGCTGGCGGCGGCCGTCGTCGAGCTCGCTGATGGTGCGGCCGGAGCCCAGCGCATAGTCCTCGATGATCTCCCAGCCCGGGCCGCGTCCCTTGACATCCACCGCCTTCACCAGCTGGTCGCGGTAGCGGATCGGCTCGAAGTGGTCGGCCTGGGCGACTACCATGGCGGCGTGGGGCACCCCGTCGCGCAGCGCTTCGGCGTCGTCGAGGGTGACCGGCGGGTTGTTCTTGACCGCGTCGAAGGCCTCCTGGCTGGTCACGAAGCCGTAGGAGTCGATGTAGAAGGCGTTGGCCCCGGCGTTGAGGAGCTTCTGGGTGACGAAGCGGTTGAGGCCCTCGACCACCGACAGCACGGCGATCACGGACGTGACGCCGATGATGGTGCCGAGCAGCGTGAGGAACGAGCGCAGCTTGTTGGCCCGCAGCGCGCCGAGCGCGATCCCCATGCTCTCGCGCAGGTTCATCCGCCGTCCGTCCCGGTGGCCGCCGCCCCCGCCCCGGGCGCGTGGCGCGTGGTGGTCGGATGGTCGTTGCGCTCGTCGCTCGCGATCTTGCCGTCGCGCATGCGCACGATGCGCCGCGCGTTCGCCGCGATGTCGGGCTCGTGGGTGACGAGGATCACGGTGTTGCCCTGGCGCCAGATCTGCTCGAAGGCGGCCATGATCTCCTCGCCGGTGTGGGTGTCGAGGTTGCCGGTCGGCTCGTCGGCCAGCACGATGCTGGGCCGGTTGACCAGCGCGCGCGCGATCGCCACCCGCTGGCGCTGTCCGCCCGACAGCTCGTTGGGCCGGTGCTTGACGCGATCCGAGAGCCCGACCAGCGCCAGCGCCTCGCGCGCGCGGCGCCGGCGCTCCTCGTGCTTGATCCCGGCGTAGACCAGCGGCAGCTCGACGTTGTGGAGCGCGTCGGCGCGCGCCAGCAGGTTGAAGGTCTGGAACACGAAGCCGATCTCGTGGTTGCGCACCCGCGCCAGCTCGTCGTCTCCCTGCTCGGCGATCTCCTTGTCCTTGAGCCGGTACGAGCCGCGGGTCGGGGTATCGAGGCAGCCGATGATGTTCATGAGCGTCGATTTGCCCGAGCCCGAGGGGCCCATGATGGCCACGTATTCGTTGGCGTCGATCTCGAGGTCGACGCCGTTCAGGGCATGGACCTCCTCCGATCCCACCTGATAGACGCGGTGGAGGTCGCGAATCCGGATCAGCATGGCGCGCTCACTTGCGGCCTTTGGCGGTGGCGGCCTCCTGCTTGACCCGGGCGTTGGGTTTGAGCTCCCGCAGCGCCTTGTAGGGACCGGCCACCACCAGGTCGCCGGGCTTGAGCTCGCCGAATACCTCGATGTCGGTCTCGCTGGCGATTCCGGTGCGCACCGTGACGAACGTGGCCACCCCGTCCTTGACCAGGAACACGCCGGTGATCTCCTTGGCCTTGCGTCCCACCGTGTCTTCCTCGGCGGCGAGCACGAAGTCCTTGGGCAGCTTGGGCGGCCGGGCATCCGCAGTCTTGGCGGCAACGCTCTTGCCGGCCACGCTCTTGCCGGCCGCGCTCTTCCCGCCGCCGGCCTGCTTGAGCTCGCGCTCGGTGCGCACCACCACCGCCTGGATCGGCACTCCGCTCGTCTGAGGGTGCGTCGAGGTCTCGACCTCGACATCGGCGGTCATCCCGGGACGCACCGCCGCCACCTGGCTGTCGAACACCACCTTGACCTCGAAGTTGGTCTGCCCCTCGCCGGTGGTCGCCACGGTGCGCTTGGCGGTGTTGCCGATCTCGACCACCGTGCCCTCGAACGAGGTGTCGGGCAGCGCGTCGACCGTGATCTTGGCCTTCTGGCCCAGCTTCATGTCGACCACGTCGGTCTCGTCGACGTCGGCCCGCACCAGCATGCGCGACAGGTCGGAGACGGTGAGGATCTCGGTGCCGGGGTTGTTCATGGTGCCGGTGATGACGATCTCGCCCTGCTCGACGTTGAGCGCGCTGACCACGCCGTCGAACGGCGCCAGGAACCGGGTCTTGGCCAGGTTGTCGGCGGCGCCGGCCAGCGCGGCGGTGGCCCGCGTGACCTCCTCCCCGGCCGTGGTCACGGCGTTGCGGGCGTTGTCGATCGCGTTGTTGGCCTGATCCCATTCCTGCTGCGACAGCACCTTCTGCTCCCACAGCGAGGTCTGGCGTACGTAGGTCGCCTCGGCCAGCTTCTGCGCCGCCTGGGCGTCCTTGAGGCGCGAGCGCGCCGACGACAGCATCGCCTCGGCCTGATTGTAGGCCGAGCGGTACTGGGTGTCGTCGAGCTGCAGCATCAGCTGGCCGCGGGCGACGTGGTCGCCCTCCTTGACCGCCAGATGCACGATCTTGCCCATGATGTCGGCGCTGATCTTGACCTGCGTGCGCGGCTCGATCTTGCCCGGCGCCCGCACCCGCGCGGTGATGTCCTCGAGCCGCACGCGGGCGAACTGCACCGCCTGGACCTTGCCCCTGCGGCCGCGCGCCACCCCCAGACCCACCAGGGCGACCAGGACCAGCACCCCCAGCAGGATGAACAGCCAGCCTTTGCCCTTCATCGTCCCCCTCCGGTCCCGCTCATCATTCCCGCCCGCGCACCCGGATGAGCTGCGCCTCGGCGGTCCGGATCCCGGCCTGCGCGGAGACCCGGTCGGCGGCGGCACGGGTGAGGTTCACCTGCGCGGTGTTGAGGTCGAGAATGGTGGTCGAGCCGACGTTGTACTTCTGCTGGGTGAGCTTGAGATTCTCGACCGCCGAAGCGAAGGCGCTGTTCGCCACGTTCAGGCGCTCGGTGGCCTCGCGATACTGGAGCAGGGCCTGGTGGATCTCGGCCTCCAGGTTGCGACGCAGCGCGTCACGGGAGTCCTCGGCCCGCAGCAGAGCGGCGCGCGCCGAGGCGATCCTCGACTCCGTCGACCCGCCCAGGAACAGATCCCAGTTGACCGCCAGCGTGCCGCTGAGCACTCGATCGGCGTCGGAGCGGCCGGAAGTCTCCACCGGTGCGAGCGCGGGCGGAAACTGCTTCTGGTTGAAGGTGCGCTGCGGGTTGAACTGGGCCGAGCCGGAGAGCGTGACGTAGGGCAGCCGCAGGAACTTGGCCGAGGTCACGCTGGAGTGCGCGGCGCTGAGGTTCGCCTCCGCGGCCAGCAGGTCGGGCCGGTTGCGCTGGGCTTCGGCCAGCAGGTCGGGCTCGTTGTATTCCTGCGGCTCCGCGGTCAGGACGGTGTCGACGTCGCCGAGCTGCGACTCCTTCATCGCCAGCACCTCGGCCAGCGCGATGCGCTGGTTGACGATCGCCTGGTGCGCGGTGAGCGAGTCGAGCTGGCTGTTCGAGGTCTGCACCTGGGCACTCAGCAGATCACTCTTCGACACCGAGCCGACCTCGAACAGCGCCCGCACCCGGCGCTCGTTGTCGCGCGCCAGCCGCAGCGCGACATCCGACACCCAGGCCAGGTGGTAGGCGCTGGCGGTGAGGTAGAACTGCTGGCGGGTGTTGAACGCGACCGCCGTGCGCGCCGCCTGCTGGCTCAGCTTCGAGGCCTTGAGACCCGAGCGCGCCGCGCCCAAGGCCTTGAGGTTCGCGAGGTCGAGGATGCTCCACGACCCCGTGAGCGCCGGCCCCATCGCGTAGCTGACGTTGTCGGTCGGTGGTGCGGAGATGACGACGGTGCTGACAATCTGGCTGCCGCGACCCTGGACGTTCTGGGTCGCGCTGCGCGACCAGTTCGCCGACACGTGGGGCAGCACCCCGCTGTAGGCGCCGTACACGTTGCCGTTGGCGTCCAGCACCCCCGCCACGGCGTTGATGATCTGCGAGTTCTTCTCCAGCGCGATCGCCACCGCGCGATCGACCGTGAGCGGCTGCGAGGCGGCGCCCGCGGCCCACAGCAGGCCCGCGAGGCACAACCCGCTCGCCGTGAATCGCTGCGGTCTCGACATCACGTTCTCCCTGGGTTGGAAAGCGCGCATGACGTCCCGCGGTGAATCGTCTTACGGAACGCGGCGCGCTAGGGTTGCAACGATGGGTCAGCTGCTCGGCGCCGACAGGCCGGAGAGCGCCGCCAGCAGCAGCGCGAAGATCAGATAGATCCCGCCCCCCACCCAGGCCGCCGCCTTGCGCGGCGCCCCGCTGAGGGCCGAGAGACCCAGTACGAGCACCGCAGCATACCAGAGCCCCAGCGGCCCGAGCATGTCGAGGAACCGGCCGGCCGCGGTGAACAGCTTGCTGGGGGTCTCGGGCTCGGGCAGCAGCACCCCGAACCCGGTGTGGACATGGAGCAGATCGAGTCCGCCGAAATAGGCGACGGCGTGATCCGCGACCACCTGGACGAGCCGCACCAGCTCCGCCCACCAGGTCACCTCGAGTGCCAGGCGATAGCGGAACGGGCGGCCGAGGATGAACGCTCCGCCCAGCCACACCAGCAGGCTGAAGACGAAGATGACGAGCAGGTACTGCACCGACAGGATGCTGGTCATGATCGCCATGCCGCCCGGACTTCCGTACATCCGCTCGACCTGCGCCGCCTGGTCGGCGGACATCTGCTCCGACGCCACGCGCTGATCGATCGAGTTCATGATCATGGGCAGGTAGGATTTGTGGTAGGTCGCGAGCAGGGCGAGCGCGTAGGCGCCGGCGACGATGAGCAGCGGGAACCACCACTGGACGCGCTGGTCGAGACCCGTCCAGGCGCGGGTGGGGCGGGTGAAGATCAGCCCCACGCGCGCGAGTGGACTGGGAATCGGAGCGGCGTCGGGAGTCGGAACGGCGGCGTCGATCGTGACCGACATGGAGGGCTCCGGTTCGACGAGGGTGGGGACGAGCCTCGAACCGCGCGAGAGTAGGGACTGTGTTCCCGAACCGTCAATTTGGCCCTTACGGGCGCGGGAAATCCATGCCCGGGCGTGGCCGGTCAGTGGCCATGCAGGGTAAAGCGCACCGGGATGGCGACCCAGACCGCGACCGGGCGCGTTCCGGCGAGCGCAGGCCTGAACACCCAGTGCCGCAGCGCCTCGATCGCGGCGGCATCGAACACCGGCGCCGAGCGAAGCACCCTCACGTCCACAACGCGGCCACTCACCCCAACGAGCACCAGGAGGGTGACCGCCCCCTCGATCCCGGCCTCGCGGGCGAGATCGGGGTACTCCGGCTCGATCCTGACCAGCGCCTCCGGTTCGAGGTCGTGCGGCACGTAGGCGCCGGGGGCCGGCAGGGCCTCGGGCACGGCTTCGCTCCCGAACGCATCGGGACCGGCGGGGCCCGGTGACCCGCCCCCGGGCCCGGCCTCGGCGGCCGGCGCCGTCTCGAGCGGCGCCTCCCCCGGTGGCGCGTCGGGGATGCGCGACGGAACCACGATGCCGGTCGGGGCGACCGTCGGCGGCGCGCTGGGGGACGACGGCGTGGGGGTGAGCGGCGGCGGAACGAGCGTGGGCCCGGGAGCGATGATCGGGCCCACGACGGGCAGCGGCGGCCGGGGCGGGGCTTGAGGCAGCAGCGACAGCGTGGCCCACGAGGCGAGAAAGGACGCGACACACAGCATGCTGCTGGCGGAGAGCGCACCCGGGTATGAGGCGCGCGGCGTGCGGGGGTGCGCACCGGGAGCGCCCCCGGGCCCGGGGTGGAGCAGCGCGGCGTTCATGACGGGATCCTCGCCCCGGTCGGATGGGACGACGCCCGGTCAAGCATTCGGGCGGGCCGCTCCGCCGGCGCTCCGGCGCCGCGGTGGACCCCGCCCGGTCGACTTCCGAAGAGAGACTTCTAGTGCAGCGTGAACTTGACCGGCACGGCCACCCACACCGCGACCGGCTTGTTGTTCGACAGCGCGGGCCTGAACACCCACTGGCGCACCGCGGCATCGGCGGCCGCGTCCAGCATCGGAATCGACTTCACCACCTTGGTGTCCTTGACCTTGCCGTCCTTGCCCACCAGCGCCTGGATCAGCACCGTCCCCTCGACCGAGGCCTCGTGCGCCAGGTCGGGATACTGGGGCTGCACCTTGGTGACCGCTTCGGGCAGCTCCTCGACGTAGACGTAATCGCCGAACTTGGGCAGCTCCTCCTCGCTCGGCGGCGCCACCACCATGTCGCTGCCATCGGTGGAGCCTACGCTGGGGGTGGTCTGGGCGATGTCCTGCTGGGTCGCGATGGTCTGCTCGGGCGGCGCCTCGGCCTCGGGCACCGGCACCGGCACCGCCGCGGTGGGCGGCGCCACCGGCTGCGTCACGTTGATCTGCGGCGGCGGTGCATCCTGGGTGAGCGGCGGCGGCGCCGCCAGCTCGCGGTACGGCACCACGATCACGCTGGTCTCGTGGGGACGGTGCTTGAGCAGCTCGGTGGTGCCGAACGACAGCATGAACACGACGATCCAGATGACGCTCGCGGTCCCCACCGCCCGCACCATGTACTTGCGGGCGACCTCCTTGAGCTCGGGGGCCCCGTAGGGCATGAATTGATAGAGCGAAATCGTCGTCATAGCTTCTCGACCTCACCCTTCTCCTCGGGCGTCAGCGTGCCGAGCGAGAAGCGCGTGAGCTTCGCCAGGTCGAGCTCGTCGATGATGTGGACCATGTAGTCGAACTTCGCGTCCCGATCGATTTTGATGAGGACGATGAGCTTGTCGTTTCCCCGGTAGGTCTTGAAGATGCCGGACAGCTTGCCGACATCGGTCCGCACCCACGGGTCGGTCGCCATGCGCCAGTAGCTGCGCTGATCCGGCAGCACCCGGACGGTGAGCACGTTCTTCTCGTTGACCTGCACCTTGGCGTTGGGATCCGGGGGCAGGTTGATCTCGAGCGCCTGCGGGGTCCGGAACACCGTGGTGACCATGAAGAAGATGAGCAGCAGGAACGCCACGTCGACCATGGGTGTCATGTCGATGCGGATCCCGACGCGCCGCTTGGGACGCCGGACCACCCCGCCCTTCTTCTTGCCAGGTCGTTCTCGTTGTGGGGTGTCAACCGCACCCATGGGATCTCACCTCCTCGACGGGCCGCTCACTTGGCCGGTGGCGCTGCGCCGGGCGGAACGTTCTTCTTGAACAGGCCGCCGCCGCCGGCCAGCTCGGTCTGGACGTTGAAGCGCGGGGCCTTGGCGTCCTGCAGGGCGTTCATCATGTCGGCCATGATGCCGTACGGGGCGTCCTTGTCCATCTTGACGATCATGCGCGCCGCCGGGTTCGCGGAGCGGGCCGCCTTGAGCCAGTTCGCGAGGTCGGTCTTGACCGCCTCGGCCGGGATCTCCTGGGACTTCTGCTCGCCGTGCTCGCGATAGACCAGCCGGACCGAGGGCGTCTTGGTGACCGCCAGCGTGATGATGTCGGATTCCGGCGACTTGGCCTCGGAGTTCGACTCCGGCAGGGTGATCTTGTCCTTGTCCGGGGGCTTGAACTGCGTGGTGGTCATGAAGAAGATGAGGAGCAGGAACGCGACGTCGACCATCGGCGTCATGTCGATGCTGATGCCGATGCGGCGCTTCTTCTTGAGCATCGACCGTCCCTACCTCTGGTCGCCGGCGCTGGCGGACAGCAGCTGCACTGCCTCGTACGACGCCTCGTCCATCATGTAGTTGAAGTTGTCCACCCGGGTGACGAACACGTTGTAGGCGACGATCCCGGCGATCGCGACGAACAGCCCGCCCGCGGTGTTGATCAGCGCCTCGGAGATACCGACCGCCAGCTTCGACGCATCGACCGCGCCGGTATGGCCGAGCGCGGCGAACGAGCGGATCATCCCGATGACGGTTCCGAGCAGCCCCACCATGGTGGCGATCGAGGCGATCGTCGACAGCGCGATCAGGTTGCGCTCGAGCAGGGGTACCTCGAGGCCGTTGGCCTCCTGGATCGCGGCCTGGGTCTCGGAGACGATCTTCTCCTTGGTCGCGCCCTCGGCCCGCACCTGCTGGTAGCGCTCCAGGCCGGCGCGGATGACGTTGGCCGCCGAGCCGCGCTGCTTGGCGCACATGTCGATGGCGCGGTTGACGTCCTTCTCGTGCAGCGCCTTGCGGACGGCGTTCAGGAAGTTCGGCATCGAGCCGCGTCCCTGCGCCTTCCGGAGGCTCCAGATGCGCTCGATGATGAACGAGGTCTGCAGGATGACGAGCAGGATCAGCCCGGCGACCAGCGGGCCGCCCTTGTTCATCTGCTCGCCGACGGGGCCCAGTTTGGGCAGGTTCCACCACAGGGTGATCGCGATGGCCAGGGCGGCCACGAAGCCAATCGGCACGACGAAACGGCTCATATGCAGTCCATCCTCACGTGCCCGGCGCGGCGCGCTCCGGCGGCTCCGGAGCCTCGCCCGCCGCGGGCGGGTTCATTGACTCGGGCGGATCCCCCACCCACGGGTCCCGGGCAGTTTCGTTGCCCTCGTTGCTACGCCGCGAACGCCGCGACCGCCTGGTCCTCGGTGTCGTGGTGATCGAACACCATGATGAGCTTCGTCATGGTGAACAAATCTCGAAGTCGCTTGCCGAGGCCGCACAGCTTGATCTCGCCGCCCCGGGACTTGTAGTTCGAGTAACCGCGCATCAGCACGCCGATCGCGATCGAGTTGAGCGCCTGGCACTCCGACATGTTGAGCACCAGCTTCAGATTGCCCCCCGCCGCCTCGTCCATGATCGCCTTCTGGAGGTCGTCGGTCTCGTTGTCACCGAAAAAGCTGCCCCTCGGGTACAGCACCACCACGGGGCCGGACGCCTTCCGCTTGACGGCCACTCGTTCTCCTAGACCTGCTCACGCTCCGCGAAGCTGGCGATCGCCTGCTCCTCGTTGGGATAAACGTCGAACACCAGCGACAGCTTGGTGATGACGAAGATGTTCTCGATGCGCTTGTCCACCGAGCACAGCTTCATCTGACCGCCGCGCCGGACATAGTTCGAATGCGCCGAGATCAGGACGCCGAGCGCGGTCGAGTTGAGGTGCTGGGTCTCGCCGAGATTGATGACGAGGTGCTTGTTGCCCGCCTCGCTCAACGCCTTGATCTTCTGCTCCAGCTCCTCGGTCTCGTCCCCGCCCGTCAGGTACCCCTTGGGGCCGAGGATGGTCACGCTCCCGACGTGCCGCTCCCTCATTGCGTTCCTCCCGGCTTGGCCGCTCCCTTTTCCAGGCTCTGCTTGCTCTTGAGCGCTACGGCGTCGTTGGAGTTGATCGCGAGTGCCTTGTTGTAGGCGTCGAGCGCCTTGGTCCGGTTTCCGGAGTTCTGGTAGCCCTGACCGATCCACACCCAGGTCTGCCCCAGCGACGGCGGGTCCTTGATCAGCGCCGCCGCCGACTCGAGCAACCGCACCGCCTCGGCGTAGTCCTTCTCCAGCAGCTTGTAGTACCCGAGCTGGCGCAACGCGATGCCGCGTTGCGCGCTGGCGGTCGTGTCGAGGTCCAGCACCCGCTGCATCTCGTGCTTGGCCCCCTCGACCGAATCCACCTGGGCATAGAGCAGCCCCAGCCAGAAATGACGATCCGCCTTCCCGTCCGCCAGCGAGACGGCCTGGCGGAGGGCGGGCAGCGCGTCATTGTACTGCCTCAACTCCTTGTAGGATAAGCCCAAATAGTAGTAAGCCTCGTCGCTGGTCTGGTCAAGCGCGATTCGCCTCTGGAGCAGCTCGACGGCGTGGGCGTAGTCCTTGTCCCGGAAGCGCATCTTGCCCAGTTCGAGCAGGGCAAACCGGGCACCGGCAGAGGTCGAATCCGAGGCCACGATGGCCCGGTAGATCGAGTCCGCCGCGGCCGGGTTCTTCTGGATCACGAAGATCTGGGCCAGGCGCAGCTGGTCCTCGGCCTCGGGCTCGCCGCGCTGGTAGTCGGCCAGGGCCAGGTCGTACTCACGGCGCTCGGTGTGGACCCGGGCCCGGATCGTGAACATGTCCTTGTTCTTGTCGCCCAGCTGCTCGGCCTTGTTGAGGGCCACGAGCGCCTCGTCCCGCATCTTCAGGTAGTAGTAGACACGCCCCAGCAGGCTCCAGCCCCGGGCGTCGTTGACCATCAGCGTGGTGTACTTCTCGAGCGGCGGGCGCGCCTCGGTGAAGCGCTCGGCGAAGCGGCGCGGATCGGCCTTCCCCGACAGGTAGAGCAGGTTGCCGAGCGCCAGCTGGCCGGGAGCGAACTCGGGGTCGCGCGCCACCACCGCCCGGTACTCGTCGAGCGCGTCGCTGTAGCGCTTGCCGAAGTACAGCGCCTGGGCGAGCGCGAAGCGCAGCTCGACATCGCTCGAATCGATCGCCACCGCGGCGCGGTACTCCGGGTAGGCGAGCTCGAAGGTGCCGCGCTTGGCGTAGAAGTCCGCCAGCGCCCGGTGGGTGAGCGCGTCGTCGGGCGCCTCCTCGCGGGCCTTGGTGAAGTAGGTGGCGGCGTCGCGCAGCGAATCGCGCGCCATCTCGACTTCGCCCAGCGAGACCAGGAACTTGGGGCGCCACTTGGGGCCCCAGTTGAGCCCGCGGTTCGCCGAGGCGATCGCCTTGTCGTACTGCTTGAGCAGGGTCAGGCAGCGGGACAGGTCGAGCTGGGCCTCCGGGAACTTGCGGTCGAGGTCGACCGCCTTGTCGAACAGCGGCACCGCCTTGTCGCACTGCTCCTGGCGCATGTACACCTCGCCCTGCCCGTAGTAGCTGAGCGCCAGGTTGGGATCGATCTTCTGCGCGGTCTGGAACGCCGCCAACGCCTTGTCGTACTGGCGGCGCTTGAGCCACACCTGGCCGACGCCGGCCCGCCCCTCGGCGCTGCCCTGGCTGGCCGCCGATTCGAACAGCTTGAGCGCGTCGTCGAGCCGTCCGGCCTGGAACGCGGCGCGGCCGTCCTTGAGGTCGTCGGCGCGCACGCCCGCCGGCGCGGCCAGGAGCGCCGCCGCCAGCAGCGCGCCAGCGCGGGTGATTCGGGGCGACCAGGTCGGGGTCATCATGAGCACGACGTCTCCTATCGGTGGGTGCTCAACATCGGGGAGCGTCGAACGAAACGTACCGGCACGCTGGTGGGCACCAGCCCGGCGGCATGGACCAGCGCCTGCCCCTCGCGGCTGGTCACGTAGGTGATGAGTCCGTTCGCGAGCCGCGCGCCATCGGAGCGCACGTAGAGATTGTAGTAGCGGGTCAGGGCGTACGACCCCTTGTACACCGCCTCGGGATCGGGAAGCAGGTAGGGCAGCCCGGTGACCGAGGCGAGTCGCAGGGTCTTGGCGCCACGCTCGGCCCACGACATCGAGATGAACCCGATCGCCCCCGGGTTCGCCTTCACGTCGGCGACCACGTCCGAGTCCGAGGCCGCGGTGATGACCCGGGCCTGGATCGCCGATTCTCCCATGACCTGTTCCATGACGAATTGCGTGATGTCCGACTCCAGAGGCTGGATGACCGGGGCGATCGCCTCGACCCGCCCGCCCAGCTGCGACCAGTTCGTGAACCGACCTTCGTAGATCTTCCGGAGCTGCTCGAGCGAGAGGTTCTCGATCGGGTTCCCCGGGTGCACGACTGCCACCACCGCATCGCGCGCAAACCGATAGCCATCCAGCTCCAGCCGGCCGCGCACCGCCGCCGCGCGCTCGTCGGTGTCCAGCTCGCGCGTGATCACGGCCAGATCGCCGCGGGCCGCAAACAGCGCCGCCACTGCCTCCCTCGAGGTCCCTGCCCGCAACTCGATGTGGGCCTGAGGATAGAGCTGCTCGAACGCCGCCCGCTCACGGTCGATGAGCGCTTCGGCCTCGCTCGCGCACACCACCTGAATACGCCCGCTGGTCAGGGAATCTTCCGCATGATTCGGCTTGGGCTGGGGAGAACAGCCGCCGAGCCACGCCGCCACCACGGCGGATATCAGAACGGCCGGAAGGCCTGTCGGCCCCCCGGCGCCCGGTACGTCGAAGCGCAACCAGTGTAGAAACCCTTCGCGCTGGTTGTCAATCACTCCCTTGCCCCACACCATTTCGGGACACGTCGCCGGGCCGAGCCTCGACCGCAATCCTTTTCGGCCGGGCGGCGCGTGAGCGGAGGACACTAGAGAACCTCGCGGCGAGGTGTCAAGAATCCGCTCATCCCCTTCCCTGCGCCGTCGCGGGCCCCCGCAAGGCGGCCTACACGACTTCCTGTCTTGCGCCTCGCCCCGCCCATTGGATACAGTGCCTCCCCGTCGCTCCCGGCCGCGGGGAGCGTCTCGCTCGAATCATTTTGGGGAGTCCCCGGACGCACACGCCTTCATCCTGGCGCACCACGCATCGTGCTCACCAGGCGTGCGCCGTCAACTGCCTCTCGCTGGGGCGATCTCGGACTCCCCTTTTCTTTGACACACCCGGGCGCGCGCTGCGCGCCCGGGTTTTCGTTGCTGGAGGCGGAGCACGCCCTTGACCTCTCCGTCACCGTCCCCTCCGCGACCCGGAACGGCGCGCCGCGGCGAGCGCGCCCCGGCAGGGCCCCGGGCGGCGGCCGCGCCGCCGGGCTCAGGGAGCCGCGCCCTCGACCCGCGCGGCCCGCTGTTCGTGCCCGCCCTGCTGCTGGCCGTCGCGCGGCTGATCGCCTGGCTCGCGCTCCCGCTCGCCAGCGAGGACGCCTACATCACGTTCCGGTACGCGCGGCAGCTCGCCTCGGGGAACGGTCTGGTCTACAACCCGGGCGAGAAGGTGATGGGCTTCTCCTCGCCGCTGTGGACGCTGTGGAACGCGGCCGGCTTCTTCGTGCTCCACGACCCGACGCGGTGGTCGCGGCTCTCGAGCCTCGCTGCCGATCTGGTGACCCTGTTCTGCGTGGTGCGCCTGCTGGAGCGCCACGCGGGACGGGCGGCGGCGTGGTGCTTCGCCTTCTTCTTCGCCGCCTGGCCCTACTTCGCCGCCATCACCGCCTCCGGCATGGAGAGCAGCCTGATGCTGGCGCTGATGGCGCTGGGGGCGTGGATGGCCGACCGCGGGGTGCCGGGCACGGGTGCTGTTCTCGGTCTGCTCGCGCTCACGCGCCCCGAGGGCGTGGTCGCGGGCGCGATCCTCGCCGTCCGCACGCGTGCCCGCGAGCGCGTCATCGCCGCCGCACTGCTGATCGCCGGCGTCCTTGCGCTCACCGTCTACTTCGGGTCCCCGCTGCCGCAGAGCCTGCTCGCCAAGTCACGGCTGTACGGCACTCCCGGCCCGTGGGAGGGCCGCTTCTGGTGGGAGTGGCTGCTGCCGCTGTGGCTGGGCCGCTGGCCCAGCGCGGGCGATCTCAACCTGCTGGTGCCGCTCACCGTGGTGTGGGCCGCCGCGCTGGTGCCGGGCCTCATCGCGCTGTGGCGCGCGCGCCGCACCGCGCTGGCCGCGCTCGCGGCCGCCGGGCTCTCGATCTGGGTCGGCTACGCGCTGCTCGGCGTGGCCTACTTCTACTGGTACCTGGCGGTGCCGCTCGCCGGCCTGCTGGTGGTCGCCGCGGTCGGACTGCCGCGCATCACGCGTGGACCCGCGCTCTACGCCGCGATCGTGCTGTGCGTCCTCGGCACCTGGAGCATCGCGCGCATCCTGTACGTGGGCCGCGCGCAGGCCGAGTCGCAAAGCTTCGAGCGCGTCTCCGAGGCTCTGGGCGCCGTGAGCCACCCGGGCGAGTCGGTGATGCTGGAGCCGATCGGCATCATCGGCTTCCAGAACCCGCTGCGGGTGGTGGACGAGATCGGGCTGGTGACGCCGGCGGCGGCGGAGCGCCGCCTGCGCGGCCCCGGCTGGTACGCCGACCTGGCACGCGACCAGCGGCCCGACTGGCTGGTGGTGCGCCGCGGCGTGCTCAGCCAGGGCCGCGCCTTCGCCGGCCGCGGCGCGCCGTTCCGCGACCAGGCCGAGCGCGACTCGCTGCTGGCGCGCTACGAGGAGCTGCCGGGCCAGGATCCCTCCGACCAGGCCCTGGTGATCCTCAGGCGCCGCTGATCAGGGCTTGAGCCGGTAGAGCATGCGCGGGAAGGGAATGGTTTCGCGCACGTGATCGAGCCCCGCGATCCACGCCAGGGTGCGCTCGACCCCGATGCCGAAGCCGGCGTGGGGCACGCTGCCGTAGCGCCGCAGGTCCTTGTACCACTCGAACGCCTCGTGCGGGAGCTGGTGCTCGTCGATGCGCTGGCTGAGGAGTGCGAGCGACGCCATGCGCTGACCGCCGCCGATGATCTCGCCGTGGCCCTCGGGCGCCAGGCAGTCGCACGACAGACAGAGCCGCGGGTCGGCGGGATCCGGTTCCATGTAGAAGGCCTTGACCGCGGCCGGGTAGTGGGTGACGAACAGCGGGGTCTCGAACTGCTCTGACAGCACCGTCTCATCGGTGCCGCCCAGGTCGTTGCCCCACTCGAACGGCAGGCCGGCACGGTGCAGGCGCTCGACCGCCTCGTTGTAGTGGATGCGCGCGAACGGCCCTTTCACTTTCTCGAGCCGCGTGGTGTCGCGTTCGATCGCCTTGAGGTCCTCGGCGCGGCGCTCCAGCACCCGCCCCACCGTCTCGATCAGCAGCCGCTCCTCGAGCGCGATGATGTCGTCGAGGGTCGCGAACGCCCACTCCGGCTCCATCATCCAGAACTCGATCAGGTGCCGCCGCGTCTTGCTCTTCTCGGCCCGGAACGTGGGCCCGAAGCAGTAGGTGCGGCCGAACGCCAGCGCCGCCGCCTCCTGGTAGAGCTGGCCGCTCTGGGTCAGGTAGGCCTTCTGGTCGAAGTACTGGGTCTCGAACAGCGTGCTGGTGCCCTCGCAGGCGTTGGGGGTGAAGATCGGCGAATCGACCAGCAGAAAGCCCTCGCGGTCCATGTGGTCGCGAAACGCGGCGATCACCTCGGCGCGGATGCGCAGGATGGCCTGCTGCCGGCTGGAGCGCAGCCACAGGTGCCGATGGTCCATCAGGAAATCGGTGCCGTGCTCCTTGGGGCTGATCGGATAGGGCTCGGCCAGCGCCACCAGCTGGACACGCCGGAGCCCCATCTCCACGCCGCCGGGCGCGCGCGGATCGGCACGCAGCGAGCCCTGCACGATGACCGCCGATTCCTGGGTCAGCCGCGCGCAGGTCTCCCATTCCTCGGCCGACAGGTCGTTCCGGCCCGCGACGCACTGCATCTCGCCGCTGCCGTCACGTACCACCAGGAACTGGATCTTGCCGCTCGAGCGCCGGTGGGCGATCCAGCCGCGCAGCTCGACCGTATCGCCGAGATGAGCCCTGGCCTCGGCGATCCGGATCCACTCCGCGGTGCCCGCGGCGGGGGTGGTGCTCATGCTCGAGAGTTCCTCCCGAAACGGCGGTCGGACCGTGGGTTGCGGGGGCCGGCGGCGGCCCTCCTCGCGGGCGGAACCCCACCCGGGGCCGCGGGTTCCGGGCCGCGCGATGCACCTCAAGCGCGTTGCACCGAAAGCCGATAACCGCGTGTAACTATGGATGCACGGTAGGCACACCCCCCATCACTGTCAAGGGACTGCGCCACAATCACATGACCCCGGGACTCGGACGATCCTACGCCTCGAGCGCCGGCGCCCTTCGTTGCCGCCGCCTCCGGCGGACGGGCGGCGTGCCGCTCGCCGCGTGGTTCGTTGCCCTCCTGCTCGTCATGTCGCGCGCAGCGCGCGCGCAGGAGCCGGCTGCGCCGGTCCCGGCGCCGGCCGACAGCGCGGTCCTGCTCGCCGAACCCGACTCCAGCGCCGCGGCCGCCGACACGCTGCACGGCGCCGAACCCGCGACGCCCGAAACCGGCGCCGGCACCGTCGCCGCACCGCCGCCGCATCCGACACCCGCAGCACCCGCGCCGCCCGCGGCGCCCACGGCGGCCGCCCCGGCCGATGCGCCGGCGCCCCCCGGGGCAGCCGATCCGCCCGCGGCTCCCGCCAGCCTGCGCGAGCTGAACGCGTGGATCGCGTACCGGACCCACGCCCACCTGCTGGCGCTGCCCGACGAGGCGCGCCTGTTCTACCGGCGTGGGCTCATGCTCCATGCCTCGGGCGGCGACCAGGCGGCGCTCCATCTGGTGCGCGGCGCGATCAAGCTCGATCCCGGCTTCATGGCGCCGCGCCTCACCCTGGTGGCGTGGCTCGCGTTCCACCAGCCGGCCGAGGCGCTCGACCAGCTCAACGACGTCATCCGTCTGGCGAGCGACAGCTTCATGATCCAGATCGTGATGGCGACCAACGCGCTGTACCTGTTCATCCAGGCGCTGGTGCTGGCGCTGGCGCTGATCTCGATCGTGGTGCTGTGCCTCAATCACGCGCGGTTGCGTCACGGCTGGATCGAGCGTCTCTCGACGTTCGTGACCCCGGCCACCGCGCGCTGGTGGTCGTGGGCCATCCTGCTCGGACCCTACCTCGCCGGCCTCGGTCCCGCGCTGCCCACCCTCGCGTTCCTCGGGTTGCTGCTGCCCACCGCGCGGCTGCGCGAGCGCACCCTGTTCGTGCTCCTGGCCCTGACCCTGGCCGGGGTGCCGTTCATGACCGCCGCGCTCGACCGGCTGTCGTCGCCGCTCCACGAGGACCGCGCGCCCTTCTACGGCGTGCCCGAGCTCCAGACCGAGCCGTACACCCCGACGCTGCGGGCCGAGACCGAGGCCGCCGTCGCCGCCCACCCCGACAATCCGTTCCTCCAGTTCGCCGCCGGCTGGATGGCGCAGCGCGGCGGCGACGCGGCGCGCGCGGAGGCCCACTACCGCCACGCGCTGAGCGCCTGGCCGCGCGACGACCGCACCTACAACAACCTCGGCAACACGCTCGCCAGCCAGGGACGCGGCGACGACGCGCTGACCGCCTACCACAAGGCGATCGAGCTCAACCCGCACAACCTGGCCGCGCACTTCAACGCCTCGCAGATCTACACCCTGCGCTACGACTTCCGTTCCGCCAACGACGAGCTGGCGCACGCCGCGGCGATCGATTTCGAGGTGGTCAAGGATCTGCAGGCCGAGCGGGCCGAGTCCAAGTGGGCCGGGCTGCTCGACCAGTGGATCGGGCCGCGCACGTTCTGGGGCGCGCTCCTCCAGGAGCCGGTGCACACCACCGCCTCGGGCGCGCTGCCGCCGCTGTGGCGCACGCGCGTCGAGTGCTCGGGCTGGCGGTTCAGCCTGCTGGCCTTCGTGGTCGCCGCGGCCTCGGTCGGGCTCGGGCTGCTGTTCCACCGCAGCATCCCGGTGCGGGACTGCGTGAACTGCGGGCGCCCGGTCTGCCGGCGCTGCGCCCAGCGCCGTCGCGAGCTCGCCCTGTGCCCCGAATGCGCCGCCATCTGGTCGCGGGCCGAGAGCCCCGAGTTCGGCCGCGTGCTGCTGTTCCAGCACCGGCGTCGCCTGCTGGTGCGGCGCGACATGGTCTTCCGCGTCGCCGGCACGCTGGTGCCGGGAGTCGGCTACCTGCCGCACCGCCGGATGCTGCGTCCGCTCCTGTTCCTGAGCGCCGGATGCGCGCTGGCCAGCGCCACCCTCGGCGTGGCCGCGCCGTTCAGCTACGAGCCGCGCTTCGGCGTGCCGGGTCACGACGCTCCGATGCTGGGCCTCGGCCTGCTGTGGCTGGCCTACTACGCCCTTTCGATTCCCTTCTTCGTCGCCTTCGAGCGCCGCGCCAGCCGCGCGGCCCAGGAACCCGCGGTCCCGATCCGCCGCCGCGTGCGGGCCACCGCCAGCGTCAACCCGCACCCGGACAGCTCGCTGGACGCGGCCTAGGAACCGACCATGGCACTCCAGGGCAATCTCCGCGACTTCTCGGTCACCGAGATCCTCCAGCTGCTCGGCAGCCAGAAGAAGACCGGCTGCCTGATCGTCGAGTCGGGCGGACACGAGGCGGTGGTGTACGTGGCCGACGGCCGCGTGATCTCGACCCGTCCCCCGGGGCTCCTCAAGGACGATCCGCTGCTCGGGTTCCTGCGCCGCGTGCGCCGGCTGAGCGACGAGCAGGTGCTCGGGCTCTCGACCATCCAGCAGGAGTCGCGGCGGGATCTCGAGGACCTGCTGATCAACGGCCGCTATCTCGAGCCGGACGATCTCAACGCGCTGGTCGAGCGCCAGATCCTCGACACGCTGATGACCATCATGCGCTGGCCGGACGGCACCTACCGCTTCGATCCCAACCAGCGCTGGGAGACCATGCCGGTGCTGCGCCTCAGCATGGATGGGCTCCTGATCGAGATCGCGCGCCGCGCCGACGAGGAGAAGCGCTACGCGAAGATCTTCCGCGATCCGCACATGCTGCTGTCGGTCCGCGAGCTGCCCGACCCGGACCAGTCCCTGTCCGAAGAGGAGACCGAGCTGCTCGGACTGGTGGACGGCCGCCGCACCGTGGGCGAGATCGTCGCGGCCTCGCCGCTGACCGCGTTCGAGGCCCACGACACGATCAACCGCATGCTCGAGGCGGGCTGGATCGAGTTCGCGGGCCGCCGCCAGGGCGCCGCGCCCCCCCCGCCCCCGGCCGAGATCGAGGTGCGCGGGCGGCGCCGCGCGGTGCCGAGCGCGCTGCTGCGAGAGCTGGTGGTCGGCGCCTGCATCGCGCTCGCGATCCTGGCGCTGCGCTTCGGGGCGCACTTCATCGAGCCGGCCGCGGCGCGCATCGGCAGCTCCGACGTGTTCGCCGCCACCACGCTGCGCGACCTGCGCTTCGCCCTCGAGCTCTACCGCCGCGACCGCGGCCTCTATCCCACCAGCCTGAGCGACCTGGTCGACGATCGCTGGATCGGCGCCGACCAGGCGCACCTCGCCGGTTACATCATCGAGTATCGCCCGCTGCGCGGCGGTCAGGACTACCAGCTGGCGCTGGTCCCCGACCGCTGATCCCGGGCCGCCGGCGCTAGGCGTGGCGCTCGAGCCCGGCCACGCCCAGCAGCCACTCGACCGCGGCGGCGAAGCTCTCGCACACCTGGTCGGGCGGACGCTCCCCTGGATCGGGCGGCTCCGGCTCCGATCCACCGTAACCGGTGCGCACCAGCACGCCGAGCGCACCGGCGTTGTGCCCGGTGCGCACGTCGATGCGCTTGTCGCCCACGAACGCCGAGCGCGCCAGCGCCAGGCCCAGATTCTCGGCGGCGCGCTCGAGCAGCAGCGTGCCGGGCTTGCGGCAGGCGCAGCCCTCGTCGGGACGGTGGGGGCAGAAGTAGATCGCGTCGAGCTCGGCGCCGCGCGCGCGCAGGATCCGCCGCAGCGCCGCCATCGCCTCGTAGACCCGCCCCGGGGTGAAGAAGCCGCGCCCCACGCCCGACTGGTTCGAGATCACGACCACCGCGAAGCCGGCGGCGTGCAGGGCGTGGATCGCCTCGGGCACCCCCGGCAGCACCTCGAGGTCGGCGGGATCGGAGAGGTAGCCGCGCTCGACGATCAGGGTGCCGTCGCGGTCCGCGAACACCGCGCCGCGCAGCCCGGCGCTGCGGTGACGGGCCAGCACCCGCTCGCAGGCGCGCTCCAGGATCTCGGTGTCGGCGTGCTCGGCCTCGGGGAAGGGGGGCGGCGCCTCCGCCGACCACGCCGCCAGGCGATCGAGCGGCGCCGCCGGCGGCTCGGCCTGCAGCGCCTCGGCCGCCGCCGCATCGACCAGCCCGAAGCACGGGAGCGAGCCCCACGCGAAGCGCAGCCCCCACCCCCAGCGCCGCAGCGTCGCGGCGTCGAAACCCAGCACCATGGCGTGCGCGCGCGCCAGCCATCCGCTGGCCGCCGCGGCGAGCGCCGCCCGCCCCTCCGAGATCACCATCTCGGCATGGTGGCGGGCGATCGCCACGCCGCCCGGGACGACGCCCAGGATGCGGGATGGAAGCCCGGCGGGCGGCGTGCCCCCCGCCCAGGCGACCTCGTGGCCGCGCAGCGCGAGCCCCGCCGCCGCGAGCCCCAGCCGGCTCGCGCGCTCGACCACCGCGCCATGAACCAGCACTTTCACGCCGCAACCTCGAGACAGGCGCCGAGCACCGCGTCGGTCCCGACCGCCGCGAGGCAGCGGTAGCCGATGCGGCAGGCGCGCTGGAAGCACGGCGCGCACACCGGCGCGCGCTGGACGATTCGCACCCGCGGTCCGAGCGGCGCGGTCCAGGCGCTGCTGGTCGAGCCGAACACCGCCACGGTCGGGGCGCCGGTCGCGGCCGCCAGGTGGGCGAGCCCGGAGTCGTTGCACAGCGCGAGCGACGCCGCGGCGCACAGCCCCGCCTGGGTGGCGAGGTCGGTCTCCCCCGCCAGCGAGAGCGCGCCGCCCCCGACCCCGGCCGCGACCGCCTCGCACACCTCGCGCTCGGCCGCGGTTCCGCACACCAGCACCCGATAGCCGCGCACCGCGAGCGCGTGTCCCACCGCGGCGAAGCGCTCCGCTTCCCAGCGCTTGGCGGGGCCGTAGAGCGCCCCGGGGCCGAGCAGCGCGAGCGGCGCCCGCGCCACCCCGGCGCGCGCCATCACCGCCGCCGCGCGCTCGACGCCTTGTCGCGGCGGCCGCAGCGCCGGCGGCGGCAGCGCCGCCACGACCGCGGGCGCCACCACCGCGCCCAGCGTCAGGTACTCGCGGCTGACATGGAGATCGCCGCGCGGCGGGCGGGGCAGGGCGCGGGTGAGGAGAAAGGCGCGCCACTCGCCGCGGAAGCCGACGCGCACGCGCGCCCCGGCCCGCCAGACGAACAGCGCGCTCGAGAACGAGGGCGGGAGCACCAGCGCCACATCGGGGCGGCGGCCCACCAGCTCGCGCAGCAGGCCGGCGCGCTCCGCGGGTTCGCGCGTCCAGACGCGGCGCTGGTCGGCGACCGCCTCGCCGGCGATCAGGTCGAGCAGCGCCGGCTCCCCCACCACGGTGATCTCGGCGTCGGGGAGGGCGCGCCGCAGGGCATGGAGCAGCGGCCGCGCCATCAGCAGATCGCCGAGCCAGTTCGGCAGGCGGACCAGGATGCGCTCCATGCTCCGGGGTCCTGCGCCCGCGCGCTCAGTAGGCGCGCGCGAACAGGGCGACCCTCTGGCCCGCCCCCACCCGGTCCCGGAACGGCTTCTGGTCGAGCGGGACGCAGCGCAGCGTGGCGCCGGTGGACTCCTTGATCCGCGCCTCGAGCGCGTCATCCTCGGTCCATGGCAGCGCGACGAAGCCGCGCCGCTCGGCGAAGTGCGCCTCCAGCGCCGCGGCGTCCGCCACCACAGTGGTGTTCTGCGCCAGGAACTCGCGCGCCGCGGCCAGCATCGCGGCCTGGACCTCGTCGAGCAGCGCCGGCAGGCGCTCGCGCAGCGCGGCGAGCGGGATCGACGCCTTGGTCCGGGTGTCGCGGCGCACGCTCATCACCGCGCCCTGCGCCACGTCGCGCGGGCCGACCTCGAGCCGGAGCGGCACGCCGCGCAGCTCGTGCTCGTTGTACTTCCAGCCCGGGTTGTACTGCTCGCGATCGTCGACCCAGACGCGCACCGCGCCGCGCAGCTCCGCCGTCACCTTGCCGACGAACTCGAGCACCACGGTGCGCTCGGCGTCCTTGCGCCAGATCGGCACCACCACCGCCTGGACCGGAGCGATGCGCGGCGGCAGCTTCAGCCCCTGATCGTCGCCGTGGGTCATCACCACCCCGCCCACCATGCGGGTCGTCAGCCCCCACGAGGTCTGCCACACGTGCTGGCGCTTGCCCTCCCGGTCCTGGTAGGTGATGTCGAACACCCGGGCGAAGTGCTGACCGAGGTGGTGCGAGGTGCCGGCCTGCAGCGCCTTGCCGTCGCGCATCAGCGCCTCGATCGCGTAGGTCATCTCGGCGCCGGCGAACTTCTCGCGCTGGCTCTTGGGCCCGCTGTAGACCGGGATCGCGAGCTCGCGCTCGCAGAAGTCACGGTACACGTCGAGCATGCGCAGCACCTCCTCGAGCGCCTCGGCCTCGGTGGCGTGCGCGGTGTGGCCCTCCTGCCACAGGAATTCGGCGGTGCGCAGGAACAGCCGGGTCACCTTCTCCCAGCGCATCACGTTGCCCCACTGGTTGATGAGCACCGGCAGGTCGCGGTAGGACTCGATCCAGCGCGCGTACATGTGGCAGATGATGGCCTCGCTGGTGGGCCGCACCGCGTAGCGCTCCTCCAGCTCCTCGCGGCCGCCGTGGGTGACCCAGGCGCACTCCGGGGCGAAGCCCTCGACGTGCTCGGCCTCCTTCTGGAGCAGGGACTCGGGGATCAGCAGCGGGAAGTAGGCGTTTTGGTGCCCGGTGGCCTTGATGCGCTCGTCGAGCAGGCGCTGCATGTGCTCCCAGATCGCGTAGCCGTAGGGACGGATGACCATCGAGCCACGCACCGGCGAGTAGTCGGCGAGCTGGGCCTTGCGCACCACCTCGTTGTACCAGCGCGAGAAATCGTCCGACTGGTCGGTCAGATCCTCGACGAACTGCTTGCGGGCGTCGGTGTCGGTCACCGGGTTCTCCTGGGCTCGGGACGCGGGCGCGCCGGGGCCCGGGGCCCGCGGGCGCGCGAGCCGGGGACTATAGAGGGGCGCCCGGCGCGTCGACAAGCCGGCGGCGCGCCAGCACCCGGTCGAGCGCCGCCAGCACCGGCGCGGGACCGAGCTCGACCATGCAGCGGAAGTGCCCCCGGGGGCAGCGCTCGCGCCCGTGGAGGGTGCACGGCTGGCACGGCTCGTGGCGGCACAGCACCTCGTGCCCGGGCCCGGCGGGCGCGAAGCCCAGCTCGGGCGCGGTGCTGCCGAACAGCGCCACCACCTCGAGCCCGCGCGCCGCCGCGAGGTGCATCAGCCCGCTGTCCCCGCTCACCGCCGCGCGGCAGCGCGACAGCAGCGCGGCGAGCCGCGGCAACGGCTCGCTCACCCAGCGCGCCCGCGCATCGCCCTCCAGCGCCGCGCTCCACCCCGGCAGGGCGCGCCGCTCGGACTCCAGCGCGATGACCAGGCGGTGCAGTCCGCGCTCACGCAGCGCGCGATCGAGGGCGATCCAGTGCGCCTCGGGCCAGCGCTTGGTGGGATGGCGCGCGCCCGGGCACAGCGCGACCGGCGCCGCCGCCCCCGGCCACGACGCGAGCCACGCCCCGGCCCACGCCTCGGCCTCCTCGCCGGCCTCGACCCGCGGCAGCCCGTCGACCTCGATCCCCAGCCGGGCCAGGGTCGCGGCGTAACGCTCGAGCGCCGGCCGCACCGGGCGCGGCCGGCTCCAGCGCGCATGCACCCAGCGCGCGCGCAGCAGACGCGACGAGCGCACCCGCAGCACGGTCGCCTTCTGGCGGAAGCACAGCACGCGGCTGCGCAGGCTGCCGTGCAGATCGACGATCAGGTCGCACTCCTCGAGCTCGCTGCTCATCGAGACCAGGTCCTCGAGGCGGCGCGCGTCGCGCTCCAGTACCCGCAGGCGCTGGATCGCGGGCTCGAAGCGCACCGCGTCGCCGTACTCCTCCTTGGTCCAGAACTCGAGGCGCGCCCCGGGGAAGGCGTGCGCCAGCGCGCGCACCGCGGGCAGCGCCAGCACCACGTCGCCGAGCGAGGACAGCCGCAGCACCGCGATGCGCCGGAATCCCCCGGGCGGCACCTGGATCGCGCCCATCGGGCTCAAAGGTCGCGCGGCATGCGGGGACCGGGTCTAGGCCACGAACTGCAGGTTGTGGAGCCGGCGGTAGATCCCGTCACGCTCGAGCAGCTGGGCGTGGGTGCCGCAGCCCGCCACGCGGCCGCGCTCCAGCACCACGATGCGGTCGGCGTGCTGGACGGTCGACAGGCGGTGGGCGATGACCAGGACGGTGCGGTCGTGCATCAGGCGTTCGAGCGCCTGCTGGACCAGCCGCTCGCTCTCGGTGTCGAGCGACGAGGTCGCCTCGTCGAGCAGCAGGATCGGGGTGTTGCGCAGCAGCGCACGCGCGATCGCCAGGCGCTGGCGCTCGCCGCCCGACAGCTGGGTGCCGCGCTCGCCCACCAGGGTGTCGTAGCCACGCGGCAGCCGCTCGATGAAGTCGTGGGCATGGGCGGCGGCGGCGGCCTCGCGCACTGCGCGGTCGCTGGCGTCGCGCATCCCGTAGGCGATGTTGTTGCGCACCGTGTCGTGGAACAGGATGGTCTCCTGGGTGACGATGCCGAGCTGGCGGCGCAGCGAGGCCACCGCCGCCTCGCGCAGATCGACGCCGTCCAGGGTGATGCGGCCGGCGGTCGGATCGTAGAAGCGTGCCAGCAGATCCATGGCGGTGCTCTTGCCCGCGCCGCTCGAGCCCACCAGCGCCACCACCTCGCCGCGCGCGATCTCGAAGCTCACGTCCTCGAGCACCGGGGTGCCGGCGCGGTAGGCGAAGCCCACGTGCTCGTAGCGGATGCGGTCGCGGAACGGCGGCAGCGTGATCGCGCCCCGGCGGTCGACCACCTCGGGCGGGGTGTCGACGATCGCGAAGATGCGCTGCGCCGCGGCCACGCCCTGCTGGACGTTGGAGTTGACCTCGGACAGGCTCTTGATCGGCGACATGGTGGTGAGCAGGGCGCCCACGAACAGCATGAACGTCTGAGGCTGGAGCGTGTGCCGCACGTAGATCTCGTGCCCGCCGAACCACAGCATCGCCACCGCCACCGCCACGATCGCCATCTCGCTCAGCGGGCGCGCCGCCGCCGACACGCGCCGCAGCCGCACGAACGCGCGGTAGAAGCCGCTGTTCGCGGCGTCGAAGCGCGCCTGCTCCCAACCCTCGGTGCCGAACGCCTTGACCACCCGCGCCCCGGTGAAGGTCTCCTGCAGGATCCCGGTGATGTCGGCCATGCGCTCCTGGGCCTGCGTCGAGCGCTTGCGCATCTTGCGCCCGATCATGACCAGCACGAACGCCACCGGCGGCAGCACCACGAACGACAGCAGGGCCAGCACCCAGGAGAGCCGGAACACCCACACCAGGCAGCCCACGAGGGTCAGGCCGTCCTTGACCAGGTTGCTGATCCCCGAGGCCAGCGAGGCGCGCAGGTACTCGACGTCGTTGGTGATGCGCGACACCAGCGTGCCGGTGCGCCGGCTGTGGTAGAAGGACAGCGACAGGCGCTGGAGATGCGCGTAGAGATCGCGTCGCAGGTCGCGGATCGCGGCCTGCTCGATCGAGGCCATCAGGAAGCTCTGCAGGTAGTCGCACAGGTTCTTGAGGAAGAACACCGCCAGGAACACGATGCAGATGCGCTCCAGCGCCACCAGCGGGCGCGCATCGACCAGCACCCGGCGGCCCCAGGAGCGCAGCGGCTCCGGCCAGCCCGGCAGCCGCTCCGCCTCCGCCGCCGGCACGACGGCAGGCCCCGGCACGGCCACGGCGGCCGGCGCGGCGGGGCGCTCGAACAGCACGCTCATGAGCGGCGAGATCATGCCGAGCGAGGCGAAGTTCATCGCCGCGTACACCGCCATGCACGCCAGCGCCAGCCCCAGCGAAGCCAGGTAGGGGCGCAGGTAGGACAGCAGGCGCAGGTAGGGCTTCATCGCCGCGGCGCCAGACGCCCGCTGCTCAGCGTGGCGTCCCGGGGCCGGGCGGCTCCCCGGGCGCTCGCCCCCGGGTGCGCGCCGCGTCGCCGTCGGGGGCGAGCCGCTCCAGGAGGCCGAAGTCCTGGAAGTCCTCGAGGGTGTCCTCGGGACGGGCGCTCAACTGGCCGCAGCCCACCAGCTGGAACACGATGCGTCCCACGTCCTCGCCGCGCTCGACGCCCCACTCCCGGAACACCGTGGGGGCCAGCACGCCGAATTCGCACCGCCCCAGCAGCGCCACGCCCTCGAGCAGCTCGCGACCGCTCAGATGGCGGCGCTCGGGGTCGCCGCGCCGCTCGAGCGGCAGCGCCGCGACCGTGACGCCCAGCGCCCACACCACGAAGCCGTAGGCCTCGCGGCGATAGCGCGGCTCGCGCTCGCGCAGCGCGTCGACCGCATCCCAGAATGACAGATCGCTCGGGCTCATGGCGTGGCGGCTCAACTATAGGCCGCGCCGCGGCGCAGCGGCAAGCCGTCGGCGCAGCACCGTGGGGCGTCGGGCGTAACGGGCCACCGGACGCGGGTGATCGAGGTTGAAGTGCAGCCCGCGGCTCTCGCGCCGGCGGCGCGCGCACGCCACGATCAGGCTCGCCACCAGCGCGATGTTGCGCAGCTCGATCAGGTCGCGCGACAGGCGCAGGGAGCGGTAGTCCTGCTCGATCTCCTCGCCCATCAGGGCGAGCCGCCGCGCCGCGAACGCCAGCCGCTGATCGGTGCGCACGATGCCTACCAGGTCCCACATCACCCGGCGCACCGAATCCCAGTTGTGGTCGAACACCACGGTCTCGAGCGCCGGCCGCGTGCCGGCGGCCTGCCACGGCTCGGCCCGCGGCGGGTGCCCGGCGCGCCGCAGGCGCTCCTGCACCAGGTCGCCGGCATGATGGGCGGCGACCAGCGCCTCGAGCAGCGAGTTGCTGGCCAGGCGGTTGGCTCCGTGCAGTCCGGTACACGCCACCTCGCCGAGCGCCAGCAGGCCGGGCACCGCGGTGCGGCCGGCGAGGTCGGCGCGCACCCCCCCGCACATGTAGTGCGCGGCCGGCACCACCGGGATGGGGTCGCGGGTGAGGTCGAACCCGTAGCGCAGCAGCTCCGCGTAGATGTTGGGGAAGCGCTGGCGCACCCGCTCGGCCGGCACGTGGGTGATGTCGAGCAGCACGTGAGGCTCGCCGCGGCGCTTCATCTCGCGATCGATGGCGCGCGCCACGATGTCGCGCGGCGCCAGTTCGGCCTGGGGATGGACGCGCGGCATGAAGCGCTCGCCGCTCAGGGTGCGCAGCACCGCGCCCTCGCCGCGCAGCGCCTCGCTGAGCAGGAACGACTTGGCCTGCGCGTGGAACAGGCAGGTGGGATGGAACTGGACGAACTCGAGGTTGGCGACCGGCGCCCCGGCCCGGTAGCCCATCGCCAGCCCGTCGCCGGTCGCGATGTCCGGGTTGGTGGTGTAGAGGTACACCTTGCCGCACCCGCCGGTGGCGAGCGCGGTGACCCGCGCCGTGAGCGGTTCGATACGGCCGCTCTCGACCTCCATGACGTAGGCGCCCCAGCAGTGCTCGCCGCGCCCCCCGCCCCGCCGGCGCCGCCGCAGCCGCGAGTCGAGGATCAGGTCGACGGCGAGGTGATTCTCGGACAGCCGGATGTTGGGATGCTCGCGCACCCGCTCGATCAGCGTGCGCTCGATCGCCTGGCCGGTGAAGTCCGAGGCATGCACCACGCGCCGGTGCGAGTGGCCGCCTTCGCGGCCCAGCGCCCAGGCTTCACCCTCGCGGGTGAACGGCACGCCGAGGGCCGCCAGCGCCCGCACCCGCTCCGGGCCCTCGCGCACCACCTGCCGCACCACCGCGGGGTCGCACAGGCCGGCGCCGCAGCGCAGCGTGTCGCGCTCGTGGTCGCGGAAGCTGTCGGCGGGATCGAACACCGCCGCCACGCCGCCCTGGGCCCAGTTGGTGCTCGAGTCGGCGGCGCGGCGCTTGGTCACCACGTGCACCGTGCCGCGCTCGGCGCTGCGCAGCGCCAGCAGCAGCCCGGCGATCCCGCTGCCCAGGATCAGCACCTCGGCGTCGCTCATCCCCGCTCCTCGCCCGCGAACACCAGCCGCTCGGCCGCGGCCCCGCCCAAGAGCCATTCCCAGCCCACCTCGAGCACCCGCACCCGGCCGCGCGGAGCGCCCGGCGGCCAGCGCACCGCGTCCTTCGCGGTCAGCAGCAGGTCGGCGTCCGCGGCCCGCGCCGCGTCGTGCTCGCGCGCCGCCTCGGCGGCCGAGAACCAGTGATGGTCGCGGTAGGCGGCGAGCTCCACCACCTCGAGGCCGGCCTCGCGCGCCGAGGCTGCGACCGCGGCCGGGTTGCCGGTCGCGGTGACGACCCGTGCCCGGCCGCCGCCCGGCGCCGCCGCCCCGTCGAGCGAGCGCAGCCCGGCGACCCGATGGCGCGCGACGGCGAGCAGTGCGCCCGGCGCCGCCACGGCCGCCGCCGCCAGCAGCGGAGCGGGATCCTGATCGGCCCCGAGCCGCGAGATCACCACCACGCGCGCACGCTGCAGCGCGCGGCGCGGCTCGCGCAGCCGCCCGTCGGGCAGCAGTCGCCCGCCCCCCCATGGATCGCCGGCATCCAGCAGCACCAGGTCGAGGTCGCGCTCCAGTCCCCAGTGCGAGAATCCGTCGTCGACCAGGACCAGCCGGCGCCCCGCGGCCGCGGCGCGCGCCGCCAGCGCCCGCTTCCCCGAGCCCGCGAACACCATCGATTCGCCGAGCCGCTCGCGATACAGCGCTTCCTCGTCGCCGAAACCGCCGGGGCCCGGATGGTAGCGGCGGCACACCACGGCGGGATCGAGGCCGCGCCGCGCCGCCTCGGCGGCGAGGTGGAGCGTCAGCGTGGTCTTGCCGGTGCCGCCCACGGTGAGGTTGCCGACGCTCACCACCCGCGCCGCCACGCGGCGCGGGCGCGCGAGCCCCAGCGCGTAGGCGCGCCGGCGCGCCTCCCAGGCGACGCCGAAGCCGGCGGCCGCCGCGCGCCGCAACGCTCCGATCACACCGGCCCCCACAGCCCGAGCTCCGCGAGCCTCGCGACCACCCGCCCTGCCACGCCGCGCCGGCGCGCCACCAGCTCGAGTCCTGCCGCGACGTGCGCGGCGCGCAGCGCCGCATCGCCCAGCAGCCCGCGCAGGGCGAGCACCAGCTCCTGGGCCGAGGCGGCGATCCAGATGCCGTCGCGCTCGCGCAACGCCCGCACCGCGTCGAGCTGGCTGCCGTAGTACGGTCCCATGATGACGGCCGCGCCCGAGGCCGCGGGCTCGAGCGGGTTGTGGCCGCCATAGGGACGCAGCGAGCCGCCCACGAACGCGACATCGGCCGCCGCGTAGTAGGCGTTCAGCACCCCGGCGCGCTCCACCCAGCCCCAGGCGCCCTCGGAAGGCCCGCCTGACCGCGCCACCGCCTGCCAGGCCCGCGCCGCCTCGGCGGCCAGTTCCGAGGCCGCACGCAGGTGGCGCGGCACGGCGATCACGCGCCAGCGGCGCCGCAGCGCGGTGGGCAGCGCCTGCCAGGCGCGCGCCAGCGGTTCGACCTCGCCCGGCCTCAGGCTCCCCAGCACCAGCAGCGGCGCCTCGGGGTCGAGCCCGAGCGCGGCGCGCACCGCGGCACGGTCGGGCGGTGCCGCCGGCAATCCGTCGTCCTTGAGGTTCCCCAGCACGTCCGCGCGCTCGGGGCGCGCGCCGAGCGCGATCCAGCGCGCGCGGTCCTCGTCGCTCTGGCACGACACCGCGTCGAGCCCCGCGACCAGCCCGCGGAACGCGGGGCCGAGGCGCCGGTAGCCGGCGACCGAGGGGCCCGACAGCCGGGCGCTCAGCACCGCGACCGGGACGCGGCGCGAGCGCGCCTCGAGCAGCCAGTGGGGCCACAGCTCGGTCTCGAGCACGAACAGCCGCCCCGGCTCCACGGCGGAGAAGAAGCGCCGCACCACCTGCGGGGCGTCGAACGGTGCGAGCGAGACCGCGGCGGGCGGCGCGAGGCGCGCGGCCACCTCCGCGAGGCGCGCGCGTCCGGTGAGGGTGGTGGCGCTGAGCCGCAGCGTGGCGCCGGGACGCGCCCCGAGCAGCGCCTCGGCGAGCGGGGCGGCGCCGCTCGACTCGCCGAGCGAGGCAGCATGAATCCAGGCGGCGCACGCGCCGGCGCCGTGCACGCGGCCCAGCCGCTCTGGCCACAGCCGGCGCTCCTCGGGTGGCGAGAAGAGGCTGGCGGCGGGCGCCAGCGCGCCGAGCGCCGGGGCGGCGACGCGGTAGAAGCCCCAGGCGATGCTCATCGGTCCTCGCCGACCGCCGCTGCGGTCGAGCGCGTGATCGCCTCGAGGCCGCGCTCGAGCTCGGCGGCCCAGCGCTCGGCGGCCGCCGCGTCGAGCCCCGCCGGCACCGGCACCGGGGCGCCGTAACCGACGCACACGCGCGCGAACGGCTGGGGCACCCGGAAGCCGTCCCACGAGCGCAAGACCCACGACCGGCTCGCCGCCGCGGCGGCCGGAACCACCGGACGCCCGGTGCGGCTCGCCAGCCACGCCAGCCCGGGCTTGACCCTGAGCGCCGGCCCGCGCGGGCCGTCGGGGGCCAGCCCGAGGTCGCGGCCCCGCTCCGCCCACGCCAGCATCTCGAGCGCCCCTTCGCCGCCGCCGCGTGTACTCGAGCCGCGCGCCGTGACGAAGCCCAGCCGCTCGATCACGCGCGCGATCAGCTCGCCGTCGCGACTCCGGCTCACCAGCACCGCCGCTCCGCGGCCCCGGTGGATGAAGGTGAGCGCCAGGATGCGCGCGTGCCAGAAGGCGTAGATCGAGCGGCCGTCGCCCGGCGCGCGATCGGAGGCGTGCGGATCGTGCCGCCACTCGATCCGCCAGGTGCGTCCCAGCAGCTCGAGCAGCCACGCCCCCGCGACCGCGGCCGGCCCGGTCCACCACGGGAGCGGACGCCGCTCCTCCCTCAGGGCATCATCGCCCACAGCCACTCCGCGGTGCGGCGCGCCGCCCCGGGCGCCCCCAGTCGCTCGCGCACCCGCGACAGCACGCGCCGGCGCGCCGCCAGCGCCTGCGGGTCGCGGAGCCAGCCTTCGAGCAGCACCGCGAGGCGCGCGGCGCTGAAGTCCTGCTGGACCAGCTCGGGGGCCACCTCCTCGCCCGCCACGATGTTGGGGAGCCCGATGTGCGGAAGCGTGACCACCCGGCGCGCGATCGCGTAGTTGAGCGCGCTGGTGCGGTACACCACCACCAGCGGAGTGCCGAACAGCGCGGTCTCGAGGGTCGCGGTGCCGGAGGCGACCACGCAGCAGTCCGCGGCCGCCTCGAGTGCGCGCGTGCGCCCGCTCAGCGCCCGCACCCCGGCCGTCTCCAGCGCCGCGCGATCGGCCTCGAGCCCGGGCGCCAGCGCCACCGCCACGCCCAGCCCCGGAACCCGCTCGCGCAGCCGGCGCGCGGCCTCGAGCATGATCGGCAGGTGGGCGTGGAGCTCGCCCGGCCGGCTGCCCGGCAGCAGGCCGAGCAGCCGCGCGCCCGGCTCGAGGCCGAGCTCCCCGCGCAGGCGTGTCGAGTCGACCTCGGGCTCCAGATCCTCGAGCAGCGGGTGGCCGACGAAGCGCGTGGTGACGCCCGCGGCCTCGAACAGACCCTGCTCGAAGGGGAACACCACCGCGAGGCGGTCGACCCAGCGCGCCATGGCCGCGGCGCGCGAGCGGTGCCACGCCCACACCTGGGGCGCGATGTAGTAGAACACCGGGATGCCGCGGCGCTTGAGCGCCGGCCCGAGCCGCAGATTGAATCCCGGCGAGTCGACCAGCAGCGCGGCGTGGGGCTCGAAGCGCCGCGCCTCGTCGAGCAGCCGGCGCCAGGCCCGCGCGATGCGCGGCAGCCGCGCCAGCACGCCGGTGAACCCGATGACCGCCAGGTCCTCCATCGGCGCCACCGCCGCCACGCCCGCGGCCGCCAGCGCCGGGCCCGCGATCCCGCGCGCGCTCCATGGCCCCAGACCTTTGAGCGCGGTGGCGACGCGGGCGGCGTGCCGGTCGCCCGAGGCCTCGCCGGCCACGATCAGGAGCCGACGTTCGATGGTGCCGCCCACCTCGCCGCCCGCTGCTTCATCGCCGCCCGCACCTCCGCCGCCACCGCCAGCGCCGCGCGTCCGGCCGGCCCCGCGGCGGCGCCTGCGCCTTCGCCGCGCAGCGAGCGCAGGAACGCGGTCAGCTCGAGCGTGAGCGGCTCGCCGGACTCGGCCGCCAGCGGGACGCGCGCGATCGCCTGGGCGGCGGCGCGCGGGTCGATGGCGATCGCCGGCCCCAGGGCGCGCAGCCGCGCCACGTCGACGCGCAGCACATCGACGCTCTTCTCGAACAGGTCGATCGACAGGTAGGCGTCGGCCTGGAAGAAGCGCATGCGCCGCAGCCGTTCCTGCGACACCCGGCTGGCGGTGAGGTTGGCGACGCAGCCATCGGCGAACTCGAGCCGGGCGTTGGCGATGTCCTCGTTCTCCGACAGCACCGCCACGCCGACCGCCGACACCGCGGCCGGTGACTCGCCGACCGCATCGAGCACCAGGTCGATGTCGTGGATCATGAGGTCGAACACCACGTCGATGTCGAGCGAGCGCGGCTGGAACAGCGCCAGACGGTGGGCCTCGATGAACTTGGGGGCCGAGACGTGGGGTCGTGCCGCCAGCAGCGCGGGATTGAAGCGCTCGACGTGGCCGACCTGGAGCTGCACCCCGCCGCGCCGCGCGCTCTCCAGCATCGCGTCGGCGTCTGCGATCGTGGGCGCCATCGGCTTCTCGACCAGCACGTGACGCCCGGCCGCGGCGACGCGCTCCACCGCCTCGCGATGACCCGAGGTCGGCACCGCGACCGACACCGCCTCGCAGGCCCCGACCAGCTGCTCGGCGCTGGCGAACGCGCGGCAGCCGTGGCGCGCCGCGACCTCGCGGGCGCGCGCGGTGTCGGTGTCGTACACCCCCACCAGCGTGGCTTCGGGGATCGCCTCGTACACCCGGGCGTGCTTCTCGCCCCACACCCCGACCCCCAGCACGCCGACGGCGACCGGACGCATGATCGCTAGCGCGTGACCCCGCGCACCGAGGTCTCGGCGAAGCGCGCGAAGTGCTCGACCTCGGGCACGTCGCCCGCGCCGTCGCGGATCTTCGCCACCGCCTTCTCGACCGACAGCCGCTCGCGGAACAGGATGCGGTAGGCGCGGTCCAGCCCCTCGCGCGCCTCCTTGCTGAACCCGCGGCGCTCGAGCCCGACCCGGTTGAGGCCGGCATTGCGCGGCGGGCTGCCGGCGGTCATGACGAACGGCATGACGTCCTGCGGGATCCGCGATCCGCCGCCGATGATCGAGTGGCGGCCAATGCGCACGAACTGGTGGACCACCGTCCCGCCCCCGACGATCGCCCACTCCTCGACGGTGACGAAGCCCGCGAACTGCACCGCGTTGGCGACGATGACGTGGTCCTGGAGCTGGCAGTCGTGAGCGACATGGGCGTAGGCCATCAGCAGGCAGTGGTCGCCGACCCGGGTGGCGCCCTCGGGCTGGGTGGCGAGGTTGGCGGTCACGTACTCGCGGATCTCGGTGTCGGCGCCGATGTGAAGCTCGGTGGGTCCGCCCTTGAACTTGAGGTCCTGGGGCGGGCTGCCGAGCACCGCGCCGTGGTGGATGCGGCAGCCCGCCCCGATGCGGGTGCGCCCGGTGAGCAGGGCGTGGGCGCCGATCCGGGTGCGGTCGCCGATCCGCACCTCGGGGCCCACCAGGGTGCCGGGTCCGATCTCGACCTCGACGCCCAGCTGGGCGGCGGGGTCGACGAACGAGGCCGGGTGGATGCGGGTGCCGGTGTCCACGCTCACGACGGCCGCCGGTCGACCACCCTCGCCAGCAGCTCGGCCTCGGCCACCAACTGGTCGCCGACGAACGCCTCGCCGCGCATCTTCGAGGTGCGGTTGCGAAACTTGAGCAGCGTGAGCTTGAGGCGCAGCTGGTCTCCCGGGGTCACCGGGCGGCGGAACTTGGCCGCGTCGATGCCCATGAAGTACATCAGCTTGTCGTTGGGATCGTCGACCGAGTTGAGCAGCAGCAGGCCGCCGACCTGGGCCATCGCCTCGAGGATCAGCACCGCCGGCATCACCGGGTGGCCGGGAAAGTGGCCCTGGAAGAACGGCTCGTTGATGGTCACGTTCTTGAGCCCCTCGACGCTGCGCCCCTCCTCGAGGCTGGTGATGCGGTCGACCAGCAGGAACGGGTAGCGATGGGGCATGATGTCCATGATCGCGGTGATGTCCCACTCGCCGGGCGGGCCCCCGGCGCGCCGGCCGGGCAGCGGCAGCGTCTCCTTCAGGTGCTTGACGAACGCGACGTGACTCTGGTGTCCGGAGCGCACCGCGCTGACGTGGCCGAGCAGCGGGCCGCCGAGCAGGAACAGGTCGCCCAGCAGGTCGAGGATCTTGTGGCGCACGAACTCGTCGGGGAACCGCAGCGGCTCGGGGTTGAGGATCTTCTTCTCCCCCACCACCACCGCGCTCTCGATTCGGCCGCCCTTGATCCAGCCGGCGCGCCGCAGCTCCTCGAGGTCGCGCTCCAGCACGAAGGTGCGGGCCGGAGCGATTTCCTTGAGGAACGTGTGGTCGTCGATGTCGAGCGAGCGGCTCTGGCGCCCGATCAGCGGGTGGTCGTACTCGATGGTGAACGAGATGCGGAAGCCGCCGTAGGGCTCCGCCTTGAGCTGGATGGTGTCGTACTGCCACGTCACCGGCTTGGTCACCTTGATGTGGTGCCGCGCGCGGTCCTGCTCCTCGTAGCCGGCGTCCGACAGGATGCGGGCGATCGGCTCGGCGCTCCCGTCGGCGGGCTCCGGCACCTCGAGGGTCGAGGTCTCGATGACGAGGTTGTCGAGTCCGAGCCCGGCGACCGCGGCCAGCACGTGCTCCATGGTGTGGACCTGGACACCATCCTGCTGCAGGATGGTGCGCCGCCCGGCGCTGGGATCGAAGTGGGCGTTCTCGGGACGCACCGCGATCGCCGGGGCGCCCGGCAGGTCGGTGCGCACGAACCGCACCCCGCTGTCGGGCGGGGCGGGGCGGAACGTCACGGTGCCGCGCTCGCCGGTGTGCAGGCCGACGCCGCTGAAGGTCGCCGGGCGCGCCAGCGTGCGCTGGTGGCGGCTCATGCGCGACGCGGCTCCGCGCCCCCCCGGGCCCGCGCGCTCAACGCACCTCCTCGCGGGCGCTCTGACGCTCGAGCAGCTCGACCCGCTCCTCGAGGGCCTTGGTGCGCTGGAACAGCTGCGGCAGGCGCTGGAAGAAGGCCTGCAGCCGCTTGAACATCGGGTGCGCGACCGCGGGGTAGCCGGTGACCGTGGCCCCCGGCGGCACCGACTTGCTGACCCCGCTCTGCGCCCCGACCGTCGACCCCTTGCCGAGCCGGATGTGGCCGACGATGCCGGACTGTCCCCCCAGGGTGACGAAGTCCTCGAGCTCGGTGCTGCCGGCGATGCCGGACAGCGCCACGATGATGCAGTGCCGGCCGATCACGACGTTGTGGCCGATCTGGACCAGGTTGTCGATCTTGGTGCCGTCGCCGACCCGGGTGCTTCCGGTGGTGGCGCGGTCGATCGTGGTGTTGGCGCCGACCTCGACGTCGTCGCCGATCACCACGTTGCCGACCTGCGGCACCTTGTGGTAGCGGCCGGCGTCGAAGGCGTAGCCGAAGCCGTCGCTGCCGATCACCACCCCGCCATGGAGGATGCAGCGCCGGCCGATCACACACTCCTCGCGCACCGAGACATGAGGATAGAGGTAGCCGTCCTCGCCGATCGACACCTGGGCGCCGACGTAGCACCCCGGCATCAGCACGGTGCGCTCGCCCAGCGACGCCCCGGCCTCGACCACGCAGTAGGCGCCGATCGCCACCGCGGCGCCGAGCCGCGCGTCGGGCGCCACCAGGGCGGTGGGATGGATGCCGGGCGCCGGGCGGTAGAGCTCGGGACGGAAGATCTGCACCGCGCGCTGGAACGCCAGGTACGGGTTGTCGACCTGGAGCATCGGGATCCCGCACTCGCTGGCGCCGCGCGCGCAGATCACCGCCGAGGCGCGGGTCTCGGCGAGATGGGCCTCGTAGCGCGCATTGGCGAGAAACGTGACCTCGCCGGGCTGGGCTTCCCGGATGCCGGCGACCCCGCGGATGACGGTCCGCCCGTCTCCCACCACCTCGCCGCCGACTTCGACGGCGAGCTCGTGCAGCGTGCGTGTGATCATCGGGCGCCTTCCTAGCGATTGGTTCCGGTCGTCGAGTGGCTGTTCAGCTCCTGGATCACATCGCTGGTGAGATCCATGGACCGGTCCGCGTAGATGATGAAGCCTCCCGCCGAATCCAGCACCAGCTCGAGACCGCGGCTGCCGGCGAGCCGCTCGACCGCGGCGCGGATCTGCACCACCACGTCGCCGGTGGCACGCTCGTTCTCCTGCGAGGCCTTGCCGTTGGGGCCCCAGATGTCCTGGATGAACTTCTCGTAGTCGCTGATCGCGCGCTGCAGCGCCTCCTCCTTCTCCTGGCGCTTGAGGCTCGAGAGGATCGGACTCTGGTCGCGTACCTCGTCGCGCAGCTGCTTGACCGCCTTTTCCTTCTCGGCCGCTTCGTCGCGCCACCCCTGCACCATGCGATCGAAGTGCGCCTGGGCTTCCTTGGCGTCCTTGTACTCCTGGAAGATGCGGGACGAGTCAATATAGCCGATCCGGAGATCGGCCGCCTGAGGCGCGGGAGCCGCGGCCAGCGCGGTCAGCACGACCACCGCGCCCGCGACCGCGCGGCGCCGCGGGACCCGATCGAGGCGCAGGGGCGGACTCATCCCCGCCGCTCAGAAGCTGACGTTGCCAAGCAGGAAGTGTCCTTTCAAGCGCGGCCCGTCGTCGCGGTTGAATCCGTAGCCGAGGTCGAACCCGACGTTGCCCAGCAGCGGGATCTCGAGACGGAACCCGACCCCCGCCCCCATCTTGAGATCGAGCGGGCGGATCTCGTGGAACTGGTCCCAAGTGTTGCCAGCGTCGAAGAAGACCACAGCGTGGAGCGGATGGACAACCGGAAACTGCTGCTCGACGGTGTAGGTGGCGAAGAAGCGGCCACCCGGGTAGCGGGTCGTGCTGGTCACGTAGCGGTAGGTCGTGTCGCTGACCCCGGGCGTGGTCGTCGAATTGATCGACACGATGACCGGGATGAGCTCCTTGTGGATGAACTTCTCCGGCACCACCTGGTAGTCGTCGTAGCCGCGCAGCGGGTCGGTGGTCGCGCCGCCGCCGAGCCGGAACCGCTCGTAGATCGGCACCGGCATCTCGCTGTTGGGGAACGGCCCCAGGAAGCCGAAGCGGGCGCGCAGCATCGTGACGACGTGGCGCGGCCACGAGGTGTGGTAGAGGCGCCCCTCGAGGCGCTGCTTGTTGAAGCGGATGTCACCGCCGAACGGGCCGCCGGCGAACCACGAGTTGCCCACCAGCCGGGTGCCGCGCGAGGGATAGAAGGGCTCGTCGCTCGAGTTGCGGATGAAGTCGAACAGCACCGAGCTGGTGCGCAGGGTCTGGCCCGACGTGAACGAGGCCAGCACGGCGGGGTCGGTGATTCCGGTCGGGCCGTTCGTCAGCGTGTCGGTCTTCACCGCCTCGAGCCGGTAGGTGAGCGCCCCCCGTGAGAAATCGGGCCACGGCAGCGGCCGCCCGATCTTGGCCGAGATCCCCTTGCGATACTCGGTGTAGAAGTCGCGCTGGATCGAGTTGTCGTACAGCGAGTAGCCGAGCAGCGTCGGGGTGTCGTGGAACCACGGCTCGGTGAAGCTCAGGAAGTAGTTGCTGAGCTTGGCCCCGCGCTCGAGGTGGAGCGACAGCGACTGGGCGTTGCCCAGCACGTTGTTGTGGGCCAGCTCCAGGAAGCCGGTCAGGCCGCTCTCCCCGGTGTAGCCGGCGCCCGCCGAGGCGGTGCCGACCTGCTTCTCCTTGACCTTGAGGATGATGTCGACGTCGGTGCTGTCCCCCGCTCCCAGATCGGGCTGGACGTCCTCGAAGATGCCGAGCCGCATCAGGTCGTCGCGGGTGCGCATCAGCGCCGAGCGCCGGAAGCGGTCGCCCTCGTGGATCGACAGCTCGCGCCGCAGCACCTTCTCGCGGGTGTTCTTATTTCCGGCGATGTTGATGTAGCGGATGTTCGAGGCCGGACCCTCGGTGATGGTGAAGCTCACGTCGACCACCGAGTCGCGCACCGTCTCCCGCGGCTCGACCGCCACCGACAGGTAGCCCTGCTCGGAGTAGGCGGCGTAGGCCTGCCCCTGGGCGTGCTCGATCTTCGAGGCGTCGTAGCGATCCCCGGGCCGGATGCGCACGTTGGTCGCCAGCACCACGGTGGGAATGATGGTGTTGCCCTTCCAGCTCACGTTGCCCATGGTGTAGCGGCGCCCCTCGTCGACCGTGACCAGCAGGATCACGTGTCGCGGCGAGTCGCCGGGCTTGAACTCGTGGCTCACCACCCGCATGTCGCGATAACCCTGACTGTGGTACCAGGTTTCGAGCCTCTGGCGGTCCTCCTCGAACGATTCGTCCTTGATCTGGCCCCCGCCGAAGAAGCCCCGGGGCCTGGTCTTGAGCTGCTTCCGGATCCGCGCCTCGAGCTCGGGCGTGGCACCGATGAACTGGATGCCGGTGACCTGGAGCCGCTCGCCCTCCTCGATGATGAACTTCACCACCACCTGGTGCGGCACCGCCGTGGTGTCGACGGTGGTGTGGACCTGAGCGCGCGCGAAGCCCTCGTCGCGGTAGAACTTGAGCAGCGAGTCCACTTCGACCTGGACCGTGCTGGGCGAGTAGATGTCGCCCTTCTTCAAGCTGAGCTTCTTCTCGAGCTCCGGCGTGTCCTTGCGCTTGTTGCCGGTGAAGTCGATGCGCGCGATACGCGGGCGCTCCTTGACGTGGATCACCAGGTCGAGCACGTCGCCGTGGGGCTTGCGCTCGACCCACACGTCGTCGAACAGCCCGAGCGCGAACAGCTTGACCACCCCGCGCCGCACCGCGGCGGCGGAGTAGCGCGAGCCGCTGGCGACGCCGAACGAGCGCAGCACGCGGTCGACGTCGGCGGTGACGTTGCCCTCGACGGTGATGGCGCCGACGGTCTGCGGCTCGGCGGCTTCGGTCTCCCCCGCCGGGGCCGCCGCCGTGTCGGCCGCGGCCGGCGTGGTGGCGGGAGCCCGCGCGGAGTCGGCGGCCGCCGGCGCGCTGGTGTGCGCCGCGGAGTCGGCGGCCGCGACCGCCCGGGCGGAGCCCCTCTGGTCGGCTGCGGCCTGGGCGTGCGCCAGCCGCGCGCCCGGCCCCGCCAGGGCGGCGAGCAACAGCCATCGCGAGAGCTGGCGGACGCTAGCCTCGAGGCGCCACGGGGGCCGGGCTCGGCGGGGCCTCGGCGCGCGGGGAGGCGTCGGGGGCCCCGGGCTTGAACTCGAGCTGGTCATTGTTGCGCTCGACGCGAATGCGGGCGCCGGCCGGCCACTGGCCGCGCAGGATGTACTCCGCGAACGGATCCTCGAGGAACTTCTGGATCGCGCGCTTGAGGGGCCGGGCGCCCAGCGACGGATCGAACCCGCGATCGATGAGGAATTCGACCGCCTCGTCCGAAGCATCGAGCTGGATCTCCTGTGCACGCAACCGCTCCTTGACCTGGCCGAGAAGGATCTTGACGATGTTTCGCATGTCGTCACGCGAGAGGGCGTGGAACACGATGACGTCGTCGATGCGGTTCAGGAACTCGGGGTTGAAGGCGCGCTTGAGCTCGTCCTGAACCGTGCTCTTGATGGACTGGAACTGGGCCGCGCTGCCTTCCACCTGCTTGAAGCCCAGGTGCTTGCCGCCTGACACGATCTGCCGCCCGCCGAGGTTCGAGGTCATGATGATGACGGTGTTCTTGAAGTCGACCCGGCGCCGCGAGCTGTCGGTCAGCACCCCGTCGTCGAGGACCTGGAGCAGGACATTGAACACGTCCGGATGCGCCTTTTCGATCTCGTCGAGCAGCACCACCGAATAGGGCTTGCGCCGCACTTTCTCGGTGAGCTGGCCGCCCTCTTCATACCCCACATACCCGGGGGGCGCTCCCACCAATCGCGACACTGAGAACTTCTCCATGTATTCACTCATGTCGATGCGGATCAGGGCGTCCTCGTCGTCGAACAGGAACGCCGCCAACGCGCGCGCCAGCTCGGTCTTGCCCACGCCGGTGGGCCCCAGGAAGATGAACGAGCCGATCGGGCGCTTGGGGTCGCGCAGCCCGACGCGGTTGCGCCGTACCGCCCGCGAGACCGCCGCCACCGCCTCGTCCTGGCCCACCACGCGCTGGCCCAGACCGTCCTCCATGCGCAGCAGCTTCTGGGTCTCCTCCTCGGCCAGCTTGACCACCGGGATGCCGGTCATTACCGACAGCACGGTGGCGATCAGGTCCTCGTTGACCTGAACCTCCTTGTCGCGCTTCGACTCGGTCCACGACTTCTTGAGCTCGTTGCGCCGCGCGCGCAGCTCCTTCTCCTTGTCGCGCAGCCGCGCCGCCTTCTCGTACTCCTGGCCGCGGATCGCCGCTTCCTTCTCCTTGATGACCTCCTCGAGCTTCTTCTCGACGTCGTGGATCTCCGAGGGCACGGTGCTGACCGACAGGCGCGCGCGCGCGCAGGCTTCGTCGATCACATCGATCGCCTTGTCGGGGAAGAAGCGGTCGTTCATGTAGCGGTCGGCGAGCTTGACCGCCTGGACCACCGCCTCGTCGGTGATCTTGACTCCGTGATGGGCTTCGTACTTGTCCCGCAGCCCCATCAGGATGGCGATGGTGTCCTCGACGCTCGGCTGGTCGACCATGATGGGCTGGAAGCGCCGCTCCAGCGCCCCGTCCTTCTCGATGTACTTGCGGTACTCGTCGAGCGTGGTGGCGCCGATGCACTGCAGCTCCCCGCGCGCCAGCGCCGGCTTCAGCATGTTCGAGGCGTCGATCGCGCCCTCGGCGCCGCCCGCCCCGACGATGGTGTGGAGCTCGTCGATGAAGATCACCGTGTCCTTGGACTCGCGGATCTCGTTCATGACGGTCTTGAGCCGCTCCTCGAACTGGCCCCGGTACTTGGTGCCGGCCACCACGGCGGCCAGATCGAGCGTGACGATGCGCTTGTTCTTGAGGCTCTCGGGCACCTGGGCCGAGACGATGCGCTGGGCCAGGCCCTCGGCGATCGCGGTCTTGCCCACCCCCGGCTCGCCGATCAGCACCGGGTTGTTCTTCTTGCGGCGCGACAGCACCTGGATGACGCGCTCGATCTCCTTGTCGCGGCCGATCACCGGATCGAGCTTGCCCTCGCGCGCCAGCTGGGTGAGGTCGCGGCCGAACTGGTTGAGCGCCGGGGTCTCGGGCCGCTCCTCGCGCTCGCCGGTCGAGGAGCTGGAGGGCGTGCCGCCCAGCAGCTTCAGCGTCTCCTCGCGCACCCGCTTGCGATCGACGCCCAGCTCGAGCAGCACCTTGGCCGCCACCCCCTCGCCCTCGCGGATCAGCCCCAGCAGCAGGTGCTCGGTGCCGACGTAGTTGTGGCCCAGCGAGCGCGCCTCCTCGACCGCCAGCTCGAGCACGCGCTTGGCGCGCGGGGTGAACGGGATCTCCCCGATCGTCATGGTGCCGCCCGAGGCGCTCACCATGTTCTCGACCTCCTGGCGGATGCGGTCGAGATCGAGCCCCAGGTTGTTGAGCACCGTCGCCGCGATCCCCTCGCCCTCGCGGATCACCCCCAGCAGCAGGTGCTCGGTGCCGATGTAGTCATGCTGCAACCGGGCCGCCTCTTCGCGGGCCAGGTAGATCACTTTGCGGACTCGTTCGGTGAACTTGTCGTGCATGGCTTCGTCCTTGGCTCAGTCGCCGGATCGGGTCTCGCGCTCCGCGGCCTCGAGCCGCTCGCGCACCAGCTGGGCACGGTAGACATTGCGCTCGGCCGGCGTCAGGTCGGCGCCGTAACGGCGCTGTAGGTGGGCGGGCTGCGCCAGCACCAGCAACTCGTTGACGACGTGGAGCGGACACAGCCCGGGCAGCCCCAGCGCCACCCCGAGCCGCACCGCCGAGCACAGGTTGATGACGTCACGAACATGGATGGTGCGGCAGTAGCGCAGGTTCCCGTAGGCGCGCCACACCTTGTCCTCCACCTGGACCCGCGCGTCGCGCATCATCTTCTCGCGGGCGCGCTCCTCCTGCTCCAGCACCTGGCGGGTGACGCGCTCCAGCATCTCGATCGATTCGCGCTCGCTGCGCCCCAGCGTGGTCTGGTTGGAGACCTGGAACAGGTTGCCCATCACCTCGCTGTGCTCGCCGTAGTAGCCGCGCACGTTGAGCCCCATCTGCATCACGCTCTTGAGCACCTTCTGGATCTCCTCCAGCAGCACCAGGGCCGGCAGGTGGACCAGCAGCGAGGCGCGCAGCCCGGTCCCCGCGTTGGTGGGGCACGAGGTCAGGTAGCCGATCTCCTCGGAGAAGGCGAAATCCAGCGCCTGGTCGAGCTCGTCGTCGGCGCCGTCCGCCAGCGTCCACGCCTCGGCGAGCTGGAACCCCGAGGCCATGGCCTGCAGCCGCAGGTGGTCCTCCTCGTTGATCATCAGCGACAGGCGCTGGTCGGGCGCGATCATGATCCCGCGTGGCCGTGCTCCGTCCCCCAGCTCGTGGCTCACCAGATGGCGCTCGACCAGGATCTGACGATCGAGGGCCGGCAGCTCGGTCATGCGCAGCAGCAGGCCGTCCTTGAACGCGGCCGAGCGCTCGGCGGCGTTGGCGACGCTCGACAGCACGCCCTGCAGCTGCTCGTCGCGCGCCCGATGCGTGAACGGCACGGTGTCGAGGTTGCGCGCCAGCCGCACGCGGGTCGAGAGCACCAGCTCGGCGCGCGGGCCGCCGCCCGACAGCCACTCGCTGGGGCGCTCGACCAGCTCGGCGAAGCTCGTCGGGGCCTTGGCTCCCCGGGGCCGTCCGTTCCCCGGGCTCATTTCTTCTTCTCCGTGGGCGCCGGGGCCGCGGCGCGCAGCTCGGCCTCCAGGCGCTTGATCTCGTCGCGCACCGCGGCGGCGCGCTCGAACTCCTCGCGCTCGACCGCGCGCTGCAGCTCGTCGTGGAGGCGCTGGATCTGGCGCGAGCGCGACACCCCCTCGCCGTCGCGGGTCGGCACCTTGCCGCGGTGGCGGGTGTCGCCGTGGATGCGGCGCAGCAGCGGGCGGAGCTGGAACTGGAAGGCCGCGTAGCACTCCGCGCACCCCAGGCGCCCGGTCTCCTTGAAGCCCGAATAGAGCAGGCCGCAGCGCGGGCACTGGACGTGCCCGACGCGCTCCTCCTCGGTGGTGGTCATGCCGTCGACCATGCCGGCCAGCAGGTCCGCGATCTCGAACTTGTGCTTCTTGGCCGAGGTCTGGAGCCCCTTCTCCTCGGCGCAGCGCTCGCACACGTGGATCTCCGACATCTTGTTGTCGTGGATCTCGGTGAAGTGCACCGTGGCCGGGTTCTTGCCGCAGATCTGGCAGAGCATGTCGGGCGGCTCCCTCAGGCAGTCTCGTGGAGGCGGCCGGATTCGAGCGTCAGAACGCGGTCGGCGATCGCCGCCAGCCTATCATTGTGGGTAACGACCACAAACGTTTGATGCCCGCCGGCGCGCAGGGACGCCAGCAGCTCGTGGAGCGCGCCCGCGGCGCGCTGATCGAGGTTCCCCGACGGCTCGTCGGCCAGCACCAGCTCGGGCTCGGCGACCAGGGCGCGGGCCACCGCGACGCGCTGCGCCTCGCCGCCCGACAGCTCGGCGGGGCGGTGCTCCCAGCGCTCGGCCAGGCCCACTCCGACCAGGGCGCGGCGCGCGCGCTCACGCGCCTCGGCGGGCGGGCGGCGGGCGATCAGCAGCGGCATCATCACGTTCTCCTCGGCGCTGAACTCGGGCAGCAGGTGATGGAACTGGAACACGAACCCCAGCCGGCTGGCCCGGAACCGCGCCAGCTCGGCCTCCGCGCGGCGGTCGACTCGCAAGCCGCGGATCTCGATGCTTCCGGCATCCGGCCGGTCGAGCGTCCCGAGGATGTTCAGGAGCGTGCTCTTCCCGGCCCCCGAGGCCCCGAGAATAGCCAGTATTGTGCCACGCCGGACATTGAGATCGAGGCCCTTCAGGACCTCGAGCCGTCCGTGCGGCAGCGGGTAGCTCTTTTCGATGCCGCGCGCGACAAGGACATCATCGGCAGTCCTAAGGTCCGTCTTGTCATGCATTTGTATCTACCATTGGTGACGGCACTTTAGACCTGCCGGCGGATGGCGTCGACCGGGTCGAGCCTCGAGGCCCGCCAGGCCGGGTAAAGGGCGGCGGCCAGGCACAGGCTCAGGGCGGCCAGAACCACGGCGGCGAAATCACCGGCCTCGGGGCGCACCGGCAGGCGCTCGATGAAGTAGACGTCGCCGGGCAGCCGCACCAGCGGGTAGCGCCGCAACAGCTCGATCAGGCCCGAGCCCAGTCCCGCGCCCAGCAGGGTGCCGAGCCCGCCGATCAGCAGGCCCTCGCACAGGAACACCTGCAGCACCATCCCGGCGCTCGCGCCCAGCGACTTGAGCACGCCGATGTCGCGACGCTTCTCCAGCACCACCATGAACAGCGTGCTGACGATGTTGAACGCCGCGACCAGCACGATCAGGGCGAGGATCACGAACATCGCCGCCTTCTCGAGCTTCATCCAGGTGAACAGGTTGCGGTTGAGCTCGATCCAGTTGTTGGCGCGCAGGCCGGTGTCGCCGATCGCCGCGAGGATGCGGCGGCCGGCGGCCGGGGCGTCGAACATGTCGGCGAGCCGCACCTCGACCCCGGTCACCGCCTCGCCCAGATCGAAGAACTCCTGCGCCGCGCCGATCGAGGTGAACCCGAAGCTGGAGTCGTAGGTGTAGAGCCCGGAGGTGAACAGGCCGACGACGCGGAAGGGACGCAGCCGCGGCACCACACCGAGCGCCGATTGCGCGGCGCCGGTGAGCGAGGCCAGCACCACGCGATCCCCGAGGTGGGCGTCGATGCGCGATGCCAGCTCCGAGCCCAGCACGATGCCGGGCTCCCCCTCGCGGGTGAAGCGCGGGATCGAGTCAAGCGCCGGCTGGATGTTGGCGCCCACCGTCGTCACCCCGCGCTCGGCCGACAGCTTCACCCCCTTCACCACCATGCCCTCGGTGAGCCCATCGTGGATGATCATTGCCTTGGTGTAGGTGAACGGCGCCACCCCCACCACGCCCGGGACGCGGCGCGCGCGCGCCGCCAGCGAGTCGGCGTGATGGACCCCGGCGGTGCTCTCGCCCAGCAGCACGACGTGGGCGTCGGTGCCGGCGATGCGGCTCTGGATCTCGTTCTCGAAGCCGTTCATCACCGCCAGCACGGTGAGCAGCGCGGTGACCCCGAGCGCCACGCCGCCGATCGAGATCCCGGTCAGCAGGGTGATGAAGCCGCTGTGCCGGCGGGTGCGCAGGTAGCGGGCGGCGATCCAGACCGGCAGGATCACCGCGGTCCGGCCCGGCTCGGCTCGGGGGCTCCGGGCGGCTGGGCGGCGGGCGGCAGGTCCTCGGCCTCGAGACGTCCCTCCTCGGGCCGGAGCTGCGGGTAGAGGATGACGTCGCGGATCGAGCGCGAATCCGTGACCAGCATCGCCAGCCGGTCGATGCCGATCCCCACCCCGCCCGCCGGCGGCATGCCGTACTCGAGCGCGCGCATGTAATCGGCGTCCATCACCTGCGCTTCCTCGTCGCCGCCCGCCCGCCGCGCCATCTGAAGCTCGAAGGCGTGACGCTGGGCCTCGGGATCGTTCTGCTCCGAGAACGCGTTGGCCAGCTCCATCCCGCACACGAACAGCTCGAAGCGCTCGACCACGCCCGGGTTCTCACGGCTGACGCGCGCCAGCGGCGAGACCTCGACCGGATGGCCGAGGACGAAGGTGGGCTGCTGAAGCCCCGGCTGCACCAGCTCGCCGAACAGCGCGTCGATCAGCCCGCCCGCACCCAGGCCGGGACGGGTCTCGACCCCGCGCCCTGCCGCGATGCGGGCCAGCCCCTGGGCATCGAGGCGGCCCACGTCCTCGCCCAGGCGCTCGCTCAGCGCCGCGATCATCGACAGGCGCGGCCACGGCGGGGTCCAGTCGAGCGGCTGCCCCTGGTACTCGAAACGCAGCGCCCCGCGGGAGTGCTCGACCGCGCCGCTCACCAGGGTCTCGGTGAGCGCCAGCATGTCGAACAGGTCGGCGAACGACTGGTAGAACTCGAGCATCGTGAACTCGGGGTTGTGGGTGCGGTCCATGCCCTCGTTGCGGAAGTCGCGCGAGAACTCGAACACCCGCTCCAGGCCGCCGACCAGCAGGCGCTTGAGATAGAGCTCGTTCGAGATGCGCAGGTAGAGGTCCATGTCGAGGGCGTGGTGGCGGGTGACGAACGGGCGCGCGAACGCCCCGCCATAGAGCGGCTGGAGCACCGGGGTCTCGACCTCGAGGTAGCCGTGGCGCTCCAGCCCGGCGCGCAGTCCGGCGGTAAGCCGGGCGCGGCGGCGGAAGATCTCGCGCACCTCGAGGTTCATGAACAGGTCGGCGTAGCGCTGGCGGAACCGGGTCTCGGGATCGCGCAGGCCGTGCCACTTCTCGGGTAGCGGGCGCATCGATTTGGCGAGCAGCTCGAAGCGCTCGACGCGCAGCGTGATCTCGCCGGTGCGGGTGCGGAACAGCCGCCCCTCGACCCCGATCCAGTCGCCGACGTCGAGCAGCTCGTAGTGCCGGAACGCCTCGCCCAGCTGGTCGGCGCGGAAGTAGAGCTGCAACCGCCCGCTGCCGTCGAGCAGGTGTGCAAAGCCCGCCTTGCCGTGGCCGCGCAGCGTCATCAGGCGCCCGGCGAGCCGCATGCGCTCGCCCGGCTCCTCGCTCACCGCCTCGCCGCGCGCCAGCGCATCGGCGGCGTGGTGGGTGGGCTCGTAGCGGTACGCGTAGGCCTGAACCCCCAGCGCGCGCCACTGCTCGAGCTTCTCGCGGCGCTGGCGGATCAGTTCCTCGAGCGACATGGCTGCCTTTCCCGGGGCGGCGCCCCGCGTGGGCCGGCACGGTGCGCGCCGGAAGGCCAAGCCCGTCAATCTAGGAAGCGCTCGCACGGCGTGTCAAGAAACGCGCCTCGCGCGACGCCCTCCCGCGCGACGCCGTCGCGCTCAGCAGCCGGCGAGCCGCTGGCGGTGCAGGTGCTCGATCTGCAGCTTGCTGGCGCCCGGATCCACCGGCACGGGGTAGGCGCCGGTGAAGCAGGCGGAGCAGAACTGCGTCCCGTCGCGCTCGCACGCCTTGAGGCCCTCGAGCGACAGGTAGCCGATCGAGTCCGCCCCCAGGTACTCGCGGATCTCGTCCGGGCTCTTGAGCGCGCCGATCAGCTCCCGGCGGCTCGGGGTGTCGATACCGTAGAAGCACGGGTGGGTGACCGGCGGCGAGCCGATGCGGAAGTGGACCTCGGTGGCGCCGTTGCGGCGCAGCATGCGCACCAGCTTGCGGCTGGTGGTGCCGCGCACGATCGAGTCGTCGACCAGCACGACGCGGCGCCCGGCCAGGATCTCGCGCACCGGGTTGAACTTGATGCGCACGCTCGCGTCGCGTCCCGCCTGCTGGGGCTGGATGAAGGTGCGCCCCACGTAGTGGTTGCGGATGAGGCCCAGCTCGTAGCGGATCCCCGAGGCCTCGCTGTAGCCGAGCGCGATCGAGTTGCTGGAGTCCGGCACCGCCAGCACCACGTCGGCCTCCGCCGGGTGCTCCTCGGCGAGCCGGCGCCCAATGCGGCGCCGCACCCGGTCGACGGTCTCGCCGAACACCCGGCTGTCGGGGCGCGAGAAATAGATGTGCTCGAAGATGCACTGGCGCAGCGACGGCTCGGGCGGGTGGGCGCGTCGCGCGCGCACCCCGTGCGGATCGATGCGCACCAGCTCCCCGGCCTCGATGTCCCGCACGAACTCGGCCGCCACGATGTCGAGCGCGCAGGTCTCGCTGGCCAGCACGTAGCCGTCGCCCAGGCGCCCCAGGCACAGCGGCCGGAACCCGTAGGGATCGCGCAGCGCCAGCACCGCGCCCGGCACCAGCACGATCAGCGAGTAGGCGCCGCGCACCTGGCGCGCCGCCTCGACCAGCGCGTCTTCGGCGTTCTCGGCGCTCGACACCGCCATCAGGTGGGGGAACATCTCGGTGTCGAGGGTGGTCTGGAAGATCGAGCCCGACTGCTCCAGCCCCTCGCGCAGCTCGCGGGCGTTGACCAGATTACCGTTGTGCGCCAGCGCCAGCTTGCCGCCGCGGTACACCACGCACAGGGGCTGGGTGTTCTCGAGCGTGATGCTGCCCGAGGTGGAGTAGCGATTGTGGCCGATCGCGATCGACCCCTGGAGTTGCGCCAGGTCGGCGTCGCGATGGACGTCGGAGACCAGGCCCAGGCCGCGATGACTGTGGAGCTCGCCGGCCTCGTCACAGCTCACGATCCCGGTCGACTCCTGCCCGCGATGCTGGAGCGCATGGAGACCGAGCCGCACCACCTCGGCCGCGTTCGGCACTCCGACCGCGGCGAAGATCCCGCACTCCTCGCGCCACTCGCGCCCCATCGCCACGCCCCTCACTCGCCCTCCCCGACGGTCGCGATCCACGGCAGCGGAATCTCCGCTGCCGCGGCGATCGCGTGATCCTGCGCGTTGGGATTGCACAGCAGTCCCCGCCCCAGGCTCTCGAGCACCGCCAGCGCGCGCGCCGCCGCGGCCGCGTCCTCGCCGGACTCGAAGCGCAGCAGCCAGGTGGTGGCCTCGCACACCTCGATCGCGGCGCCGGTCTCGTGCCGCCACCAGCGCTCGGCCGCCGGGCGGCGCGCCCCACCCCGCTCCACCACCAGCACCGCCTGCTCGCCGGCCGCCGCCTCGAGCGCGGACCGCGGGGTGGCGCGAACGCGGCAGCGCTCCTTGTGGGGATTGTAGAACCAGGTTGAGCGATGGACCAGATCCTCGATCACCGTGGCCCCGGGCAGCGGGCCGTGGAGCTCGAACAGCCGCAACCTGCGGAGCCCCAACAGCCGCCGCGCCGCCGCCAGCCGCTCGCGCGCCACGGTCAACGCCGACATCGCCTCGGGATCGTCGCTGCCGAGCTCGATCCAGGCCTGCGCCCAGGCGCCCGGCCGCCCTGCCGGTGAGCCGCTTCGCCGCGCCGGGCGCCCCGGCCTCACGCGCCGTCCACGGGCAGGCCGAAGTGCCGGGCCAGCCCGGCGAAGATCGCGAGCCCCGGACCGGCGGGCTCGGCCTCGGCCACCGCGGCCGACGCCGGGACGCCACCCAGCGCCGCGTCGCGCCGCTCGCCCCACCGCCCGCCCACCGCGCGGCTCAGCGCGCCCGCGGTCTGGGCGCGTTCCGGGTGCGGCATGATCGCGAGCACGTTGCCGCGCGCGTTGCTCACCGCCGCCACCGCGTGCTCGGAGCCGTTGGGGTTGTCGGGGAAGGCGCTGGCCAGGCTCCCGGCCACGGTGGCGTAGCGCAGCGGCGTCTGCCCGGCCTCGACCAGCGCCTGAAGCCGCGCGGGATCGCCGGCCGTGAAGCGGCCCTCGCCGTGCGCGACCGGGAGCGGCAGCAGCTCGCCGGGCGAAAGCAGGCTCAGGAACAGGCAGTGCGACCGCTCGACCCGCACGTGCACCCAGCGCGCGTGGTAGCCCGCGCGTCCCGGCATGCGGTTGCGCGCCAGCGCCAGCTCGATCCCGCCCCCGCCCGGCACCAGTCCGGCCTCGGCCAGCACCTGGGCGCCGTTGCAGATCCCCAGCACCGGCGCCCCCTGCTCGGCGCGCGCGACCAGCGTCTCGGTCAGCGCGTGCTTGGCTGCCAGCGCGCCGGCGCGCACCCGGTCCTGATACGAGAACCCGCCCGGCACCACGTAGGCGTCGAATGGCTCGAGCTCGCTGGCGGCACGCGTCCAGCGCCAGATCTCGGGCTCGAGCCCGACGCGCCGCAGCGCGCGCGCGGTCTCGGCCTCGCAGTTGACCCCGGGGAACTGGACGATCGCGACCCGCGGGCTCATGGCAGCTCCTCGTTCCATAGCCGCTCGAGACCCTGGGCGGAGGCGGCGCGCAGCTCCTCGAGCGGCCACTCCAGCGTTTCGCCCCCCGGGAGCCGCACCCGCATCCGCGGCGCTCCCACCACGCCGCCGATCGGCCATGCCAGCAGCGCGCGATCGCGCGCCGCCTGGAACAGCCGCGCGGCGCGCTCGGGGCTCACCTCGAACACGATGCCGGGCCGCTCGCTGAACAGCGCCGGGGCGGTCGCGGCCTCGAGCACGCCCAGGTCGACGTCGAGGCCGAGCTGCGCCTCGGGCGCCGCCGCCAGCGCCATCTCGGCCAGCGCGACCGCCAGCCCGCCGTCCGAGACGTCATGCGCGGCGCGCGCCCAGCGCCCCTCGGCGGCCAGCACCGCCAGCTCCTCGAGCCGCGCCTCGCGCGCCAGGTCGAGCGAGGGCGGCGCCCCGCCGCGCTCGCGCAGCACCTCGCGCAGGTAGGCCGAGCCGGTCAGCTCGTCGCGCGGCTCCCCGACCAGCACCAGGAAGTCGCCGGCGCGCCGCAACCCGAGCCCGGTGGCGGTGGTGAGGTCGCGCAGCACCCCCGCGCACAGCACCAGCGGCGAGGGCGGCACCGCCTGCTCTCCGGTCTGGTTGTAGAGGCTCACGTTGCCGCTCACGAACGGCAGCGGGTGGCCGTGGCTTGCCAGCCCGCCCAGCGATTCGGCGGCCACCGCCAGCCCCTCGAGCGTGGCCTCGAGATCCCCCATGACGCGCGGATCCTCGGGATGCCCGAAGTTGAGGCAGTCGGTGAGCGCCCATGGTCGCGCCCCGCTGCAGGCCACGTTGCGCGCCGCCTCGGCCACCGCATGGCGCGCGCCCAGCTCGGGGTCGCTCTCGCACCACCAGGGGTTGCCGCCCACCGCCACCGCGATCCCCAGCGCGCGTGCCGGATCGGCGCGCAGCACCGCGGCGTCGGCCTCGCCCGGCCTCAGCCAGGTGCGCCCCTGGACCTCGCTGTCGTAGTGACGGAACAGGTACTCGCGAGAGCCCAGGTTCAGCCCGCGCAGCAGCGCGAGCAGCGCCTCCCGCGGCGGCGCGTCCACGCGGCGCGTGGCGGCCTTGCTGGCGGGCGGACGCCGGCGCGCCGGCCGCAGCACCCGCCGGCCGGTGGTGATCGCGTCGACCGGACAGTCGACCAGCGTCTCGTCGTCGAGCGTCACGCGGTAGGCGCGCTCCTCGAGCGCCCGCCCGATGATCGAGGCCCCGGCGCCGGGATGGATCCCGCCCAGCGCGAAGTCGCGGTTGTAGATCTCGCACAGCTCGGCGGCGAAGCGCTCCGGCACCACCCAGCAGAAGCGCTCCTGGGTCTCGGCGCACAGCAGCACCTCGGGCGGCAGCGGGCGGGTGACGCGATGGACGCGCCCCAGCTCGATGTGCGCGCCGTGCCCGCCGGCCGCCGCCAGCTCGCTGGTCGCGCACGCCACCCCACCGGCGCCCAGGTCCTTGAAGCCCGCCGGGATGCCGCGTGCCCGCACGCGCGCGAACGCCTCGGCGTTGGCAACGTGCAGCACGCGCTTCAGGAACGGATCGGGCAGCTGGACCGCGCCGCGCTGGTCGCCGCCCAGCTCGTCCGACGCGAAGGCGGCGCCGCCGAAGCCGCTCTCGTCAGTGGGCTTGCCGACCAGCACGAACACCCACGGCCCCTCGCCCTCCGGCACCCGGCTGTGCAGGATGCCGTCGCGCGGCACGAGCCCGAGCGCCATGACGTTGACCAGGCAATTGTGGTCGAAGGCGCGATCGAACACCGCGTCCCCGCCCAGGTTCGGCACCCCGAGCGCGTTGCCGTAGTCGGCGATCCCCTGCACCACGCCGCGCGCCACGTCGCGGACGTGCACCGCGCCGGTCGGGTCACCGAATCGCAGCGCGTCGAGCACCCCGATGACCTCGGCGCCCATGCAGCCGACGTCGCGCACGATGCCGCCCACGCCGGTGGCGGCGCCCTCGACCGGCAGCACCTGGCTGGGGTGATTGTGGCTCTCGTGCGCCAGCACCAGCGCCAGGTCCGCGCACGGCGCCGGCAGCGCCACCACCCCGGCGTCCTCGCCCGGTCCCACCAGCACCTGCGGCGCCGCGGTCGGCAGCCGCCCCAGCAGGTGGCGGGTCGACTTGTAGGAGCAGTGCTCGCTCCACAGGATTCCGAACAGCACCGCCTCGGGCCAGCGCGGCGGACGGCCCAGCAGCGCGCCGAGCAGCGTGACCTCGTCGGGCTCGAGTTGAACGCCGCGCTTCCTGAGCGCCGCCGCCACCGTCTCGGGCTTGCGGGCTTCGGCCTCGCTCCACGCCGGGCGCGTCCCCGCGGCGACGCTCACGCCGGCCGCCCCGCGCGCGCGAACAGCGCGTCGACGTGGCGCAGCGCCGGCTCGAGGGTGAAGCAGCCGGCGAGCGCCGGCCCGTCCAGCACCGCGGCGACCCGCGGGTCGGCCTCGAGGCCGGCGCGGAAAGGCGCGCCGCGGTCGAGGCTCGCCACCGCGTGCTCCTGGACGATCGCGTAGGCGGTGTCGCGCGGCAGCCCGGCCTCGGTGAGCGCCAGCAGCACGCGCTGTGAGAACACCAGCCCGCCTCCCGACTCGAGGTTGCGACGCATCGCTTCGGGATGGATCGTCAGCCCGCCCACGATCTCGGTGAGCTCGGCGGTCATGAAGTCGGCGACCTCGAACGCGTCGGGCAGGACCACCCGCTCGACCGAGGAGTGGCTGATGTCGCGCTCGTGCCACAGGGCCTGGTTCTCGAGCGTGGCCTGGGCGTAGCCTCGCACCAGCCGCGCCAGCCCCGCGACCCGCTCGCAGCGCACCGGATTGCGCTTGTGCGGCATCGCCGAGGAGCCCTTCTGCGCGGCGCCGAAGGGCTCCTCGGCCTCGCGCACCTCGCTGCGCTGCACATGGCGCACCTCGACCGCGACGCGCTCCAGCGAGCCGGCCAGTACGGCGAGCGCGCACAGCAGCGCGGCATGGCGGTCGCGCTGCACCACCTGGGTGGCGACCGGCTCGGGGGTGAGCCCGAGGCGCGACAGCGCGTCGACCTCGATCGCCGGCTCGAGGTGCGCCAGCGTCCCCACCGCCCCCGAGAACTTGCCCACCGCGCAGCCCTCAAGCGCCGCCTCGAGGCGCGCGAGGTCGCGGCCCAACTCCTCGCTCCACCCCAGGCACTTGAGCCCGAAGGTGATGGGCTCGGCGTGGATGCCGTGGGTGCGGCCCACCATCGGGGTGTGGCGGTGGCGCTCGGCCAAGGCGTAGACCGCGCGCCGCAGCGCCCGCACCCCGTCGAGCAGCAGCCGCCCGGCGGCCACGATCTGGCACGCCAGCGCGGTGTCGACCAGGTCCGACGAGGTGAGGCCGACGTGCACCTGGCGCGCGTCGTCGCCCAGCGATTCGGACAGCATCGACAGGAAGGCGATGACGTCGTGCCGCACCTCGCTCTCGATCGCCTCCATGCGCGCGCCGTCGATGCGCGCGCGCGCACGGATGCGCTCGCTGACCCCTGCCGGCGCCTGCCCGGCGCGCTCGCGCGCCGCGGTGACCGCGAGCTCGACGTCGAGCCACAACCCCAGCCGGCGCGGCTCGCTCCACACCTCGCGCATCGGGCCTCGGGCGTAGCGCGCGATCACGGCTCCTCCCGCGGCGCCTCGGCCAGGGTCACGCTCAGCTCCAGCGTGCGGCCGCCGCGCTCGATGGTGAGCACCAGCCGGTCGCCCACGCCCGCGCCGTAGATGCTGCGCTGCGCGTCGTCGACCGAGTCGACTTCGCGGCCGTTGACCTTGTGGATGCGGTCGCCGACCTTGACCCCGGCGCGGGCCGCCGGGCCGCTGGTGTCGATGCGGGTGACGATCAGTCCGCCGACATCGCGGTAGCCGAGCCGCTCGGCCAGGTAGGGCGTGAGCGGCTGGACCTGGAACCCCGACCACGCCACCCGCACCCGGCCGTAGGTGCGGATCTCTTCCAGAACGCGCTTGACCAGGTTGATCGGGATCGCGAAGCCGATGCCGAGCGAGCCGCCACCCTGGGTGAAGATGAAGGTGTTGATCCCCACCACCTCGCCGTCGCCGTTGACCAGCGGTCCGCCGCTGTTGCCGGGATTGATGGCGGCGTCAGTCTGGATCATGTTCTTGTACACCCCGGTGCTGCTGACCTCGCTCTTGATGTCGCGCCGCGTCGCGCTGATGACGCCCGCGGTCACCGTGGGCTGCGAGTCGTTGATCAGGTAGCCGAACGGGTTGCCGATCGCGATCGCCCACTCCCCCACCACCAGGCCGTCGCTGTCCCCGAGCGGCGCCGCCGGGATGCGGCCGGCATCGATCTTGAGCACCGCCAGGTCGTAGGTCGCCGAGCCGCCCAGGATCTTGGCCGCCACGTGGCGTCCGTCGGTCAGCGTCACCGTCACCTTCTCGGCGTCACGCACCACGTGCTCGTTGGTGACCACCAGGCCGGACGGATCGACGATCACCCCCGAGCCCAGCGAGGAGACCCGCTCGCGGTACTCCATCTGCGGGTAGAAGCGTTCGAAGAACTCGTCGCGGAACACGCCGCCGAACGGATCGGTGCGCACCAGGCGCGTGCCCTCCACGCTGACCGTGACCACCGCCGGGCTGGCGCGCTGGACCGCGGTGACCACGGCGGTGCGCCGCGCCGCCGAGAGATCGGCGCGCGCCTCGCGTGGCGTGCGCCCCAGCCCCAGGGCGAGCGCGGCCGCCAGCAGCAGCGCCCTCCCCGGCACCCGGCCGGCGCGCCGGCTCATGCCGCCTCCCCGGTGTAGAACACCTGTTCGAGGCACAGCCCCTGGGGCGGCGCGGTGGCGCCGGCGCGGGCGCGCTCGCGCCCGGCCAGCACGCGGCGCATCGCCGCCGCCGGGTCGCGCTCACGGGCGGCGGCCAGCGCGGTGCCGACGATCGCGCGCACCATGCGGTAGAGGAAGTGATCGGCCACCACGTCGAGCCGCACGCCGCGCTCCCAGCGCGTCCAGCCGCAGCGGAACACCGTGCACGTCGGGTCGGCCGCACTCGAGCCGCTGGCGCGGAACGCCGAGCAGTCATGCCGTCCCTCGATCACGCGCGCCGCGCGCTCCAGGGCCGCGGCGGGTGCCGGGCGCGGCGGCCGCCACGCGAAGCGCGACCACAGCAGGTCGTCGGCGTCGAGCAGCGCGTAGCTGTAGCGCCGCGCCACCGCCGAGTGCCGGGCGTGAAAGCCGGGCGGCGCGTCGGCCGCCGCCAGCACCCGGACGTCGGCCGGCAGCAGGCAGGCGAGCCGCGGCGGCAGCGCCCGCGCCGGCAGCCGCCCCTCGCACGCGAACGATGCCACCTGGCCGCGCGCATGCACGCCCGCGTCGGTGCGCCCGGCGCCGTTCACCCTGATCGCGCTGCCCAGCAACTCGCTCAACCCCTCCTCGAGCACGCCCTGGACGGTGCGCGCCCCGGGCTGGACCTGCCAGCCGTGAAACGCCGTCCCGTCATACGCCACCACCAGCCGCACGACCCGCATCTATCCGCGCCACAACGCCGCCGCTCCGGCGAGCAGGAGTCCGCCCGCGGCCCATCCCCAGGCACCGGGCGCCACCGCGATCGCCGCCCGCGCCGCGGGCCGCAGCTGGTAGTGCCGCGCCTCGAGCGCCAGCGACAACTGCTCGGCGCGCTCCAGCGAGTGGACCAGCGTCGGCACCGTCGCGGCGCGCCGGCGCTCCAGCCACTCGGCCGGGCCGCGCGGCTCGCGTCCGGCGCGCAGGTCCTGGAGCCGCGCGATGCGGCGCGCCTCGTCGGCGAGCAGCGGGGCGAAGCGCAGCGCGAGCCCCAGCATGGCGCGCGCGCGCGCGACCGGGAGCCCGAGCCGCTCGAACGGCGCCAGCAGGCGCGCCAGCTCGTCGGCGGCGCGCTCGCCGGGCCACGCCGCCCGCAGCCCGACCAGCGCGGTGGCGGCGGCGATCAGGCGCAGCGCCACCAGCGCGCCGCGCGCGATCCCCTCGTGCGTCACCGCCACCGGTCCGAGCGCGATGAGCGCCGCGCCGCGCACCAGGCAGGCGTTGAGCGTCCACACGCCCAGCGCGCCGCCGCCCACCAGCCCGAACCAGCGCCGCGACGGCCACGGCGCGCCGGCGAGCGCGGCGCCCACCGCCGCGGCGGCCAGGCACAGCGCGCCGGCCGGAAGACTGGCGGCGATCAGCGAGCCGATCATGGCCCCCACCAGCCACCACGCCACCCCGCCGGCCGGGCCGCGGGTCATCGCGCCGCCACCCGCGCGCGGCCCATGCGCTCGGCGATCTGGACCGCGTTGAGCGCGGCGCCCTTGCGGAGATTGTCGGAGGCGACGAAGAACTCGAGCGCGTTGGGCTGCGACAGATCGCGGCGCGCGCGCCCCACCAGCACGGCGTCGCGCCCCGCGGCCTCGAGCGGCGTGGGATATCGCAGCTGCGCCGGATCGTCCACCACCTCGAGGCCGGGGAAGGCGCTCCACAGCGCGCGCGCCGCGGCCGGATCGACGGCGGCGGCGAAGCGGGCGCTGACCGCCGCGGCGTGGCCGATCCGCACCGGCACCCGCACCGCGGTGGCGCTCACCGGCAGCCCGGGGAGCCCGAGGATCTTGCGCGTCTCCCACACCACCTTCATCTCCTCCCGGGTGTAGCCGTTGTCCTCGAAGCGATCGATGTGCGGCACCACGTTCCAGCCCAGGGTGGGGCGCCCGCCCTCGCGGGCCGGCGGGGGGCCCTCGAGCCCCGCGACCACGCCACGCTCGAGGGCGGCGAGCGTGTCGGCGCCGCCCCCCGAGGCCGACTGGTAGGTGGCGACGGTCACGCGCTCGAGCCGGAAGGCGCGATGCAGCGGCGCCAGCGCGAGGGCGATCGCGATGGTCGAGCAGTTGGGATTGGCCACCAGCGCCGGGCGCGCATCGAGCAGTTCGCCGTTGATCTCCGGCACCACCAGCGGCACCCCGTCGTCATAGCGGAAGGCGCTGCTGTTGTCGACCACCGGCACGGCCGCGGCGCGCGCCACCGCGGCCCATTCCTGGCTCACCGGGTTGGTGGTCGCGAACAGCAGCAGGTCGAGGCCGCGGAACGCCTCGGCGCTCACCGGCTCGACCGGCAGGGCATGCCCGCGGTAGGCGAGCGAGGTGTCGCGTGGGCGGTCGCTGGCCAGCAGTCGCGGGGCATCGGCCGGGAACCCGCGCTGCTCCAGCACCTCGAGCATGGTCCGGCCCACCAGCCCGGTGGCTCCGAGAAGCCCGATCCGTAGGCTCATGACGTCGTCTCGACGGGGGTCACACGGGTCTCCGGGAGGACGCAGCAACTCGCGCCCGCGCGCATGTTAGGTGCGCCGGAATCGCGCTGTCAACGCGCGCAGGGCGGCCGCGGCCACCACCATTCCGCTCAGCAGCCCGACCCAGTCGCCGAGCTTCACGAACAGCCCGGGCGGCCCGGGGTTCGGCAGCGCGGCGACCAGCACCGCGGGCTCGAACACCGGGGCGCGCGCGACCACCCGGCCGTAGGCGTCGCTCACCAGCGTGATCCCGGTGTTGGCGCAGCGCGCCAGCGGCACCCGGCACTCGGCGGCGCGGAACACCGCCATGGCCGCGTGCTCGTCGAGCGCCACGCTCCTTCCGAACCATTCATCGTTGGTGATGTTGACCAGCCAGCGCGCGCCGGCGCGCACGTCCTCGCGCGCCAGGTCGGGAAAGATGGCCTCGAAGCACACCAGGCACGAGAACGGTCCGGCGGCGCTCGGGAACAGCACCGGTCGCGTGCCGGGCGTCCACTCGGCCTGGCCGAGCTCGATGCGGCCGAGCGCCGGGATCAGCCACTGGAACGGCATGCGCTCGCCGAACGGCACCAGGTGGCGCTTGGCGTAGCGCGGGCCGGGAGCGGCGCCGGGCGGAAACAGTCCCGCGGCGTTGAAGTAGCGCGCCTTGCCGTCGGGATCGAAGTCGTAGTCGGCGTAGCCGCTGAACACCGGCACGCCGGTGCGGGTCGCGAACTCCTCGACCGCGAGCGCCTGCGCCGGCTGGCGGCGCAGGTAGCTGCCGGTCGCGGTCTCGGGCCAGATCAGGAGCGAGGGCGCGGGGGTGCGCCCGACCGCCCGCTGGGACAGGTCGAGGAAGCTCGAGAGGATCTCGAGCTGATGGTTCCCCGACCACTTGATGTCCCCGGCGATGTCACCCTGGATCAGCCCCACCGCGGCACCCGACTCGCGCGGCGCCGTTCCCAGCACCTTGAGCCCCCAGGCCCAGGGCAGCGCCAGCATGAACACTGCTCCGGCCGCGGCGCGCGCCCGCGCGCCGCCGCTCAGCGCGCGCCACAGCAGCACGTTGAGCAACAGCAGCCACAGCGTCACCAGGGTCACGCCCCCGAGCGAAGCCATCTGCAGCAGCGGGATCATGGCGTGCTGGGTGTAGCCGGGCTGGAACCACGGGAAGCCCAGCTCGCCCGAGGCGCGCAGCTCCTCGACCGCGACGAAGGCGAACGGGAAGCTCAGGGTGAGCGGCAGGCGCGCGTGGCGGGTCAGCGCGCCGGCCCCCCAGGCGGCGAGGCCGGAGTAGAGCGCCAGGTAGGCGGCGGCGGCGAGCCACGCCGGGTACTTGAGCCACGGCACGGTGATCGCGACGTTGGAGAGCCGCGCGATCCAGTGGGTGCCGATGAGGTAGAACGCCGCGCCGCAGGCGTAGCCCAGGCCGAACAGCCCGCGGCCGCTCGCCAGACGCGACTCGAGGGCGTAGAGCAGCGGCACGAACGCGAACCAGGCGATCCAGCCGGCCGGCAGCGGCAGGAACGCCGCGCCCAGCAGCGCCCCCGAGAGGAGCGCGAGCGGGACCGCGCGGCGGTCAGGCGAGCCGGACCTCTTTTCCCTGCTCCGCCGAGCGGTAGATCGCGTCCATCAGCTCCATGACCGGCAGCAGCTCCTCGGCGTGGCCGATCGGGCGTTCGCCCTTGCGCAGCGCGTCGGCGAAGTGGGCGATCTCGGCCTCGATCGATTGCTTGTACTGGTTGCTCGACGGCGGCATCGCGGGCGTGACCTCGACCAGCGAGCCGTGCATGCCGCGGTGAACGCGCAGCGGGTTGAGCAGCGCCGCGCCGCCGGTTCCGAACAGGTTCAGGTAGGCGAAGTCGCGCTCCATCAGCAGCCCCCAGGTGAACTCGAGCAGCAGCGTGGCCCCGGTCGCGAGCCTCAGGAACGCGGTGGCGCTGTCCTCGACCTCGCCGCGTTTCAGGCGATGCACGCTCGCGGTCACCGCTTCGACCTTCGGTGCGCCCAGGATCCATAGCGCCTGGTCGAGCATCTGGAAACCGAGGTCGAGCACCACGCCGCCCCCCGATTCCCGCCGCAGCCGCCGCCACTCGTCGGAGTTCCACTCGGTGCGCTGGCGCAGCCAGCCCGCCTTGGCGAAGAAGATCTCCCCCAGGTCGCCGTTCTGCACGAACTTGCGCAGCAGCTGGGCGTCGGCGCGGAAGCGATGCTGCACCGCGCACATCAGGAAGCGGTCGTTCTTCTTCGCGGCCTTCACCATGGCCGCGGCTTCCTCGCCGCTGCGCGCCAGCGGCCGTTCGCACAGCACGTGCTTGCCGGCCTCCAGCGCCGACATCGCCATCGGGGCGTGCAGGTAGTTGGGGGTGCAGATGTCGATCGCCTGCACCGCCTCGTCGCTCAGCAGCTCCTCGAGGCGGGTGTAACTGCGCGGGATCTGGAACTTCTGCGCCACCCGCGCCACCTTTTCGGGGTCGCGGTCGCACAGCGCCACCAGCTCGAGGTCTTCGATCTTCTTGAGCGCCGGGATGTGGTTGATCTGGGCCGCGGCCCCCACACCCACCAGACCGATCCGCAGCATCTTGCGCGCCACGTCACCTCCCGGGTGGAACGACGCCCGGCACTCTAGGGAGCCGATTCCGGAGCGTCAAGCGCGAGGCCCGCCGACTCGTTGTCGGTGAGCCCGTAGCGACGCAGCTTCTTGAGCAGTCCCTGGCGCGACAGCCCGAGCGCGCGCGCGGCGCGCGATTTGTTCCAGCGCGAGCGCGCCAGCGCCTCGCGCAGCCGGCGCTCCTCGAGGGCACGGGTCTCGGCGTGCAGCCCGCGCGGCGCCGTCGCCGTGACCGGCACGGCCGGCGCCTCGGGCCAGTGCTCGGGTCCGACCTGGCCGCGCGCGCCCGCCACCGCCACGGCGTAGGCGCAGCCGTTCTGGAGCTCGCGCACGTTGCCGGGCCACGGGTGGCGCAGCAGCTGGGCGGCAAGCGCGTCGGAGAGCCCGGGCGCCGGCTCGCCGAGCCGCGCCGCGGCCCGCGCCAGGAAGCGGCGCGCCAGCAGCAGCACGTCGTGTCCGCGCTCGCGCAAGGCCGGCAGCCGCAGGCGCACCGCGTTGAGGCGGAAGTACAGGTCGGCGCGGAACCCGACCGCCGGCCCGGCGTCGAGGTCGCGATGGGTGGCCGACACGATGCGCACGTCGACGCGACGCAGGCGCGTGTCGCCCACCCGCCGCGCCTCGCCCTCCTGCAGCACGCGCAGCAGCTTCATCTGCAGCAGCGCGCTGGCGTCGCCGATCTCGTCGAGGAACAGCGTGCCGCCCTCCGCGGCCTCGAACAGCCCGGCGCGGTCCGCGACCGCGCCGGTGAAGGCGCCGCGTGCGTGGCCGAACAGCTCGCTCTCGATCAGACTATCGGGCGTGGCGCCGCAGTTGTGGGCCACGAAGCCGCGCCGCCGCCGCGGGCTCAGCGCATGGACTGCGCGTGCCACCAGCTCCTTGCCCGAGCCGGTCTCGCCCAGCACCAGCACCGGCAGCTCGCTGGCGGCGACGCGCGGCAGGATGCGCATCACCTCGACCCACGCCGCCGACTCGCCGAGCAGCTCGGGAAGCCCGGCCTCCTCGCCCGCCATCACCGGCGGCGCACCACCCCGTCCATCCCGCTCCATGGTGTCCTCCTCCCCACATCCACACCTCTCCCACGGAGGCTCTTCGCCGGGCTCGGCACCCGCTCAGGGGCGGCTCCACTCCACGCCGCGCTCGCCCGCGGCGATGTCGCCGATCTCGAACACCTGCTCGCCGCGCTGGCGCAGGGCTCCGGCCAGCGCCCCGGCGTCGCGCGCCGCGCACACCACCACCATGCCGATCCCGAGGTTGAAGGTGGCGCGTTGATCGTCGACCGGGATCTCGCCCGCGGCGGCCAGCCAGCGGAACAACGGCGGCACCTCCCACGCCCCGGGGTCGATGCGCGCGCGGCAGCCGGCCGGCAGCACGCGCGCGAGATTGCCCGCGATCCCGCCCCCGGTGACGTGGGCCAGCGCGTGGATCGCGCCCTGCTCCAGCGCCGGCAGCAGCGCCGGCCCGTACCAGCGATGGGGTGCGAGCAGCGCGGCACCGAGCCTCGTGCCGGCGCCGGGCAGCGGAGCGTCGAGGCCGATACCCGAGCGATCCAGCACGCGGCGCGCCAGGGTGTAGCCGTTGGTGTGGAGCCCCGCGGAGCCGAGCCCCAGCACGCGGTCACCGGGCCGAACCGCGCTGCCGTCGATCACCCGCCCGTCCTCGACCCAGCCGATCATGCAGCCGGCGACGTCGATCGCCCCCGGCCGGTAGGTGTCCGGCATCTCGGCGGTCTCGCCGCCCAGCAGCGCGGCGCCCACCTCGACGCAGGCGCGCGACAGCCCCTCGACCACCGCCAGCACCGCCTCGGGCTCGAGCCGCGCCTGGGCGACGTAGTCGAGGAACGCGAGCGGCCGGGCGCCATGGACCAGCAGATCGTTGGCGCCGTGATAGACCAGATCCCCGGCCGCCGCGGCCAGCGCGCCGGCCTGGCGCGCCAGATCGAGCTTGCTCCCCACGCCGTCGAGGGTGGCGGCGAGCAACGCCCCGCCCGGGCCGCGCATCAGCCCCGCGAAACCGCCCCGTAGCGGCAGCACGCCCGGGCCCCAGGTGCGCTCGACCGCGCGCTGCAGCGCCCCCTTGATGGCGTCCGAGCGCTCGACGTCGACTCCCGCGTCGCGATAACGCATGGGATCAGGCCCGCCCGGTCCGCACCCGGAGCTGGAGCAGGTCCTCGCTGCTCGGGCTCGGGATCAGGGGGAAGTGACCGGCCGCCTGCAGGCGCACGAGGCCGGCGACCACCGCGGTGTCGAACTGGGTGCCGGCCCCGCGCTCCAGCTCGTCGAGCGCGGCTTCGATCGACAGCGCGCGGCGGTAAGGGCGGTCCGAGGTCATGGCGTCGAAGGCGTCGCACACGTTCAGGATCCGCGCCCCGATCGGCACGTCGGCGGCCGCCAGGCCGTAGGGATACCCCAGCCCGTCGGGGCGCTCGTGATGCGAGCGCACGATCTCGGCCGCGCGCCGCAGCGCGCGCACCCGCGCCACGATCTCGGCGCCGGCGGCGGGGTGGGCGCGCAGCGTGCGCTGCTCGTCGTGCGACAGCACGCCGGGCTTCTGCAGGATGTGCTGGTGCTGGGGCCCGATCTTGCCCAGATCGTGGACCAGCGCCGCGTACTCGATCTCCTCCACCTCCCGCTCCGCAAGCCCCAGCCCGCGGGCCAGACGCACCGCGTACTGCGCCACCCGCACCGAGTGGTGGCGCGTGTAGGGGTCGACCTCCTCGAGCACCTCGGACAGCGCGCGCACGAAATCCTTGAGGTCGGCGCGGATCTCGGTGTAGAGGCCGAACGAATGGCGCGCCACCAGGAACGGCAGCGCCAGCAGCAGCAGGGCCCAGCCGCCGATGTGCAGCACCACGGTGGCCACCAGGGCCCCCAGCATGATGAACGACAGGTGATGGAGGATGCCGCGCAGGAAGTTGCGCTGCCAGATCCGCCACGGGCTCGGCCCGTCGGTGAGACCGATCACGGTCGAGACCAGCATCGAGTTGGCGAGAAAATAGGTGCCGCCGCACGCCAGCAGCGGCACGAGATCGCGCGGCAGATCGAGCGATCCGATCCGCCCGCCCGCCAGCACGAACACCGTGCCGGCGGCGAACGAGGTGAGCGCGAAGATCGACATGTTGTGAACCATGCGCATCGCCGGCTTGCGCAGCACCAGGCCCTGGACGACCAGCGTGCTGGCGACGTCGAGGCTCGCGGTGGCGACCGGCCCGAGCACGATCAGGCAGGCGAGATCGAGGACCGCGGTGGCGGTCGAGTAGCCGCCGCCCGGCAGCGGCACCGGACTCGACTCGCTCAGGATCATGATCAGCAGCGCCACGCCCAGCACCAGCGGCGAAGCCTGGCGCATCTGCCCGGCGCCGGCGATGAACGCCGCCAGCGTGGCGATCAGGACCGCGGCGTAATAAACGCGAAACAGGCGGGGGTGCAGGGGCGCCGTGGGGTCACTCACGCTCGATCCATCCTTGGAGGCGGCCGCGACACGGGCGGGGGCGGAACGAAATCACCGACACCGGCTTCGGAGGCTACTTCGTATTGCCAGTCGATCGCTCCGGGTGGACTACCAGCCGGCGCGAGCGAAGAACGAAACGATTCCGAGGAGCACTTCCACGAATCCCACCTCCTTTGATTACGACTCTGCGGGAGACTGATGACAACGTCTCGAACAGGGTGGGTCCGCTTCGCTTCCTTTGAATTCGTCGCTCCGCTTGCCTCCTAGGCCGATGTCGGTCTCAAAACGTATTCGGTGGGCTCTTTGGCGCGCAGGCCGCCGATGACCCGGTTCAAGGCCGTCAGCGCCGCGAGGGCCACCGCCTGGGCGCTATCCTGCTCCACCGCGCAGCTTCCCACAAGGGTCTTGTTCTGGCGGTGGGACAGCAGGGTCAGCGACACCACCGCGACCTCGGTACGCCCGGTCCGCGTCAGGGCGGCGTCCTCGACCGACAGCGCCAGCTCGTCCTCGAGGAACTCCTGCAGCGCCGCCACCGTCGCCTCGGCCACCAGCCGGTGCGCGGCATCGCGCGCCGCATAGCCGGAGGCGCTTCCGATGCGCGCCACGCCCTTCCACTTGAGCTCGACCTGGGCCTGGACGCGCGCTCCGGCCACGAACAGGTTGACGCCGGCGAAGCGCACGCGCTCCTCCTCGCCGACCGTGGCGGGAATCGGCGGTGGCGCGACTTCGACCGCGGGGGGCGGGGGCGCAACCGCCACCGTGCCGGCCGGCTTCGAATACGCGACCGACACCACGCGATGATCGATGGTGCGGTTGAACTTGGTGAGGAGCAGCGTCTGAACGTCGCGCACGATCTGCTTGGGCGCGCGGCTCGACGAGGTGAGGACGTGGAGCTCGCGGATCTCCTCGCCGTCGGCCAAAATGCTGACCCCGTCGACGTCGCGCAACGACTTAATGGCGGCCTCCGCCCGCGCGGCCCAGGCTTGAGGATTTGCTTCGACGGCCACGAACCATCCTCCCGTGCGCGTCCGAAATGTCGGACCCTGCCAGAAAGCCTAGCATACCGGCGGAGGCTGCGAAACCCCCGGCTTGCGCCGCAAGTCCTCTTAGAACAGGGGCTTGAGGTCGTAGTGGACCATCTGGTGGAGGAACCGGACCCGCTCGACGATCTCCTCGCGGCGCGCCTCGATCAGGCGCCGGGGACTGAAATCCTCGATCGCGAGCGAGGCCATGGTGGTGCCACAGGCCAGCGCCAGGCACACCGAGTCCCCGTCCGAGCCGCCGCTGCGTGCCAGCCAGCCCAGGAAGCCGCCCGCGAACGAGTCCCCCGCGCCGGTCGGATCCCGCAGGTCCTCGACCGGGAAGGCCGGGGTGACGAAGCGCGCCTCGTGGTCGCGGTACAGGGCCCCGTGCTCCCCCTTCTTGATGATCACCGCGCGCGCGCCCTGCTCGAGCAGGCGGTCGGCGGCCCTGACCAGCAGGGTCTCGCCCGCCAGCGCCCGCGCCTCCTCCTCGTTGAGCAGCGCGATGTCGACGCGGCGCAGCACCTCGAGCACGCGGTCGGGCTTGCGCGCGATCCAGTAGTTCATGGTGTCGGAGAGCACGAGCTGCGGCCGCCGCATCTGGCCCAGCACCTCGAGCTGGAGGTCGGGATCGATGTTGGCGAGGAACACGTAGGGCGCGGCGCGGTGGTGGTCCTCGAGGCGCGGGTGGAAGGCCGAGAACACGTTGAGCTGGGTCTCGAGCGTATGAGCGTGCCCGAGCTCGGCGGCGTACTCGCCGCGCCAGCGGAAGGTGCGACCCGGCGCGGTCTCGAGCCCGCTCAGGTCGACGCCGCGGCGGGTGAAGTCGCCGCGGTGAACGCCGGGGAAGTCCTCACCCACCACCGCCACCACCCGCACCGTGCCGTAGTGGGCGGCCGAGAACGCGAAGTAGGCGGCCGAGCCGCCCAGCACCTCGGCGGCCTCGCCATAGGGTGTGCGCACCGAGTCGAGCGCCACCGAGCCCACCACCAGCATGTCGCCCGGCGATCTCACGGCAGCGCCTCGGCCTCGCGCTCCATCCGCTCGGGCGCCGACACCCCCATCAGGGCGAGGCCGTTGCGCAGCACGATGCGCGCCGCCTCGGCGAGCAGCAGCCGCTCGCGTGAGCGCGCCGCGTCGTCGCTCACCACCCGGCAGGCGTGATAGAAGCGGTGGAACTCGGCCGCCGTCTCGATCAGCAGCAGCGGCAGGCGGTGGGGCTCGCGCGCCGCCGCCGCCCCGCGCACCACCTCGGGGAGGGTCGCCAGCTTGCGCGCCAGCGCCAGCTCCTCGGCGGCCTCGAGCCGCACCGCCCCGGTGCCGGGCGCCAGGCCGCGCTCCGCGGCGAAGCGCAGGATCGAGGCGATGCGGGCGTGGGCATACTGGACGTAGTAGGCCGGGTTCTCGTCGTTGCGCGCCCGCGCCAGGTCGAGGTCGAAGTCGAGGTGCGCGCTGGTCGAGCGCTGCAGGAAGAAGAACTTCGCGCAGTCGGCGCCCACGTCGTCGATCAGCTCGCGCAGGGTCACGAACTCGCCGGCGCGCTTGCTCATCTTGATTGCCGCGCCCTTCGACAGCAGGTTGACCTGCTGGACGATCAATACTTCGAGGAAATCCGGCTCCAGCCCCAGCGCCAGCAGCGCCGCCTTCATGCGCGCGATGTAGCCGTGGTGATCGGGCCCCCACAGGTCGATCGCGGTGCGGAAACCGCGGGTGCGCTTGTCGCGATGGTAGGCGACGTCGGGCAGCAGGTAGGTCGGCGTGCCGTTGCCGCGCACCACCACCCGGTCCTGATCGTCGCCGAAGCGATGGGTGCGCAGGAACGTCGCCTCCTCGAGCGGCCCGCGGCCGGCGTCGTCGTCGGGCGCGCGGTCGGCCGACGCCTCCTCGGGCTGGCGCGCGCGATAGGTCATGCCGCGCCGCTCCAGCACGCTCAGCGTGTCGGCCACCGCGCCGGATTCGTGGAGCGCGGACTCGCGCGCCCAGCGCGCGAACTCGGCGCCGTAGTCGGCCAGGTCGCGCTGCTGCCAGGCCAGCATGCGCTCGAGCGCGCGGTCGCGGAACCACGTCGTGTCGTCGCGCTCGAGGGCCGCCCGCGCCTCGGCCTCGGGTAGCGCGGCGGCGATCTCGGCGACGTAGCCGCCCTGGTAGCCCTGCTCGGGGAACGGCCGCGCCACGCCGACGCGCTCGGCGAAGCGCGCCGCCACCGAGGCGCCGAACCACTCGACCTGGGCCCCGGCGTCGTTGACGTAGAACTCGCCCGCCGCCTCGTGCCCGGTGGCCTCGAGCAGCCGCACCAGCGTCGCGCCCACCGCCGCGGCGCGCGCGCTCACCACGTTGAGCGGCCCGGTGGGATTCGCGCTCACGTACTCGACCAGCACGCGGCGGCCGGCGCCGCCGTCGCTGGCCCCGAAGCGGGGGCCCTCGCGGACAATGCGCGCTGGCAGGGCTTCGAGGAACGCCGCGGCGTAGCGGAAGTTCAGGAACCCGGGCCCCGCGACCTCGACGCTCGCGAACAGCCCGGGATCGCGCGGGAAGGCGCGCAGCAGCGCCTCGGCCAGCGCGCGCGGGGACTGGCGCGCGTCCTTGGCCAGCAGCAGGGCCAGGTTGGTGGTCCAGTCGCCGTGGCCGGGATCGCGCGGCACCGCGAGCTCGAGGCGCGCGACCCGCTCGGCGCTCCACAGCCCCACCGCGCGCAGCGCCTCGCTCAGCCCCTCAGTCAGCGCTTTCCAGACCAAGGTCCACGCCCCGGGCGTCGCCCCACAGCCGGTCGAGCATGTAGTACTCGCGGGTCTTCTCGTGGAACACGTGCACGACCACCTCGATGTAGTCGAGCAGGACCCAGCGCCGGCCCTCGCGCCCCTCGACGTGCCAGGGACGCTGGCCGCGCTCGCGCAGCTTCTCCTCGACCGCCTCGGCGATCGCCTTCACCTGCACCTCGCTGCCCGCGGAGCAGATCAGGAAGTAGTCGCACACGCCGTCGAGATCGCGCAGGTCGAGCGCCACCAGATCGTGCGCCTTCTTGGCGCGCGCCGCCTCGGCCGCCGCCCGCAGGGTGGCGGCGCCGGCGTCGCGGCGCCCCGCGGGATCGGGGCGCGCGGCGCGTTCCGGACGCCGGCTCACCGCCGCCCCCGCGCGGGGCGCCGCCGGTCACGCCACGCGCGCGCGGCCGATGCCGCAGCTGCTCCGACCCGGTGGGCGATCAATGGTCGCGCTGGACCGCGTAGTCGACGGCGCGATCGAGCGCGCGGCGCGCGGCCCGGGCGCCCGCGCCGCCCGGCGCGCCGACGGGGGCCGAGGCGGAGGCCCGGTCGCCGATCAGCGCGCGCGCCTCCAGCGCCACCGCCGCGGCGCGGGCGCGCGCGTAGTCGAACCCGCCGCAGCGCTCGATCAGCGCGCGCAGCTGGCTCCAGTGCGCCGGACTCCAGCGCTTGCGCAGCGCCAGGGTCTTGAGCCGGCGCCGGTCGGCCTCGCTGGCCTCGCGCAGCGCCGCGATCAGCGGCAGCGTCACCTTGCCCTCGGCCAGGTCGTAGCCCACCGGCTTGCCGGTCACCTCGGGATCGCCCAGATAGTCGAACAGGTCGTCGACGATCTGGAACGCCACGCCGACGCGCTCGCCGAACGCCCGGTAGCGCTCGCGCACCGCACGATGCCGGGCCGAGCCGTTGAGGCCGGCGCCGATCTCGGTCGCCGCGCCGATCAGCGAGGCGGTCTTGGCGCGCACCAGCTCCTCGTACTGCTCCTCGGTGACGTCGAGGTCGTAGGCGTACTGGAACTCCAGCGCCTCGCCGCACGACATCTCGGTGACCACGCGCGCCAGCACCCCCATCGCCACGTCGAGATGGTGCTCGACCAGGATGGTCATCGCCTGGGCGTACAGGTAGTCGCCCATGATGATCGCCATCTCGTCGGACCACAGGCCGTTGACCGTGGGCCGGCCGCGGCGCAGTTCGCTGCGATCGACCGAGTCGTCGTGGATCAGCGCCGCGGCGTGCACCATCTCGATCGCGGTCGCGGCCTCGACCGCATCGCGATCGAGCTGGCCGCGCAGCCGGGCCACCAGCAGCAGCAGCGTGGGGCGGAACTTCTTCCCGCGGGTGGCCAGCACGTGGCCGCCCACCTGGTTCAGGATCGGGATCGAGGTGCGGAAGGCGTCCCGCAGGCGCGCCTGCACCTGCTCCAGCTCGCGCCGCACCGGCATTTGGACCGCGGAGATCGACATTCGTCCATTCGTGCGGGGCGGGATGAGGCGCCCCCCTAGGCTGGGTGTGAGAACGCGCCGCCCGAAGGCCCGGGGCGTCACGCGCACCGTGGACCGGCGGCGGGCCCTAGCCTTTCGCGCGACGCAGGATACGGGTCGGGTTTCGGGAGTGTCAAGCGTGCGGCGCGGCGGCGCGGCGCTGTTCCAGCCGCGCCACGAGCTGCTCGCGCGTGTTGCGCTCGGGACGGTCGAGCACCTCTTCGAGCAGGGCTTCGAGCACCTCGCGCACCGCCGGTCCGGGCCCGATCCCCAGCACCTCCATGACCTCGCGTCCCCCGATCGCGAGGTCGGTGACGCGCAGAACACGCGACTCGGCGAGCAGCCGCTCGATGCGCTCGTGCATCGCCGTGATCGAGGCCGGGAAGCCCTGGCGCAGCCCGTTGCCGAGCGTGTCGGCGATGCGCAGGTCGAACAGGTCGGCGACCGCGTCCTCGCCCACGCGCCGCAGCCAGCGCCGCAGCGCCGCGTCGCTCCAGCCCGGGCGGTAGTCGAACATGTGCTCGCGCACCAGGTGCACGATGCGCGCCCGCAGCTCGAGCGGGAAGCGCAGGCGCTCGAGCAGCCGGTCGGCGAGCGCCGCCCCCACGAACTGGTGGTTGTAGAACGTGCCCTGACCGGCGCGCTCCACCCGCGTCTCCGGCTTCCCGATGTCGTGGAGCAGCGCCGCCCAGCGCACCGCCGGCTTGCCGGCGGGGGCGGCGTCACAGGTATGGAGTCCGTGCTCGTAGACGTCGTAGGCGTGGTAGCGGTTCTGGGGTACGCCGTAGCCGCGCAGCAGCTCGGGCATCCACAGCTCGAGCAGCCCGGCCTCGCGCAGCAGCTCGAGCCCCACCGAGGGCCGCGGCGCCGCCATCAGACGCTCCAGCTCGTCGCGCACCCGCTCGACCGCGAGCAGGCGCGCGCGATCGGCGGTATGGCTCATCGCCGCCCGGGTCCTGCGCTCGAGCCGCATCCCCAGGGTGGCGGCGAAGCGGGCCGCGCGCACCGGGCGCAGCGCGTCCTCGCGGAAGCGCTCGACCGGGTCCCCCACCGCGCGCAGGATCCCGAGCCCCATGTCGGCGAGGCCGTGGTGCGGATCGACCAGGACGCCGCTCTCGGGATCGAACGCCATCGCGTTGACGGTGAGGTCGCGGCGCGCCAGGTCGTCGGTGAGCTCACGCGTGAACTCGACCCGCTCCGGGTGGCGGGCGTCGGGGTAGCCGCCCTCGCGGCGGAAGGTAGTGCACTCGATCCTCAATCCGTCGCTGAGGATCAGCACCGTGCCGTGCGCGATCCCCACCGGCTCGACGCGCGCGAAGCGCGCCATGACCCGGTCGGGGGTCAGGTCGGTGGCGACGTCGAAGGTCTCGTGCGGCGCCCGGCCCAGCAGCACGTCGCGCACCGTGCCGCCGACGAGGTAGGCTGAGGCGCCGCTCTCACGCAGGCGGCTCAGCACCCCGCGCAGCGGCCCGGGCCAGGGGTGAGCGGAGAGCCGCGACCGGGCGGTCTGCTCGTCGAGGATCTCCATGGCTCCCTCCCCACGACCTGGCGCGCTCGCGTTCCCCTTCCTCGCGCTCATTCTATTCGCGGCCTCGCCGGCTAGAGCGATGGACGACGATCAGGT
>Ga0306920_100000158_pt1 | contig 80526 bp, 61 predicted proteins | sample flu12Cox44000170_FD_204666 | JGI IMG/M metagenome (GOLD analysis project Ga0306920, IMG submission 204666) | Lab enrichment of tropical soil microbial communities from Luquillo Experimental Forest, Puerto Rico - flux4day.12C.oxic.44.000.170 (v2)... | ecosystem: Environmental > Terrestrial >...
CGGCTCACCCCACTCGTCAACCGCTCGCCTTTCTTCCTCCGCAGAGCGGCTTAGTCCAACCGGTATATGGTCTCGAAAGTCAAGAGAGCGCACCCCGGACGGGGACTGAATAATTAGCGTTTCGTTTCCCGGCCAACCCCGCTCTCGCATGACATGTAATGCAGCTCGACGGTAAGCGAATGAATCGCGTTGTAGGCTGATACGGTCAGTTTCAAAAGCTCGTCGTTTGGTAGAAAGCCTCGCCGGCCCATGCGTTGCCGCATCCGGTGCAAATAACCCAGGGCCGGCCGCAAGGCCGCATACAACTTTTTTTATGATCATGCTCATTTTCTGGCTTGACGCGTCCCGAGTGCCGAGTACAATATGAGCATGGTCATATTAAGACATTGAGGTGTCCCATGCGGGTAACTGCCGAAACCAAAGCCGCGACGCGACAGCGGATTCTCGAAGCCGCCCGGCAATTGTTTGCGACCAGCGGCTTCGAAGCCTGCACGACACGGCAAATAGCTGATGCCGCCGGGATAGCCACAGGCACGCTCTTTAATTATTTCGCCACCAAGGAGGCGGTCCTGGCCTCCCTGGCGGCTGAGGTGGTGGCGGGAGTGCATCGGGATTTCGAAGACCGGAACTCCGATCAGGAATCCTTCGAAGAGGAGCTATTCACCTTCGTGGCAGCCGGACTGCGGAAACTCAAGCCCTTGCGAAAACAACTGCCTGTTCTTCTTGAAACAGCGCTGAATCCCCTGGCTACAGCCGGCGATGATGACGTCCCATCGCTGAGACTTCAGCACCTCGAGACCGTCGCGCGCTTGACGAAGAGGCACGGACTTGGCGAACTGTCCCCCGTCGCCGTCCAGCTCTACTGGACACTGTACACGGGCCTGGTCACGTTCTGGGCGCAGGACCGTTCGCCCAAGCAGGAGGACACGCTGGCACTCTTGGACGAGTCGTTGGCAATGTTCGCCAGCTGGCTTCAGCTTCAGCGAGAAGACAATCCAACGAAAGGAGGGGCCTAATCATGCCTCCGACCATAGCGGAATTGATGCGTGCATTGCCTGAAGAAAGCGAAGCCCTAGCCGAGGTCGCGCTACGAGAGCCGTTAGCGGTGGCGTTTCGTCCAGTGCCAGTCGGCCGATGGCGGCGTCTGCGCTTACTGGCCTCGCTCCAGACACGGATTGCCGCCGCTTACCTTTTCTACTGGGTTCGCAGCTGGTTCGAGCGAGCGGATCAAAAAGAACGTTTGCTGGCGGAAACGCATTGGAAGACAGCTTTGCGGCTGCTCGATTCGATGGGTTACCTACGTGGAGCCGTAATGAAGGTGGGACAAACCCTGGCCAACTTTCCGGACATCGTGCCGCGCGAGTTCGTGCAGACGCTGGAACGGCTGCACTTCGACGCGCCGCCCATGCACTGGTCGCTTTTTCGCGAGATGGTGTGCAACGAATTGGGCGATGATCCCGAAAACGTCTTCGCGTCGTTTGACAAACGGGCCTTCGCGGCCGCGTCGCTCGGCCAGGTCCACCGGGCGCGACTGAAAACCGGCGAAGAAGTCGCCGTGAAGATTCAGTATCCTGGCATCGCCCGCACCATTCGCGAGGACTTCCGCAACTTCTTCCTCTACCTCTTGCCGGGACGGCTCAACCGCGATTGGCAGAATACGAAAGAACAGTTCGACGACCTGCGTACGCGGCTGGAGCGAGAGACCGATTATTCTCTGGAAGCCGCTGTTCAGGAGAAGGTACGAACCTTGTTTCGCGAAGACGACGGCATCGTGGTGGCGCGTGTCTATCCGCAGTACTCGACACCTCGAGTTCTGACGATGGACCGGCTGGACGGTGTACACGTGGACGAGTTCATGGCGCGCAGCCCATCACAGGACGAGCGCAACCAGTTCGCTGCCAAGATGGTCCATGCCTGGTATCGCATGCTGTACGCAGGCCGGCTCTCGTACGCCGATAATCATCCCGGCAATTTCGTTTTAATGGACGATGGCCGGCTCGGAGTGATCGACTTTGGTTTCATGGTCGCACACTCGGACGACGAATGGAAGCTGATGCACAAGGTCGACCGAGCCCTGACGACAGGCCGCCCCGAAGATCGTATCGCCGTCGTCAAGGAATCGTGCTTGATCACGGACGAATCGGCGGATGCGGAGCGACTGCGTCTGAGCGAGGAGTTTTTCGACTGGACTGGGGGTGCGCACTACCGGGGCGGGCCGTTCGATTTCGGCGATGAAGCCGACTTCCGCCGCGGCATCGACCTGTTCACCGAGATGGTCCGCAAGCGCTATAACCGAGCCCGGCCATCCATGCCGGCATTCGCCCGCCTCAACTTCGGCGTACGCTCGATGCTCTACCGGCTCAAGGCCAAGTTCGATGTCCGTCCCATAGCGGAAGAGGAAGTCAAAGCGACCGGCTGGGATCGCAGCGCGTATGCATGAATGAGGGGTTGCGATGAAGGCGACGCGAACCGAGCGCGACAGCATGGGGAAGATCGAGGTAAAGGACTCGTCGGGAGGCACCAGTGATGAGCTGCTCGCGCGCGTCGGGACACATCGACTGACACATCGACCGACGCATTGAACCACCGGGCAACACCAGATAGTCGTGGCAAAAGCAGATATTTGTCGGGGAAGGAAACTCCCTGGAATCTATGGTTTTTGTGGGCGACCCTGATCTTGAAAGTTCACCGTTTCGTTTCCCGGCCGACTCCGCTCTCGCATCCCATGTAATGCAGCTCTACGGTAAGCGAATGAACTGCGTTATAGGCTGCTGTGGTAAGTTTCAAAAGCTTGTCGTTGGAAGGAAATCCCCGGCGTTCCATGTGTTCCCGAAGCCGGCACAAATAACCCAAGGCGGGCCGCAAGGCCGCATTCATCAGTTTCGCCTGCCAGGGCTTTATCGTGGTACTATCCATTCGGACGAGCATACCCCACCGTGACGATGATCGGTAGGTCGGTTGTGATCCCCAAGCCGGTAGGTCGGATTTTCCTTGACTTCGCCTAGTATGGTGATCATACTGGCCGTTTGGTGCCCCGGTCTCGGAGGAATGGTCTGCCGGGGGCCGGCAAGTGGTTCCTCTGTCTATTGGGAGCACTTCATCGATGAAACGACTTCTCTGCGGTTTCGCGGGTTGGGTCTTGCTCGTCGGCCTTACAGCACCGGCGAGGGCCCAGTACACGTACACCACGATCGACGTGCCCGGCGCGGTCTGGACCTTTGCCTATGGGATCAACGCCTCCGGCCAAATCGAGGGATATTACTTTGGCGCTAGCGCCCCAATCCACGGCTTCCTGCGGGACGCGGATGGCAGCAACACGACGCTCGACGCGCCTGGCTCGACCTCTACGTATGCCTACGGGATGAACGACGCTGGCCAGATTGTGGGATATTACAGTGTTGCCACCGGCAGACAGCATGGGTTCCTGCGGGACGTGGATGGCAGCTATATCACAATCGACGTGCCCGGCGCAATAGACACGGAAGCCTATGGGATCAACAACTCCGGCCAGATCGTGGGATGGTACACTGACGCTGGCAGCAGCTTCCATGGCTTCCAGCGGGACGCGGATGGTAGCTACACCACAATCGATCCGCCCGGCTCGATCTATACCTGGGCCCTTGGGATTAACGACCTCGGCCAGATTGTGGGATTGTACAGTAGTGATGGCCGCGTAACTCACAACTACCTGCTGGACGTCGATGGCAGCTTCACCACATTCGACCTGCCCGGCGCGACTTATAACTATGCCTACGGGATCAACAACGCCGGGCAAATCGTGGGATGGTACGAGGACGCCGGCTTCAGGAACCACGGCTTCCTGCTGGACGTCGATGGTAGCTACACCACAATCGACGCGGCCGGCGCGTACTATGGTACGACCAAAGCCTATGGGATCAACGCCTTCGGCCAAATCGTGGGAGAATACACGGACACTGGTGGCAGGATCCGCGGCTTCCTCGCCACCCCCGGAGGCTAAGCCGAGTTTGGTACGGTTTCGACCAGCGCCAGGATAGCCCGGCGGATGGCCTCGGGGATCTGCGGCCAGCGCGCCAGGGCATCGCGAAGGGGTTCGGGCAGCTCGGCCCAAGGGGTCAAGACACGGGCCAGGTCGGGGTAGTTTTCCGGCGATCCCGCGATTGATTTGGTCAAGGCGCGGTCCGGGCGCGCCGGGCTTGCATCGCAAGTGGTAGCCAGTAAGATGTTAGAACGAGCACCCAAGAGATTTTGGTTCTCTTTGTCCAGGTTCGAATCCTGGCCGGGTAGCTGATCACGCCGTGAAGTAAATCCCTGCTGAACCAACGGCTCCAGCAGACCGGGGGCGCGTTAGGCTCTTCCGAAGTATGAAGTCCAGGCGGTGGCCCCGGCTACTGAGCTTCAACATTCGGCCCCAAACCAGAGGCAGTACATGAAGCTTACCTGGGACGATCTCACCATCAGCCCCAAGGGCCTGGATTTCGAGGAGCTGATGGGTTCGTGGTGCTGGCTGGTAGACGAGCCCTTCGCCCCGGTGCTGCTCAGCGCGCTGGGGGACTTCTTCCTTCAGGATGCCAGCGGGGCGGTCTATCGGCTGGACACGGCCTGGGGGCAGCTCACCAAGGTGGCCGACGACCTCGCCGAGTTCCACCGCCTTCGCGCTGATCCGGCGACCGCGCGGGAGTGGTTCCGCGCCGAGTTAGTCGGCCAGCTGAAGGCGGCGGGGGTCAAGCTGAAGCGGAAGCAGTGCTACGGGTGGAAGGTGCCGCCGGTGCTGGGGGGCGAGGAGTCAGCGGAGAACCTGGAGCCAACCGACGTTTCGGTCCACTTCGGCATCCTCGGTCAGATTCACGAGCAGGTTAAGGACCTGCCCGCAGGCACCCCAATCGGCGAGATCAAGATCGAGGGGCTTGACGCCTAAACTGCCGTTGCGGCCGACGGCGGCGACCCCAGTCGGTTCCGCGCGGCAGGACGGTAATGAGGGCCGCCGCCGTGGCTGAACTTCGCGTTAGCCAGGCGAGACTTACCAGCAATCGCGTGGAGTTCTTGACCGTGACTTGCAGCAGTGACAAAGTAAGCCGTTGGCTTCTCGGAGGGGACCCCGCGATTCGCTGGCAGGCGCTCCGCGACGTTGTCGGGGCCGCGGAAAGTACCGTGGAGCGAGAGCGGCAAAAGGTGGCGCGCGAGGGCTGGGGAGCTCGCCTGCTGGCGAGGCAGGACGCGGAAGGCACCTGGGCTGGAGGGTTGTCGTCGGACGGTGGGTTGTACTCCCCAAAGTGGATTTCCACGACCTATACCATGCTGCTACTCCGCGACTTCGGTTTGCCCCCCACGAACCGGCAGGCGCGGAGGGCCTGCAAGCTCCTGCTCGACCAGGGGCTGGAACGCGACGGCGGCATCAAATACGGCATCTGGGGAAAATGGTGGGGCCGGAGCGAAACGTGTATCACCGGCATGGTGCTGTCCATTCTCTCCTCCTTCGCGTATGACGATGCCCGCCTCGACACCGTTGCGGACCATCTCCTCGATCAACAGATGCCGGATGGCGGCTGGAATTGCCGGCGGCCGTATGGCGCAACTCATTCATCAGTCCACACGACCATCAGTGTCCTCGAGGGACTGCGCCATTACGAGCTGCAGCGCCGGCGCAAAGTCGGCGCCGTGCGGGCTGCGCAGCGCCTGGGCCGGGAGTTCCTCCTCGTGCACCGGCTCTTCCGCTCCCATCGTACGGGCGAGGTCATCAAGCCGATCTTCCTTCGCTTCTCCTTCCCGCCGCGCTGGCACTACGATATCCTGCGCGCGCTCGATTATTTCCAGGCGGTCAAGGCGCCCCGCGATCCGCGCCTCGCCGAGGCGATTGACATCGTCCGAAGCGCGCGGGGCGAGGATGGCCGCTGGGCGCTGCAGAATAGCTACAGGGGCAAGACCTACTTTGAGCTGGAACGACTCGGCGCGCCCAGCCGCTGGAACACCCTCCGGGCACTGCGCGTGCTGAAGTGGTGGGATCGTGGGAAGTGATACCCTAGAAGTGGCAGCCAGATGGAGACGGCTGAAAGAGCTACGAAACGGTCAGTCGCAAAGGCGGGCCGAGCCTCAGGCCGGGTCGCCAGGCGCCGAGGAGTTACTGGATGGGCCTTTTTTCGTTCGTGACGGGGCGGCAGCATACGCCGAACGATCCACCCAATATCGGTAGCGCCGCGTTCAAGGCGAACCCGTATCCGTTTTACGCCCGCCTGCGCGCCGAAACACCGGTTTACCGCATGCGCTTGCCAACCAAGGAAGTGGCCTGGCTCGTCACCCGGTACGACGATGTGGTCACAGTCCTGAGGGACGCGCGCTTCGTCAAGGACACAAAAAACGCGCTCACGCCGGCACAAGCCGCCGACCAGCTCTGGTTTCGCAGGATGTTCAGGTCGCTCGGGCGCAACATGCTCGATCAGGATCCCCCCGTTCACACCCGACTACGGGCGCTCGTCAACAAGGCGTTTACGCCCCGCCTGATCGAGCAGATGCGCGACCGCGTCGTGGGGCTCACCGAGGGCCTGCTCTTGGCGGTGCAACATCGTGGCTACATGGATGTAATCCACGATTACGCTCTGCCGCTACCGACCACCATCATCGCGGAAATGCTGGGTGTGCCAGCGGCGGACCGCCATCGTTTCCACCGCTGGTCCAAGGCACTCATGGAGGCCGGCAATTCGACCTGGGGATTGGTGAAAGCAGTTCCGAATGTCTTCTTGTTCATGCGTTACCTACGCAAGTTTATCCGGAATCATCGGGCCGATCTTCGAGACGACCTGGTAAGCGCCTTGATTCGGGTCGAAGAGGACGGCGATAAGCTCAGCGAGGACGAATTGCTCGCGATGGTCATGCTCCTGCTCGTCGCCGGACATGAAACCACCGTAAACCTGATCGGCAACGGGGTATTGGCCCTGCTGGAGCATCCCGCCCAAATGGAGAGACTGCGGAACGATCCGATACTTATCCGGCCGGCGGTCGAGGAGCTGCTCCGTTTCACCAGCCCGGTGGATATAGCCACTGAACGCTACGCGCGGGAAGATGTGACGATTGCCGGCGTCGCGATTCCGCAGGGGGACATGGTCTTTGCGATGATCGGCTCCGCCAACCGGGACGAACGGCAGTTTCCCAATCCGAACGCACTGGACATCAGCCGCGAGCCAAACAAGCACCTGGCCTTCGGCCTTGGGACGCACTTCTGTCTGGGCGCCGCACTGGCCCGACTCGAAGGGGAGATCGCCATCAACACGCTGCTGCGCCTCTTCCCGGATTTGCGGCTGGCCAAAGCATCGCACGAACTGCGCTGGCGGCCTGGGCTGCTGTTGCACGGTCTGGAATCCCTGCCGGTGGCATTCGGCAAGACGGCACGCCCGATCCAGCAGGTGGAGAGGAGCGCGGATCGCATGCTGGTCCCGGAATGAGAAAGGTGTCAGGATCGTCGTAGGATCGAGGATCAGGGATGGATGATGCGCTGCCGCGGTCGAGAGGCGACCTGGCTCCCCTGCAGATGGTGGTCCTCCATGTTTTGCCAGGCGCCCTACAGATGAGCGCCTTCGCAGTCCTGACCCGCCCGATGCTCGCTGCCGGCGCACCGCGGTCGCTGCCGTTCCTCGCCGCCGTCGTGGTCGCCGGACTGCCGTGTATGCTCGCAGTCCTGCTCCGTGCCCGGCGGCGCGAGGAATCGGCCGGGACGACCGGACGTCAGCTCATTGGCAACCGGGCACCCATGGCTCTGTGGCAGTACGGGGCCCTCTACATACCGCTCTTTGCCCTGGCGTATGGCTTGCTGCTGGCCACGGCCCCGGTCAACCGGCTGCTGGCGGAAAAGGTATTCTTTTGGCTGCCGGACTACTTGCAACCTCAGTGGCAGCCGCCGGTGCCGCCCGCCCGCGCGTTGGTCCTTTTGGGCCTGGTGCTCCAGGTGGTGATCGACGGTGTCCTGGCACCCGTGATGGAGGAGGTCTACTTTCGTGGTTACCTGCTGCCGCGGATGGGATACCTGAGTGGCTGGGGGCCGGCGGTCAACGCGTTGCTGTTCGCCGTGCAGCACTTCTGGCAGCCGTACAACTGGGTATTGATATTCCTGCTCAGCGCGTCACTCACGTATGTGGTCTGGTGGACGCGGAACATCTACATTGGCATGCTGCTCCACGGCTCGGCGAATACAATCGCCGCGGTCCTGGCGCTGGTCGGGTTTCTCGCCTCATAACGGCTGAGGTGTTGTCTACGTCTATCCGCCTTGTGCCTTCACTTTGATTCTGCGGCGTCGTTATTAGTCGAAGACGCCTTCCAAAAGGAGGACGCCGTCGTCTGCCCTCACGATATCGAGCACATCGCCCTGGTTGATGAACGGAACATCCGTGCCGAGACGACCCTGGAGAGTCACCTCCCCACTGCCATCCGCGAGCGCGATCGTGGCGACAAATTCGCCATTGATCAGGACCGCTACCGTATCGGTGCTAAACACATCACGGACAATCACCGTCAACTCAGCATCGAAAGGGTATCCTAAAGTCTCGTAACCGTCAGCGCTCCCCGAGGCTTGCGGTTCTTTGTCGGTAGGATAAAGCTCGGTATCGAGGAGCACCGTCACATCCGCGCGCGCGAGCACCGGCATGATCATCGCCAGCGCGCAGGCCATCCCACATGCCCAACGCCTAGACTTGGTCATCATTGTTTTCTCCTTTCAAGATTGATACTCAACGAGCAGCGGCCTGCCCCCCGAAGCGTTTCCTCGTGATCGCCACCGCTTAACAAATCAGTCGGTTATCCCGGAACGTCGGACTTTGCGAGTTCACGTCAAGTCTCCGCAAGATCGATACGATACGGTGTTACGCGGACTTTCATGAAGTCATGATCTCGCGCAGGACACGGCGTCAAGAGATGAACTGCCCGGAACCGCCTTTTCCATGACAAAGAGACTCGTACCTCAGTGAGTCGCCATTTTCCTTATCAAAACCGCTGTTTTTCCAAGCGGAAACGAATGTCACTCCATAACTCCATTCCCACAAGTACCTTGCGACAGTTCGTTTCCGATACGCTCGGACACCCCAACGCTTCACTTTCAGGCATGGCATGTCCGCCCCGTCCATCAACAGACACAGAAAAGTTCGTTTCTCACCCCCACGCAGAAACGCGACCGAATAGTCCCGGCTAAAAAGTCGTAACTCCAAGTCCTGGCCCTCTCCTCACAAGGCCCGGTCGTAATTTTTGACATATTCTTCGAAAAATTTTTGGGAGCATGTCCGGTCGAGGGTCAAAATGTCGTTTTACTATATATACGGTTCAACAGCTTGCTGCAGACGACTCGTATGCCGCCAACCTGAGCAATGCCGCAACCCATTAGCAGGCCGGAAGTTGCGAAAGGTTTCCAGATACGGTTACCTATTTCTCTTCATAGTATTTTCAAATGGAGGATCCCCCATGTTTGGTGCATCGCATCGCCGAGGCCTGACGCGGTCGGACGCAGTCGTCGTGCTGGGACTCTGTGCCATCTCGATTGGGCTGCTGTTGCCGGCCATTCAAAAGGCTCGCGCAGGCGCCGGCTGCAAGACGTGCCAGAACAACCTGATGCAAATCGCGCTGGCAACCCTGGAATACCACGATACCTATGGCCAGTTTGCGCCGGGCATGGACGATCAGTACGTCGGGCCGCTCATCCAGCTGCTGCCGTTTGTGGGGCGCGACGACCTGTATAAGAATTTTTCCTTCGACCCGAAATTCAGTTTGTACTTTCGGAATCCGTACAACTTACCGCCTTCCACGGGGACGGACGACATTCCGCGGCCGCCGGATCTATACGGGTGTGAAGGAGAAGTGGACGTGTTCCTGTGCCCGGATGGCCCCCAACCGGATGATACAGTCAACGCCCTTCTGGCCGTTCGCTACGGCACTGCCGGGAGAGACTACCGCGCTGGCGACGGGCTAAGTGATAGCCACCTTTTTGCCGGCAGTCCGGGCCAACTTGTTCTGGCGCGAAGCCATTATCTGGCAATGGCGGGCTACTACTGGACGCCCTCTCTCAATGGTCGCTACCGCGGCGTTTTTACTTACAATTCTGCTACTCAATTGTCCGACCTTGAACGCGGTCCGGAAAACACCATCATCTATGGGGAATATTGGGGTGGCTACATTGCCTGGAGCGGCGGTGGTGGAATTCCAAGCGGCTGGTCCAACGGCAGCCGGAGCGTCGGCTTCAACTACAGCACGTTCGGAACATGCCCCAGCACCGCCGCCAGCTGCGATTTTCAACAGAGCATGGGCCTGAGTTGGGCTACGTTTGGTGCCCTGCATGGCAAGAAGTTCAACATATTCAACGTCGCCATGGCCGACGGCTCGGTGCAGTCCCTGGCGGGAGACATCGACTACATCGTGTGGTTGACCCTGTGCAGCGTCCGGAATCCCGGAGGTAGCCCGGGCAGTCTTAGAGCCGATGAACCTTGGGCAGGGATCGACTGATTTTTTCATGAGAGCGACCGGCGAGCCTTGGATTGAATAATCTTAAGCTTGTGGAAGACGGCAAAAAAATCCAGTGCAGAAAAATGAAATCCCCTTTAGACCTTTTTGATTCCTATTTTTCTGCCCGCGATATTTTTGCCTCGCGGTCAATTAACTTGCAGGTGTCGACGGCGGCATGACAGCGACAGCGGCCTGCTTGCGCCGAAATCGTTGGATCACGAGCCAAGCCGCATAAAGGACGATGGCCCAGGGAAGAACGAAGCAAACGCCGATGATGACCACCGTGAGGCTCCACGAAATCGCGGTGAAGCTGGTGGTCAGCCCCTTGCGAATCTGCGGCCACATTCCCTCATCGCCCGGGATAATCAGTTCGGTGTTCGACAAAGTCACGCTAATTCGGGCCAGAGCCAGTTCGCTTTCTGCAACCTGCGGATTTTGGGTGGCTTTGTAAGCCCGGAGCGCCCCGGCTCCCTTAAATTGTTCAATCACACCAGGTGCGGCCGCCAGGGGTAACTCGAATGTCAGCCAGGCGGTTATCCGGCCGCTCGGTTCGCGTGCCATTTCCGGCTTGACCAATCGGCCTTTGGCATTTTCCACATTTTTCTTGAACGCCGCCATGGTTTGGTCCACATCCTTCACTTCCATCCCCAGCGTATACATCTCGCGAGGCGCAATGGCGGACACGTTTTGCAAGCTCAACTTGAGCAGGACCTTGCTGTCAATGACCATCTCGGATTCCGGCGCGCGGGTAACCGTGCGCGAAATAATATCGCCGAGGGCGGTCATCGCCGTGTTGATGTTGGCTTCTTCGCTCCGGCGAACCTCGAAGTCCAATTGGCCGGTGATGTTTTGCTTGTTTTGTTCATTCAGGTTTGCGTTGATGATCCGGCCCTTGGCCTTGCGGATGGCTTCCTGCAAAGAACGGTACGAAGCCGGCACATCTTTGGTCGCCAATTGAATCACGGCGGTTTCCCGCGGCGCGATTCCTGCCTGGGCGAAAATCTGCATCTGGAATCCCTGCTTGGCGCGGGTGACGTTTTGGGAATCCGGCTTCTCGGTTTTTTGCAAGAGCAGGACTTCGCCCAGCGCTTTGACGGCCAGGAGAAAGGCATCCGCTTCCCCGGTCTTGACTTCACACTGGACGATGCCCTGGGTTTGGTCGCTGCGTTGCCTGCTCAGGTTGGAGGTGGTAATCCGGCCGCCGGCCTTCTCAACCTTTGCCAGGATCTCTTTATAGGCGGCTTCGGCATCCTCGGCGGCAAGTTTGATCATCCAGGTATCGCGCGGTTCCACATTGGCAAGGTTGTAAATGGAAACCTGGAACAGGGTGTCGTTGCGCTTGATCTTGGCCTCGGCGGCCCGGCCGGTGCCACCTTCGGTCTGTTGCAGCCGATCCACATCCAGGCGGGCGATGGTGCCGATTTGCTTCAGGCGATCGCGCAGTTGGCCGGCTTCTTCCGGCGCCACCTCGAAATGGACGATCGCGTTATACTGGCCGGCCGCGTGTTTCTTGAGCTCGGACTTGGTGACCCGGCCCTTGGCGGCGGCGACAGCGGCGAGGGTTTCCTGCTGTGCCTTTTCCACATCCTCCACCTCCAGGCCGACCTGCACGCGCTCGGTTTCAAGGATGGCGAACGGCGCGCGGATTTCTTTTTCGTAGAGGTTAATGGTCAACGTGCTGAGGGCAACGAGGTTGGAGTAGTAGCGCAGTTCGCCCTCGTATTCTTCGATCTTGGTGCGCCAGTTGCCCAGTTCTTTTTCCACGTTGAGCAGGTCTTTGACTTCGCCCTTGCCGGTTTTGATGATTTGCAGAAGGCGTTCTTCCATGGCCCGGGCAGCGCGGAGCCGGCTTTCGATATCCGTATATTCCTTGGTGATGTCCTTGCTGCCGATCCGCTGGCCTTTAAGTTCGCCCTTCTTGCCGAGTTCCTTCCGCAAATTATCGACAAAACTATCCAGTTGCCCGGGTGGAACGCGGACGACGACCGAGCCCTTGACCTTGCCGTTGGACAGTTTGTCGCTGTTCACGGTGGCAACGAACCCGCCTTCCTTGAGGTCGCCGATGAGTTTGACGACGGTGGCCACAGCGCCGTCGAAGGATTCGACTTCAAACTCGATTTCGCCCGAGCGAATGATGATTTTTCGGGCGGCCGGAGCCGGCTGGGGCTCCTCCGACTTTTTGTCCTGCCCCGGGTTCAGACCCGTGAACAGGTTTTTGCCGTCACCTTCTTTGCCTTTTTCGGCCTTGCCCTGGCCGCCTTCGGACTGATCACCTAATTTTAGCCCGGTTCCTGGATCGATTTTGCGCGCTTCCCCGCCAGGATTGCTGGTGTCCGCCATGGCACCGAGGGGCCGGAAATAAAGAACTGTCGGCACGTCCTTGCCATCCCGGTTCAATTCCCGGTGCATTTCTTCCGCCTTCTTGTACAACTCCTCCGGTGTCTTCCAGCCAAATTCATCGGTAGAAAAATAGCTATCTTTGTTTAGGGGTTTTTGCTCGTTTGCTTTGCCTTCGTCCTTGAAAACGGGTGGACCTTGCATCCCGAATTGCGTGCTTCTTTCTTTGGCCTCGCCCTTGCCCCACGCTCCCGCGGGGCCTCGATCCGGTTTATTGTCGCCCTTGCCATCTTCTTCCTTGAGAGCTTGTTTCCTTTTGCCCTCAAAATGGTCGGCTTGCAAATCCGATCGCAAGTGCGCCTTTTCCCCGGTTTGGTTGTCCCGCCCGTGGTCTGCGGTAATGCCATTGATGATGGATTCGCGGAGCTTTTTTGCCATGGAATTGGCATCGGTGATGCCTTCGCCAGGATCCCGGACCTGCCCGTCGAAATCGACAGGGGGATAAAAGGCAGCCCCCTCGGGATTGGGTGTAAAAACGTAGTTTCGCCCTTCAGACCGGGTAGAAGACGAATTAATGGCCGCACCGAACTGCTTCAACTCATTGCGGGCTTGAACCTGGGACTCTCCCGGAAAGCGCAATTTCCCCGCAGAGATGATATTGCTTCCCAGCGCCCCCAACACGCCCAGGAGGACAACCGCGGCGGCTGCGACTGCCATACGCCGGTAAATCGGCTTGAAGCCGATGATCCGTAGGGGAATGACCCGCAGCCGGTGAATGATCTGATCTTCCAGTTGCGGGTCCGGTCGGGCCTCGGCAAACAGGTCTTCCATTGTTTGGTCGAGTTGCCGCGCATCCGCCAGAGCCCTGGCGCAACTTGCGCACTCGGCCACATGGAGTTCAAGCCGCTCGCTTTCGGCCGGTTCCAGGCCGCCGGCCAGATAGCTTTCGATGTTTTCCAGGATCCATGCGTGTTTGGACATTGTCATTCTCCCGCAAACTTTTGCGGTATCGGCCGGCAGTCAAATGTCTCCGTGCAACACCGGCTGCAATTTATTCCGTAACAGGTTCAGCCCCCGATGGAGAAGCCCGCGCAACGAGCCGTTGGTCAGGCCGAGCTGCGTGCTGATCGTTTCATAGTCCGCGCCGGCGATATAGCGAAGCGTTATCGGCAAGCGATATTCTTCGGGAAGGGAGCGCAAGATCGCCAGGACCTGGGAGCGCGTTTCCTGCTTTTCCAGCCGTTCTGCCGGCGCTGGCTCCCTTCCGGCGACGCCGTGAAGCAGGTGCATATTCGTCGCCGCAGCGCCGCTGCGTTTCTTGCGCACATCCCGGCGTGCGGCATCGATGGCGGTATTTTGGGCAATGCGCAATAACCAGGAGCGAAACCCCCGCGGATCCGCCAGGCTGCCGAGCGACCGAAACGCAGTCAGCAACGTTTCCTGCAACAGATCTTCGGAACGGTGCGTATTGCCGGTTTCCAGATATAGTCGGGCGAAGACCAGGCGCGAGGTCCGGCGCACCAGCTCCTCAAAGGCGGCGCGGTCGCCCCGTTGCGCGCTTTGGACCAATGCTACTTCGTTTTCCGTAATCATGGTCTCCATTAACTAGACGTCAAAGGGATTCGCCGCGCGCGCAAAAAAACGCCGGAATCGACAGGGATCGGTTCCGGCGCAGCATTTTGTTCAAGAATGCTATTTCTTCTTCTTGTTATCGGTAATTTCCTTTTTATCCTTCTTATCGGCCGACTGGCTGCTCGGTCCATCTTTGGGAATTTCCACCTTCTTCAGCGTTGCATCGTTCTTGGCCACCCATTCCTTCCATTTCTTGGCCGAATCCCGGATGGCATATTTGCCCGAGGTTGGTTTGGGGCCGTAGTCGACCGCCTGGGGCTTGGCATTGCTCTGGTTGGTTTTCTTGGCGGCATCGACATAGTAGCTCAGGACCACCAAACTCCGGCGGGCGGCCTGGCGCACCAGAATGTCGTTATCGCTGATGAGCTCGATCAATTCTGCCGCCAGATGCATGCCCTTTTCGCCGACCACAATGGCAGCTGCAAAGCGCTCATCGGGACGATCGCTTTGGAGCGCCGTTTTGACTTCGCTTTCACTCTTTTTTCCGGTGGTTTCAATCAGCCGGGTGAGTTGCCTCTGGGCCAGGAGAGCTTGACCAAGCTCCGGGGGTAAGCACCCGCCGGGCCCTCAGGCGGACTTCCCTTCGGCAGGCCAAAAGCCGGCTACCGCAATTCCGACCAGCAACAACAAGCCTCGCTTGTGCATGGAGTTCTCCTGGTTGAGTCATCCAGCCCGAATGACCGTTCGCACTATTCTAACCGATTACTCGGCCGACGAAAGAGAAAAAAGTACAAAATTCGCAAGAAAATGAAATTAGTCATTGGTCATTGGTCAAACTGCAGGCGCTGGCGAAAAGACAAAAGAGAGTGACCAGAAAGGACAAGGGAGAGAAGGTCCCACAGGGAGTGTCGGCCTCGTGGGATGATGTTCGAGAGCGAATTTTGAAGGACAAGAAGTTACGCAGTCATTTGGTTCGTGGTCAAGAGGGGCAGGAGCTGAATGTGTCAAGCAAATACAAAGTGAAAAATGCAAGATTGAATGTGAAGAAAACGTTCATGGCGGGTGGAATACGTCGCAGCGGAAAGGCGGTTTTTGGGGAGTCATAAGTAGAGGCCAGATTGAGGGTTCGGGAATACGTCGCAAAGGAGGTCGATACGTCCGGGGTTTGCAATTACGTCCACGGGGGCCGGGGGGGTGGTGGACGAAACGTATTTTTCTGAAGAGATTGTAACCGGGTGGCGTGGGTTACGGGAAGAGTTAGTTATTAGTCAGAATGTCATACAGTGCAAAAATGGCGGCAAACACCTCCGAAAAGAATTCGGAGGTGTTTTTGTCCGGCAGTTGCAAGTGACTCAATCTATCCCATCGTCATCATCTTCAGCGGCGAAAATCGTTGTCGGGGCCCCGGCATCGCCTTCGACACGCAGTCCCTGCGTGTGCTCCTTGCCGTCCACGGTCAGAACGACGCGGTACATGCCCGGCGGAACTTGATTGGCCCCTCCGAAACCGCGCCCTCCGCCGAATCCCCCACCGCCTCTGCCTCCAAAGGGAACGGGACCCTCCTGTGTCTCAAGGTTGCCGATTTGAATGGGAACCGGGCCTGCCCCTCCTTCGGCGGGAACTGCCGGCGGTTGACTTCCCGTGCCTGAGGGGGGCGCCGCGGGCGTTTGAGTGCCGGTTCTCGCTGCCCGGCCGCCGGTTCGCCCGCGAGTTCCCTGCCCCAAGGCGACGGGCTGTCCTTGACGGCCGGATGGACCCTGACCGAGATCCCAGGAGACTTTATGGAGACCGGGGCTGCTATCCGCGCGCAGTTCGCGTAACGACTTTCCGGTATAGTCGACGATCTTCAGGCTGATATTTTCTGGCTTCTTTTCCAGGTGGTAGTAAATCTGGGCACCAAAGACGGGATTTTGCCCAACAAATTGGCGATTGGTCCCTCCCCGGCGCGGTTCCATGCGCTGGCGGACTGCGGTTTGTGACTGATACAAATGCGCGCCGGCCTTGAGAATCTCCGGCGTCATCTGTCGCAAGGGAGTGATATCCAGTACCCACAGACTGCGGCCATGCGTGGCAGCCACAATTTCTCCCGCTGTCGGATGAATGGCGATCTCATGGACCGCGACCGTCGGCAAATTGTTGTTGAGGCGCGTCCAGGATGTTCCTCGATCCACCGAAGCCCAAACGGCGAACTCGGTTCCCAGGAAAAGCAAATTCGGATTGGAAATATCTTCCCGAAGGCACCGCGTGGAACCCCAGGGAAGGTTGGCACGCAGAGGTTTCCAGTTCTGGCCGAAATCTTCGGTCACGTAGATGAGCGGATTGTCATCGTCCTGCCGATGGCCGTCGAACGCAACATAGCAGCGCCCATCGGCTTGTCGCGACGGCTCGATGGTGGCCACGCAGCGGGGACCGGCGAGGCCAACCTTGGCGGTGATATTAGTCCATTCCTTGCCCCCGTCCTTAGTCACCCACAAGTTGCCATCGTCGGTGCCCACGTACAGGACATTGGGATTGCGGGGCGATTCGGCAAGGGCCGTGGCGCTACCCTTGTCGGTCCGCGTGATGTCGGGCGAAATCTGCCGCAAATCATTGCCCCGATCCAGGGAGCGAAATACGAAGTTCCCAGCACAGTAATAAATCTTCGAGTTATGGTTGGAGAGAACAAACGGCGAGTTCCAATTAAAACGGAACCTGGTTCCCTGGGGAGCGCGGGGGCGCATACTTGCTGTTTCGCCGGTGCGCAGGTTGCGCCGGCCGAAGCCGCCATTCTGCGATTCGTAATAGATCTGGTCCGGATCATTCGGGTCGACCCGGCAAACGAAACCATCGCCACCGCCGACGCCGATCCAGTCCTGGTTGACGGGCCCGGTGGGGGAGCGCGTGGCGCTGGGGCCACCCCAACTGCCATTGTCCTGGAGTCCGCCGTACACGTAGTAATTCCGGGGACGGGCATCCACGGCACAATGGTAAAATTGGCCGATCGCCAAGTTGTTCAGGTGATCCCAGGTTGCCATGCGATCATAGGTGACGTAGAAACCGCCATCGCAGCCGACAATCATGTGGCGGCCGTCTTTCGGGTCGATCCACAGGGCGTGCTGATCGGCATGGACGCCGCGGCCGCCGTCCGCGCGGAACGATTTGCCGCCGTCGCTCGAGCGATACATTGAAACACCCAACACATAGAGGAAACTTTCATCGCTGGGATCGACGCGGACCTGGCTGAAATACATGGGCCGTGGATTGATACTGTTGATCCGGGTCCAGCTTTCGCCGCCGTCCGTGGATTTATAAACACCGCCGTACTGGTAGCCCTCGGGGCCTTGATCCTCCTGGGCATTTTCGGTTTGCCCGCCCAACTGGGCAGCAAAAAACCGCGACGGGTCGATGCGTTCCCCGCCGAAAGCCCCGCCGGGGGGCCGATCGGCAAGGGTCAGTTCCACTTCCATTTCCTTACCGGAGCGATTGATTTTTACCTTCACCTTGTCGCCTGCTTTGCGATTTTGGTTGAGCGCGGTCAGATCGGCATTGGATTTAACGGGCTGTCCGGCATAACTGAGGACGACGTCGCCTTCTTGAAGTTTAGCCTGGGCGGCGGCCGATCCTTCCAGGACGCGGGAAAGCCGGAGCCCTTCGCCTTCGACGTACTCGCCGAAGAAGCCGACAAAGACACCGGCGGTCCCGAACTGCGCGGCCCGGCCCCCGGCCGCCCGTCCGGGTCCCTGTTGATTGCGCGGCCGCGCGGCCAGGGTGAGGTCGACTTCCATCGGCTTACCGTCGCGCACGATTTTCAGCTTCACTTTGTCGCCGGGCTTGCGGGCTCGATTGATGGTGGTAATATCGTTGTAGGTGTTTACGGTTTGATCCCCGACGGCCGTGACCACGTCGCCGACTTTTAAACCCGCCTTGTCTCCCGGTCCATCCGGAAGGATTTGGGTCAATTTGGCTCCCTTATTGTCGCCGGCATTTTCTCCCTGTATGCCCATGGTGGTGGGAGGGTTGCCGCTGCCGATTTTTTCCGATTCCAAAATGAGGAACACGGTGTTGGGATTCTTCCGATAGTAGCTGATGCCCATACGCCCCAGCTGGCAAGTCGGCAGCCCCTTGGTCAACTTCTTGAACGACTTGCCGCCATCGGTAGTTTTATACAGGGCCGTGCCGGGGCCGAATTTCTTGGAAGGATCATTGGTGTCGTAGCTATCGCGCTCGCGTTCGTAGGTGGCCACCAGCAAGGTCTCGGGCTCGTTCGGATTCATTTGCAAATCGATGACGCCGGTCTTGTCATCGACGAATAGGATTTTTTCCCAAGACTGGCCGCCGTCGGCGGTCTTGTAGACGCCACGGTCCGGGTTCGGGCCGTACAACCTGCCCAGGGCGCCGACATAGACGATATTCGGGTTTTTGGGATGGACCGCGATGCGGCCGGTCTGGAAGGTCTTTTTCAATCCCATATTCTGCCAGGTCTTGCCGCCGTCGGTCGATTTGTAGATCCCATCGCCGTAGGAAACCGAATTGCGGGGATTGTTTTCGCCGGTCCCGACCCAGACAATGTTGCGATCCGAAGGAGCAACGCAGACATCGCCGATGGATACCGTGGCTTCCCGGTCAAATTGGTGCTCAAAGGAAACGCCGTTGTTGACGGTTTTTAACAATCCGCCGGAAGCGGTGGCGACCCAGTAAGTGTTGGGATCGGCTTCAAAGACCGAAATGGTTGTAATGCGGCCTCCCATGTTCGCCGGCCCGATGCAACGCCACTCGAGCGGTTTGACGAGTTCGGGAGACAGGCTCCCGTTTCCGGCCTTGGCAACCGGAATGTTGCCGTTGCTCTTCTTCAAGTCTGCGAGCTTCTTTTGCAGATCGCCGATCTGTTTTTCAATGTCAGCAATTTGCTGATCACGGGAAGCGGTTGCTTCCTCGGATTGTCCAGGCCGCGGCAGGGAGGCCACGAAGCCCACCGCCAGCAGCGCGCCGAAAAACAAGCGAATCGGCATGCGATTGGTTGCCATTTCCTTCCACCCTCTTTTCCAGTGGTCCCCCCGGTCCGATCCGAAACCTCACCCATTAGTCCGGAAAAACCGGCGGTAAAATACTAGGTGCTGATTATCATCCGGAGATTACAAATTAAATTAGAAACCAGGATCGGGAAAGCTTTGCTTGTTTATAAAAACAGGGAAAGTGATCCCAAAGTTGGGCTTGTATGATTTGTAGTGAAAAAGGGTTAAAAACCAATGAGAATCTAATTCTACCCCTTCAGCACTCCTTCCGTAATGCGCAGGATTTGATCGATTTGCTGCGGGCTTTCAAAACCGATGACGAAAGCGTTGACACAGCCCAGCCCAAGGACGAATTGCAGCGACTTTTGAATTTGCTCCGGAGTCTTGAGCGTCCCCTCCGCCAGGATTTTCATGCCGAGGATACCCTTGCCTTGCCGGTGCATGGCCTTGAGGCAAGAAGCCACCTCGTCCGGGGTGCCGTCCATCCGTCCGGCGTTGCCACCGACCGGATTGATTCGCGCCAGATCGACCTCCACCCAATCGCTCTGGACCGCGGCTTGCAACGGATCCATGCCGTGGCAGGAAACGCCCACGGCCCGGACCCGGCCTTTGGACTTGGCATCGGACAAAACATCCATGACCGGGCGGAAATCCACGGGCCAGGAACGTTTGGTCATGCAGTGCATGAGCAAAGTATCCAAGTAGTCGGTACTGAGTTCCTCGCGAAAACGCTCGATATCGGCCCGGGCCATCTCGGCAGTGGTGGCCCGAGTTTTCGTTTGAATGAACAGCTTTTCGCGCGGCAACCCTTTCAGCGCATCCCGCAAGTAAATGTGGGAACCATATTGATCCGCCGTATCGAAATAGGAGATTCCTTGATCGAAGGCATACCGTACAAGCTTGGTAAAACCATCGTGGCCCAAGCGCATTTGATTGGAGGAATGCTTGACCCCGTGGGAGCCGGTTCCCATGCCGATGAGCGAGGTTTTGATCCCGGTATTGCCGAGGACAACCTGGTCGGTAGAGTTTTTGATTTTGGTAACGGTTGTCGTGCTGCGAACCAGGCTCGCCGTTGCTGCCAGCGATCCAACGGCCAGAGCAGATTGGCCAAAAAAATCACGCCGCGAAAGGTGAGACATTGGATAGCTCCCAAATTGCATGAATAACGTTGCCCTGCCGCGGACTTATTATAGGCAACCGCGGTTTCGGGTGACAGGAGTTTTTGGCATACTTGAAGCGAAAAACATTACATGACTTTGTAGATGCGGCCGCCTTCGCGCAACACTTGTTTCCGCTGGTCGGCTGTCTGATCGTAGAGGGCAATAAACAGATCGGTATGAGCCGTGGTCAATTCCAGGCCCCGCCGAGACATGACCTTCGCGGCGGTGGTCAGCATTTCACGCCAATCGGAGCGGGGCAGGATCTGGCCATGATGATAACGGCAGAACGAAGGAATCACGCGGGGAAGCAAACGCCCGGAGGGAAGCAAATTGCAAAAGGCGCCGACGACGGTGCCCGTATTCAACAGTGTGCACAGAGCCGTCTTGGTGTGGTCGCCGATAAACGAGCCGACCTTGGTGAGACGGGTATCGACTTTCTGTCCCTGGATGGTAAGCGATACCTCGCTGTAGTCGTTGCGCAAGTCGCTGGTCTGCGTTCCCGCGGCCAGGTTGACCCACTCGCCAATGTAGGAATGGCCCAGGAACCCGTCGTGGTATTTGTTGCTGTGGCCGTGGATGATGCTGGCTTCCACTTCACCGCCCACGCGACACAACGGACCAATGCTGCTGCCGCGGAAGTTGCAACCGACCAGCCAACTACCCGGCCCCACATAGCACGGCCCTTCCAGCCGGCTAAAGGCGCGCACGACGGCTTCCCGGTCGATAATCACGGGACCTTGACTGGTGTCTGCGGCGACAAAGGGCTCGATCGTTGCGCTGGCATCAACATGCAGTTGATCGCGCTGGCCCAGTACCGCCATTCCTTGAGGCGGGCTTCTTGTTTCGTTTCGGGACCGGAACGCATCGAGATCCGTGGCGATGGTTTCGCCATTACGTTCGACCAGGTCCCAGGGATAGTCGATCATCGAGCCGCCCGCCTGGGTTTGGCGAAGTTCCTGCTTCCAGCGATCAAGAGACTCCGGCAAGGCATGCCACGTGCAATTTGTCAGTCGGTCGCTCGGCACCACGGCATAGGCCACCTGATCTCCCGCCATGCCAACCTGCGGCGAAGTCAATGGCGGCGGCGCTTGCGAGGGGGCGAGCCAGCGGCCGTTCACGAGAATCGTGGTATCCTTTTGCAACCAGCGGGAATCATCGACCACCAGCGTGGGAAACAAATGCTTACACAGATCGGTGAGGGTCGGCCGAACTAGAACGCCGAACTCTGCAGAACGGAAGTAGGATTGGAACCGCTCGAAGAGCGTAAAGGCGCCGCAGCGGAGAGTAAAGGCGGGGCGAGTCAAGGTTAGAGGCTCCAGGGATTGAACGCCTGGATCCTCGAAAACGCAAACCCGCATTGGATTTCTCCTGTGATCTAAGGCGAGGGTTTATTCCACCGTAACACTCTTTGCGAGGTTGCGGGGCTTGTCGACATCGCAGTCCCGGAGCATGGCGATGTGGTAGGCCAACAGTTGGAGCGGAATCGCGGTAACGATGGGCTGCAAGAATTCCGGCACTCTGGGGACGTAAATCACATCATCCGCCCGGGCGGCGACTTCCTCATCGCCTTCACATGCAACAGCAATAACCGGACCGTGGCGCGCCTTGATCTCCTCCAGATTGCTCATAACTTTGTCAAATACGGCCCCGCGCGGAATGAGGAACACGGAAGGGGTCTGCCGGTCGACCAGGGCGATCGGCCCGTGTTTCATTTCGGCCGCCGGGTACCCCTCGGCATGAATGTAGCTGATTTCCTTTAACTTGAGGGCGCCTTCAAGGGCGACCGGATATAGATATTGCCGGCCGAGGTACAGGAAATTTGTGGCCTTGTAGTATTTTTCAGCGATTTCCTGGACGCTGTCCTCGCATTTCAAGGCGGCCCGCGTCCAGTCGGGCAAGGCGCGCAAATCGCGGATGATTTCCGCGCCCTGAATGCTGGACAAATGGCGCATGCGCCCAAAATACAGCGCCAGCATGGCCAGCACAGCGACCTGGGAGGTGAATGCCTTGGTACTGGCGACGCCAATTTCCGGACCGGCATGCAGGTAAACCCCGCCATCCGCCTCGCGTGCAATCGAGCTGCCGACGACATTGCATATGGCCAGCGATGGATGGCCTTTCCGTTTCGACTCGCGTAAAGCCGCCAGTGTATCCGCGGTTTCCCCGGATTGGGTGATGGCAATGACAATCGTATTGCGATCGATCGGCGGATTGCGATAGCGGAATTCGCTGGCATACTCGACCTCGACCGGCATGCGCGCAAATTCTTCGAATAGGTACTCGCCGACAAGGCCGGCGTGGTAACTGGTGCCGCAGGCCGTAAGAATAATGCGCTCGGCCAGGCGAAGCTGCTGGTTGTCCAGGTTGAGCCCGCCAAAATGAGCACTAGCATCGCTATCGGCAAGGCGGCCGCACATGGCGTTTTCCAGCGCCTGGGGCTGTTCGTGAATCTCCTTGAGCATGTAATGCTCAAACGTTCCCCGGTCCGCATCTTCCAATTCCCAATCGAGACTGTGCACATCGGCATCAATGCGTGTGCGGTCAAAATCCAGGATGTGCCAATCACCGGCGGTCATCACGCACATTTGCCGGTCGTGCAGGTAAACGACTTTTTGGGTATTGCCGAGCAGCGCGGAAGGATCGCTGGCCAAATAATTCTCGCCCTGGCCGATGCCCAGCACCAGCGGACTTCCCAGGCGGGCGCCAACGATCACATCGGGGTGGCGCGGGCTGATGGCCGCCAGCCCATAAGTGCCCTTGAGAAGCAGCAACGTTTTACGAACGGCATCGGCCAGGTCGCCATGGAAATAATGTGCGATGAGCTGGGCAATGACTTCGGTATCGGTCTCACTATGGAAGACGACGCCGTCGGCTTGCAACCGGTTTTTGAGTTCTACGTAGTTTTCAATCACGCCGTTGTGAACGACGGCAACCAGGTCCGCGCCGCCGAGATGAGGATGGGCATTGGCGTCGGTGGCCGGCCCATGCGTAGCCCACCGGGTGTGGCTGATGCCCTGGCAGCCGGGGGCGGGTTTTTCATGCAGATATTTCACCAGGTCGGCAATCCGGCCGGAGCGCTTGCGCATGTGCATCTGCGCGCCGCTCACCGTGGCCAAACCCGCGCTATCGTATCCGCGGTATTCCAACCGGCGCAATCCTTCCACCAGGATCGGCTCCGCTTCTTTGCTGCCTACATAACCGACAATGCCGCACATGAACCAGGCCCTTCCTTGCTAGCCCGAAAACCCAGCGTCCTTTAAAAGTAGCTTGAAACGGGTCGTTTTTCAATTCCGCTTTCCCTATGAGCAAAGAAAATGCCAACCTTAAGCATTTTCATCCTTTAATGAAAGAGCCGGCTTCCAACTAGGCGATTAACCTTTGACGTTCCGGGAGGTTTCGGATCGCTTGCAGTCTGATGCCAAAACTTAACCAATTGCAGCTGGATTCGTTGACATATTCCATGCCGTAGACTAGGGTTGGACAGACTCCCCCCTGACGCTTCCGGAAGGATTTCTCCGTGGCCCGCGCTTCAACGATCCGCCTTGGCAAGGAACTCTGTCCCGGTTATGATTTACGCCGTCTCCGGGGCAAAGGCGGGTTTGGCAGCGTCTGGGAAGCCGTCCATGAGGACGGCCGCGTGGTAGCAGTAAAGTTTTTACCCTGTTGCGACAGTCTCACCGCCGCGCAGGAAATCCGCTCCATTCAAATCGTCCGGGGTCTACGCCATCCCAATCTGATGCGCATCCATCAAGTCTGGTCCCATCGGGGCTATGTGGGCATCACCATGGAACTTGCGGATGGCAGCCTTCAGGATCTGCTCGACGCCTATCAGGAGGAATACAACACCCCACTCTTGCCGCGCGATGTTTGTTATTATCTTTCCCAGGTAGCGGATGCGTTGGATTATCTCAACGCCCGGCAGCACCTCATTGACGGCAAGAAAGTCGCCATTCAGCATTGTGACGTCAAACCGACCAATTTGCTCCTTTACGGGGAGCGGGTCAAGATTTCAGATTTCGGATTGGCTTCGGTCACCAGCACGCCGGTGCGCTCCCATCGCCGGGCCGGGACGTTTAGCTATTCTGCGCCCGAGGTTTTCCAGGGCCGACTCAGCGATTGGTCGGACCAATTTGCCCTGGCAGTATCGTATTGCCAATTGCGCTGCGGGCGCATGCCCTTTCCGGAGCCTCCCCGGACCAACCTCAGTTCGTATATACGACCGGCTCCAGATCTGGAAATGCTGTCCACCACCGAAGAACAACAAATCATTGCCCGGGCCCTATCACCCGTTCCTCCCGATCGCTGGCCGACGTGCCGCGATTTGATGGACCAGCTTGGGCGTGTCGTAGTAGCGAAATAGGGGTCAGAGCTCAGAAGTGAGAGATCCGGGGTTGCCGGGCGGAGATCTTACTGACCCCTAATCCCTGACCCCTGACTGCTATTTTGGTATGTGATAAACGACCACCTCTTCCGCCTTGGAATTCGCTTTGCGTGGCGACCATTGGTAGACCACCTGGGCATTCTCCGCATATTTCTTCGCCCAGGGAATCAGCGGCAATCGTTTATGTTCGTTTTCGGTGCCTCCCAACACAACGTACTGGGGCGGCGTGTGCACGTCATATAGATACGAAGTGGTCCAAAACTGTTGGCCGGCGTAAAACTCCGCCCAGCAAAAGGGATCCATGATTTTTTCGCCCGGGCCGGCGTGTTGTGACAGCCAAAGACCCGCGGCATGAAAACCGGCTCGATTGGTGTGCAGGGGTTCCAAAGTTTTCGGTAGACCTGAGACAGCCAGACCGAGCGCCATCAGCATCGAAAGTGACGGCGCCTTTGAAAAGTAGCAGGCACATTTCATGTTCCGCAGGCTTAACCAGCGAAGAATTGGATTCCGGAGTCGGTGGGCGGCTGGCGGCCTCTCACGGAGCGAGGGGGCTACTTTGTTTCGATACAATTGATTCCATTCATCGAGGCGCTTAGCGATGACTTCCAAGGCCGCAACGGCAAAGGGCAATCCGAGCGCCACAAAAACCAGACTATGCCGTTCAGCGATGTAGCCGGCCACGTAAGCCACGCGCCACAGAAGTAGAAAGTGCAGCCCGAGAACTAGCAGCAAAACCCAGGTCCCCGCCTCGTGCCGAATGCGTTGCCGAAACCAATACAAACCCAATATGGCCGGAAGCCAGGCAACGTAGTGAAACCCTTTGATAATTTCGCGGCCCAAGGATTGCAGACACCAGCCGTGCCGGGTAAGAAAGGCGAACTCCCGGCTATCCGGTCCCCAGGTCGCAAAGATTCCTGTAGCGTGTGGTGTAAGGCGTGGGGCGTGACGCGCGAGCCATGTGGCGTGACTCGGTCCACAGCCCGCGACCCAGCCTCCATGATTAGTCATCCCGGTTTGCAAAATCTCGATACCCGTTGTCTTGTTCGTGAATTGCCCGATCACGGCCATATAGGGCAATATGACAGCCAGGGCAATGATGCCTAGGGCCAGCCCACAGGCCCAGACCCTTGGCCAGGGGATTTTGCGGCCGGGTAGAAATTGCCGGACCAAGAGTACCAAACCGGTGGCGAGCACGAGCAGCAGACCTTCGGGACGCGCCAAATAAGCCAGCCCGCTTCCCAACCCAATGAGTCCGAAATAGAGAAAATGATTCCTCCGCAAAGCGTGGACAATTAGCACCAACAAGGACATGATCAGCAACAGAAAAATGCCTTCCGTCAAGGCATCTGACAAGATCCGCGAACCAGCCGGCAAGCACTGGAAAATCAGCGCGGCCCAGAAACCCACTTGCCAGTGGAAAAGTATGCTACCCAGAAAAAACATCGGAATGACAAGTAGGACTCCCGCGAGCGCGGAAATCAATTGGGCGCTGAGTTGCATGGTTTGAGCGGAATTTCCCGAATCAAAAAAGCGCACCGGGATTGACATCGCCAAAATGCTCATCGGATATAGCGGAGGATGCGGGTTTTCCCTAAGAACCTTAGTCCAATCCTGCGTTTCCAATTGCCAAGCATAGCGGATGAAGCCGATTCCGTCTCGCGCGGGGACTTCGGTGTGGCGAAGATGCCAGAAATGAATGGCACCGGCGACAACCAACAGAATGGCCAGCGCAATTCCATGCGGCCGCCACCTGGAACGAGGCAGGGAGAGGTCGTTCGGTGTTGTGGGATCCCGGGGCCCTTCCATGAGCAACCTCAATTTACCATCTTCTCATTCCAGCCCCTTGATATCTTGTGCGGGGCTCCCGGAAGATTAAGCGAACGAAATCGTAAAGAGTTTGCTTTGGGGGGTCAAGGCGGGTCTCGTACCCATCACACTCCGTGCGGCATAAGCAGCCCAATTATTGAACAAAAACGTTGTATTATGAGGAAATCAGAGGTACTTGGACGACTGACTGACTAAAGAATCATCCATGCTTGACGTTACTCAGGATATTCACATCCCGGATGGGGAATTGCAATGGTCGTTCGTTCGCTCCGGAGGCCCCGGCGGGCAGAATGTCAATAAAGTCGCTTCCAAAGCGGTGTTGCGCTGGAATCCAGGAGCCAGCCCCAGCATCCCCCGGGAGATCAAAGAACGGCTCCTGGTTCAGCAGCAAAAACGCCTCACCGCTACGGGTGACCTGGTCATCACCTCGCAGCGTTTCCGCGACCAGGAACGTAATCGCCAGGATTGCCGGGAAAAGTTGGCGCACGTCATTTGCCTTGCTGCCTTTTTGCCTAAACCCCGCAAACCTACTCGTCCTTCGCGTAGTTCCAATGCCGGCCGGCTGCTAAGTAAAAAGCACTGGTCGCGCCGCAAGGCTCTGCGCCGCAAGCCTCTCGAAGATTAGCGAGCAACCCCACGCGTCGCGCCCCGCGGTCTTGAAGAATTCTTTCCCGATTTTCGGTTTCTTTCAGCCAACAGGAATTGTTTTTCTTGTCCTGAGAATGAGAACGATTGATCCAATTGGATCACAGGCCCGGGCCGAGGGATTGTCGCTTTTTCCCTGTGACAAGTTGACGGTTTCTTTTTTCGAGGAATAGTTACATGTTGCTTTGGATTGCTATTTTCATCAGGAGGATGCTGCCGTGTCCGTGAAACCCAGGTCCTTACTGGCCGCTGCGGTAGGGTTGTGGCTGACACTACCTCTGACCGGCCAGGAACCAGCTCGGCTCGCCATCAAATCGGATGCCGCGCTGAAGCCGACTGTGATCGTTTCTGTAAACCAGCAAAAAGCCGACGAGATAGTAGATCACTTGCGCCAGAGCGGCTCACTGCACAACTACCGGGTGGATATCAACTTTCAGGACGGGATCGCCGAGGTCGGCGGCCGTGTAGCCGATCCAGGGCAACGCGAAATAGCCCTGTGTATTGTCCGGGGAGTTCCCGGGGTGGAACGCGTCCTGGACCAGTTGCAATGCGCTAATGCCATCACGCAGGCGCAGGGGCTGGCAACCGGTCAGGAGAGCTTCCCGGTGCCGGCCCAGTTGCCTGATCCTGGCAAGCCAGCCACAGGTGGCGCCGTGGTCGGAGGCGAACCGGTCCCCATTTACCAGGCACCGCCGCCGTCGCCCTATGACTTGAATCCCCCGAAGATGCCGCCTTATGCCTGGCCGACGTATGCTCCGTATAACAATTATTCGCGGGTAGCATACCCGGAAGCGTACCCCTACAATGCGTGGCCCTATATCGGTCCGATTCATCCGTTTCCCAAGGTGCCGCTAGGCTGGCGTTCGGTAAAACTGGAATGGCAGGATGGCTTCTGGTGGTATAGTACGCACGGAACCAGCTTCGATTGGTGGCGGTTGCGGTTCTGGTAATCCAAGCCCTTGCAACTGAAGAGGCCCAAGGAGATGAGGCAATGGGGCTTCATTTCCTTGGCCTTTTTTTCAATTCGCAGGAATTAGTCATTGGTCCTTGGTCATTGGTGACAGGCGTTGGCTATTGGCGACGGGAGCATTCGCCGTTGCAGTCGTTGCAGGCATCGCGGTGCAAATACAGACTGTCCGGAGTGCGTGCAATGATGCAGCGACGTCATCATTTGTCCCGGTCGATGGTCATTTGTCCTGAGTGATCCGTTCCAAAAATGGATTCTGCTGCGGTTCGTTGCACGGGGGGCGAGTGTTGAGCGCAATCCATTTTTCGAGGCGGAGCCGACGGCAAGAGGAGGTGGGCCGGCGCCGAGGTGGATGTCGGAGAGCTTATCTAGCAACGTTACCAGATGCACATTTTGTACCGCCATGAATGGCAGGCCAGGCGAGCCTTTGTGCCGCAGTCGGCATGCCAAAAGTGCAACGGAACCAATTGCGAACCTGCACTCCGAGGCAAGACCAGGAGGTTTCCACAGAGTAGGGCTGGTCGATGAATTCCAGTTCATTCAAATCGATAACGTCCATGTTGCACTGCACTTCCGGCATTAACACAAGTGCGGGAAATTCTCGACCGATTATAGCATCCGCCGACACGTAACCGCAAGCGGCCTCGAGTGCGGGCTGCCTTGTTCCGGACGGCGTCCGGCGGTCCCTCTCAACCCCACGAGCGACGCCGCTTGCGGCTACGGTTCATTGGTCTGTCTAAAGGTCCCCAACAAAAACAGAGCTTCCGCCAAGCGATCGATCTCTTCCTCCGTGTTGAAAAAATGTGTCGAGACCCGAATAAGCAATCCTTCCGGTCGATCCACGATGGGTACTTCAATGCGAAACTGTTCCCACAAACACTTGCGCATCGAGTTGGCATCGGTCCCAGCGGGCAACCAGAAGGCAGTCATGAAACCATGAAGAGCGGGATGCGCGGGCGTAGCTGGCCTTAGTCCCGGAATTTTTGCGAAACTCTCTCGGACATAGGCTGCCAGATCCCCATTTCGTTTCCGAATAGAATCCCAGCCCAAACCAGCCTGGAAATCGATGGCTGCCGGCACGGCCAGCCAGGGGCAAAAATCGCGCGTCCCTTCAAATTCCAGGGCGCGAATACGGAGGGTCGAGCCCAATTCATTGCATTCATCAAGATTGGTCTGGCCGTGGTGCCATCCCCAGCTCACTTGCAACGGATGAAGGCGATCTTCATTTCCCTTGCCCAAATAAAGAAATCCCGAGCCGGTCGGGGCCAGAAGCCACTTGTGGCAGTTGCCCCCGTAAAAGTCGCAGCCCAAGTCGTCCAGGGCGACGGGAATCATTCCTGGTGTATGGGCTCCGTCAATGACGGTGAGTATTCCATGTTTTTTCGCTGCTGCGCACAGTTCCTGCGCCGGCAGCACCATTCCCGTAGGCGACAATACATGGCTAAAAAACAGTAGTCGGGTTTTGTCGTGCAGCGCCTGCTCCAATGCCTCTACGATTTCGCCGGTGGATTCGCACATTGCCGGTAGGGCGAATGTGCGCAGCGTCAGGCCGAGGCGTTGCGCTGCCCGTTCCCAGCACCAGTGCATTGCCCCATACTCGTGGTCGGTTAGCAAGATTTCGCCGGGTGCCGACAAGCGGAGCGATGCGGCCACGATATTGATCGCGGCCGTCACGTTGGCGGTGAAAACCAGCCGTTTCGGTTCGCCGCCCAGGAATTGCGCCAGGCGTTCGCGAGCTGTCCAAAGTAAGTGAGATCCCTCGCGCAGTAGAAAATCCATTGGCTCCTCGGCCAGCCGGCGGCGCAATTGCGTGACCCGATCAAAAACGGGCTTCGGCAAGGGTCCGAAGGAACCAGTGTTGAGGTTGATGACTTGAGAGTCCAATAACATTTGGGCGCGCGCTGCAATCCATCGATCTTGCGACATAATGAAACAAGCGGGAATTGCCCCTGGGAACCTTGAGGAAGACAAATTACTATAGATAGTAATTCCCGACACTTTTGATGAGGATCGAGGACGTTCTTTTCATTCGGCAATTGACAAGACCGGCGAAATAGTCCGAAAATAGATTTGCTGCCGGAAATTCGCAAGTTGATCCGGGAGGATTTGGTCGATGAAGTTGGCCGAATTGCAACAAGAGCTTCGGGCCGCGGATCCGGCCGGGCTTCTGGTAAGTCCGGCGGTCATGACTCGGGTCATCCAGAACGAATGCAAACTGCGTACCCTACTTCCGAACGTACCTCATCGCAAGACCTATGTTGTTGATCGACACGTACTTTTCCGGCACGTGGACCAGGATGAGCTCGATCTGGAACCCGATCGCTTACTGCCGTCGACCGTAATTCTAATTGCCCAGCCGGCGCCGGAACAGTTGGCCGCTGCCAAGCGGCAAATCATCTTCCTGGAATACTGGCGCCGGCTCTTCCACGCCAAAATTCATCTCGATTTGGAAAAAAAATGCCGAGAAGGTACCTTGTCCCCGGAAGCCATCCGGCACCTTATCGAAGAAATCGGCCCCACCGAATTTGAGGAAATTCGCCTGGTTCTCAACCAGGATCGCTATCTCCTGCCGCCCGGCAATGATGAGGCTGTATTCATTGAATTCGCTGCGGTATTTTCGGAATTGCGCTATTTCGCGGCCAACCTGTTGCCCATTTACTTCCCCGCCCTTCTGGACTTGGCAAAAATCGAACGATTATTCGATCAGCAAGTCGATGCGGCAGGTTTGTTCGCGCAAACGCGCCTGGGAGGGGCTCCCGACCCAGTTGTCCGCACGGATAAATGGTCCGACGAATCGAACGATTATTACTGGAAATTGATCCGCAGCGCGGAGCGGGCCGGTAAAGAGGGGAACAATGTCCGGGCCGCCATCATCCGGACGCGGGCGGCCCGCGTGGCGCCGGCCTCTCTGACCATAAGCACGCGCATCGGGGCGGAAGATGAATTGCAACGATTGACTCAACGGCTCCGATCCGCGCTGGAACTTTCGGAGGAAGAGGTCAAGGAATGGCTCAAAGACTTGCCTGCCCTCCTCGAAAAAGCGGACCAGGGCTCGCGGCCCGTGGAGGCCGCTTTGCTTTTCGATTTGCAGAAAGTCTGCCTCGATCATGAGGGCAATATCTACGCCTTGGATTTGGTGGAATGGCTGTTATCCGTCGGTCACCGCCCGATCAAACGTCCTCTGCCCAGCCAACGCCTGGTGCGGCTCACCAAACATTTGCGCAGTGCTTCCCAACGGTTGACCATGGCCCGCCTGTCGGATGCGGATCGTCAGCACCTGGCCCACCTTCTGCAATCTGCCCTGTATCACAGCGAAGAACGGCTGCGTGAACGCTTCCGGCCCATTCTCACCGATACGCTTCAGGACGTTGGCCTGCAACCGCGGAATCCTCCGGAGCGAACCGCCTTCCTCAAAATGGTGGACGAGCTGCTGGACCGGATCACCGACTATGGCTTTTTGACTTTCGGCGATCTTCGCGACGCCATTTCCCGCAATCAATTGAAACTCGCGGATCCCGCCGATCCCCAGGAATTCGTGCGTGGCGATGCGCTTCTCCAATTGGACAGGAGATTGGCCACATTGCTGGACGGCGTATACCGGCGGGCCGATTTTTATCTCCGCTGGCTGGAACGGTGTACCGCTCTCAATTTCGGCACGGAAGCCGGCCGCAAGATTACCCGCTATTTTACCCTCCCGTTCGGAGGGGCGTTTCTGTTTACCTTTCTGTTTACGCTGGCGTTTCAGGTAGGTTTGCAGGTATTCCATGGGCCGGCGATGCCGACTATCGTCCAGTGCCTTCTATTTATTATCATGGGTGCTCAAGAGGGGACCATTCCTCCGACTGTGGACCAAATCCTGAGCCAATTTCTACTTTTTGTTTTTGTGGGGTTCTTGTTGCTTGGACTGATCCATAAAGAACCGTTCCGCCGGCGCATAGTTCAGGGAGCCAAGGCAACCGGACGGGTTGCAAAGAAGGTATTGATCGATTTCCCGGTTTTTATCCTGCACATTCCGGTTCTGCGGCGCGTGATAACGAGCTGGCCTTTCCAGTTATTCTATTGGTATGTGTTCAAACCTCTCGTGGTGTGCGGGCTGCTATGGTTTTGGGTCCCCAATGCTTTTACTCCGCTAGGGGCGATCAGTACGTTTCTCGCCGTCAATTTTGTTCTGAATTCCCGCGCAGGGCGTGCCGTTACCGAGGCATTGTTACAGGCGGTCGTTCATTTCTATGAACTGCTACGTGAGGGTTTGATACCTGGCCTGTTCCGCCTGGTGATCCGGCTTTTCAAGCAAATCACCGATATGGTGGAATACGTCATGATTACGGTGGATGAATGGTTGCGTTTTCGCGGCGGCGAGAATCCCCTGGCGGTCGCCTTGCGCGCGTTTGTGGGCGTGTTCTGGTTTCCCATCTTCTATATTGCCCGTTTCTATACCGTCGTCCTGATTGAACCGGGTTTCAACCCCATCAAAGCGCCGGTTTCGATTTTGGCCGCCAAGATCGTGTATCCGCTGGCAGCACAATTCGGCCTTACTGGGGGTTTGGGAAATCTTCTTGGCCATCTCATCGGGCCGATACCTGGCTATTTGATTGCTGGGATTACCGTTTGGTTCTTGCCCGACGCGTTCGGCTTCCTGTTTTGGGAAATGAAAGAAAACTGGAATCTGTACCGGGCCAATCGCCGTCCTACGCTGCGCCCGGTTTTGGTTGGACCCCGCGGGGAAACGGTGCGGCAGCTATTGCAACCGGGCTTCCACTCGGGAACGATTCCGAAACTGTTTGCGCGGCTGCGGCAAACGGAACGCGAAGCTTTGAAGACGGGTATTTGGCGGGCCGCCCGCCTTTGCCGGCAGGAGTTAGAGAAAGTACAGAAATCAATCCAGCTTCTGGTGGATCGCGAACTGGTCACTCTCGTCCAACTGAGCCCGAATTGGCAAGGACAGTCCCTGCGCATCGGCGCCGTGATGTTGGCGTCCAATCGCATTCGCATTGAGCTGGTTGATGATCAATTTCCGGCGCCTTCGGTTTGGCTGGAAATTGAAGCACACGCCGGGTGGTTGGTTGCAGGGATTTCTCAAATTGGCTGGCTCGACCATTTGACCGCTGCACAGCGACAGGAGGCGACCGCTGCTCTGGCCGGGCTTTATAAGCTTGCCGGCATCGATCTCGTCCGCGAACAGGTCCAGGCCAATTTACCCTCGGCGGTAGATGGGTTCGATCTAACTGCCGAGCATTTGGTCCTATGGCTGGATCATCGCAACGGCCGGGCGATTTATTACGACCTCGCCAATTTGAACGGGCAGTTGCATCCCCGGACTCCCGATGGGAATCACACCCGCAATGGACCGGTTCTTGAATCATCGCAGTTAATTTTCGCCGAGTCCCCTCTCTCCTGGGAGCAATGGGTCGAAAGCTGGCGCCAGGATCAGGCGGGCAAGGCGCCCCCCAATCTTTTCAACGGCAGAGTGCGCCTGCTGCCGATCAAATCAGACCTTCCAATTATGTGATTGCTTGCGTGGCACGCCCTGATTCTTCTCATGGCGTGGCAACTTCGGACGTTACCGATCCATTTGCTTTAGAAAATCCCGGAGGTCTTCGCCTTCCGGAATGTGCATTGGCTCTTCGGCATCGATATCGATGTCCACGGTAGAATCATCTTCCTGAAGAGGAATGACGCTCTCGTCTTCTTGAAAAGTGACCGGGCCGTTGGCGGCTGTCGATTCGTCCTCGATCGGCGCAAAAGACGGATCGACCATATTGCCGTCATTCCGCATGACAGGGCGCCGCTTTTCAGGGAGGTCATCGACCAGTTCGAATGCCGGTTCGGGCTCCGGAGCCTTTCCAGGTTGGGGCGAGTCGGCAAGGTCCGTTGCCACCGGAGGACTATCGAATACGACGGAAAAGGTCAGCGGTCCAACCCGGAGGCGATCGCCTGATAAGACCCTTTGTTTGGTGTCAATTCGGACGTTGTTCAAGTAGGTCCCGTTCACACTGTTGAGGTCTTCCACCATTAGTTGCCCGTTGGCCAGACTGAGCAGGCAATGGCGGCGGCTGATTTCCGCCGCGGGTATGCGAATGTCGCAACCCTTTTGGCGGCCGATGATCGTCTCTGCAGATCGCAGCCGGATCGTGCGATGAGATGCGGGCCCTTTTTCGATGATGAGTTTGACGTCCATTCGCGACGCATTCCCCTCGCTTCGGGAAAGAATCCCTTCTTTCTCAAATCCCCGGCAAGTCTCCAAGCATTCTTCAGCATACCAGAAAATTTGATCGGAGCAAATGAAAACCACCCAATCGACTCCGACATTTTTCACCGGGTTCGGTGTAGGTTGAATATGGTAAAATGATTACGGAGTAACTTGAGGATTTTCAATGCCTGCCGATAAACCGCGACCGACTTTGGCGGACTACCTGGCCATCGTTCTCAGTCCGGTTCTGATCATGGTCTTGGTCTGCAGCCTAGTATTCTTCCTGGTCGAGGTATTGTATGTAGGCCAATATTCAACTCGCTTGTTGTGGGTGCTGTTCTTTTTCATATTTGCTGCCGTCTTGATTGCCCGGATGTCGATGATGCCCGGAGTCGCCGGCCGAGCCGGGCTTTATGGCTTGGTTCTTGGGATTGTCGTTTTCATCGCGTTGCAATCCTTTGTGGAATATATGCCGGAAAATCCGGTGTCCGGATTCAATTGGCTGATCAACCTGGGTTTGATGGGCGTTATTTGGTGGTGCGCTCATCGCCTGACCTGGGACTCTACGTTTATCGACGAAAACGTGGATGTTTCGGGAGCCGGAATCTTGGAATTAATGGGTTTCGAAGAAAAATCGTCGGCAGTTCCAATGACTCCCGCTGCATATGAAATTCAGCAATCTGCGCCGGCCAAAAACTCCGGCGGTTTGCATGGATGGTGGGATCGTTATGCCCGATACCAGGACGAAAGTCGCAACAGCCCCCACGCACCGGGTATTTGGATCGTCTACTTTTCTCTGGCGGCGTTGCCCATATTTGGCCTGGGTCAATCACTAATTTCGGCCGACGATGGCGCCCGCCGACAAAAGGTCTTTTGGTTAATGGTGTACTACGTGGCCGCGGCGTTGGGGTTGCTTCTTACAACCAGCTTTCTCAATCTTAGGCGCTATCTCCGCCAGCGTCGGATGCAAATGCCCTTGGCCATGACAGGAGTTTGGCTGGCCATTGGCAGCCTCCTGATCGCTGTTCTTCTCATCATGGGCGCTTTTTTGCCCCGGCCCAATTCCGAATATCCGCTGATCACTCTGCCAACCTTGGCCGGTTCGCCGGACCGGAATGCATCGCAATACGCCGTGCTCCGGGATAGTCCCGGTCAAGGGCAGGGGCGTCCCGGAACCGGCGAAAAAGAAGGCCGGGACGGAAAATCCACCTCCGGAGCTCAACAGGGAAATGCCGGCCAAAAGGACAACGGCAATGCCGGAAATTCCCCAGGGAGAAATAGCGCTTCGAACCAGGGAAACCAGCAAGGATCCGGAGGCAATAGCTCCCAAGCAAAATCGGGCTCACGACGTCAAGGCGATTCCGACGGCAATTCCCACCAGTCCTCCGAACGGTCCGGTGAAGGCAAAGACAACAAACTCTCTGGTCCCAAGGCAGCTCCGGGCAGTTCCGCTCAAGAGGGCTCCAGTCTGTTGCAAGAACACGATGGCACTAAGCCCCGGAATCATCCAGTCCATAGCGGGAACTCTGGTTCGTCCCCAGCCAGACCGGAAACCTCATCGTCTTTATTGTCAGCTTTGGCGCCTATCGCCAAGTTTTTGAAGTGGATCGTTTTTGCCCTCGCGGCCTTGGTCGTAGCCTTATTCGCGTTCCGGGCCATGTTGCGGTTCTTGGCTAATTTCACCGGTTGGGCGCAGGTGTTGCTCAACGCTTTCCAGAATTTGTGGCAGAGTCTTTTTGGGTGGATTACTCCTTCCGCTCCGGCGGAAGAAGCGGCATGTGAGCTGGAATTGCGGCCCGTGCCGCGTCCTTTTGCTTCGTTCAGGAATCCTTTTGCCACCGGAATGGCCAGCCAAAAGTCCCCGGAGGAATTGGTCCGATACAGTTTTGAAGCATTGGAAGCCTGGGCTTCGGAACACGGCCTGCGTCGCCAGGCCGATGACACTCCGCTGGAATTTGCCGACCGGATCGCTTTGGAAACTCCAGCTCTGGCAGTGGACGGCAGGCGTTTGGCCGCCCTGTACGCTCGCGCTGCGTATGCCCGGGGACGCTTGCCAAACACCTGTCTCGAAACAGTTCGCAGGTTCTGGCAAAAGCTGCAAAACATCGTTCATGCTCCCAATGACCATGTCACTCTTGAAGCTTGAATTTGCCAACCCCTGGTGCCTGTTGCTCCTCCCAGCGATTCCGGTGCTGGTTTGGTGGCGGCTAAAGCGCGCTCGAGTGGCATTGAATTATTCCGATTTGCGGTTATTGGAGAGCTTGCCGATCGGCAAGAGTCGGTGGGTGCGCCGACTGGGAGTGGGACTTCGGGCGCTTGGGCTGCTCTTGGTGATTCTCGCCTTGGCAGGCCCGCGCTGGCCCGATCTGCACAGCCGCATCGCCACCGAAGGCATTGCCATTCAAATGCTGGTGGACGTCAGCGGCAGCATGGCGGAAAAAGACTTCGACTGGCAAGGGTCCCCAATTAGTCGGCTCGAAGCGGTCAAGAAAGTGTTCACCCTTTTTGTCTTGGGAGGCGCTGGGCTGGACAACCCGTATCTGGAAGGCCGCCCAACCGATCTGATCGGCCTGATCAGTTTCGCCGCTTGGCCGGAAACCACCTGCCCCCTTACTCTCAGTCATACGGTCCTGGTGGAATTGCTGGAAAAGCAGCAACCGCGCACCGGCCCGACTGAATCCCGGACCAATATCGGCGATGCCATTGCCTGGGGACTTCATCGGCTGGAAAATGCTGGCGCCGCGCGCAAGGTGATGGTGCTATTAAGCGATGGCGAACACAACATTCCCCCGCCGGCTTTGACGCCGCGTCAGGCCGCCCGGTTGGCTGCCGCCAAGCGAATTCCCATTTACACCATCGACGCTGGGGGGAATTCGCAGCATCCCGAAATAGCGCCGGCTTCGGAGGCCGGGACTGCCGGGGAAATCCGGCAAGGCGGGATTCAGGCTTTACATACGGTTTCCCAAATCACCCAAGGCAGGTATTTCCGCGCCGGGGACAGCCAATCCTTGCTGGCGGTTTGCCGGGAAATCGATCGCCTGGAACGCCAGGAGATTCGAAGCTTTCTCTATCGCCGCTATTTTGAGGGCTATCCGTGGATAGCCTCGGGAGCCTTCTTCTTCTGGATGCTAATATTCGTCCTGGAACGAACGATTTGGTTGCGACTACCCTGAGCCATGATCAATAATCTCCCCCATTTGTTTGCCAATCCCCGAGCCCTTTGGCTTTTGGTGGCCTTGCCGATTTTGGGGTTCTTGGGAGCATGGGCCCGCAAAAGGCGTCGCCGTGCTCTGGCACAATGGGAGAGTCGAACCTATTTCCCGCCGATTTCTCCCGCTCAATTCCCCTGGCGAATTCTTAATAATGTCGGTGTGAGCGCGGGATTAATCCTGCTTATACTCAGTATTGCCGGGCCACAATGGGGACAGGAGTTGGATCCGGCTTTGGTTCCCGGCCGCGATCTGGTGGTTCTCTTGGACCTGAGCCGAAGCATGTTGGCCCAGGATGTGCTTGGAAAAACCTCGCCCAATCGGCTCGGACGCGCACGGGATGGACTTTTGGAACTGGCGGACTCCGTTCAGCGGACCGGAGGCTATCGCCTGGCTCTGGTGGTTTTCGCCGCGCGGGCCACGGTCGTATGTCCTCTCACCCATGATTATGACCATTTCCGGGAAGCCTTGCTCCCACTGGAACCGGATGATCCTTTTCTGGAAATCGGTCCGGAACCCGGCATTTCCGTTTCCGGCACACGGATGGGGGTGGGTTTGCGGCTGGCGGTCAGTGTGCACGATACGCGCTATCGCGGATTTCAGGATATTTTAATGATCTCCGACGGCGATGACCCCACACACGATGATGAATGGCGGCAAGGAGTGGCTGCCGCGAAAAAAGATGGCATGGTGGTCCATACCGTCGGAATCGGCGATCCGGAGCGGGCGAGTCCCATTCCTCTGGGGACCGAAGGGAAAATGGTCTTTCAGGGAGTTGTTGTAGGAACCAAGTTGGAAGAGAAAATCCTGGAGGAAATCGCCAACCAAACCGGGGGAACTTATACTCCGGCCCGGCTCAAGACTCTTCCGTTGGGCCAACTCTTTCAGGAACGCATTGAACCGCGTCCCAAAAAGGAAAATCAGCAGCAGTTCTTGCCGGTTTATCAACAACATTCCGCCTGGTTTTTCGCGGGTTCTTTGCTATTGTTGAGTTTGGAAATGGCATTCACCGATTTCGCCCGTGGGAGACGAACGTTAAGCGATTTGTAACCCCAGGGCGCTTGCCGGGATGGTGCACCGGTTTGTTCCGGAGAACCGTATTTATGAATTTCTGTTGCAACGAACCGTGGGGCGTGGTCCGTAATGTCTCACGCCCCACGCCTCACGCCCCACGATCCAGATGGCTCTTCATTCCGCTGGCACTCCTGGGCGTCAGTGCGGCTGTGGCCGGCGTCTCAGACCCCGGTCTACAAGCTGAGAATCTTGTGCGTCTGGGAAACACAGCCTTCGAGAATGGAGACTTTGCCGCTGCTTTGGACTTCTTCACCCGGGCGGAAGCGCACATCATCGATCCCGGCCTGGTCGCCTTCAACAAGGGAGCCGCCCTGTACCGCCTGGGCCGATTTCGCGATGCCGAGTTGCATTACCTTCGTTCAAAGGAGGATGCGGCGGGAGAGCGCCTCCCGCGGTTGTTGTTTAATCTTGGCAATTCCATTGTTCAACAGGCCCAGGACCAGGATGCCAAACTGCTGGGGCAGGCCATCGAATATTACGAAGAATGCCTGCGCAATAAGGTTGCGAATCCGGAATTGCAGGCAAATGCCCGCCGCAACCTGCAATTGGCCAAAGCGTTGTTAGTTCGTGCCAAGACTGTGAAAAAGAACATCTCTGCCGACGATCCCCACCAGGCAGACAACACGACTGAGAATTCTCAGGAGAACAAAGGTGGTACCGGAAGGGAAGTCGAAGTGGGATTGGGCGAAGGCGCCGGTGATAGAGTGGGCATTACCCAAAAACGCGGCGATCCTAGTGCGAAAGGGTCTTCTTCTTCCCAAACGCCGAACCCTGGCGTCGGCAACTTGCCACCGATTCCCGATAACGATGACCTCTTGCCCATTTCCCCGGAAGATGCCACTGCCTATTTGGAACAGGTGGCAAACCGGGTGGCACGAGAACGGCGCGAACACAAACAGCGTTCTCTTCCCACTCTTTCAAGGACGCTTAAAGACTGGTGAAATGTTTCTACTCCCAAAGCTGATGAGTTCTCTCATTAATCGTGAGGCATTTCTCTGCGGGCTCTGCTTGATTATTTGTTGGCATCTCTCCTTGCCTGGCCATGCAACGGAGGACCCGGACGAGCCGCCCTTGGTGGGTCAGCCCCCCAGCTTCAATGGGGCCGTGGGGGCTTTTAAAATTACGGCGTCGGCACAACCCACGGAAGTCCAAGCCGAGGACCCGCTTACCCTTACGGTGCGCATCACCGGTGTTGCTTCCGCACGCTATTCTCCGCAGCGCATCAATCTGCGGCGCATTGCAGAATTTACAAACCGCTTTCACATTGATGATCTCCCAGATCCGACACACGAGCCCGGCGCCGGAATCTGGGAGTTTCGCTATTCCCTAAAGCCGCGCAACCCTAAAGTTAAGGACATACCGGCTATTCGTTTCGATTATTTCAAACCAGGCGTAATCCCCAAGGAGAAAGGGTATCGTACTACCTACGCGAATCCCATTCCATTGAATGTAGGTCCTCGAACTGCCGTGCAACCTGAGGAAATTCAAGGTCCGGTAGCGGAAACTACCATGCCCGAAAGTGTTTTAGTTCTAATCAAAGGACAGGGCGCCGTCTTGAGACTCGACAAGCCGTTTACTTTCCCGGAGCCGCTAGCTCTGTTTATTTGGTTGTTGATTCCCCCGGCGCTTTGCGGAGGATGGTGTGTCGTTTGGCGCATTCGCAATCCGGATGCCGCCCGGATAACCACCTGTAAGCAAAGTCGCGCGGCTCAGGTTGCCCTGCGTGCCTTGATTCGGGAAACCGGCAAGCCGCTCGAAAAAAAACACGCAGCAATGATCGTTACGCGGTATTTTCAAGAGCGCTGGAATTTCCGTACCGAAGAACCAACTCCTGCGGAAGTGGCGGTTCACCTTCGACAATTAGGATGTCCCGATTCAATTGCGCAAGAGGCAGCCGAATTTTTTCAAACCTGGGACGTGGCCCGCTTCGCCCCCATGGCAGCGGCAAACGGCGCTGACCTGGCGGCCGACGCTATCCACCTGATTCAGGTCTTGGAGGCCCCATCATGGTCGAAACGATCTTACTGACGGGGCTTCTACTGACAATGGTTGATCAATCCAGTGCCTGCCTGCCGGATGCAGAATTGTTGCAGAGGGCCGAAGCAAATTTCCTCCAGGCGTGCGCGAAATCTTCTGTGAGCCGCGAATTATTTCGCCGGGCGGCGGCAGACTATGAAACACTTTGCCGCCGCGGGTATGCAAACGCAATTCTTTATCTCAATCTCGGAAATGCCCAGTTACAGGCCGGTAATCTACCCGAAGCGATCCTGGCTTATCGGCGCGGCCTTCGCTTGGAGCCCGCTGACCGCATCTTGCAAGCCAACTTGGCTTGGGCCCGTTCCCAGGTCGTCTTTCCCTTCCCTGGCACCTTCGGACGCCAACCGAGCAGTTCCTGGCCCTACTGGCTGCCCCGACCCACGTTCCGTCAACTTTGTTTTGTGGTGTTTCTATTTTATTCTTTGACCTGTCTGGCCTTCACATGTTGGTATCTGATGCGGCAAACCCAGCTTCTCTCCTCTGCTCTGGGGTTGCTGCTCCTCACGCTCATTCTGTCGCTGATCTTGTTTTTTGATTTCCAGAGAATTCAGAGTACAGAGAGCCGGCCTTTCGTTGTAATTGACCAGAATGGCGTATTGGTCCGACGAGGCAACGGTACCAGCTATCCGGCCCGCGAAGAGGGAATTCTGAACTGCGGCGTGGAAGCCTATTGGCTCTTTACCCGCGGCGACTGGCATCAAATCGAGCTTGCCGGCGGGGAGGTCGGCTGGGTGCATGACTCTCAAGTTTTGTTGGATAGAATAGTTCCTTTGCATTGACCGAACATAGTTATTTACAATGGCAATTGGGGAAGGAACCGGTTACTTCAAGGAATAGACAATTCATGTCTTCGGATCGAATCAGCGAATATCTCCTCCATTTCAGTCAAACTCGTTCTTCCATGGTTGAACAGATCGCGCGGGTGATCGTTGGTCAAAGGGAAGTTATTGAGCAGCTTTTGGCTGCCATTTTTACGCGCGGGCATTGCTTGCTGGTAGGGGTTCCCGGCCTGGCCAAAACATTGCTGGTTAGTTCCATCAGCCACATTCTCGACGTCAGCTTCAAACGGATCCAGTTTACGCCGGACCTGATGCCTTCCGACATTACCGGTACCACTGTCCTGGACGAATCCGAAACGGGCCGGCGAGAGTTCCGCCATGTCAAAGGTCCCATTTTCGCCAACATCATTTTGGCGGATGAAATCAACCGCACACCTCCCAAAACCCAGGCCGCCTTGCTCCAGGCCATGCAGGAACGCCAGGTCACCGCCGGGCAGGAAACGTTCAACTTGCCGGATCCTTTCTTCGTCATTGCCACCCAGAACCCGATCGAACAGGAGGGAACCTATCCCCTTCCAGAGGCGCAGCTTGACCGCTTCATGTTCAATATCAAGGTGGACTATCCCTCCGTGGAAGAAGAAAAACGCATCCTCGCGACGACGACCAAGGACGAGCCCCCGGAACTGGTCAAGGTGCTGAGCTCGAAAGCGATTGTGAATTTACAAAAACTGGTGCGCGGTGTCCCGGTCGGCGATTACGTTATTGATTACGTCACGCGGTTGGTACGTGCTACCCGGCCCAAGGATCCAACCGCTCCGGATTTTGTTCGCAAGATGGTCGATTGGGGAGCCGGTCCTCGAGCGGGCCAATTTTTGATCCACGGCGGCAAGGCCATGGCCGCCATGGACGGCCGATTCAGCGTCGCGATCGACGACATCAAACGCGTCGCCATCCCGGTTCTGCGCCACCGCATCAGCACCAATTTCCAGGCTCAGGCCGAAGGCAAAACCAGTGAAGACATCATTCAGCAGCTTTTGACCGTGGTCGGCGACCCGGAAGTGGCCAAGTACGAACGGCGGCGAAAATAGGGAGTCTTTGGGCACGTCGCTCTCCCGAGATCGAGCTTACCCATGGACCCGGGTTTGTTCGACGCTTAAGGGAAATTGTTAATCCCGGAAAACTGAAGGCGGTACTTCATGAATTCTCCTGAAAAATATCTCCGGCCCGACGTAATTCGCCAGGTTGCCCGGCTCGATTTGCGCGCCAAGTTCATCGTCGAAGGTTTTCTTGCCGGTCTGCACGCCAGCCCGTATCACGGCTTTTCGGTCGAATTCAGCGAACATCGCAAATATGTTCCGGGCGACGACCTCAAAGACCTCGATTGGAATATCTTTGCCAAAACGGACAAATTTTACATCAAAAAGTTCGAAGCCGAGACGAACGTCACCGGCTACCTGGTGATGGACTTGAGCGCTTCCATGGCCTACACCTATCGACAGGAATTGACCAAATTTCAGTATGCCATCTGCCTGGCGGCCGCCCTCGGCTATTTGATGATTCATCAACAAGACCCCGTCGGACTGGTGACTTTTGACACGCGCATCCAGGCCAGCCTGCCCCCACGCAGCAAGCGTACGCAACTGGGAATCATTCTCGCTGTTCTGGCTAACTTGAAACCATCGGGTCAAACCGACGTTCCACATTGCCTCCACCAACTGGCGGCCATGATCCGCAGCAAGAGCCTGGTCATGCTCTTCAGCGATCTCATGACCGAGCCGGAGCCGGTTCTGCAAAGCTTGCATCACCTCAGGCACCGGGGCAATGAAGTCATCCTCTTTCATATTTTGGATGAGGCCGAGGTCCATTTTCCTTTTGATGGCGTTATCGAATTTGAGGACGTGGAGCAGCCGACAAAACTCACCGTCGACGCCACGGGCATCCGCAGCGACTATATAAGGGCTGTCGGCGAATTCCAGGAACTCTACCGCGAAGAATGCGCCAAGGCCAACATCGACTACGTGCCGATGGATACCAGCATAAGCTTTGATAAAGCGCTGATGGAATATCTATTGCAACGGCAAAAGAGATTTTGACCATGACATTCGTGCATCCGCTGTTGTTGGCCGGCCTCGCCCTTGTCGGCATTCCTGTCCTAATCCATTTGATCATGCGTCAGCAGCCGAAGCATTTGTTTTTCCCCGCCCTCCGCTTTCTTTTACAACAGCAGCGCACAAATCAGCGCAAGCTACGCTTGCGGCACCTTTTGCTCCTGGCCTTGCGCATCCTTCTGATTGCCGCCATCAGTTTGGCCTTGGCCCGCCCCAAGATTTTCAGTGAACGACTGAATCTGACCACCGACCGGCCGGTTGCTGCCGTAATGATTTTCGATACCAGCCCCAGCATGGAGTATACCGTCGGCGGGCGGACGCGGTTGGATGAGGCCAAGCGGCGTAGCCTGGAGTTGCTTGAAACCCTTCCCCAGGGCAGCCGGGTCGCCGTCTTGGATACTGTTGACCAGGGTGGAGAATGGCTCCATTCACTGTCCCAGGCGCGCGAGCGCATCGGCAATTTGGAAATCCGGCCCAACAATTATCCCGTCACTTCGCAGATTATTCCAGCTTACGAGCTTCTCGGAAAATTGGCCGAAACGCCCGACCTTCCTGATGAGGCGCCGCGCGGCGTCCTGTTTGTTTTTTCGGATCGCACCATTGCCTGCTGGAACGCCAACCAAATGGACCAACTGCAACGCCGCCGCGATCAGCTTCCCGCACCGGGGATCACTGCGCTGTTTGTCGATGTCGGTGTGGAAAACCCGGCCAGTGTTGCGCTAACCAATGTGGAAGCGCCGAATCAGATCATTCCGAGTAACAAACCCGTGATCATTCGCGCCACGGTAAAAGCCATCGGCACAAGTTGCGACACGGAAGTCGTTTGCCAGATCGGCAAAAACGAGCCTGGAGAACGAAAACCGGTCATCCTCGAAGCAGGCCAGAGCCGTGTTTTCACCTTTGAACGGCGCGGGTTGCCTCCCGGCTTGCACCAGGCGGAAATCACCCTCGCCACCAAGGGCCCGTTGCCTTTTGCCAACGTCGGCTACGCCACTTTCACAGTGCAAGGCCCGCACCAGGTACTGGTCGTCGCTGACGATGTCGCCAATGCCCGCATTTTCAAGTTGGCGCTCGAGACCCGGGAGGCATTCCAGTGCGAAGTCATTTCGCTGGGAGAAGCCCGAAAATTATTCCCGCAGGAACTGGGCAAGTATCGCGCGATTTGCCTGCTCGGGTTGGCTAAACCGGACTTTACCATTTGGGAGCGCCTGGAAGAGTATGTCAAACGCGGCGGTGGCCTGGCAGTCATTCCCGGCGATCAGGAAACGGATCCCTCTTCCTACAATTTGGCGGCCGCACAAAAGCTGCTGCCCGGCAAGCTCATAAGAGCCGTTATCGCCGATGAAGTCGAAAAGGGCGCCGTTTGGAGTGCGGCCACCTACCAGCATCCGGTGATGGCGCCATTCGGCGAGTGGAGCAAGAATGAAACGGTTGATTTTCTTCAGCCCGACAAAGAACCAAAGGCAAGCGGTTATTGGGAAATCGAATTGCCCAAGAATCAAGACGCTTACGTAATCGTTTTCTATGGCGAGAAAAAACCGGCCCTCATCGAACGCAATCTCGACCGGAAGACCTATCGCGGCCACGTGATGCTCTTTTCGACTCCCCTCGATGACGCCAATATTTCCGGCAAGGACTCGTTCGGCAACAATCGGCCGTACTGGAACAACTATCTAAAGTCTTCCTTTTATTTGGTCTTGGTTCACAAAACGATCGGCTACCTGGCTGGCGATGCGGACAGCGGTAACTTCAATCATCCCTGCGGTCAAAACATCCTCATACCCCTGCCGCAAACGCCGCGCTTTCCGACCTACATGCTTCAAGGTCCGGGTTTGAGCAACGCCGAATCCGTCGTAACCGTGAACCCCACTCAGAGCGACCTGCCGATCACCAAGGCCGTCATGCCGGGCAACTACAAGGTGTTTGGAGCCGATGGCAGAGCCATGGCGGCCTTCAGCATGAACGTCGCCCCCGAAGAAAGCCAGTTGGATAAGGTGCCCCTGGAAAAAATCGAGGCTCTCTTCGGCCCCGGTGCCGTCTTGCCGATCGATCAAAAGACCAACTTTCAGGACGCCATGCAAAATCATTGGAATCAACCGCTTGAGTTGCTCCCTCATTTGATGATCCTGATTCTTTTGGTGTTGATCGTCGAAAACTTGCTCGCCAACAAGTTCTATCGCCGGCAGCCGGACGAGGAATCCCAGGAACCCGGTAGTAAACTAATTCATGAATTCAGCAGATAACAGCCTGTCATTGACCAAAGACCCACTCTGGCCCTGGTCCCTCGCCGGGGGACTTCCAGTTTTGGCCATGGTAGTGCTGGTCATCGTTGCCATGACCGTGTGGACCTATCGGGGTGTGCCAAAAGTTCGGGCTAGGCAGGTGATCACGTTAGTCGCTTTGCGGTTGCTGGCTTTGCTGTTAGCTATATTGATGCTCTTGCGCCCATCGTTCGCTTCCTTTCAAGACTTGAGAATTCCCTCCATGTTGCCGATTCTTTTGGATCGTTCGGAAAGCATGACCATTCAGGATGAGGTTGATGGCAAGTCGCGCTGGGAATACATGAAACAAGCTCTCGAAAAGGCCGAACCGCTCTTGCAAAAACTTCGCGATGAAAACAACGTTGCCATCGTTGTCTACGGCTTCGCCGAGGACATCAGCGAATGGGACCCGAACTCCAACGCGGACGGCAAGCGCACCGATTTCGGCCAGGCTCTCCACTCGCTCTTCGACATGCACGGCCGGGATCGAAACTTGCGCTCGTTGCTGCTATTTTCCGATGGAGCAGACAACGGCAACCGGTTTTCGCCGCTCATGGAAGCCAGCAAATGGCGCGCCCTTCCGTGCCCGCTTCACACGTTCGGCCTGGGCAAGCCCACCACCGCCGAACGCCAGCGCGACATCGCGTTTACCGATATTATTCCAATTCCCTCTCCTGTTCCAATCAAAGGTAAACTGACCGTCAAAGGGATTCTCGACGCTCCCGGCTTTGTAAACGCCGCGGTCACTGTCCGATTATTCATCGACGACAAGGAAGTTCTCGTGCAAAAAGAAACACTCCGCAAAATCCAGGGCAATGAAGTGAAACTCGTCACCGATGCTCCGACTACCCGCCCGCCCGCCGGTGAAGTCAAGGTTACTCTCAAAGTCGATCCCACTCCGGGCGAAAACATTCTGACGAACAACGAAATCAGCACCTACGTCACCGTCACGCAGGAAGGCATCAGTGTCCTGTTGGTGGATCAACCCCGTTTTCCGGAACCGCAACAAATATGCGACGCCCTCGCGGCCGATCAGCGCATTCGCGTTTATCCCGCCTGGCTTGGCCAAAAAGCGCTCACTCCCGATGAAGGCAATCTGCTCCAATTCGACAAGCAGCATTACGACGTCATCATTTTGGGCGACGTCACGGCCGCCCGCCTTGCCGGAGGCAATCCGGCGATCCTCGACAAAATCGATGCGCTCGTCAAAGACCAGGGAACCGGTTTGATGATGATGGGCGGATTCGAATCCCTGGGCAACAGCGATTGGAAGGGCACGCCGCTGGAGCGCATGCTTCCGGTTTTTCTGGATGCCGAGGGCGAAGTCAAGGATTTGATTAAGATGGAACCCACTCCGGAAGGACTTAAAGGCTACATCTTGCGCCAATCCGACGACCCCGAAAAAACCAAGCTCGTCTGGTCCAAACTCCCCGAACTCAACGGCATGAATCGGCTCGGCAAGGAAAAACCCGGCGCCAAGATCCTCGCCGTTCGCGCGGGCACCAATCAACCCATTTTGGTCAGCCAGGACTACGGCAAGGGCCGCACCATTGCCTTTGCCGGAGATACGACCTGGCGCTGGCAACTGTTGGGCCAGCCGAAATCGCAGGAAGGCATCATTGCCCACGCCCGATTTTGGCGCCAGACGGTGCTCTGGTTGGCCCATCAGGACGAAACCGAAGGCACCGTGTGGGTCAAACCCGACTCCCGGCGCTTGGCGGCCGGAAGTAAACTCGGCTTCGCAGTCGGTCTGCGCGGCAAAGGCGGCGTCGATGCCAAGGAGGCCATCTTTGACGTTACCGTAGTCGATCCGAAAGGCAACGAATCACCCGTGCCAACGGCCAGGGAAGCCGGGGGCGAGCGGGGAGCGGTTTGGAAATCCGATTTGCCCGGAGAATATAAGCTGGTGGTGAAAGGCCACGGCAAAGATCCCGCCGGCAATCCGATTCCCGAGGACAAAGCCGCCGCCCGCTTTTTGGTTTACCAGGACGATGCCGAAATGGTCCGCCGTGCTGCCGACCATGAATTCCTTGCCAAATTGGCCAACTCCGGCGGCGGCAAGTTGCACAAGCCGGAGGATTTAACCAACTTCCTCAAGGAACTACTGAAAACTCCGCTTCCCCAGGCCAGGCCGAAAACCGAAATGTGGCCCGATTGGCGACGCAACAGCCTTTCTCCGTTCCGGGTGTTTTTCCTGTTGGCGTTCTCTTTCGTCCTCTGCCTCGAGTGGCTCCTCCGGCGTTACTGGGGACTGGTCTAATGCCGCGAATTATCTCTCTTATCGCCAGTGCGACCGAAATTGCCTGTGCCCTCGGGTTCGCCGATCAACTGGTGGGCCGGTCGCATGAATGCGATTTCCCCGCTTCGGTCCAGCGGCTACCAATCTGCACACAGCCGAAATTCAATATCCACGGAACCAGTGCGGAAATCGATCAACGGGTCAAAGGCATCCTGCAGGACGGCTTGTCCGTGTATCGCGTCGAAGCCGAAAAACTGCAGGAATTACAACCCGATGTCATCCTCGCGCAGTCGCAATGCGAGGTCTGCGCAGTTAGTCTCAAGGATCTGGAATCGGCACTGGGCAAATGGGTCGGAACCAAGCCGAACATCGTCGCCCTCGCCCCAAATTCCCTCGCCGATGTCTGGAAGGACATGCACCGGGTGGCCCATGCATTGGCTGTGCCCGAGCGCGGCAAAGAACTGGTCCGGCATCTCCAAGCACGCATGGCAGCGATTGCCGAAAAGTCCTCTTCATTATCAAAGCGCCCCACCGTGGGCTGCATCGAATGGATCGAACCCCTGATGGCGGCCGGGAATTGGCTGCCGGAATTGGTCGCGCTCGCTGGCGGCGTCAATTTAATTGGCGAAGCCGGCAAACATTCGCCGGCGCTGAGCTGGGAGCAACTGCGGGCGCAGGATCCGGATGTGCTGGTCGTCTTGCCCTGCGGCTGGGATATTTCCCAATCCCGGCACGAAATGCCCGCCCTGCTGCGCCAACCCGGGTGGCACGAATTGCGCGCTGTCCGCCATCACCGCGTCTATTTGACCGATGGGAATCAATACTTCAATCGGCCCGGTCCCCGGCTCGTCGAGTCGCTGGAAATCCTCGCGGAAGTCCTGCATCCGGCGGTTTTTCACTTCGGCCACGAAGGCGCCGGCTGGCAAAAATTCTAAATAACCGATATTCGCGTTTTTTTCACTGATAGGCCAATTTCCTGTCACACTGCCGACAAGTTGATGAAAAATACGTACGTCCACCACCCCCCCGGCCCCCGTGGACGTAATTGCAAACCCCGGACGTATCGACCTCCCTTGCGACGTATTCTTATCTTCTTCAATGCAAATAACTTACGCTGCCATTTACAGTCACTTTTGATGGACGTATTTTTCCTCACTGAACCATACCTATCCGGCCCCTCAACGGTCCCACACCAAATCGTGCTGTTGCTGTCACCCCTCCGTGAAACGAATTTCTCATAATGAAATGGATTTTTCGATGACACCTCCATGACATCCAGACTCCATTTGCGACGATCCAAGGCACAGATAGGCGCCGAATCTCTCTTCGGGGCCTGTGCCTCTCGTTGACACTTTTTTCGTCTTTTCTGTCATCTTCCCGGCAAACTTTTTTCTCATGTTTTGCTGCTTTACAGTACTTCGATCGCCTCTTCGATCCAGCCCCCGCCCAGAACGCGCGAGCCATCATAGAATACGACGGCCTGTCCGGGCGTAATGGCACTCTGAGCTTGCTCGAACTCGACGCGCGCTCCGTTCTCCCCAAAAACTCGGACGGTCGCCGGGGCAGCGGCGTGCCGATACCGGATCTTGGCGGTGCACGCCAGCGATTCGCTCGGCGTTTCTGTCAACCAATTGACCCCTGATGCAATTAGTCCATTCGCCAGCAATTCCTCCCGACTGCCGACGACGACTTGATTCTCGGCAGCAATGATTTTGAGTATGTAGCGCCTCTCCCCGGCCGCAAAGCCCATTCCCTTGCGCTGGCCGATCGTGAAGTTCTCGATCCCGTCATGATCCGCCAGGACGGTGCCCCGCGTATCCACGATTTTCCCGGCCGCAACACGTTTCGGCCGGCGCCGGCGAATCAGGGCGCCATGATCGCCGTCCGGCACAAAACAAATCTCCACGCTGTCCGGCTTCTCGGAAACCGGCAATCCCGCCTGCCGCGCCAGGTCTCGAACTTCTTCCTTGCAAAAGCGGCCGATCGGAAACAGCAAATGCGGCAAAAGGCTCTGGCGCAACCCGAACAGCACATAAGACTGGTCCTTGGCTGCATCCTCCCCGCGGTGCAGTTCAAATGCCCCGTTCCGGGGAATCAACCGGGCATAGTGTCCTGTCGCCACAAAGTCCGCTTCCAGTTGTTTGCCGTACGACCACAGCTTCCCGAACTTGAGCCAGTTGTTGCACACTACGCAGGGATTCGGCGTCCGTCCCGCCAGGTATTCATCCGCGAAATAGTCGATGATGCGCTCGAAATCCGCTTCGAAATCAAGCGCGTAAAATGGAATATCGAGCAAATCCGCCACGCGCCGCGCATCCCCGGCATCCGCCGCGCTGCAACACCCCTTTTTGTGGGCCGCTCGCTCGTCCTCCGGCCCGTGCACTCCCGTGCGCATAAAGAGGCCGATCACGTCGTAGCCCTGCCGCACGAGCAGCCAGGCGGCCACGGAGCTATCCACCCCCCCACTCATGGCTAACACAACCCGCGCGCGCATGAAAATTCTCGTGTGATAGAACCGTCCCGGAATACCAAACCATTTGCCTGGTGTCCGAACAAATCTTGGTGCTCTCTCGCGACCGATCCATGGTTATTGTTGCGATATACCTGCTTGGGGCAAGTCGTTAAGAAGGACAAACAATCCCCCGAAAAGGAGTGCATTAGCCCAATCCCTAAGTTACTTGTTCGGGAAGTGATGGAGAACTGCGGAAGGCTGACATTCACCAATTATGGTTTTGAAGAAGGGTACTCCGGTTAGATAGAAGCTATTCCATCCCAGGAGGCATCCCGCCATCCGGCGCGCCCCCGCCAGGCGCTTGCGGCGCCGCTGCCGGTTGCGCGGCAAAATTCGGCCGCGGCGGCAACGTCGGCTTCTTCGCGTCATACTGATTGAGATCCAGGAACAGCAATAAACAGCTAACCAGTAACGCCCCCAATGAAATGGCCAAGAGGCCGGTGTATGCATCGCTCCGCTGTGGCGGGGCCCCTAGACTTTCGCGATCGCGGTTTCGACTGATTGCCATGTTCCCGTTCCCTTTCCAGCAGTTCTGCGTTCTTCCTGCGGACCGTAGAGCGCTACTTGGCGGACGCGACAATCCGGCTGGCGACGATATCGCCGACTCTGAGTTTCTCGGCCTTCAAGGGCAATACCGCGCGGGCCACGGCCTGCTTGAAGTGAACATCCACAATCTTGATCGTGCCGAGGTATTCCCCGCGCCCTTCATTCAGGTTTAGCCGATACGCTTCCAGCGAATGTCCCACGCTCAGGCCCGAATCGCTGCCGATGGAAATGGTCATTAGCCCGGATTTGACGTCGATTTCCACAATCGTGCCCTTCACATCGTCCGGCGGTGCTTTCTTCGGAGCTCCGCCCGCCGCGATCACGCCGCCCTTGGCCTGCTGTTGCAGTTGTTCGTTGTCCTTCGCCAGTTTTTCCAGCTGGGCAAGGATGCGTTGATTCCGCTCGTGTTCCGCCTTGTAGTCGATTTCCGCCGCCACAGCCCGGTTGCGATAATCGCTGTTATCTTTTTCCAGGTCGTTGATCTTGCTATCCTTGGCCGCCGCCGCCTTGGTAATATTGTCCACCTCAGCTTGCCGGCGCAACAGTTCATCCTTCGCTTTCGCATGATTGTTCTTTTCTTCCTCAAAATTCTTCGTTATGAGTTCCTTTTGCGCATTTGCATCGGTCGCATCTTGTTTGGCTTTGGCTACTGCCTTTTTTTCTTCATCCAGTTGATTATTCAGATTCTTTATTTTGTCATTCAACTCATTCTTGATTTTCGCGATGTCGTCGATATACGAAGTGCGATTGGCTTGAAGTGCCTTGTTTTGAAGAACCAATTCGTCGAAACCCGCCTTCCAGTTCGTGCGGGTCACGAAGACCATGATGATGAGCGCGCCCGTCAGCACGCTGAATAGAAAATTGACGAAGACGAGAATTTTGCCCAGAGTCGTCATGGTTGATCCCCTTTTCGCTGCCGCGGATATAACCATCCCCGGAAAATGGTCGAACGTTACCCCGTTCGAAGCCCGCCGTGGCAGCGTACAACCCGCGATTTCCCCCAAAATCAAGAGGGGGGAATATGCCGAGGTCGGCATTTCGTGTCAACGGCAGTTCTTCATTTTCGGGCAGCCCGGTTCAGTTCGTTGACCCGGGAATTTAGTGAAACCTGGCGCTTCTCCAGCAACCGTTGCTCTGCCTGTCGATTATACCGGAAAGGCAGCAAATACTCCAACTCCCCCACCGTTTGCCGGTGCGCTGTCTCCAGTTCGTCCAGCAAATCGCGCAGCCCTTTCGTTTTGCCTTTCTCGCCGTTGATTTCCAGGGTCAGATCCTCCGCTTCGGCGATCAGCTTTTTGGTCTCTTCGATTTCTTCCTGGATCTTCTTTTCGGCAGCGCTGAACGAAATGTAATAGCTTTGCCTGGCCAGCAATTCTTTCCCATCCGCGCCGGCAATTTTGGGCCCGTTCGGGTCAAGGACCAGTCGATCATTTTGATAAACCAGGGCAGTTATCGGATTGGCATTTTGGTTGAGAGATGCGAGTTTACTGGCATAAAAAGCGTTGGCAATCGGGCGGTGCCGCTCGAGATCTTTGACATACTTGGTGTTCGCTTGCCAGCGGGCCAGGGCCACCCCTGCCGCTTTTTCGAGAGCCTGGATTTCCTTTTGCCGCCGCGTATATTCCCCCTCCGCTTTTTCCCCCGAAATGCCCGCGCCGCCGCCCGGCCAGTCGATGCGGTTGGTATAAATCCCGGCCGCCCAGGCGGCGAAGATGATGCTGAGCACCAGGTTGAAAAACACGAGTGTCTTGCCGATGGCAGTCCAGTTCATGCGACTATCCTTCAAGGATCCACTTTTTCCAGTTCCCGGATTTTGCGCTCGAGTTGCTGATTCTCTTCAATCAGCTTGACGATTGCCTGCTGCGCGTTGACAAGGTTTCTTTGTTGCTTGCCGAGTTCATCGAGCGCATCTTTGGTCGCCGATTGGACTTTCTTGATCCGCTCTTGCAGATCCTTCAAATCCCGCGTCCGGTCCACAACCAATTTCTTGTGATTGTCTTTGAGAATTCTTACTTCCGCCAGTTTTTTCTGTCGCTCGGCATCTTCCAGCGCCAGCAGCCGCAACTCGGCGACCAGCTGCGCGTGTTCATTTTCGAATGCCGCCTGGTCTTCCGCCAGGATCAGTGCCAAGCGCTGGCTCATGATGCGAGCTGCATCCGCATGTTCGTTCGCTTCATTGATGAAGGCCTTGAGGCCGATCACGACCACGACCCGCTGCAAATCGGTAGGCTCCGGCCGCGAAGCGGCAATGTTGAACAGCAAATGAGCAATAGCGGCCTGCCGCTTGACATTGGGATCTTGATCTTTCACCGGTGGTTTCAAAGCTTCGGCAAACGCGCCGTCAAAATCTTTCGCCAGTAAATCTCCTAACGTATCTTTGTCTATTCGAGCGTTCAAATCGTCCCGTTCCTTGCCGATGCGAACCAGCGGAACGAGAATATTGCGTAGTTTATCCCGTCTTTCCTGATCATTCGCCGCCCCTTCAATTTCACCGCGGAGTTTATTCTGAATGCTCTGGATCTCGGCCACCTGCGTTTTAACGCCCGCCGCCCCCAGACCCCGAAACAAATCTTCCACGGTTTTATCACTGATCTTGTTCACCACCTTGGTGCCGTCTTCCTCCTGAATGTTTTCATCGATCGGCAGACCACCCATCAGCAAGTCCTGGCGAAACACCGCGTACGTCCATTTCTGGCGCTCGCCCCAATCGGCCGCAACCAGGTAGAAAAAGGCGGCTGCTGCGAAAATATTGACCACCGCGAGAATTTTTCCGAACAAGGACATGAATGCAACTCCGAAATGCCCCCAGATTCATTATGGCGGTTTTGCCACCCCATACAAGATTTTCCACGGTCCACTATTGATTGTGACCGATTCGCGATAAGATGCAAGGAGATAAATGGAATCGATTGGATTCCTCTGTTAAGGGAAGCAGAGCAGCGGAAATCTACATTTTGTAATCAAACCGACGGCGCGGCCGGAAATGCCGATCTTGGCAGTAATTCCGAATGTGCCGAGATAAGGAAAACCGGTCAATTTGCACGAAAACTCGGCATTTGCCGCGTTTGCAACGTAAACTTTCTCCGTAGGGGCTTCAACACTCACCTGTTCAGGAGATCTTGCGGATGGCGCCGAATGCCTCGGAGGTGGCTTTCGAAGTTGTCGGCGATTACGAATTGATCGAAAAAATCGCCGAGGGAGGCATGGGCACCGTCCACAAGGGCCGCCACCGTGTCACGGGGGACATTGTCGCCATCAAGCTGGTCGCCCCGCACATGGTGAAAAACCCCACCTATCTGCAACGATTTGAAAAAGAATACCAGACCGCTCGCTCCCTGGTTCATCCCCACATTGTCCGTGCGCTGGAGATGGGCACGGCCGACGGCCGCCCGTACCTGGTGATGGAATTCGTCGAGGGCGATTCGGTCGGACAAATGCTCGAGCGCGTCGGCAAACTGGCCGAAGCCGAAGCCATTCGCCTCATCACGCAGGCGGCCGAGGGCCTGATTCACGCCCATAACCAGGGTCTGATCCATCGCGATATCAAACCCGATAACATCATGGTTACACCGTCCGGGACCGTCAAAATCGCCGATCTCGGCCTGGTCAAGGAGCTGGAAAGCGACCTCAATCTGACGCGTACCGGCCGCGGCCTCGGCACGCCGCATTTCATGGCGCCCGAACAATTTCGCAATGCCAAGAATGCCACGGTGCAATGCGACATTTATTCTCTGGGGGCCACTCTCTACATGATGGTCACCGGCCAAATGCCGTTTGCCGGATGCCCGCCGCTAGATGCCTTCATGAAGAAGATGAATAACGAGTTGTCGCCGGCGCGAATGCTGGTGCCGGGCCTTTCCGAGAATATCGACTGGGCCATCCGTCAAGCCATGGATTCCGATCCCGAAAAGAGGCAGCGTTCCTGCCAGGAATTTGTCGACGATCTGGCTGGCAAGACCGGGCGGAAAGCGCCACCAATGGTTACCGAACCGTCGAACAAGGAGCCGTGGTGGTATCTGCAATACCGCGATGAAGAAGGCCAGCCGCACCTGGTAAAGGGAACCATTTCGGGCATTCGCCGCACGCTCAAGGACGGTCGGCTCGGCGACGCCGCCAACGTCGTCGCCAGCCCTACCAAAAAAGGAACCTACCGCCCGCTGGCCGAGTATTTGCAATTCAATGATTTGGTGCCTTCAGCGACTACGAAAACCGCTGTCCGCCGGCCAAAACCGCCGCGCCCTCCCTCCGACAGCAAACCCGGAACCACCGATGACTCCTCGGAGCCCACACTTTACGAAACCGCACGCGTGCCGCACATCCACCTGGACGTTTCTTCGTCGAACCGGCGGGACGTAGTGCGATTGGCGTTCCTTATCGCCGCCGCCGTCGCTCTCGGCGCAGCTTTGGCGTGGTTCTGGCAGAATTGAAAAAAAACAGGTGGCACGCCCTGAGTCTTCGAAGGACGTGCCTTAATCCTCTGTGCTGGCGGAATTAAAATAAGCAGTGTGACACGCCCTGACGTACCCCGAAGGGCGTGGCTTTGTCCGCTCACACTCCTCCTACGGTCGCTTCCCTCCCGGCGCCGGAGGCATCGGGTTCTTATTCGGCATTTTGCCGTCCGGCACGAATACTTTCCAGCGGTCATAGGCCTGCTCGCGCTGGTCGCCGCTGCCCGCAGGATCGTACGGAATTTTCTTGGCGATTTCGGCGGTCGCAGGCAGGCGGGACAGGTGCCAAAAGGCCAACTCGCGGATCGGCAGTTTGTCGCTGCGGAGCCATTCGATCAGTTGTTCATATGTCGCCGGCTTGTTGCGCCGTTCTTCCGAATAGCTGTGCAACAAGTGCATGATGATTTCCGCCGTCGCCGATTTGTATTTCTTCTCCAATTCCTGGTACAACATCATGTCGCGCTGCGGATGTTGGCCGATCCAGTGCCGCAATACTTCGATGCACGTCAAACGTACCTCGGGTTGGCGGTCATCGGTCATGGCTTCCAGTAAATTGGGCAAATCGTCGGTAGCGCCCAGGCAATAGACCGCCAAGACTTGGCTCGCCGGATCCCGTTCCTTGATCATCTCCGGCAAAACCACATCGGGGGTGGCGAGGGCGCGTAAACGCTCGCTGAGTTTCTCCAGCGCCTGCGTCATGCGCGGATCTCTCCGGGCTCCTTTACCCGCCCAGCTCGGTAGCTTCTCGATGGGTTGCGGGCCCCGGGCGGGCCCGAGAAGATTATCCCAAAAGAAAAGTACCGGCTCCTTCAACGCGGGATCCTTCTGCTCGCGCATCGCATGGTGATTGTCGCCGACTTTGAGGTCCAATTGTCCTTTCAAAACAAACAAAAATAGTCCCGCTTGCGGCACATCTTCCTTGGTCGGCTCCTTGGTGAAATCCACGCCCGGAGGGTAGGTGCCCCACAGTTCTAGAGCAGCTTCCGCGCCGGGTTCCAGAACCAATTCCCAGCTGTCCTGGTAAAAACGAACCCGGACTTTCGCGGAGCCTTGCGGTTTGCTGTTCGTGATGGCCATTCGCCCGTGGTCCAGAGTGACATCGAGTTCGGCGTCTGAGCTGGCATGAAGCTTCACGGCACATTCCAGCACAAACATGGGTCCCGAACCGTCAGGAACATTTCCCCAAAGTGTCAGAACCGTGCCGGAATCGGCAATAATCTTGCTGCGATAGCCCGGAAGACATACCAGCAAATCTTCGGAATAAACCGGGTTGTTGTGAATCAGCCGTTGCCAATTCGCTTTGGGGTTTTGCCGCTGCAGCACGATATTTGCTTCCGCTGTCGCCGTGGAGACGTACTTGCCGACTACTTTGCGTTGACCGGCCCCAATCGCGGTCGGTACGGGTTTATCGGCCGGCTTGTCTTCGGGTTTATCCGCTGGCTTATCGCCCGGAGTTGCGTCAGGCTTCTCCGCTGGCTTCGCGTCCTGCTTCTCCACTGGCTTTTTGGCGAGTTTCGCTTCCGGATCCTCCGGGACTGGTGCTTTGGGGCTGTCCGCGGGTTTTGTTTCCGATTTCTCCGGCGGCACGATCGCTTTGCTGGAATTATTTTCCGGCTTCTTTTCCGGAACAACAGCAGTTGTCCGGGCGGCGACATCCCCAGACGCGGTGTTGTTCAGAACAAGCTTGTCATCCGATGCAAGCCGATCCGTGGTCGCTGGCGCCAGCGCTCTCCAGATGGCCAGAGAAAGTCCCACCAGTACGAGCAGCATCACCGCTACCGGGGTCAACTTGCGATACCATGATTCCTGGCTGCGGAATGACGGTAAGCCCAACAGCAACGTTTCTTCGGTGTCGTCACGTTCGGAAACGGCTCGGCCAATCGAACCGGCGCCGTTCTCTTGATGCTCTGCCTTCCGGTACGGAATCGCTTCCGGTCCCTGCACAAGGCCGTACATCCGTTGTTTGGCGGTCGGCGGTACCTTGGACGGTTCGCTCAGTACGACTGTCAAAATCTGGTGGCACGCCGCAATCTCGGCCAAATAGAGGTCCGACTCGAGGCACGTCTCCTCGACTTCCGCCAGTTTTTCCGATGGTAGTACGCTGTCGATGTATTCCGCGATGGTATTAGGATCGAGCTTGGCGCCGGGTCCGGTCATGGGCGGCGCCGTCAGGCGTCGGCGCCGCACTACATCTCGAATCCGATTCATTAAGTCTCGTGCGGTGTGACTTTCCGCAATCTTTTCTCCGATCAGTCGTGCCTGCGATGGTTCCAGCGTGTCATCCAGGTATGCCAGCAAAGTTCTTAAAGTCAGTCGCACAGTTTTTCTCCCGGAAACAGAATAACCCAACAGTTCACACAAATAATAGTGGGATACCCGGGCTAGTTTCGTACATTTTTTGCGAATAAACTTCCTAAAATCACCAAAGTAGCCCTCTCACTCCGTGAGAGGACCAGCGCAATCCGCGGTCGATGAAAAACGCATTTTTGAAACTCGTTTCGCCCTCGGCAAGTATTATGTTGCAGGCCGACTGTGCTTCCCAAACAACCCGTTTTTTGGGGGTTAGACACCATGGGCGTGCTCCGGCAAGTAGGTCAGGCTTTTAGCCTGACCCCAAAAAAGAGCGGCTGGGCTCTTCTTGTGTTGGCTTTTGCATCTCTTCCAGTCCTGGCAGATGCAGACCCGTTGCAATTCATTCCGGAACAGGCCGAATTAGTAATCAAAGTTGAAAAACCCCGCCAACTGATCGAATCCATCCTGAACCTCGGACCGGTGAAGCAACTGCTGGAAATGCCGGCCGTTCAAGAGCTGTATGATTCGACCAATTCCCGCCGCTTTTATCAACTGATCGCTTATTTTGAAAAAGAACTCGGCATGAAGTGGCAGGATGTTGTCGACCGGCTGGCGGGCGGGGGCGCGGCTTTCGCCACAAAATTCGGCTCAAACCCAACACCCTTCGGCGTCGTGATTCAGGGCAAGGACGAAAATCTCCTTAAGAAGTTCGTCCAATTGATGAGCGAGGTAATTGAACAGGAACTGGCCCGCCAGGAATCCAAGGACAAACTACAAAAAGTGATGTACCGCAACGTCAATACGTTCCAAATCGGTAACGATTTGACTGCCGCTGCCATCGGCTCGACGTTGATCCTGGCAAATTCGAAAAAAGGCTTGCAGGATGCGGTTGATTTGCATCTGGATGGCAAAAAGCCCATGATCGGGAATGCTTCCGTGGCCGCAGCCCGCAAGCTGCTTCCGGCCGATCCCCTCATTTGGCTTTGGCTCAATCTCGATCCCGTGCACAATGCTCCCCAGGCGAAGGAAGTCTTCGCGCAGCCGCGGAATGATCCCAACCTCACGATCGCGCTCGGGGGCTTACTGGATGTGGTCCGCCGCTCTACCTTTTTTTGCGGAGCCTTTTTGCTCGAGAAGAATCGGCTGGTGACCACGCTGCGCATGCCCAGCGGCCGGGAAGGAATGCCCGCCGAAATGGCCATCCACATTCCTCCCCAGGAAAATCAGGGCTGTTTCACCCTCCTCGAACCCAGGGGCGTTGTTCTTAGCACTAGCTATTACGCCGATGTGGGAAAATTCTGGGAATGCCGCACGAAGCTGTTCAATGCGGACCAGACCAAAACGTTTGAAGATTTCGACAAGCGCTCGCGTCCGTTTCTCCTGGGAAATCCAATCAGCAGACTCATGACACAGGCGGGCCCGCATCAGCGTTTCGTGGTGGTCTGCGACGGCAAGCCCGGCGAAACCAAGTCGCTGGAACAGATCTTTTCTAAGCTGGCGTTCGGCCTCACCGTGGACATGCGCGATCCTGCTTTTGCCAGATCGGTGGAAACCCTGGTTCGCGGCGCCGGTTTGATCGCTCGCACGCAAATTAAGTTGACCCTGGTAGAAGAGAAATACAAGGACGTTACCATTCTCGGCTTTCGTTTCCCGGAGAAGAACGATGCGAAACTTCCGGCTCCGTTGCGCATTCTCGTTGCCAATGCCCCCTCTCCCAGCTTCGCCGTCGTCGGCAACCAGGTGGTTGTGACTTCGAAGCTCGATCTTTGCCGGGAATTGGTAGATCTCGTTCAAAAAGAAGGCAAAGAACCGGATCAAAATCCGTCGGCTTCGGACCGGACCCGGTTTTACTCTGCCGGCGGAGCCGAAATACTGAAATCACTGGGCAACCGCCTGTTCACGCAAGCCATATTGGACCGCGCCATTTCTCCCAAGGAAGCCAGGGAACAAGTCGCCCAGTTTATCCAGTGGGTTGGCGGACTGGGTGTTCTCGATATCGAAACCCACATCGGCGCCAGCGACTGGCGCTTCGATGTTATTCTTTCCCTCTTGGGAGACACGCAAGGCCCCACGGCATCACCCGGGCCAGGCAAGTAACATGCACCACTCACCACTCACCAACATCGGCAAAGGACACCGGCATGGCAAACACCATCGATCCCCAATGGGCGTGGGCACCTTATCTGCCGACGGCTGAAGCGCCTTGGGACCTGAAGAAAGTCGGCCATTTGTATCGCCGGCTGTCGTTTGGCGCCACCTGGCGGGAATTGGAAGCCGGTGTGCAAACCGGTCTGGAAAAAACCATTGATGCCCTCTTCAAAGGCGGCGACAGCCAGGAACAATTCGAGCTGGAATCCGTGACCGCCGAACTCAAGGAATCCATCCGCGAAGCGAACAACGGCCGCCAGGCTTCCGCCTACTGGCTGTTTCGTATGTTGTATAGCCCACATCCCGTCGAAGAGAAATTCACGCTGTTCTGGCATAATCACTTTGCCACCAGTAACGCCAAGGTACTGAACGCCGGCTTCATGCTCCGGCAATACGACCTGATGCACCGGTATTGCCTGAGCAGTTTTCGCGCCATGCTCCGGGAAATGTCCACGGATCCGGCGATGATGGTCTGGCTCGACACGCGCCTCAGCAAAAAAGGCATGCCCAACGAGAATTACGCCCGCGAATTGATGGAGCTTTTCAGCCTGGGCATCGGCAACTACACCGAAAAAGATATTCGCGAAGCCGCCCGCGCATTCACGGGCTGGGAGATTCGCGATCAGCAGCCGTTCTTCAATTCCGAACAGCACGACGCCGGCGAAAAAACTGTTCTCGGCCAAACCGGCAACTGGAAGGGGGAAGACATCCTCCGCATCTGCCTGGAGCAAAAATCTGCTCCCTTTTTCATCGTGCGCAAGTTGTTCCGCTTCCTGATCAGCGAGACCATCCCCGCTTCCCAGGATCTCTTGCGACCTCTCGCCGAACAGTTCCGCAAGAGCGATTTCGATATCGGGGCCTTGGTCCGCACCATGGTCCGGTCCAACCTGTTCTTCGCTCCGGCGGCCTATCGAACCCGGGTGAAAGCGCCGGTCGATTTCATTTTGGGAATTGTCCGCGCCCTCGAAGGCCGCGTCGGCACGACCGCGCTGGCTCAGGCCATGGAAGAACTCGGCCAGAATTTGTTCTTCCCGCCCTCTGTGAAAGGCTGGGACGGCGGCCAGGCCTGGCTAAATGGCCAGACCATCTTGTTCCGCCAAAATCTGGCGCTCGCCTTTACTTCCACCGAGGATGCCCGCTTCGGCCGGCGCACCGATCCCGCCGCCTTGGTCCAAAAGTACACTAAGGATGGCGAAACGGACGCCGTCGAATTTTTCCTCCGGTTATTCTTGCAGGACGACCTACCCGCCGAATCGCGGGCTAAACTTTCCCAGTACGTACAAAAAGCCCAAAAACAAAACTATCCGGTATACTGGACGCAGAAGGATGCAGCCGACCAGAGGCTGCGCGCCCTGTGCCACCTGGTTTTGACTCTGCCCGAGTTTCAGCTGGATTGATCCGAAATGGTCAGAAAGGAGCAATTATGAACTTTTCACGACGCGATTTTTTGCGAACTTCCCTGGCCGGCGGCAGCCTCGTGAGTTTGGGCGGTACGGTCCCTGCCTTTTTGAGCCGCACGGCTGCTGCCGCTCCCGCCGCCGCAATACCGGGTGCGAAAGACTCAATCCTGGTCGTGGTGGAATTGACCGGCGGCAACGACGGGCTAAATACCGTCATTCCCTTCAAGGACGCGGAATATGAAAAGTTGCGGCCCAATTTGAAAATCCCATCCTCGCAAGTCAAAAAAATCAACGACCAGGTGGGTCTCCATCCCGCCATGGAGGCTCTGGCCAAACTGCTGGACGATTCCGCGTTGTGCGTTGTCCAGGGAGTCGGTTATCCCAACCCCAGCCAGTCGCACTTTCGCTCCATGGATATTTGGCAGGCCGCCAGCACCGAACAATCGTTCGTGGAAGGATGGCTCGGCAAGGCTCTCAAGAAACTGCCCAATCCGCCCAGCTTTCACCTGGCCGGTTCGAATTCCGTTTCACCCCTTGCCCTCGCCGGTGCTCCCCACCGGGTTCCGACTATCAATACCCTCGAAGACTTTCAATTGCGTATCACCGCCTTGAGCGGCGCAGACAAGCAAGAGCAACGGGAATTTATCGAGGGCGTTGTCAAAAAGGAGGCGGGTGACGGAAACCTCCTCGATTTTGTGCAAAGGACGGCGTCCAATACGTACGCCAGCAGCCGCCGGCTCCAGGAAATTGGCAAGAACTACCAGCCCAAAGTTCCGTATCCCCCGAGCACGCTTGCGAATCATCTTAAATTGGCGGCTCAGCTCATCGATGCCGACATCGGTACGCGGATCTTTTACATGTCCATTGAAGGGTTTGACACCCATGCCAACCAGCTGGCTACTCATGCGAATCTATTGCGGCAACTGTCCGAGGCAATGGCCGCGTTTTTCAAGGACATGGCCGAGCGCGGCCAAAAAGACCGGATTCTCATGATGACGTTTTCCGAATTCGGCCGCCGCGCCGCCGAGAACGGCAGCCGGGGCACCGATCACGGCTCCGCCGCCCCCATGCTGCTTGTCGGCGGCAAAGTAAAATCCGGCGTTGTCGGCGAACATCCCAGCCTCACTCAACTGGAACTCGGCAATTTGAAACACGGGATCGATTTTCGCCAGGTCTACGCCGCGATTCTCGATCAATGGCTCGGCGTTCCCAGCAAGGAAGTACTGGGCAAAGCGTTCGAACCGGCCGCAGTACTGCAAAGTTAACCAGGCCTTCTCGCATTTGCACCTTAGCCCGACGCGCGAGCGAGGGCGACCATGCAAATCGTCCCCGCTTACGCCTCGAAATTCTGCTGAATCAGTTTAACGATTCGCCGACTGCAAACACTTCGTCCACAGCCAACGGATCAACCGCCGCCATCGCGTGCCCATGCACTCCTGCCACGCCGGGTTGCGGATTATTTGGTCCCATATCCGGAAGCGCAACACCACCCTGCAAAACCAAGGATTGCGTTTCGCGTCGCCCATTTTCGTTTCTCGCCGGATTCCCATTTGCCAAAGCGACTACCCGTGTCCCGCCGGCCGGGTTGGCTTGTGAAAAAGCGGTCATGAGGGTTGCTTCGCGCACCAATTGCCTGCTCCCAAATCGGGAAGGACCGTTGCCGAACAGCCCGTAAATCTCCACACTATTTGACGAGGGAACAAAAACCTTGCCGTCGGCCACAATCGGCGAATTGAATTTCACCCCGGGTCCGCCGCGGTCTGCCGGTACGATGTTGCTGTTGTAAAGTTCCCGGCTAAGGTTCGTCGCGTCGTAAGCATATAAGACTTCCGTGCTCGCGTCTTGCAAGGCCCAGACAATGCCATTTTTCATGCCGTTGGCGGAAACGATCGGGGTTGCCCCGTAGAGTCCATTGAAATGGTTCGTCGACTGAGACGTGGGCGACGTCGTGAGCATGACCGTGTTGTTGGTCAGTTGCAGTTGGAACGCCTTGACGGCGTCGCCGTTCCCCACGTAATAGATCCACGGACCGTTGGGATCGCCCCCGTCCCAGTAGGCCGGCGTATCCCACGAGCCCCCGCTAATGGCATTGGGAATGGATTGAACCACGAGGTCGGGCCCGTCGGGCGGATTGTTGAGCCCGCCCATGTTCCCGTTGTCCCGATCAATGAGATAAATCTTGCCTTCCTTGCCGGCGCCGACAAGCAAATGCGGGTGGCTGCCGGGTTGGTCGGGTAACACAATCGGCGCGCCGGAACCGAGATCGCGATCGGCGACGTCAAGAGCATGGAAATTATAGGGAATAAAGTAATCATCCACTGTATGGCCGTCGCTGCCATTGAGCCGGATAAACGCCTCGCTATAGTCATCGCCAAAACGCGTGATGTCAGAGCCATTGCCGGTTTCAAAATACAAATTGCCGTCTTGATCGACGGCCAGACCGCCGTCGCCCTGCCATATCGTATCCAGACTGCCGTTGGGCGAGGTGTTGAACACACTGACCTGCTGCATCGTCTTTGCGTCGTAGCCGATTACCCAGCCATGCGTAGTGCTTGGGTTCGCGTCGCAATGAGAAGCCCAGGCGGTGTACAAAACGCCGTTCGAAAGTGTCAGCCCGGCCCGCTCCTTGTAATTCCTCGGAATGAACGGCACAGTCTGGCCTAAATCGTTAATTACCGAGGCCTGGATGTCCACCGGGCCGCCCAGCGCTTCCTGCCCCGTCGTGATATCGAGCGCATGCAAGGTCTGATGATATGTCGTGCTCGTGCCGACGACTTGTTTCGTCTGCGACACGACATACATGATGCCGGTACCCGGGTCAATCGTGGGCGTGGCCGTGACGCCCAGTTCCGGGGAGATTTGTCCGCAGCCCAGGGCATCGGCCGTGGAAAACGGCGTAATGCCGTTGGCCTGATCGATAAAGCTGGTTTGCCACAGGATCCCATTGCCCAGATTGCCGGCTGTCGGGTCATCCGCATCAAAAGCATAAACGCTGTCGTGTTCGGTGGCAATGAAAACGATGTTGTGCGTGCTCCCGTCGGCAAGGGTCACGCCGGCCATGTACAGCGGTTGCGCGTAGACCTGGCCGTCCACGTGGTAATTGAACAGTTTACCAAATGAGCCTGCATACACGTTGTCGGGAGTCAAGGATCCTTCGGTCAGGTTCTGGCCCGTTCGAGCCAGGTCGTTGTGGTAGGTCAAGACGTTTGTGGAAAGGAGTTGCCGGGTTTCCAGCAGTTCCAGGTTCGGCCGGTATTTGTGCCGATAAGGCCGGCGTTTGGCGGGACAGGCTTCCTTGGATTTCCAGGCGTTCCGATTCATGTGTGTTGCTCCTAAACAAGTCACTACCAAAAAAACGGCGAATCGGGCAAAGAGTCGGGAAACTCGAATTCGAATGGGACGGTGCGAAACTCCTATGCTAGCTTGCAGCCGCGGACAGGGCAAGAAAAAAAAGATTAATATTCATTTTTCTAGCAAAGTATCTTTCCGCTCGACTTCAAAATCAAGAATTGTTACGCTATTCTTGGTTGCTTGCCCCACCGGGGAGGCAATGGTAGGATATATTCATGGAGTGGTCGCCGAATGGATAAATTGAGCGTACATGACAAATCGAGAGAAGAAGCCTACCGGTACAAATGGCTTGAAAGTGAAAAGGCGGGGCGCGATCTGGGCGATGAGGCGCTTCGCCAGTGGGTCAAGAAACACTGGAATACCTATCTGCGGTCGGCCTGGATGGAACACATCGAAGGCACGCGCTGGTACCTGGAATTCACCGCGGCGGATTTTGGACTCTTGAAGCGCGTTTTCGAAAACCGCACCGACCTCCTCAACCAGGTTTTGGATCGATTGAAACGGGGCCAGGAAAATTTGGATATCATCCTTTGGTCCCTGGAAAAGCAAATCCCTTTTCAGGCAATTCTCGTGATCCTTCAAGCTCTTGACATCAATCGCTGCCGGTTATCGCCTCAGTTTGTTCCCCTCGACTAATCTGTTCATTCGCTACTCCGGTTAATAAGAGATTCCCATAGGAAATGGAGTCATTGCCGCCATTGGGAAGGGATTTGCCGTAATGAACAAGTACATTGTCGAGTTTATCGGGACTTTCTTTCTGGTTTTGACGGTCGGGCTCAATGTTCTACAGGATAATAACCTGTCGCCGCTGGCTATCGGATCGGTCCTGATGGTCATGGCTTTTGCCGGCGGCCATGTTTCCGGCGCCCATTACAACCCGGCCGTAACACTCGCCGTGTGGATCCGGGGAAAGTGCTCTTCCAACGATTTGTTCCCGTACATGGGGGCCCAATTGCTCGGGACGGTTGTTGCGGCCTGGATTGCTCCCATTATTCTCAAAAATCCCGAGGTCGTTGCCCCCAATCGGGACGTTCGCCTGGCGCTCCTCGCGGAATTCTTGTTTACATTCGCCCTGGCCTATGTAGTATTGAATGTCGCGACCGCGAAGGGAACGAGCGACAATACATTTTACGGGTTGGCAATCGGTTTTACTGTAATGGTCGGAGCGTTTTCGGTCGGTAAAGTCTCCGGCGGCGTGTTTAACCCGGCGGTAGCGGTCGGCATGTCCTTAATGGGACTGGCGCAATGGTCGGACCTCTGGATTTACCTAGCTTCCAATTTTGTGGGCGGAGCGGCGGCCGCGATTGCCTTCAAGATCATAAATCCCGGCGATGTTTAACAAACCGCGCCGCCGTTGACGCGGATGATTTGCCCGGTGATGAATTTCGCCGCCGGGGAAACCAGCCAGCGGACCGCCTCTGCCACGTCTTCCGGGGTGCCCCAGCGACCCAATGGCGTCTCCTGTCGCACCCGCTTCTGCCACCGTTCCGACGCGGCAGAACCCCACGCCGTTCGGATCCAACCGGGCGCCAGACAATTCACGCGCACTTCCGGGGCCAGCGTGAGCGCCAGGCTTTTGCTGAAAGCCATCACCGCCCCCTTGACCGCGGCGAACAATTGGCCGCTGTCTCCTTCCATGCCCGTTTCAGCTTGATCCCACCCGATATTCACAATTACCCCGCTACCCCTTTTCTTCATACGCTCGCCGATTTCCCGGGACAGGAACATGGTCGCTTTTACGTCCACATCCAGCAATTCCTGGAGTTTGCGTTCGAACGGCCAGTGGGCGGCCTCACGGGTTAGCGTATCGGCCCCGGCATTGTTGATGCAAATATCGAGGCCGTTGCCGCCGTCCCAGGCGGTCGTTGCCAGGTTTCGGCATTCGGCCGGGTCGCGCAGATCCGCCGGAACGATCGCGCCGACGATTCCTTTCTCGCGTAGACGGTTCATTCCTTCGGGACGCCGGCCATGAAAGATCACCTCGGCTCCAGCGCGGATAAGTTCGCTCGCAATCGCCAGCCCGATGCCGCTTGTTGAGCCGGTCACCAGCGCGCGCATCCCGGCAAGCTCCCGGCCTGATTTCTCATCTGACGGTAAGGCATTTAACAAATCCATAACGGTTCGACCGAGGCGGGCGTGAATAGCGTTCGGTGCAATTTCCGCTAATGGTTTCAAGACAAAAAAGCGCTCATGCATGCGGGGATGGGGAATCGTTAACGCCGGATCGTGGCACACGATGTTGTTGTAAAAGAGCAAATCGAGATCAATATTTCGGGGTCCGTCGCGTTCTCTGCGCACTCGACCCATTTCTTGTTCCACTTCCAAGAGAGTTCGGAGCAGAGCCTCTGGTTCCAGGGTGGTTTCCAGCTCGGCAGCTCCATTGAGGAATTGCGCCTGCCCGGGTGGACCACCCACCGGGGCTGTCTCAAAAAATGAGGATACTTTGCGGATAACAATGCCCGGTCGGCCGCTTAGTTTCTCCAAAGCGTGATTCAAGTTGCCCCGGCGATCGCCCAAATTGCTGCCCAGGCCGATGTAAACGGTAGCGCCCATGGAGTTATTTAACAGTCGGTTACCGAGTTCTGACAATCCCTTTATCTTGCCCAGTCGGTCGAAAACCCGCAGCCAAACAGCGAGCAGGCAGCCCAGGCATGCCTTTCGCTCTTGTCGGAAATAGTTCGTACCGATATGGATTAGAACCGATGAGAATCTTCATTGTCGTTGTATTTGCGGCGATTTGCTCCAATCCGATGGCGGCCCCGTGTCAGGAACCTTCCGAGCTTTTTCCCGATTTCAGCCGGGATCCGATTCTGCCTCGCAATCTTGCCTGGCGTTATGGGGCGAATGTGCTGGAAAAATCAGCTGGAAACTACGGGAATCGCATTCGCCTTTTTGGGATGCCTACCGGCTACCTCAAGGACCCGGTCGGTCTCGATTTGGAAGATGATACCACCTTCGCCGTCGATTCGGCATCGACTTCCGTCATGAGTCCGGAATACGGCGACGACGGGCGCATGGGGATCGCGCTGGGTGTTGATAATCCCTTCCTGGACATTCGCTTTCCGGGCGATCCCGGAGGCTTCGGCTATTACAAAATCAATACCCAATATCAGATTTTTGATAACCAGTACACCTTTCTGAGTATGGGCCTGCAAGCCTATACGCCGGCAGGTTTGGAAAGTGAGGGCATTGCTCGTGGGCCCACCGTCTTCCGGCCGACCCTGGCATGCACACAAGAATTGCTCGGCGGCACAGCCGTTCACGGATTCGTAGGCCGCAATGTGTCCGCCCGGGCCGGCTGGACTGCCAACTGGGAAAGAGGACTGCGTTACGGCCTGGCTTTCCAGAGTCCCACGCTCTGGTCTTCAGAAGGAACCGGACGCTGCCTGCACATGTTTGTCGAGGCCCTCGGTAATTCCCGCCGCGTTCCCTTCCAACCGGTGTTGCCTCCCACGTGGGAAATCATCCCTGGCCTGCACTGGCAATTGGGCGACAATTGGTGGCTGTCCAGCGGAGTTATTGTTCCTTTGAAGACCTATCGGACTGATTCCGGGTTGTTGCAAATCACCTGCTCTCTTCGATTCTAGATTTCGCAAAAAGGGGACAGGCACCTTTTTTTCTGTCCACCGCCTGAGAACGTTTCCTGAGCTTTAAAAAAAGATGCCTGTCGCCTGTTTGCTAGAGTGGCGTGCCGGATCGAGTTTACCTATATTAATAAAAGATTCCGTCAATGGATTTTTGTGCGGACGGGAAGGAGAGCCTCCGTGTATTGCCAAACCCGCTTTGTCTTTGCCGGATTTCTTTATGTATCGCTATTTGGTTCTGCCGCGGCCGAGGAGATGCGCGGGATCATCAAAATGGTGGACCCGGCCAAAGGGGAATTGGTGGCGGAATCCCGTGTAGGAAGGAACCGCGGATTGCCCGTAACATTCCGCCTGGGCAAAGACACCCAGGTGCTCGCGGGACGCGAAATAGCCGCCATCGAGGATTTGAAACCGGGCATGCGTGCCCGAATCGCTTTCGAACGCCAAAACGGGAGCCTGGTTGCTACAGGAATCTCCGTCCGAGAGACCCTTACCAAATCCGATCCGCAACCTCCTCCGGACGTAAATACCCTTACTGGCACGATCGCGCGGATTTCCTTTGCCGAGCGGGAAATTGTGGTGGTCGGTCCCGGACCCAAGGGAGATCCCAAAACGGAAAGCCTTTGGACCCTACCCGAAAACATGTCGATCACCCGCGAAAAAAAGGCGATTAAGTTCGATGACCTCCGGGAAGGAGAACGCGTGGTGATTCGCACGGAAGTGCGCAATGACAAAACGGTTCCCGTATCAGTTGAAGTCGGCGTCCCGGCTGCAGCCGTTGCCGAACAAAATCCGCGATTGGAAAGACTCCGCAGAGTCCTGAAGATTACCGACTTGATTCTGGAGCAAATGGCCGGCCCGAAGAAATAGCGCGCTTACTTTTTTGTAGCGCGCGCCACCTGCAAATAACCGTAACTCGACTCAAAGAAGCGCTTGCGGCGGGTTTGCGCTTTCGGTTCCTCTTCTTTTTGCAGGCGTTGCAAATCTTCCAAATTCGCGCGACAGAACGGGCAGGCAACGGTTTGTAGATGAAAGTCAAGGTACTCCTGCAGTTCGCCATCGAGCACCTGCAATAGATAACTTCCCAACTGGTCGCGCGTCGGGCAGGTCAAACGCTCGCGGCGCCAGATGGCTCCAATGCTGTGTTCGCCGCGATCCCGCTCCTGCATGACGACCCGCAAGAGATGCCGCAGCGCTTCCGATTCCCGCAGCGCTTTTTCCACGCGGGCAATATCCTCGTCGCTGAGGGCGTCGTCCAGGTAGCAGTCCAGCACTTCGCGCGTAATTTTCGGCATGAGTCGTTTGCCAATCACGATTGCCCCTGCAATTCGGGGAATACATCAGCCGGAAGTCCTGCCTGGCGAACTTGTTCCGTCAGTTTTTTTACGGCCGCGAACCGGTAATTGGCCACCTGTTGTTCGGAGATCCGCAAAAAAGCAGCCACGTCGCGGTTGGCCCATCCCTTCACCAGGAGAAGTTCAAACACCTTTAACCGTTGGTACTCGCCTTTTTCCTGCCATTCGCGTATCAAGTCGCGTAGGCAACGGGCCACGGCTTCGCTTTCGAGTGCCCGCCGTTCCTGGCTGCGGGCCAGGCTGGAAGCTGCGGGATTACTGTCGAGTTGATTTTGCAAAAGTTCGCCGGCGGCTTCGGAACCGGTCAACAGTGGATGCCGGCCGCTCCGGCGCAAGTGATCGGTAAGCTTATGCGATGCAATCGTGAAGAGATATGTTTGCAGCTCACGCTGATCATCGTAATTGGGTAAACTGTTCAGGAAACCGACAAACGTCTCCTGGACAATGTCTTCGCTCGAGGCCCGATCGCGAATGCGGCGTTCGACAAATGCCAGCAGCCGGCCCTCAAAGCGCGCGATTAACCCCGCCCAGGCTTGCGAATCTCCCTGGCGAATCTTGGCAATGAGCAAGCGATCGCTTTCGGACGGCATTTTTCGGACCAGTCCAATGATTCGTTACCACGCCCATTATAAAAGGCAACATGTTCGTTATTCAATCGGCAAATGACGGCCGTAAATGTAATACTTTGAAATGATTAATGTTGCATCAGCAACCAAATCCCCGCCCCGGCTGCGCCGACAATGCTGGCCGCTCCCAGGCGAAGCCAGGTCGTGTAGTAGCCTTTGCTCCATTCATCCAGGCGAACGTAACCGGCTACCGCCAGCAAGACCGCTACCACCACGGCCAGAATTTTGAGCACGGAGAATTGGCGTTGCTCGATCCGGAGACTTTTGTCCATCGACCACAATTCATTCCGGTTCTTCGGCGTTACTTCCATTACCAGTCGAACCTTGTGCGTGAGCCCTTCATGAATATAGCGCTCTTCCGGAACCTGTTTTTCCCATTCCAGCTTCAAAGATTTCTCGATGAAATCATCCGAAGGAACCCATTCGACTGGCGGATTGAGATTGTGCAAGTAAACGGTCAACTGGTCTTTGGATTTGTCCAATGCGTTTAGCCGAGCATTTTCCTCTGTATCGCCTCTCCCAATTACCGACCATTGCGATGTCAGATTAGTTGAACTTCCCTGTTCCTTGGTCGAAGACTTGCTATACTCCTCACGGAAGGATCGGAAACCGAGGGCCACGAGGCAAAAGAAAATGATGCCGGCCGCGAACAGCGACCAGGATGGCACCTCCCGGCGTGCCGGACGGGAAGGGATTTGATAATTGTTTGGAACCGGCTCAATCGGCCGTGCCGGGGGTCGCTGGGGAGGCCGAATCTCCTGGCGCATCATCACTGGGCGCGGCGGCATCGCCCGGGACACTGTGGCTTGCATTCGGCCCGGAGCATAGCATCGCGACGGGTGTCCGAAAACTAGTCGCATCATGTACCCCATGATGCGAAACGCTAACTTGAAGAAAACCGCTGCGCCCAGGACCAAAATGCCCAAGACGACAAATTTGATAATCCCCACCACCAAAACCATAAACGGGATTAGAGCCAAAAAAAGCATGGGTCATTCCTTATTCCCGGTGGTGCCATCAAGCGTACCGCAGCCGGATCCGCTTGGCCGCCGGTGGGCCGGGTTGTTCCCAGGGGCTTACCAACTGGATGATTCCCGCAGCCAAAATCAAGGGTAGCGGCCCGCGCGGCATCTGCGGCAGAGGCCAAACCACAAGAAGCACGAACGCCCAGAAACCCGCGGCCAAAATCGGGGCGAAACTGAACCGGTGCGACCGGTTGCGGTCAGCCAATTTCCACCAACGCAGGGCGAAAAACGCCAGCCCGAAATAACTCACGTACCCGGCGACCAGTGGAATTCCGGTTTTCCTTCCGAACAAATAGAAGGTGCCCGCGTTGCGCGCCGGCTCAACGCCCCCCACTTCCCACGAGGACCAATTCCAGGTTCCACCATCCAGCCAATAAGCTCCGAGGCCGACTGCAATTCCGAGGATCATCAATATGGCCCGGCGCATGCCCGAATCGGTGCGGCTGCCGTTCCAGAACTTGGCCGGGATCAATACCGCCCAACAGGCGGCCACGGTCAAAAAGTAACTATTGAACAACTCGGAAATGTTGGTTACTGAACCGACTGCCGCCCAAATCGTCAAAGCAATCAGGGCAAACAGCGTCGAAAGTACCATTGATCCACATAACTCCCCGAGTTGGCCGCGAACGGAAATTGCCTGCGGAGCAGCCGCCTGCGAAACCGGTTGCATGGTGGACGCAGCATGCGCGGGCCCAACGCTTGCCTCGCGCGGTACGGCCGGTTCAACCCGGGGCTGGCCTGCCGCGATCGCTTCCACCTCATGGGCCATTTCGTTCAAACCGCCAAAGCGGTGAGCTGGGTTTTTCGCCAGCGACTTGGCAACGATGGGCACAAAATGGTCCGGCAATTTGCTCAGGTCCGGCGGCGAAGTGAGATGTTTCATCAGGATTTCGCCGGTGCTTTCCCCATCGAAAGGCACGTGTCCGGTCAGCATCTCGTACAGGATAATCCCGGCAGCATAGATATCAACCTGCTTGTTGTAGTTGCCCGTGGAAATTTCCGGCGCCATGTAGTGCACCGTGCCGACGCTTTGCGTTTGCGCGGTGTGCTGGCTGCTGCTGATGAATTTACTCAGGCCGTAATCGCCGACTTTTACGGAGCCGTTTTCCACGAAAATATTCGCCGGTTTGAGATCGCGATGGACAATGCCGTGATCGTGGAGATACCCGACTGCCCGCGCCATCTGCGAAAACCATTGCTGGGCAAGTTCAATCGGCAAACCTTGCGGGTGGCGATTGAGAATGTCGTTCAGCGGTTCGCCGTTTATGTATTCCATTACCACCCAGTGATCGCCGTGGGCATCGGTCCGGATGTCGTATAGAGTGAGCAAATTGGCGTGTTTGAGATTCAGACATTGGGCCATGCCGCGCAGTTCGACATCGAGGTTGTTGCCGCGCAATAGTTTCAGAGCCGCTTCCTTGCCTCCATCGCTGATGGCATAGAATACCTCGCCGAAGCCGCCCTGGCCGATGCCGCGCTTGAGCGTGTAGCTGTCCAGCACGCGTTGTCCGGAACCGTAGGTAAATTTCATAGCTCCACCTTGACGGTAGCCACAGGCATTAGCCTGCGGTGCCACAGACATCCAGAACACTCTCAGGATCGCCCCATGCGGGCGCCCACCGGTTCCACCGCGAGGGCAAAGTCGTCTCCCCGCACGTAGGACGTGGGACCGAGCATCGCGCGATCCTCCATCGTTTGGCCGTCTACAATCAGCGTTCCTACCCCGCGCAAACCGAGTGCATCCTTGGTCCGATACAAGACCACCGGTTTTTGCATGTCAGGCACAAGCACATGGACCTGGGAACCCGAACCCAACACCAGTGTATCGGCCATCATGAGTACCCCGTTGACCGTGACGGGGAGTCGGTGCCCGCTGACAAAATCCAACCGCGCACTGGCACTGACCGGGACCGGCTGGCGAAACTGGAACTGGCAACCGTGCCCCAGCGTCACCCGATCACCGGGTTGTAATAACGATTTTTCCGCCGGTTGTCCGTTGACTTGCAGGGGGCGCACGGCCTCCAGCAGGTAGCCATCGGCATCGCGCGTGATCGCTGCATGGGTCCGGGAAATATCGGCGAACAACGGCACATCAACAAAAGCATCCGGAGCCGCCTGGCCGATGGTAATACGCGATCCCAAACAAACTAGGAATCCGCCCACCCCATCGACCCACAACAAGAACCGCCCGGAAGGGACGGCCTCCTCCATAACTTTCGGTGAAGCTTTCGGCGCCGGCTCGATGGCTTTCCAGGCACGGCCGCGCGCCTTGCGCGCTTCGCCGTGCTGCGGTGCCAAAGCCAGGGCCTGGTCCGACAAAGCAATCACGTCCTGCCATCGTTTCTCGTTAACGGCCTGGTGTAATTTTACCAAAAGGACGCCAAAGGCCGGCCGCCGTTCCTTCAAATCCTGGCGAAACCGCTCGAGCGCTGCCGGAGGCCGGAGCAGCAGAGCGCGAATGCGGTCGACCGTTTCCTGGGCTAGCGCAAACTCCCCGCGCCCCGCCAGGTCCCGGGCAAATATCCACCCCCGGGTTACCTCTTCCATGAGCTGCACGTCCGCTTGCGGAACCGTTTCTTCGTGCAAGTGCTTGATGGCTTCGAGGGCCCGGCCCGGTTCCCCGGCTTCCAGCAATTTTTGTCCTTCCGCAAGACCGACTTTGATCAACCTTTGCCGTACCGCTACCGCCGCGCTGTCCGATCCGCCAAGTTTTTCGGCGAGCTGCAAATCGGACCAGGCGGCCGCAATGTTCTTATGCGCCAGGTGTTCCTCACTTCGTCTTAGGAATCCCTGCGCGACCTGGCGGATCAGGGGCGATGCTCCTTTGTGCCCCTGGACATCCGGCTGGCACAAAAGCCGATAGGCCTCTTCCAGCCTGCCGTTGTCCAGGGCCTCTTGGGCTTGCCGGAGCGTTAACCACCCGAATCCGAGCATGCTGCAAGGCTCCCTGCTCTATTCAACCACAAAGGCACTAAGTTCTCAAAGGATCCGCAGCGTTTGGGAACTTGGTGCCTTCATGGTTTGGGCCGGCCATGGATCTCCGGCCTCCCGGCGTTATTTGCGATCCGCGGCAATTTTGCTTTCCGAAACCGTATCGCCGTGGAAGTACCCCTTGATCTCCCTGGTGATGTCGCTGGTGGATTTTACCTTGGATTCGACGGGAAGTGCATCGTTGGCAAATTCACCTTCCAGTTCTGCCGTGGTTTTTTCCACCTTCAACCGATTCCGAATCTCCGCCAAGGTGGTCTTGCACTTGGCCAGGCTGCTGTCGTCGATCTGGAATTTATTCCGGCTCTGGGCCACGCGGATGGTCTTCAGCTCCGCTTCCAGCTGAGCGACCTGGACTTCCAGTTCTTGCTTCTGGGTTTTCATGGTGCCGAGTTGATCGCGCGCGGCGTCCAGCGATTTTTCCTTCGCTTCCAGGAGTTTCTCGCGAGTTTTCAATTCGGACTCACAATGTTGATAGCTCGCAAAGTCCCTTTCGAGTTTTTCCCGAATCCGGGCAATGCCGTATTCCCGGCCCTTGATGCTTACCGTGCTGGCGCCGGATTCCACTTCCCGGGTCATCGCCAGGATGTTTTCCTTCTGCTTGGCGAGATTGGCGCGAGTCTGGGTGATTTCTTCCTTTAACGCATCAATGGTCGCCATTTCTTCGGCGATGCTGCTCAGGTGTTTGCGCATGTCCGGCACGAGCTGCGCCACTTGATGCCGAAGGCGTTCGATCTCGAATTCCAGTGGCACCTGTTGCTTCACGGATTTCTTGAGTTTTCCAAAGGCGGTGGCCGGATAGCTGCTCAAACCGGTAACATGGAGTACCAGGAGGCCAACGGCGACCAAACCCGCTGCGAAAGCAATTTTCTTGATCATGATGTGTAACCCTTTTCCCAATAACCAATTAATACCAATGGAAACACCGACCCCCGAGGCCGCGCTTCCTCCTGGATGCTTATTCGCGGCTGGCGGGCCTAAATTTATGAAATCTTGGCGATTCGCAGAAAAAAATAGCGAGAAACGCTTATTCGGATGTTTAGCCCATTAGATATGCTCTCATATTCCGCTTGTATGCTTCGACTCCTGGTTGGCCGTAAGGATTGATCCCCATGAGTTTTCCTTCGACCACGGTAGCCAACATCAGCATTTGCATCAATTGGCCCATGGTATGTTCGGAAAGGGTCGGCAACTGGATCGCGGCGGTGGGCCGAGCCGCTTCGGCATAGGCTTGCGTTGTCCCGCGCAAAGCGGCGTCCAAAAGATCCGGATACGATTTGCGCGAAAACACATTCAGGTCATCTTCGTTGCGGTCAGCCATGCCGATGGGTACGGGGCTGCTGCGGAAATTCTGGATTACCAAGTTATTGATGATTTTGTCGCGTGTTCCTTCCTGGTGTTGCTGGCCGCGCGAGTGGAGATCTCGCGTTTGCACCGTCGTCAGCGGCGTGGGTCCCCGCCCCTGTTTTCCCAGGCTCTCCGCCAGCAGTTGGTCGTACCATAGCCCCAGCGCCTCCAACTTTTTCGACCAGACGGCCAAGACGCGAATGGGTTTGTTCACTTCTTCGCTGAGGAGGTAATTGACCGCCGCGTACTGGAGCACCGGATTGCGTTCGAACGGTTCGTCCAGGAATTTTTGGGTCATGGACGCAGCTCCGAGAAGCAGCGCCCGAATGTCCAGCCCCATCACTGCAGCCGGCATGAGCCCGGCCGCGGAAAACACCGAATAACGCCCGCCGACGTTTTCGGGTATGCGCAGGATGTCGTTTTCCTTATAGCCCTCCGCCACACACAGGTCATGCAATTTGCCGCTGCCGCCGGTTACGGGAATGATCAATTTACTTAGGTGATCGGATTTGGCGCCATAGAATTCGGCCGCTTCCCGATGGAAAACACGATAGGCCGCCGCGGTTTCCAGGGTCCCGCCGGATTTACTGATGACGATCAGCGCCCACCGTTCTTCACGGATCTCCGGGTCGACACAGGTGGTTTGCAACAACTCGATCAGGTCGCTCAGGGCGTCGTTGTCGACGTTGTTGCCCTCGAAATAAATGCGGGGAGTCCCAATGCGCGCCTCCGGCGATAATTCATTGTGGTAAGAACTGCACAGGCTTTCAAACAAGGCCCGGACGCCTAGATACGATCCGCCAATGCCGAGTACAACTACCCGGTCTACCTGCGATCGCAAATGGTTGGCCTTGGTGAGGATTCGGCCCAGGACGCTGGTTTCTCCCTTGCGCCGGTGCTCATCTAATGTGCTTCGCGGCAGATCGATAAAGCCGGCGTCCAGCGGCATCAATTCGGGCGGGACCTGTTGCAATTCCCGCTCGGTGGCCACCTGGCTCTTGACTTGCATCAATTCCGGGACCATGGCCCGTAACCGCGCCGGATCAAGATAGTGCCGTTTGCGCAATTCCGCGATGGGAGTCCATTCTCCAATGGCGGAAATCATCAAGTTTTGATAGCTATACGCAATGGATTCATCGGGTAGCTGCATACTAAATCCTAGTCCAAGATCTCAGTCGCCGAGACGATAATTCCTGTGGGTTACTGTACTCCTGCCATGACTTTGGGGAAACTCCAGCCATGAACATTCATGATCTCATTCGTGAATTGCTAGTACCGAGCGAAAGCAAAATCGTTCTATTGGTTGCCGACGGACTGGGCGGTCTACCGGTGGAACCGGGGGGGAAAACTGAGCTGGAAACCGCGCGCACACCGCATCTCGACACGTGTGTCCGCGAGGCTATTTGTGGTCTGAGTATACCAGTTTTGCCGGGAATAACGCCCGGAAGCGGTCCGGGGCATCTGGGTCTATTCGGTTACGATCCCCTGGAATATCGCATCGGCCGGGGCATCCTGGAGGCCCTGGGAATCCATTTTGCAGTCGGGGAGCGGGATGTTGCCGCGCGGGGTAATTTCTGCACCGTGGATCCAAGCGGCCTTATCACGGACCGCCGGGCCGGCCGCCCGACCACGGAGCGCTGCATCGACATGTGCCGCAAACTCCAGCAAACCCGGATTCCCGAGGCGGAATTGTTCGTCGAACCGGTGCGGGAACATCGCTTCGTCGTCATCTTTCGCGGCGACAACCTGGGCGACCGGGTGAATGACACGGACCCCCAGCAAACCGGGCACAAACCGCTCGAAGCCCAGGGAACGGACGCGAATTCCGCGCGCACCGCGGCCGCCGCCAACGCCTTCGCGGCCGAGGCAGGCCGAGTCCTCCAGAACGATGCTCCGACCAACATGGTGACCCTGCGCGGCTTTGCCCGTTATCCCAAGATCGCCACAATGCAGGAAACCTACGGCGTTCGACCCGCAGCGCTGGCGGTCTACCCAATGTATAAGGGCCTGGCGCGGCTGGTGGGCATGGAGGTTGTCGATGCCGGTTGCACGCTTGCCGAACAGATGGAAACACTCAGGCGCTTGTGGAGCCAATACGACTTCTTCTTCATCCATTACAAATACACGGACAGCACCGGGGAAGACGGCAACTTCGCAGCCAAGGTGGAAATGATCGAACGGCTCGACGCCGAAATTCCCAAGATTCGTGCTTTGAATCCCGATGTCCTGATCGTTACCGGCGATCACAGTACTCCGAGCAAATTGCGGAGCCATAGCTGGCATCCCGTGCCCACGCTGTTATGGTCGCCTAATTGCCGGCCGGACCACGTTTCCGAGTTCGGCGAAAGCTATTGCCTCCACGGGGGACTCGGACAATTTCCGGCGAGGTATCTTGTACCCCTGGCCCTGGCGCACGCCCGCCGACTGGGAAAGTTTGGAGCCTAGTGAACCAGCAATTTTCGCTTGACGGCTTAAAAAGAGCGAGGAAATAGCTCTCAAGGCAAATTTTGCAAGAAGAGCAAGATTAAGAGCAGGATCCTTCTCTTGGCTCTGGAGCTCCTGCTCGACGCCGGCAAGCGAAGATTCTGGAGATTTCGAGAGAATTTTCCATTAGTGTATGTTTGCATTTTCCTTCGGCGTTCGCTCCACGTTTGCCATATGATTGATATATGTCCCGTTTATTGGAAGCTTTGCGATCCGGCCGGGTCCTGCTCATGGACGGCGGGATGGGAACCGAGCTGCAGCGCGCCGGCATCAAGAACGGCGAGTGCCATGAGCTCTGGAACCTGACCCAGCCGGCGAAAGTGCGGGGTGTTCATCAAGCATACCTGGATGCCGGGGCCGAATGCCTTTTGACAAACACCTTCCAGTCCAATCAGCAGGTCCTGGCCCGGCATGGCCTGCCGGACAAATGGGCCGAAATCAACCATGCCGCCGTGATCCATGCCGCCGGCATTCCCGGCCGGGAACGGATGATTCTGGCCGACCTGGGCCCGGACATCGGCATGGGCATTCCTCCCGAATCGAGACAATCCTATCAGCATTTCCTCGAATCGTTCGGGGCGGTGGACGGCTTTCTTCTGGAGACGGCCTGCGGGCGGGATGATTTGATTTCGCTCTTTTTCCTCCGCGAAGGCAAGGAACGCGTGCCGTTCTTATTTTCCCTGACCTACGGGCGGAACACCATTGGCGAACTGACCACGTGTGTCGGCCGATTTGCGGAAAACAAGCCTCCGGAGTTTTACGCGGAGCGAGCCCGGAGCTGGGAGGTCGATGCCCTGGGCGTGAACTGCGGCCGAAACCTCGGGATGGCGGAGTTGTGCGAAATCGTCCGCCGTTACCGGCAATGCACGGATCTGCCGCTCTTCGTCCGGCCCAACGCCGGCACTCCCAAACGCGTGGACGACCGGTGGGTATATCCCCACACACCCCAGGAGATGGCCGGTTGCTTGCCGGAGTTATTGGAAGCCGGAGTCTCCATGATCGGCGGCTGCTGCGGCACCACGCCCGAATACATCGCGGCATTCAAGCCGATTATCGACAAATGGAACGCCAAAAAGCACGGTCATCAGCAAATGACCAAGGACCAATGACGAATGACTTGTTCTGTCACCTTCCATACACAAGGTGTCACCGACTCCATTTTTGTTCGGCAAAAAAGGGGCTTTTTTATGTTTCATTCGAACTTGCTGTCATACCTTCATGACACGGATTGCTTGTCCGCGACATTTTTCGCGCGGAAAATAGGCTTTTTTTGATTTTGTGTTTCACACAGAAAACCTGCCCGGTGCACAGTAGAGACTTTTCGCCACCATCCACCGATCCCCCGAGCGGACAAAGCCAGTCCACCAAATTCGCGATGTTTCGGTCATTCAGTTGACACCTCGAAGTCGCGGCAAATGCTCCTTCTGCCTTTCAATATCCAGCCGCCCGGCCAATCTCGAATGCCTGTTTTGGAATGGCCCTGCCCATTGGAGATACCCGGAAACGAATGTCACTTTGCAACCTGCCCATTCCCATGAGCTTGCGACAGATCGTTTCTCAACCACTCGGACACCCTCCATTCCCAATCGGAACGTCTGTGCCTCCGCACGACAGCTTTCGCTGCATTTCCTGTCAACTTGCGAACAAAAATTTCGCATATGCGAAAATAAAAGGGGACGGGCACGTTTATTTAGTCCGCTTTCGAGGTTTCGCGCATTGTGGCTTTCGGCCATACCACCAGATGAAAGTATTTGGCCATCCGGCAAAACCCAACGACAGGCATGGGGATTTCGAATGCCAAAATGAAACGTACCCGTCCCCTTATCAGCTTGCCGGGATTTCGGGAAGTAGCCGAAGTTCGCGCGATGCGCGGCAGCCATTTTGCAAGAGTATTGCAAGGGCTCAGCCCTCGCCGCCGGATTAAGGGCAGACGCCGTTGAGGTAATTCTCTTCGATCTCCGGCTGGCTCAGCACGCGCGGATAAATGGCGACCTCATCCAGGGCTCCGATTAAGAAGCTGCCGAGATCGCGCGTGGCCAGGCGCAGCGGAGCGCTCCCGTGAATCGGGAAGATGTTCCAGCGCCCCTGCGGGTTTCTATAGAGTGTCCCCGACGAAGGCGGACCTTGCCGGAGGTGCCCGTCCCTGTAGATCTGCACGCCCGCATTGGGGGGATCACTCGCATCGCCTGGC